>ERZ1292640.2620-Hain-H43-02um-R1-2620-length-14331-cov-5_pt1 | contig 14331 bp, 16 predicted proteins | sample MGYA00564404_ERZ1292640 | MGnify/ENA primary metagenome ERZ1292640 (study PRJEB36523, sample SAMEA6512636) | groundwater metagenome | collected 2019-01-08 | study: AquaDiva: Metagenomics assemblies of 32 groundwater samples
CGCTTTTCTGCAAGAATCTTTGCTTCAGTTCACGGCGTTGCCCTTCGGGGTCCAAGGCAGGAAGCTATGGGCGTGGCGACATCGCGGTGTTCTATGTGAGCAGTTTGGCTGCTTCTTTGATCCATTGGCGTCGGGCGGCGAGTTCGAGTTCGGCGTTGCGGGTGAGGAGGCGGACGAAGGGGCCGGAGGTGGCGTAGGTCTTGTGCCAGACGGTGACGAGGCGTTCGACGTCGTCGAGTGCGGCGGCGGCGTTTTTGATCCAGGCTTTGCGTTTGGCGGGGGTGAGGGCGGCGAGGAAGCGGGCGCGGGTGCGGAGGGGGTCGTAGGTGACGGAGATGGCTTCTTTGGCGAGTGGGGGGCCGATCCAGGTTCGCAGGGCGGCGGCGCCGGCGGGGGTGGTGCGATAGGCGCGGCGGCCGCGGGGGTTTTTGGCTTTGGCTTGGGCGGCGATGAGGCCTTGGCGCTGGAGTTTGGCCACCAGGGGGTAGATGGCTCCGGCGCTGGCGCTCCACTGGGTGGAGGGGGAGCGTTTCATGTGGACGCGGACGTCGTAGGGGGAGCAGGGGCCGAACTGCCAGATGAGGCCCAGGACGAAGGCTTCGAGTTCGCTGAGGGAGTGCCTGGGCTTTGCCAAAGGGGTGCCTTTCGTGAGAATCGGGGTTGGGACGACGGAAATGCCGCAACCGCGAATCCCAATGATAGTACGAAGCGTACTATAGACCACTGGTTCTTTCCGCCCTGGGCAACTTTCCGGAGAAATGCGATGAAACACGTTCTTCACCACACGGTCTTGACGGTTCTGGCCTCGATGGGGCTTGGCCTGGCGATGTGCGAGCACCATGCCGGGGCGGTGACCTGGGCGACTCCGGCTTTGGTGTCTGTTGTGGCGCCGCCGGAGCTGCCGGGCACGCCGGCGGGGAAGATCGCCAGGGCGTATCTGGCGGCGTACAACGACGGGTCGGAGGCGGCGGCGGTGGCGTTTGAGGAAGCGTTTCGCGTGGCGTCGAAGCTCAAGGAGAGTTCCGCGGGCGAGCGAGCGGCGCGGATGCGGGGGATGCGTGAGAACACCGGGGTGCTCACGGTTGAGGAGGTGATCGCGGGCGAGGGCGGGACGTTCACGGCGAGGCTCAAGGGCTCCAAGGGCGTGGTGGTGGAGATGAAGTTTGTGCCTGCGAAGGACGATGGGGGCAAGCTTGATTTCATCGAGGTCGCGACGTTTGACACGCCGCCGCAGGCGTTGACGGGCGAGCAGCGGGCGACAGCGATCGAGGGGGCGGCCAAGGCGATGGAGACCGGGTACGTGTTTCCGGAGGTCGGGGCGAAGATGGCGTCGAAGTTGCGGGACAAGCTCAAGGCGGGCGGGTACGACGCGGTGAAGGATGACGTGGCGCTTGCCCGCGTGGTGACGGCGGATCTTGTGGATGTGAGCCATGACAAGCACATCGGCCTGCGCGTTCGCCCGTCGGGCGACCGAGCGCATGGGCAGACGATCCAGGGGCCCACTGACGATGAGATGGCGCGCGAGAACTACGCGTTTCGCAAGGTTGAGCGTCTGGACGGCAATATCGGCTATCTGAAGTTTGACGCGTTCGTCGAGGACGACAAGGCCAAGGAGACGGCGCTGGCGGCGCTGAGGTTCATCGCGCACTGCGATGTGGTGATCTTCGATCTGCGGCAGAACGGCGGGGGGAGCCCCGACATGATCCGGTTCATCACGAGCAGTCTGTTCGACAAGCCGACGCTGTTGAATCAGATGATGGATCGGGAGGGCAAGATCGTGGAGGAGTTCACGACGCTCGCCGACTTTGCGGGGCCGCACTTTGGGGCGAACGTCCCGGTTTATGTTCTCACGAGCGGGCGGACGTTCTCGGGTGCTGAGGAGTTCAGCTACAACCTGCAGAGCCTCAAGCGGGGCACGGTGGTGGGGGATACGACGGGCGGAGGGGCGCATCCTGTGCGGGAGGAGAGGGTCAGCGAGCGGTTTGGGCTGCGGGTGCCGTTCATGCGGGCGCACAACCCGATCACCAAGACGAACTGGGAGGGCAAGGGCGTGGAGCCGGACGTGAAGGTTCCGGCGGATCGGGCGCTGGAGAAGGCGCTGGAGCTTGCGAGGGCGAAGCTGAAGGCGGCACGGCCATAGAGCTTGGCGTGGTGGTTTCAATTCGGGCGTGAACGTTGGCACGACAAGGCTGGGGCCAACAGAGACGGCGAGAACTGCTCCTCCGGGGGAGTGGTGCTAGCCGTTGTCTTTGATGCGGGGCGGGTCAGGAGTGTGTTTCGAGAGCGATGAGGATCGCTTTGGGGTGGGGTGGGGTGCGGGGTGTCAGGGGAGATGGGCGGGAGCGACCCGGCAAGGGCCGCGGTGATGTAGAATGGAGAGGGCCAGCGGCGTTGTGGGCGGCATCCCAAGCGTTGACTGAATGCCGGAGGGAAGGACGATGGGCGCGATTGAATCAGGGGAGGCGGGGCGAGAGGGTGGGAATCCCTACGAGCACGTGACGGTGCTGATTGAGCGGGCGGCGTCGGGAGATGGCAGCGCGTCGGCGGATCTGCTGCCTCTGGTGTACTCGGAGCTTCGTCGGCTGGCGCAGTCGAACATGGTGCGTGAGGGGGGTGGGCCGGCGCAGACGCTGCAGCCGACGGCGCTGGTCCACGAGGCGTTCCTGCGGCTCCTGGGGCCCGAGCACGCGCGGGCGGGCTCGTGGGAGAATCGCGGGCATTTTTTCGGGGCGGCGGCGGTGGCGATGCGGCGGATCCTCATCGAGCGTGCGCGGGCGAGGAACGCGGACAAGCGGGGCGGGGGTCGCGGCAAGGTCGAGCTCTCGGAGGATGCGGTGGCCGCGGCGTCGCACGGGCGCAACGACGGGGCGCAATCGGCCGAGCGGTCGGAGGAGCTGATCGCGCTCGACTCGGCGCTGGAGCGGCTGGAGAAGCTGGACGAGCGTGCGGCGAAGGTTGTGATGCTGCGCTATTTCACGGGGCTGACGATCGAGCAGACGGCCGCGGCGCTGGAATTGTCGCCCGCGACGGTCAAGAAGTCGTGGGTGTTTGCGCGGGCGTGGCTGAACCGGCAGATGTCGCTGGGCGAGGAGTGAGGGGGTTTGGGGCTCAGTGGTGCGTGGCGGGGCCTTGACCGGCGCTGATCATGATGTCGGAGACGATCTGGAGGGCCTGGGTCCATTCGGACTCGAGCGCCGCGTCCCAGGGGAGGGCGTTGGAGGTGGAAGTCTCGGCGATGGCCTCGACCAGGAGTCGGCAGACGATGGGGTAGTGCTCGGGAGCGGCGCCGTAGGAGAGGTGCCGACGCCCGAGCCCCACGAGGTACTCGCGCACGCGGGCGGGCTCGCGCATGTGATCGACGACCATGAGGAGGGAGTCGAGCAGCTTGCGCTCCTGCGAGGCCATGTCGCTGGGGAAGAGGCGTCGCAGCGCGGGGTAGCGTGCGAAGAGTTTGGTGTACATCAGTGGGGCGAGGCGTGAGGCGTGAGGCCCCAGCGCCGCAAAGCTCTCGGACAGGCGACTGGCGGCGAATTGGTCGACGGGGATGCGTCGGGCGGGGTCGTTGCGCGAGGTGTTCTGCATCAGGGGGTGGCGTGAGATTGGCATGGCTGGAGGTCAATGCGTGAAACGGGAGGGCGGCGGCCTAAGAATACTGTCGGCACCTACAGATGATCGCAAGGCCTTTGGAATGGCGACTCGACCAAGTGGATCCCAAACACTTTCAACGCCTGCAGACATGCTTCGACGAGGTTGTCGAGCTCCCGCGGCAGGAGCGGACGGCGTGGCTTGATCGCCATGTCGCCGACGACCTGGAGCTTCGCAAGGAGCTCGAGGAGATGCTCGTTGAGCACGATCGCGAGGGCGTGCCGGTGGCGACGGCGGTGGGGCTTGGGGCGATTGGCGGGCTGCCGGGGGTTGGGGCGACGGGCGGGGGCCAGGCCGGCGAGGTGCTTTCGATCCCGGTGCTCAAGGGAGCGTACCGGTTGATTCGGACGCTGGGCGAGGGCGGGATGGGGATCGTGTATGAGGCGGAGCAGGCGTTTCCCAGGCGGCGGGTGGCGATCAAGTCGATCCGCCCGGACCTTGCGACGCGATCGATGCTCAGGCGGTTTCGCAACGAGGCGGACCTTTTGGCGAGGCTGCACCACCCGGGGATCGCCCAGATCTATGAGGCGGGGTTTGCCGATGAGAACACGGCGGACCAGGCGTTCTTTGTCATGGAGCTGGTGCAGGGGCTGCCGATCAATCAGTACGCGCGCGAGCACGGGCTGTCGATCGCCGAGCGGCTCACGCTGATTGTGAAGATCTGCCAGGCGGTGGAGCACGCGCACCAGCGTCGGGTGATGCACCGCGATCTCAAGCCCGGGAATATTCTGGTGACGGCGCAGGGAGAGCCCAAGATTCTGGACTTTGGCGTGTCGCGAGCGACCGAGCCTGGCTCGGCGGGGGCGGGGGCGGGGCTGACGATCGATGGGCAGGTCATGGGCACGCCGGCGTACATGAGTCCCGAGCAGATCTCGGGTGACTCGAGCGTGGACACGCGGACGGATGTCTACGCGATCGGTGTGATCGCGTTCCAGCTGCTGAGCGGGAAGCTGCCGTTCGACGTGGACAACGTGCCGATCGTGGAGGCGGCCCGGCGGATCCGCGAGGAGAATCCAAGGTCGATCACGCTTGTGGGGACGGAGTACGGGGGGGATGTGCAGGTGGTGATCGCCAAAGCGATGCACAAAGATCGGGATCGCCGGTACGCGTCGGCGGGGGTGCTGGCCGACGAGATCGAGCGGGTGCTCTCGGGCAGGCCGATCGACGCGCGTCGCGATTCGGCGTTGTACGTGCTTGGGAAGCTGGCGGGGCGGCATCGCACGACGGTGGCGTTGATCGTGCTTCTGCTTGTGGCGCTCTTGTCGTTCGGGGTGGTGTCGAGCCTGATGGCGTCGCGGCAGACGCAGCTGGCGCTGGAGTCGACGGCGGCTCGGAACCGGGCCGACGCCGAGGCGGCGAAGCTGCGCGATGCGCTGTACGTCAGCCTGATCGGGCACGCGCAGGCGGCGCTGTCGAGCGGCGACTCGGCGCGGGCGCAGCGGCTTCTGGGTGAGTGCCGCGCGGACTTTCGCGGGTGGGAGTGGCGGTATCTTTCGAGGCTCGCCGATCAGACGGTGCGGACGATCGAGCTGGCGCATCCGACGCGGCCGGGTGAGCTTTCGCCCGACGGGCGGATGTTTGTCGTGATGCCCGAGATGCTCCCCATCGAGTGCGTCGACGTGGCGAGCGGGGCGACGATTCGGACCATCGCCGGCACACGGCAGGCGTGGGGAACGGCGGTGAGCGGCGACGGGGCCATGATCGCGGTGCTGGAGGCGCGCGGCTGGGTTGACGTGTACGACTCGTCGACGGGCGAGAAGCGGGCCAAGTTCCAGATCAAGGGCGAGGGCACCGCGACGTACCGGAGGCTGGCGTGGCTGGGGTCGAGTCCGCGGCTGGCGCTGGCGACTTCGACGGGAGAGGTCCACGTGGCCGACGTGCCCACCGGTGAGAGCCGTGTTGTGGCGGAATTCAAGGAGACGGTGTACGAGCTCGCGGGTTCTGGCGACGGGGCGCTGGTGATCGCGGCGACGGCGAGCCGCAGGCTGGTCGTGCTCGAGTCGGCGACCGGGAAGCAGCGAGCCAGCGCGACGACGATGGAGGCTGTCAACGCGATGAGTGTCTCGTCGCGGGGCGACGTGGTCGGGCTGGGGCTGTTCAACGGGGCGGTGTACCTGTGGGACTGGGCGTCGGGCGGCGTTGTGCGGCCGCTGGGCGAGCACAGGAGCCGTGTGCGATCGGTGGCGTTCAGCCACGACGGCACGATGTTCGCGTCGGGCGGGGAGGACCGGGTGCTCAAGACGTGGTCGGTGAAGGACCACGCACTCTTGACGGAGCAGAACGGGGAGCCGGTGCATTTCTTTGGCGTGAGGTTCACGCCCGACGATCGGCAGATTGTGACGTGGAGCGACTCGAAGACTGTCCGCGTCTGGAACTCGCGGCCCGAGCCGCTCTTGCCGGTGATCCAGACCCAGGCGCGGATTGTGTTCGATCTGTGCGTGACGCGGGACGGGCTTGGAGCGCTGGTGACGCCCCGCGACGGGGTGGTGCGCCGGGTGACGCTGCGCGGTGCGCGGGTTGAGCCGCTAAGGGTTCCGTCGGCGCGGTACGCGTTTGAGTCGTCTCATGGGGAGATCGTGACGGCGACGGACGGGGGGACGATCAGTTTCTGCGATCCGACGACCTCGGGGGTTGTGGGCAGAGTTGTCCTGGAAGGAAGCGACGCGACGCAGTTGGTTGCATCGGAGGGTGGAGCGTTCGCGGTGACATGGTTCAAGGGCAATCAGCTCGCCATGATCGATGTCGGGGAGCGCCGGCTGGGGGCGAGCTGGACCACCGACCGCCAGATCAAGAACGCGTGCGTGTCGCGGCAGGGGTATGTGGGCGTGGCGATGGACGACGGGAGCGTGTGCGTGTTCGACGGGCAGGGGAAGCCGGCGGGCACGCGGCTGGGCGCCGGGGCGAAGGTCACCACGATGACGTTCTCGCAAGACGGGAGCGTGATGGGGGTCGCGGACGAATCGGGCCAGACGCGTGTGTGGGATTGGCGCACGGGCGTGGTGGCGGCGCGCGTGGTGGGATCTGGCAAGGGTGTGATGACGCTGGCGTTTCTGGATGGCGGGAGACGGCTGGCGGGCGGCGGAGATGATCAGCTTGTGCACGTGTGGTCGTTGCCCAGCGGCGAGGAGCTATTGACGTTCGCCGGGCACCGGATGCACGTCGCGCGAGTGTGCGCGACGCCCGATGGACAGACGCTGGTGAGCATTGACGGCACGGGCGAGCTGCGCGTGTGGTCGGCGACGGGGGATCGATAGGCTCGCGGCGTGATGGCAGTTTCGAGAGAGCTGGGCACCGCGGTTGGTCAACGTTACGCGTGTGGATCAGCAGGGGGTCTCGAACGCCGCGACAAAGGCATCGTAGTCGAAGAAATCGGAGGTTCCGTCGCCATCGAAGTCGGCGGTCTTGCCTGGGGGGCAGGGGCCGCCTTCGAAGCAGGTGACGAAGGCGTCGTAGTCGAAGAAGTCGACGGTGGAGTCGCCGTCGAAGGCGGCGGCTCGGGCTCCGTCCGGGAATACCAGAAATGCGAACGCGGAGCGGCGGAGGGGAGCGAAGGTGGGGAGTGGGTCCGCGAGGGGAAGACGGTAGAGGTGATTGAGCGCAGGGCGCCCGCAAGCGCAGCCCGCTAAGCGAAATCTGCTGAGGGCTCGGCGTGTGCCTCATCGGATCTGTGATGAGGGCCTCTCCCCGGCCTTGGTTGCCGACTACGCTGTGGCTCGGTTTACCCTGCCTTCCATCGGTTCGGATCGGCAACGGAGCGGGCTATGAGGCTATTTTGGATCAAGTGCCAAGGCGACGCGTGGTGTCCATTCATGACGGTGAACCTAGACCACGCCCATTTTCAAGGCCTGGAAGGTGTCTTCGTCATTTGGCATGGTGGTCCAGCTCCCAAAACGGTTTATGTCGGCAAGGGATTTATTGCCGAGCGGGTGCGGGAACTTCGATCACAGTCAATGATTACCCAGTACCTTGCAAGCGGCCTTCCGCTGCTCGTGATCTGGGCAAAGGTTTCACCAACCGATCAGGCCGGAGTTGAAAGCTATCTTGTGAGCGCTCTCAAGCCGCTCGAGAACCGCGTGCACCCCTCTACGACGCCAGTGCCCGTGAATCTTCCATGGGAAAAGGCTCAGTGATCCTGAAGTAGGAGGGATCGCGCGATGGCGAGACAAAGAAATCATACTCCGGAGATCAAGTATGTCGCGCCACCGCCGATCGTGATGTACCAGGTGTCGGGCGATCAGCTTGATCGAATCAAGGAAGAGTGTTCGCAGGTGGGGCACGACCTCAGCTTCGCACTCGCGGCGGGTGGAAGCGGGCTCACCACTGTTACCACGCTCTTGACGGTTCCACAACTTACCGACAAACAGCAAGGACTGTTCTTGGTTCTGTCCATCGCTCTAGGGTTGGTATTCTTGTACACAGGCGTCAGATGGTTCTGGGCTCGGCGAAAAGCGCCAGCAATCATCGACTCGATTCGGCGCTCTGATCAACCAGAAAACACGATCGAAGACTCGGAAACATGAGGCGCTGACCGTGTGCACATCGCTGCTGCCGACCCGCGCTGAGTGCCTAGGCGTGTGTGGACCCCGGAACGTCCACCCCCGCACTCCCGCAATCCGCTATTCTGTTGGCTCATGGCAAAGCGAAAGACCCCCAACCCCGTCGCCAGTCCGACCCCCGGCCCACCGCGGAACGCCGCGGCGCCGTCCACGAAGTCCAAGCGGGGCAGCGTCGCCACGTCTGCCGTTGCGGCGATTCCGTCCGCCGCGAAGGGCCGCCCCTCGGCGTTGCTGGACACGCGGGTTGTCTACTGCGGCGACAACTTGGAGCAGTTGGCGAAGCTGCCGGACAAGTGCGTGGACTTGGTGTACATCGATCCGCCGTTCAACTCCAACCGAAACTACGAGGTCTTTTGGGGCGAGAGTAAGGAGAAGCGGTCTTTCGACGACAGGCACGAGAGCACGCAGGCGTACATCGACTACATGCGGCCCCGGTGCCAGCAACTCGCACGGGTCCTGAAGCCCACGGGGAGCTTCTACTACCACTGTGATTGGCACGCGGCGCACTACGTCAAGGTGATGCTCGACCAGATCTTTGGCGAGAACAACTTCGTTAACGAGATCATCTGGAAGAGACAAAGCGCGCACAACGACGCCAAGCAAGGGAGCAAGCACCTCGGTCGGGTACACGACTCGATCTTCTTTTACTCGGGCGGCGGCGACTACACGTTTAAGCACCAGTACAAGCCATACGACGAGACGTACATAGAGAAGTTCTACAAGCACGTTGACCCAAAGACACAGAAGCGGTACTCCCTGGGTGACATCACGGCCCCGGGTGGTGCAGCGGAAGCCAAGGGGAATCCGTTCTACGAGTTTCTCGGGGTAGAGCGGTACTGGCGATTCAGCAAGGAAGAAATGGACCGGCTCTACAAGGCCGGGGAAATCGTTCAGGCCAAGCCCGGAGCCGTTCCACGGCAGAAGCGGTACTTGGAGAAGGGGCTAGGCGTGCCAGTCGGCACCGTGTGGGATGACATCGGCCCAATCCAATCGTCCGCAGAGGAGTCGCTTGGCTATCCGACCCAGAAGCCGCTGCTCCTTCTCGAACGCATTCTCAACCTCAGCAGCAGTCCCAACGACATCGTCCTGGACGCCTTTTGCGGTTGCGGCACCGCTCTCGTCGCGGCCCAGAAGCTCGGGCGGCAGTGGATCGGCATCGACATTTCGCCCACTGCCTGTCGTGTCATGGCCAAGCGGCTCAAAGACGCTTGCAAAATGAAGGAGAGTGAGCCGGGGCACCGAGCTCACGACCCCAATTCGTTCATCGTCCGCGATCTGCCGTGGACCATCGACAAACTCCGCGCCATCCCGCCGTTCGAGTTCGAGAACTGGGCCGTCATTGCGCTCGGTGGCATTCCCAACAAGGTTCAGGTCGGCGACATGGGCATCGACGGGCGCATCTTCCCCGTCGGCACCAAGCCGTCCGATGCCAACAGCATGTTCGCGGGCGACTGGTTCCCGATCCAGGTCAAGCAGTCGGACAAGACGGGCCGCCCCGACATCGACCAGTTCGAGGCCACGATGGAGCGCGAGGACCGCCAGCGGGGCTTCTTCGTCTCCTTCGGCTACTCCTCCGACGCCGAGGCGGAGGTTCGGGGATTCCACCGGCGAACGGGGCGTATGATTAAGCTGATCACCGTTCAGGAGATTCTGGACGAGCAACATGTCCAAAAGATGTGAGGTCAAATGCAGAGCGCTTTCGCATTCATCAGCTACTCCACGAAAGACCTTGTCTGGGCGCGCCGGGTACAGGAAATGTTCACGCCTCTCGGCCTGGATGCGTACGTGGCCGAGAGGCAATGGCCAATTGGCCAGCCTCCCTCGGCGATCATCGATATCATTCGCCAGATTCCCATGGTGGTGCTGGTTTGGAGCAAGGCGGCGTCGGAGTCGGAATGGGTCAAGCACGAGGTGGGCGCGGCACATGGTGCTGACGTCCCCATCGTGGTCTTCAATTTGGAGCCGTCAGTTCAACTCCCGGAGCCAATTCGTGGCCCGAAGTATGCCGACGCGCTTCAGGACCCCTTCGCTGCCCTTGCCGCCGTCCAAGGCGCTGTCTGCGCCCGGTATCGGCAGATGCTGGATGAAGCACAGGCGCAGGCGGCCGCCCTTCAAGAGCAGCGACGTCGAGCGAAGGAGGCTGAGTCTAACAAGATTGGCGCGGCTCTCTTGATCGGCGGATTGGGGGGGCTATTTCTGGCAGGATTGCCAAAGAAGTAGCGCGTTTGCGAAGGCGAGGATCGGTGGGGCCATGGTGTGATAGCCGAACTGGGCGTGCCTCACGTACCCATGATGCGTATCATCAGTCGCATCGCCGTCCAGGAGGCTCGGGATGAACGGCGCGTGCAGAAGATATGACGAACGTAGCGTCGCGCATTGAGAGGGGCTTTCGACATGGAACAGAATCTGGTTGATTTCACGCGGTCAATCTTCACGGTGAGCGGGTCAAATTTGGCGTTCGACTCGTCGGAGATCCTGGTACAATATGTGATGCGAGAACTCGGAATTGAAGGCGTCGCGCCGGAAGGCCTCTCTTGTCTGGCGGGCGACTTCGAATCGGGTGCCAACGTGACGACGTACCGGTACAAGGGTCGTGAGCTAAAGGTGCTTGCTCGCAGAGTGGTTACGCGGGAGAATCTTGACGCCGCGCTCAAGAGTGGATGGTAATGCGTTGCCATTTGAGGCACGCATAGAGGGAGAGACCATGCACCATATCCCCAAGAACGCATTGTTTTGCTTTAAGACCGCCAAAGGATCGTTCTGGATCGCCCCCCAGCCCGGCAGCGAAGGGCGCTTTTTCTTGGGCTTCGAAGACGATGCTCTCGGCTCCTTCGCCACGCCGAACGACGCGGCTTCCGATGTGGCATCGCACATGACCGGGCTTGGTTGCTGGGATGCGAAGCCGTCATTGGCGAGCGACCCGACCGATCTGGGAGACTGGGCGAGAGTGTCGGGCTGATTCTTCGATCATGATCGACTTTGCCTTCGCACCCGCGCCGTGGGCCTATTATGCGGGCGCCATGTTCAATTCAATCGTCCTGCCCGTTCTCACGAGTTTGCTTGCATCCTTCGTGTTTTGGTGGGCGATGCTGGCATGGGAACGGAAAAAGATTCGCGCCAACGCTCGGCGGTTCTACGGCCTCTGGCAGCAATGGAGCATCCTCAACGGCAAGCCAGCTTCCTTCATCGACTGCATGGTCAAGATCGAGTCCTGCGGTTCGCAGCGTCCCGGGGTGCTGTACGTCACTGGGATCGAGACAAAAGGAGACGTATGGGAGGGAGAGGCGGTCATCGATTGTTCGGCCCCCAACAGAGCCACACTCTCCTGGTCGTACACCAAGCCCAGTGATCGAGCATGGTCTGGCACCTACGAACTTGTCCTCGAAAGCCCTCTCCGCATCAATGTGACCCCAGATGCCGTAACTCTGAAAAGAGGGCAGGAGCCGCACCTGTTTTTCCGTGAGCAGCACACGCCCTGAACTCCTGACCACCGATGGCTTGAATCGCGGCGAAAACCCAAAAACGCGCGGCGGAGAGTCATTGCTCTGCGTGGGAGGTGGGTATCCCGAATCGCGACAAGCCAAGGAACCGGTCAAGCTTGGCCGCATCGCAATCCGCCGCCTCGAGGACGCGATGAAACGCGAGAACCGACAGGGCGGCTTCTTCGTCCGCTCTGACTGCTCATCCGCTGCGAAGGAAGAGGCTGTGGGGTTCTACTGACGGACGGAGCATACCATGGGGCCCGATCCCGTTCAGGAGATCGCGGTCGAATACCTCGTGCGAGAGCTGAAGCAGGCGAAGCAAACGGAGCGCAACGGATGGAGAAGTCGCACCGCGACGAGGCATCTGGCCAACGGAATTCCGGTGTCTTTCTGTGGTGTACCCACTGCGAGCGTACCTGCGAGCATGGCAAGGGGCGCAGCCGTGGTGACGTTCAGATGTGCCCGTACGCGGGCTGTCAGGGAGATGCGGTCATCGACACCTGGGAATGGAAGAAGCTCCGGGTGCACCACCCGGATTACCCGGCCATTCCCCTCGTTGGCATGCGGTATCGGCTCTTCAGGAGGCCCGCGAGCGATTGACCGGCCGAGCCTGTGCGGCCCAAAAGCGGACGAGGGGCCGGAAAGCGAGAATGCGATCATGGACGGTGTTCCAGAAGGTGCCCTCTTCAGCTTTAAGACCGCCGGGGGAACGTTCTGGATTGCGCCCGAACTCGACAGGGGCGGGCGATTCCTGCTGCGGCTCGATGGGGTGCTCCTGGGCTCGTACTCCACGCCGGGTGCCGCCGCGGCGGACGTCGCGGCGCACACGACGACGGACGAGTGGTGGGACCTGCGTCCGCCGACGCCGACCGACCCGGCCGGGCTGGGCGACTGGACGCCGTTATCGCGCTGAGACCCAAGGCGGTCCGAGTCGCACGGGTCAAGGACGTGACTAAACTTGCCACGCACATTGAGAAAGTCGTACGACATGGAACGCGACCTGGTTGATTTCAAGCGGTCGATCTTCACCGTGAGCGGTTCAAACCTCGCGTTTGAATCAGCAGCGCTCGTGGGCGAGTATGTGATGCGAGAACTCGGCGTTGACAGCGCCGACCCCCACGGCCTTTCCTGCTTGGCGGGCGACTTTGAATCGGGTGCCCAGGTAATGACCTACCGATACAGGGGGCGCGAAATAAAGGTGCTCGCCCGTCGCGTCGTTACACGCGAGAACCTAGACTCGGCCATCGAACGCGGATGGTAAGGTGTGGCCAGTCCTGGGGAGTGGAACCGATGTACGGGCCGCACACACAGAGGACGTGAACATGCACGAGATCCCCGAAGAGGCTGTCTATTTCTTCAAGACCGTCAAGGGAGCGTTCTGGATCGCGCCCGAGCCCGGGGGTGGCAGACTCTTTGTCCTGGGCTGCGAAGTGGGCCCCCTGGGTTCCTATGTCTCGCCCTTTGAGGCGGCACACGCCGTCAGAACCCACGCGACCGGGAACGACTGGTGGGATTCGAGGCCGAGATCCGCGACCGATCCCGAGTCTTTGCGCGATTGGGAGCAGGTACCCGAGTGACCCTTCGGTCTTTGGAGATCATCCCTTCAGCCCCGCGCCACTCCGCGGCTCTCGCGTGAATATCCCTTGGCGAGGTCGTCAACGGTTAGGCTGGGGCATTGCCGGGGAGCGGGAAACCACAAACGCGCGTGGGAGACTTCCAAACATACGTGGGAGGCCCATATTCCTACGTGGGAGGCTTCCAAACGCGCGTGGGAGGTTCATATTCCTACGTGGGAGACTTCCAAACGCGCGTGGGAGGTTCATATTCCTACGTGGGAGACTTCCAAACACACGTGGGAGGTTTATATTCCTACGTGGGAGACTTCCAAACGCGCGTTTGTGAACTTCTGCCGAACAAGTGCGTCGTTTCACCGGCTTCCAGAACGCCTCGCAAGGGACACGAGACGTGTGCGAACCCGCAGCCGGGCCGGTTCGGACCGGGGAAAGCACCAGGACAGCCCAGATGTGTGGCAATTCGGACCGACACTGCACAAATCTGTGCTTTCCCCAACCGCCGACCCGACATGGACACGCCCTCGCCGATACGGTAACTTGCAGACACTCACGGGCCCGACCTGCCGGAAGGATCGCGATGCTGGGGATTCCGACATTCAAGCCCCCAAGCCGCCAGCTCCCCATCGGAGGATTTGCGATCCTTGTCGTGATGGTCGTGACCTTTGTGCTGGGCGTCTCCGGCGTCTTCAACGAGCCGGCGATCCCTGGAAGTCGGTCCTTTGGGCCGCGAACCGAGCGGACCACCAAAGTGTTCGAGAGATCAAGTCTGCTTGCCCTGCCCGGGGCGACGTTATTTGGGCTCTATGTTCTGGCCGGGCGTGCCTTCCTGAAACGCCAGGTGTCCATGGGCTTTGCGCTCTGCATGGGCTGCGGCTACGACCTTCGGGCGACCGCGGGTCAGGCGGTTTGTCCCGAGTGCGGGCGAAAGGTGGATATTGAGGCCACGCGCGACGTGGTCAGGCGATTTGCGCGACGCCACCCGAACATTGGTGGATCTATTGACGAGCCGAAGTAGCGTGTTCATTGCTGCGCGCTTGGGCCCAGAGGTGTGGGCATGTGCGGAACGTCAACGGC
>ERZ1292640.2621-Hain-H43-02um-R1-2621-length-14326-cov-9_pt1 | contig 14326 bp, 15 predicted proteins | sample MGYA00564404_ERZ1292640 | MGnify/ENA primary metagenome ERZ1292640 (study PRJEB36523, sample SAMEA6512636) | groundwater metagenome | collected 2019-01-08 | study: AquaDiva: Metagenomics assemblies of 32 groundwater samples
AGACGATCGGCACCGGGCTTTGCGCCATCGTGCGCGCCAGGCGCTCGTCGTTGAAAGCCCACAGGTCTTCCATCGAGCCGCCACCGCGCACCAGCAGGATGACATCAACCGCAGGTTGATGCGCCAAATCGGGCCCCTGCCCTTGCCCCTGCTGCGCCAGGCGATACAAATTTGATAGCGCCGCCACCAGCTCCGCCGGCGCACTGGCACCCTGAACTGATGCCGGCGCCAGCACCACCGGAATGTGCGGCACGCGCCGCTGCAGCGCGGTCACCACGTCATGCAAGGCCGCTGCGCCCAGCGAGGTCACCAGACCGATGGCACGCGGCAGGGTCGGCAAGGCGCGCTTGCGTGCGACGTCGAACAGCCCCTCGCCTTCCAGCTTGGCCTTGAGTTGGAGGAACTGCTCGAACAGCGCGCCCTGCCCCGCCCGGCCCATCGATTCGACGATCAGCTGCAGGTCGCCCCGTGGTTCGTACACGCCCAGGCGGCCGCGCACCTCGACCAGCTCGCCGTCGCGCGGGCTGAAGTTGAGCAGGCTGGCCGCGCGGCGGAACATGGCACAGCGGATCTGGCCGGATTCGTCTTTCAGGCTGAAGTAGCAATGCCCGCTGGATGCGCGCGAGAAGCCCGAAATCTCGCCGCGCACCGCAACCGGATTGAAGCGTGCATCGAGCGCATCAGCAATGGCGCGGCACAGCGCGCCAACTTGCCAGATACGGGCCGAAGAAATGGGGAATTCAGGAGCGGACATCAGTCAAAACGTGGCTTGGCAGGATATGTTGCATCGCATTACTCCACAAGCACATGCCCTGCGCCCGCGATGCCGCAGAAATGGCGACGATGCACGGAGTTTCGTTGCAAGTCATTGATTCATTTGAGTTTTTCACTGCCTAATTTGTCATCGTTTTGTTGCCAGACCGCATGGATGCGGCCTGCGGGCACATATCAAGGTACTTCTTCACAAAGTTATCCACATATTCTGTGGGATGACACGACTCGAAACATGAGTGGCCTGGCGCCGGCCCGGATACGCCTCATCGAGCGACGGGACGTAGGCCATAATCGCTCAGCTTCAATCTGCGCGGAGGGCTCTCTCTTTGTTTTCGATCATACAAGCCGCAGGCTGGCCGATCTGGCCATTGGTTGCCTGCTCCATCCTGGCGCTGGCCCTCGTCATCGAGCGTTTTCTCAGCCTCAAGACCGAAAAAATCGCCCCCCCGAAACTGCTCGACGAAACCCTGCTGATTTCGCGCCAGAGCGTGCCGGCGCTCGACATCGTCGCCCAGCTGGAACAGAACTCTGCCCTCGGTGAAGTGCTGGCCAGCGGCTTTCGTGCCCTGCACGCCAACCCGCGCTGCAGCGAGGAGGACCTGCGTGCCAGCATGGAAGCCAGCGGCCGCACGGTGGCGCACCGGCTGGAGCGCTACCTGAGCGCGCTGGCCACCATCGCCTCGGCCGCGCCACTGCTGGGGCTGCTCGGCACCGTGATCGGCATGATCGAGATCTTCGGCTCGCAAACACCCACCGGCGGTGCCCCCGGCGGCAACCCGGCGCAGCTGGCGCACGGCATCTCGGTCGCCCTGTACAACACCGCCTTCGGCCTGATCGTGGCCATCCCCTCGCTGATCTTCTGGCGCTACTTCCGCGCCCGTGTCGATGCCTACCTGCTGACGCTGGAACTGGCAGCCGACCGTCTGGCGCGCCATCTGAATCATTTACGCAAGGCCGGCTGACGATGAACTTCCGCCCGCGCCAAAAGGACGAACCGGAGATCAACCTGATCCCCTTCATCGATGTGCTGCTGGTGATCCTGATCTTCCTGATGCTGACCACCACCTACAGCAAGTTCACCGAGATGCAGCTGCGCCTGCCGGTGGCCGACACCGAAGCCCAGCGCGACTACCCGCGTGAAGTCATCGTCGCCGTCGGCAGCGACGGCGCCTACATGGTCAACAAGATGCCCGTGGCCGGCCGCAGCATCGAGGCCCTGGTGACCGCCCTGAGCGAAGGCGCCAAGGCCGGCAAGGAGACGGTGCTCATCATCAGCGCCGATGCCAGTGCGCGCCACCAGTCGGTGGTCACCGTGATGGAAGCCGCACGCCGCGCCGGCCTGTCGCAGATCACCTTCGCCACCCAGTCTTCGGCCCGCGCCGGAGCCAACTAAGTCCATGGGCAGTCCGTCGCAGCCGGCCTGGCAGCGCACTCTGCTGCAAAGCTGGCAGCAGCGCGGCCTCTTGGCTTGGCTGCTGTGGCCGTTCTCACTGTTGCTGGGTGTGCTGGTGCGCTTGCGCCAGGGGCTCTACCTCAGCGGCCTGCGCCGCCGCGAGCCACTGCCGGTGCCTGTCATCGTGGTCGGCAACGTGGTCGCCGGCGGCGCCGGCAAGACACCCGTGGTAATGGCCTTGCTCCAGCATCTGCAAGCGCGGGGGCACCATCCCGGCGTGATCTCACGCGGCTATGGCCGGCACACGCAGGACTGTCGCGAGGTGAGGAACGACAGCTCACCCGCGGAAGTCGGCGATGAGCCGGCCCTGATCCAGCGTCGCACCGGCGCACCCGTGTTCGTCGCCACTCGCCGCCTCGATGCAGCCCGTGCCCTGCTGCAACGCCGCCCGGACGTGGATGTGCTGGTCAGCGACGACGGCCTGCAGCACCTGGCGCTGGCACGCGACATCGAGATCTGCGTCTTCGACGACCGTGGCACCGGCAATGGATTTCTGCTGCCGGCCGGGCCCTTGCGTGAACCCTGGCCGCGCCCGGTCGATCTGGTACTGCACAGCGGCACACGGCCGGCCTTCAGCGGCTACCGCTCGCAGCGCACGCTGGCTGCTCACGCGCTGCGCGCCGACGGCAGCCGTATCGAACTCGCCAAGCTGGCGGCAAGTGACCAGCCCTTGCTGGCGCTGGCGGCGATTGCCCAGCCACAGGCTTTCTTTGCCATGCTGCAGGCCATGGGCCTGTCGCTGGCGCAGACCCTGGCGCTGCCGGACCACTATGATTTCGATAGCTGGTTACGTCCATCCGACAAGGGCTACACCCTGATTTGCACCGAAAAAGATGCCGTCAAACTGTGGCGCCATCACCCCGACGCGCTGGCCGTGCCGCTGGACTTCACGCCCGAGCCGGCCTTTTTTGCCACCTTCGACCGCCTGCTCCAGGACGCCATGGACGCGCGGCTATCATCGCCCCATGGACACACGACTTCTTGAACTGCTGGTCTGCCCCGTCACCAAGGGCCCGTTGGAATACGACCGTGAAAAGCAGGAACTGATCTCGCGCAGCGCGCGTCTGGCCTACCCGATCCGCGACGGCATTCCCGTGCTGCTGGAGAACGAAGCCCGCCCCCTGAGCGACGAGGAACTCGAAAAGTGACGCCTCCCCCAGACTCCGCGCTCTGCGGCGCTACGCCCCCCCCCTTCTGCTGCGCGAAGGGGGCGCACCCAGTGGCCTGGCAAAGCCAGTTCCACGGGTGCTCGCGAATCATCCCATCCTTCTGAAAATTCATGTCCAGGTTCACGGTCCTCATTCCAGCGAGACTGGCCTCGACCCGCCTGCCCAACAAGCCGCTGGCCGACATCGCCGGCCTGCCCATGGTGGTCCGCGTGGCGCAGCGCGTGACCTCGGGCCTGCCCGCCGGCACCCGCGTGGTGGTGGCCGGCGACAGCCCGGAAATCCTGCAAGCCTGCCAGCAGCATGGCGTCGAGGCGGTGCTGACGCGCCAGGACCATCCCAGCGGCAGCGACCGTCTGGCCGAGGCCTGCGACCTGTTGCATCTCTCCGACGACAGTCTGGTGGTCAACGTGCAGGGCGACGAGCCGCTGATCGACCCGACCCTGGTGTCGGCCGTGGCCGAGTTGCTGACGCAGCGGCCCGAGGCCAGCATGAGCACGGCGGCGCACCCCATCCACGAGGTGGCCGACTTCGTCAACCCGAACGTGGTCAAGGTGGTACTCGATGCGCGCGACCTGGCGCTGTACTTCAGCCGGGCGCCCATTGCCTGGTGGCGGGATGGTTTCACCGACGGCATCCAGTCCCTGCCCTCACCGGCACCTCTGCGCCACATCGGCCTCTACGGCTACCGCGTCGGCTTTCTGCGCCAGTTCCCCACCTTGGCGCAGGCGCCGATCGAAGTGACCGAGGCACTGGAACAACTCCGCGCCCTGTGGCACGGCCACCGCATTGCCGTGCACGTGACGCCCCATGCGCCCGGCGCGGGCGTCGACACACCCGAAGATCTGGAGCGCGTGCGCCGCCACTTCAGCCGCTGAAGCCGTGGCCGGCTGTTAAGGTGAAACACCTGCCGATGTAAGTTTGGCCGCAGCCCGGCATGCTATCCTCCCCCTCCAAACGAGCGGTTTAGCGCACCTTCGTGGTGCCCCACAATCGCCGACTGGTTCTGATTCATCCGAGGATATCCATGAGACTGATTCTGTTGGGCGCACCCGGTGCCGGCAAGGGCACGCAAGCTGCATTCATTTGCCAGAAATACGGCATTCCCCAGATTTCCACGGGCGACATGCTGCGCGCCGCCGTCAAGGCCGGCACCCCGCTGGGCCTGCAGGCCAAGGCCGTGATGGAGTCCGGCGGCCTGGTCAGCGACGACCTGATCATCAACCTGGTGAAGGAACGCATCGCCCAGCCCGACTGCGCCAAGGGTTTCCTGTTCGACGGTTTCCCGCGCACCATCCCGCAGGCCGACGCCATGAAGGCCGCCGGCGTCAAGCTCGACTACGTGCTGGAGATCGACGTGCCCTTCGAGGCCATCATCGAGCGCATGAGCGGCCGCCGCTCTCACCCGGCCTCGGGCCGCACCTACCACGTCAAGTTCAACCCGCCCAAGGTGGCAGGCCAGGACGACGTGACCGGCGAGCCGCTGGTGCAGCGCGACGACGACAAGGAAGACACCGTGAAGAAGCGCCTGGACGTCTACAGCGCCCAGACCCGCCCGCTGGTCGACTACTACGGCAACTGGGCCAAGGCTGACCCGGCCGCCGCCCCGAAGTACCGCGCCATCAGCGGCATGGGCAACGTTGACGAAATCACGGCCCGCGCCCTGCAAGCCTTGGCCAGCTGAGCCGGCCCCGCGCCAGCGGGCTTGAAAAGCCAAAGGCCGCATCAGCGGCCTTTTTTGCGACGGTGTGCCAGTGCGGCTCAGACCGAGGGCATCAAACGAGCTCGAGCATCAAGGCCAATCGCGCTTTCACCGGCGACAAGCCCTCTGAGTCCGGCCAGGCGTCCCCCGGCCGGGGCCAGACACGGCCCTGGGCACACCGGGTGGCACGCACCACCCGCACCCCCTGCGCCACCGCCCGCTGCAGGGCCGCTTCCAGCGAATGATGCAGGGTGCCGTTGCCGGTGGCTGCCACCACAAGGCCTTGCACCGGCGGCGACCCGAAACGTGCCGCCACGTCCGGCGCCACCAGCGCATCGACCGTCGCACCCATCGCCGCCGCATGACTGAGGACGATCTCCACGCGCGGCAAGGCCTCCAGGCTCGCTATTCTTTCAATAGCATCTGGCGCATATTTCACCGGGGCTTGAGGCCATTTTCTTGCCAGAATTACGCGTCCCTGGAGCACCTGCCCCAGATCGCCGGCCTCCCCCGAACGGAAGGCATCGAGCTGCGAGGTGTGGACTTTCTGCACGTCAAGGGCGCTGAGAATGCGCCCGGCACACACCGCCACCACGCCCTGCGCATCCGGCTCGGTTACCACGGCAAACGCATCCAGCAGGTTCTGCGGCCCGTCGGCATCGATGGCATCCGCCGGGCGCATGGCACAGGTCAGCACCACCGGCTTGGACGGCGCCAGCACGGCCTGCAACAGGTAGGCCGTCTCTTCCAGCGTGTCAGTACCGTGCGTGATGACCAGGCCCTGCACCTCGGGCTGCGCCAGCCAGTGGCGGCAGCGCCGCAGCAGCGCCTGCCAGACCGGCAGGTCCATGTCCTTGCTGTCGATCTGCGCCACCTGCTCACTCTCCAGCGCGAACGCCGCCGGCCGCGGCAGGGCCGCCAGCAGTTCCGCCACCGTCTTTTGCGCAGCGACATAGGCGCTGCCGGTGGGGCTGCTCAAGGTGCCGGCAATGGTGCCGCCGGTACCCAGAACCACGATTTTTTTGCCCTGCACTTGCATTTCCTTAAAAACTGGTTAAAAATACAGTTACTGGATATCGAGACAGTAGTTTTGCACCAGCCGCCCACGAGGAGTCGTCATGATGGACCTGCCCCAGTTCCCGGTGAAACTCACCGCCCGCCAGCAACAGATTCTGGACCTGATCCAGAGCGCCATTGCACGTACCGGCGCGCCGCCGACACGCGCCGAAATCGCTGCCGAACTCGGCTTCAAGTCGGCCAATGCCGCCGAGGAACACCTGCAGGCCCTGGCCCGCAAGGGTGTGATCGAACTGGTCAGCGGCACTTCGCGCGGCATCCGCCTGCAGGGCGACACCCTGCGCTCCATCAACGAGTCGCGCATCAAGCAATTCTCCCTGCCCCTGCCGAGTCTGGCCCAGTTGGCCCTGCCCCTGATCGGGCGCGTGGCTGCCGGTTCGCCGATTCTCGCGCAGGAACATGTCGACCAGACCTACTACGTGGAGAACTCGCTGTTCCAGCGCAAGCCCGATTACCTGCTCAAGGTGCGCGGCATGTCCATGCGCGACGCCGGCATCATGGACGGCGACCTGCTGGCCGTGCAGGCCACCAAGGACGCCAAGAACGGCCAGATCGTCGTGGCGCGCCTGGGCGAGGAGGTCACGGTCAAGCGTTTCCGCCGCAACAAGCATCTGATCGAACTGCACCCGGAAAACCCCGACTACCAGACCATCGTGGTCGAGCCCGGCGAGCCGTTTGAAATCGAGGGTCTGGCCGTCGGTCTGATCCGCAACACCATGCTGATGTAAACGGCACGCTGAAAGCATTTCCATGAACATCGCCTTCTTTGCCGAACCGCGCACCTGGGCCCCGCTGCAGGGCCTGCTGCGCTGGCTGGCGCCAGCCGTCACTCCCTTGGGCCAGGTTGTGCCCCAGCCGCGCATCACCCAGCCCGCCATGGCCGACACCCTGCCAGATTGCCAGCGCCGCCTGAGCCGCAGCGACATCACGCCGTCCCGGCTGGTGCAGCGCCGCCCTTTGCGCATCGTGCGCGTCATGGAGGCGGGTCAGGCCCCCACCCAGGTCGGACGTATGGTGATTTCCGGCCGCCTGGCCGATGTCTGTGCCGAACTCGACCGCCTGGCCGCCTTTGAAACCAGGCCCCACTAGCACAGGCTGAGCGCCTCCGTTCCGCTCGACGCCAGCTTCGGGCACGGCTTGTCCAAGGCACAATAGCGGCATGAATATTGTGATTCTGGACGATTACCAGGACGCCGTTCGCAAGCTCGAATGTGCGGCCAAGCTGGAAGCCTTCCCGGCCAAGGTCTATACCAACACCGTCAAGGGCATCGGCCAGTTGTCGGTCCGGCTGCGCGATGCCGACATCATCGTGCTGATCCGCGAGCGCACCCATATCACGCGCGCCCTGGTCGAAAAACTGCCCCGCCTCAAGCTGATCGCCCAGACCGGCCGCGTCGGCAGCCACATCGACATCAATGCCTGCACCGAGCGCGGCATTGCCGTGGCCGAAGGCACCGGCTCGCCGGTCGCACCCGCGGAGCTGACCTGGGCACTCATCATGGCGGCCATGCGCCGTCTGCCGCAGTACATCGGTAACCTCAAGCACGGCGCCTGGCAGCAGGCCGGCCTCAAGGCCGGCTCCATGCCAGCCAACTTTGGCCTGGGCAACGTGTTGCGCGGCAAGACGCTGGGCATCTGGGGCTATGGCAAGATCGGTCAGCTGCTCGCCGGTTACGGCCACGCCTTCGGCATGCGCGTGCTGGTCTGGGGGCGCGAACCCTCGCGAGAGAAGGCGGTGCAGGACGGCCATGAGGCAGCGGCCAACCGCGAAGACTTCTTCTCACAGAGCGACGTGCTCAGCCTGCACCTGCGCCTGAATGACGAAACGCGTGGCATCGTCACCGCCGACGATCTGGCACGCATGAAGACCACCGCCCTGTTCGTCAATACTTCGCGCGCCGAACTGGTCGAGCACGACGCACTGATCGGCGCCCTCAACCGCGGCCGTCCCGGCATGGCCGCGGTGGACGTGTTCGAAACCGAACCCATCCTGCAGGGCCACGCCTTGCTGCGGCTGGAAAACTGCATCTGCACGCCCCACATCGGCTACGTCGAGCAGGAAAGCTACGAGATGTACTTCGGCGCCGCCTTCGACAACGTCACCAATTTCATCAAGGGCACACCGACCAACATCGTCAACCCCGGCGCACTGCAGGTCCGGCGCTAAGCCGCTGCACGCACATGCCTGAGTTGCACCGCCATGCGCCGCGCCTGCCGGCGGCGCTGTGGGCGCTGATGGCCGGCAACTGCATCATCGGCACCGGGGTGATGATCGTCCCCGGCACGCTCAACGACATCAGCGGCTCCCTGGACGTGACCATCGCCGTGGCCGGCCAGCTCATTTCAGCCGCCGCCCTGATGATGTGTCTCGGAGCCCCCTTGTTTGCCACCCTGGTCGCCCAGTGGGACCGCAAGCGGCTGCTGGCACTGTCCCTGCTCTGGTACGGTCTCCTGCATCTGCTGAGCGCCGCCATGCCCGATTTCGGGTCGCTGATGATGGTCCGCGTGCTCAGCGTGATCTCACCCGCCATCTTCACGCCACAGGCGGCCGCCTGCATCGGCCAATTGGTGCCCGCTGCGCAGCGGGGCCGGGCCATCAGCCTGGTCTTTCTGGGTTGGTCCGTCGCCTCGGTGCTCGGCATGCCGCTGGGCGCCTGGATTGGCGGTACGTTGGGCTGGCGTGCCGCCTTTGCGCTGGTCGGCCTGCTGAGTTTTGCCAGTGCCATCTGGGTCTGGCGGGTCATGCCCGATGGCGTGAAACCACCCGCCTTTTCTCTGGGTGCCTGGCGCGAGACGCTGCAGTCTCGCCCGCTCATGCTGTGCGTGGCCGTGACGGCCCTGTTCTCGGCCGGCCAGTTCGTCCTGTTTGCCTATCTGGCCCCTTATCTCAAAGCCCTGTTCGACGTCACGCCGCTGCAGCTGAGCCTGATGTTCGCCTGGTTCGGCGCCTTCGGTTTCATGGGCAACCTCTGGGTTTCGCGCCACATCGACCGGCTCGGCGCTGCGCGTGCCGTGATGCTGTCCATGATCGGCATCGCGCTGAGCCTGGCCTTGTGGCCACTGGGCGCCAACCTGCCGCTCATGGCGCTGGTACTCGTGCCCTGGGCGCTGGGCTGCTTTGCCGCCAACTCGGCGCAGCAGGCCCGCCTGTCCGGGATTTCACCGGCACTGGCATCGGGCTCGATTGCCCTCAACACCTCGGCCATCTATGCCGGTCAGGCCCTTGGCGCCGCCAGCGGCGGCTGGCTGATCGCCCAAGGTCAGATGCTGATGCTGCACTGGGCCGGTTTGGCGGGCATGGGCCTGGCCCTGCTGACCAGTTGGCTGGCCACGCGGGCGGCACAGCAGACCCCGGTCATCCGGGGCCGTTGAGCGAAACCGCCGCGCTCAGCCGGTTTTCTTGGCGCGCAGCGCCATCATCTGCTCGGTGCTGCTCTTGCGGTCGGCATTGACGGTCTTCATGGTCGCTCGCTCGCCCATCATCTTGATGTAGTCGCGCACCGGCAGTGCCGCCAGCACGTCCTCACCGTAGATGATCTTGCTCGCGCTGGCCACCAGCGGCAGATGGGCCACGGCGGCACAGTCGGCCAGCGTGAACTCAGACCCGGCCACGTAAGGGGCAAACTTGGCCAACTTGGCAAAGCCGTGCACGCCCTTGAGCAGCAGCTTGTGCGTGCGCTCCTTGACCTCGTCGGTCACCTTGCCGCCAAAGAAAGCCTCCGGGTAAAGATTGCGCGCCACCAGCTCCAGGTGCAGCTCGCTGTAGATCAGGACCTCGCGCACCTTGGCCGCCGCATAGGGATCGGCCGGCAGCAGCGGCTTTTGCGGGTAGGCCGCCTCGATGTACTCGGCACAGGCACCAGACTCGGAAATGGGGCCATGCGGTGTGTCGAGGAACGGCACCTTGCCCATGGGCGAGCGATCTACCAGCAGCGCATCGGTGTGCCCGGTCCAGACCAACTCCTCAACGAAAGGCACCTCCTTTTCCAGCAGCTGCAGCTTGATCTTGTTGTAGTAGTTGCTGGCGGAAAATCCGCAAAGTTTCAAAATCATGATGTCCCCAGAAGTTGTGATGCCCCAGCCTTTGAACCCCAAGCCCGGGTGCCATTGAATGGAATGCTTCGGCCACCCTAGTCTCGCCGATGGCCTGCTGGATCATAGTCCGGCAGGTGACTCGGGGCCGCTTGCAGGCCGGGGGATAATTCCGCCATGAAACCCGTCTACGCACACATCGCCATCGTCGGCACCGGCGCCATGGGCCGCGGCATTGCCCAGATCGCCGCCCAGGCCGGCAGCACCGTCACGCTCTACGACACCCAGCCCGCGGCCATGGCGGCTGCCCAGCAGGCCATCACCGTCCAGTGGGACAAGCTGCAGGAAAAAGGCCGCATGGACGCCGCTACCGTCGCCACCTGCAAGGCCCGCCTGCAGTGCGCCAGCGCGCTGACCGACCTCGCCGGCTGCGACCTGGTGGTGGAAGCCATCGTCGAACGGCTTGACGTCAAGGCCGCCCTGTTTGCCCAGCTCGAAGAGATCGTGCGCCCGGAAGCCGTGCTGGCCAGCAACACCTCCTCGCTGTCCATCACCGCCATCGCCGCCAAACTCAAGCGCCCGCAGCGCGTGGCCGGCTACCACTTCTTCAACCCGGTACCGCTGATGAAGGTGGTGGAAGTCATCGCCGGCCTCAAGACCGAGCCGGCCGTCTGCACCGCCCTCTCTGATTACGCCCGCCAGATGGGCCACACGCCGGTGACGGCGCAGGACACGCCCGGCTTCATCGTCAACCATGCCGGCCGCGGCTACGGCACCGAGGCGCTGCGCATCGTCAGCGAAGGCGTGGCCGATTTCGCCACCATCGACCGCATCCTGCGCGACCAGGCCGGCTTCAAGCTCGGCCCCTTCGAGCTGATGGACCTGACCGCGCTCGATGTCTCGCACCCGGTGATGGAGTCGATCTACCACCAGTACTACGAGGAAGCGCGCTACCGCCCCAGCGTCATCACGGCACAGCGGCTGGCCGGCGGTGTGCTCGGCCGCAAGACGGGCGAAGGCTTCTACCGCTACGACAACAACGTGGCCCAGGTTGCGCCCGAGCCGCCGGTGCCGCAGGTAGCCGAGATACCGCCGGTCTGGGTGTCACCGCGCGCCGCGCGCCGCGCCGAATTGCTGCAACTGCTGAAGGACCTGGGCGCCAAGATCGAGACCGGCCAGTCGCCCTCGATGCAGGCGCTGACACTGGTGGCGCCACTCGGCTTCGACGTCACCACGGTGGCAGTGGTGGAGCGGCTCGACCCGGCGCGCACGGTCGGCATCGACATGCTGATCGACGACGCGGCCACCAAGCGCCGCGTACTGGCCACCAACCCGGCCACGCGCGCCGACATGCGCGATGCCGCCCACGCCCTGTTCGCACGCGACGGCAAGGCGGTGAGCGTGATCCGCGACAGCGGCGGCTTCGTGACGCAGCGCGTGGTCGCCACCATCGTCAACATTGCCGCCGACATCTGCCAGCAGGGCATCTGCACGCCGGCCGACCTGGAAACCGCCGTCACGCTGGGGCTGGGCTACCCGCTGGGGCCGCTGGCCATGGGCAACCGCTACGGCCCGACCAATGTGCTGGAGGTGCTGTTCAACCTGCAGACCGTCTACGGCGATACGCGCTACCGCCCCAGCCCCTGGCTGCGTCGGCGCGGCGCCATCGGCTTGAGCCTGCTGCACGAGGAAGAGTAAACCGGCCCAAGACATGCGACACTTGATGAGCCGCCGGGCCGTTCCCAAGGCGAATACCGTAGCGCGCTGCGCGGAGGTTACCTATTCATGAGCGCACAACTGCAAAGCACCAGCCAGGGCCGCACCATGGTGCTGACCCTCTCCAACCCGGGCCAGCGCAATGCGCTCGGCCCGGCGATGTATGCCGCCGGCGTCGAGGCGCTGAACGTGGCCGAGACCAACCCCGAGATCCGCAGCGTCGTCATCACCGGCGAAGGCGCCTTGTTCTGTGCCGGTGGCAATCTGCAGCGCCTGCAGGACAACCGCCAGCAGGACCCGGCCTTGCAGGCCGAGAGCATCGAAGGCTTGCACAACTGGATCGAGGCCATCCGCACCTTCCCCAAGCCGGTGGTCGCCGCCGTCGAAGGTGCGGCCGCCGGTGCCGGCTTCTCACTGGCACTGGCCTGCGACTTCATCGTTGCGGCCAGTGACGCGGTGTTCGTCATGGCCTACAGCAATGTGGCGCTTTCGCCCGATGGCGGTGCCAGCTGGAGCCTGGCACGCGCACTGCCGCGCCCACTGGTCAATGAACTGCTGCTATGCGGCGAACGCATCAACGCCGAACGTCTGCACACGCTGGGCCTGGTCAACCGTGTCGCCCTGCCTGGCCAGGCGCTGGATGACGCCCTGGCGCTGACAGAAAAACTCAATGCGCGCGCACCCAACGCCCTGGCCAGCATCAAGGAACTGGTCAACGAAGCCGCCGGCAACTCGCTGACGCAGCAGTTGGCGCTGGAGCGTGACCATTTCGTGCGCAATCTGCACCACGCCAATGCCGGCATCGGCATTGCCGCCTTCCTGTCCAAGCAGACACCGCGCTACGACTGAGCCGCAGCACTCGTCTGCGCTGTCGTCGCAGACGCACAGGTGACAACCCCTAGTCGACCGCGCCGTCCCGCGCGCGACAATGGACCTGTTTTCAGTCACCGAAAAGACAGTCCATGGACGACCCGATTCTTACCATCGAGGAACGATCAGCCATCAACGCTGGTCGCTGGTTTTCAACCCTGTCACCTTCATTGCGACACGACATCCTTCGATGCGCCTACGTCAAACGCTACAAAGACGGCGACCTGATCTGTGCCCGCGGCGAACCCCCCGAGGAATGGGTGGCCTGTGCGCGTGGCGCGGTGCGCGTGAGCTCGACCTCGATCTCCGGCAAGCAGGTCACGCTGACCTACGTCGAGCCGGGCGTCTGGTTCGGCGATGTATCGATCTTCGACGGCGACCGGCGTACGCACGATGCCTATGCGCATGGCGACACCACCACCTTGTGCGTGGCCAAAGCCGACTTCAGGAAAATCCTCGCCACCCATATCGAGCTCTACGAAGCGCTGCTGCGCCTGCATGCGCGGCGCATCCGCCAGCTCTACGGTCTGGTGGAAGACCTCAACACCTTGCCGCTGCGCGCGCGCCTGGCCAAGCAGTTGCTGCACCTGCTGCGCAGCTATGGCATTCCTTCCCTCAGCGATGGGCACGACATGCGCATCGGCCTGCAGCTGGCTCAGGAAGAACTGGCTCAGCTGCTGGGTGCCTCGCGCCAGCGCGTCAACCAGGAACTCAAGGCCATGGAGCGCGAGGATGCGATCCGCATCGAGCCGGGCGGCCTGGTCATCCGCGACCGCGAAGCGCTGATGCGCATCATTGAATCCGACCACTGACCCCATCACGCATCCCTGACCATGAGCGACTTTGACCATTTCGTCGGCACCCGCCCCATCCCTGCCTCCCACGCCTTCGACGTGGCGGCGCTCGAGTCCTGGCTGGGCAAGAACCTGACGGGCTTTGCCGGCCCCTTGAGTGTGGAGGCCTTCAAGGGCGGCCAGTCCAATCCGACCTACAAGCTCATCACACCGAGCCGCAGCTACGTCATGCGCGCCAAGCCCGGGCCGGTGGCCAAACTGCTGCCTTCGGCCCATGCCGTCGAACGCGAATACGCCGTGATGAGCGGCCTGCATGGCACCGAAGTTCCGGTGCCGCGCATGTACTGCCTGTGCGAAGACGAATCGGTCATCGGCCGCGCCTTCTACATCATGGAGTTCATGGAGGGGCGCGTGCTGTGGGACCAGTCCCTGCCCGGCATGACGCCTGCCGAGCGCACGGCCATCTACAACGAGATGAACCGCGTCATCGCCGCCCTGCACCGCGTCAAGTTTGCCGAGCGCGGCCTCGCCAACTACGGCAAACCGGGCAACTACTTCGAACGCCAGATCGGGCGCTGGAGCAAGCAGTACCAGGCCTCGGCTGATGGTGCCGGGCCGATGTCGCAGCCGATTCCCGAGATGGAGCAGTTGATCCAGTGGCTGCCGGCACATATCCCGGCCGGCGCACGCGACGAGGCCATGGTCAGCATCGTGCACGGCGACTACCGGCTCGACAACCTGA
>ERZ1292640.2622-Hain-H43-02um-R1-2622-length-14321-cov-4_pt1 | contig 14321 bp, 12 predicted proteins | sample MGYA00564404_ERZ1292640 | MGnify/ENA primary metagenome ERZ1292640 (study PRJEB36523, sample SAMEA6512636) | groundwater metagenome | collected 2019-01-08 | study: AquaDiva: Metagenomics assemblies of 32 groundwater samples
CGGCCAACGCCCGCGCGGCGCGCCCCGACGCGAGGATCCTCGGCGTGCACCTGCAGCGGATGCTTCCCCCGGGGCAGGAGGTGATCGTCGGCGCGGTGCGCGACCCGCAGTTCGGGCCGCTGGTGATGTTCGGCTCGGGCGGGATCGAGGTCGAGGGCCTGAAGGACGTGGCCTTCGCCCTCGCTCCCCTGCCGCGCGTCGAGGCCGAGGAGCTGCTGGATCGCACGTGGGCCGGCCGCCGTCTGCGCGGCTTCCGGAACCTGCCCGCCGCCGACCGGGAGGCGGTGATCGACGCCCTGCTGCGCATCGCGCAGCTGGCGGCGGACTTCCCGGAGATCGCGGAGGTGGAGGTCAACCCACTCCGGGCGCTGCCCGCGGGCGAGGGCGCGGTGGCGGTGGACGTGCGGATCCGCGTCACGCCGTGAGCGCGGGCTCCTCAACCGACACCATGCCGCATTCGGTCGTGCTCGTCGGCGCTAGGTCGCGCGCCGGGGGCTACTGCACACTTCGGCTGCGCTAGCTGGGCCCCTCGCACAGCTCGCGCAGCCCCGCACGTCCACCGCGCACAGCCAGAAGATCAACTGTCGAAGTGAGATAGCGCTGCCGGAAGCCTCGCCGCCGAACGGCACGGCTGATGCCCGTATGAGCGGCCGTCCCCAGCCGTGGGAGCGGTCGCGTGCCCGAGGCGTTGCACTCCAGACTTCCCCTCACAGACAGCTTCGAGGCGGGCTACCTCGAGTTCAACGGCGTCCTGCCGCTCGAGATCGCCGGCGAGCGACTCCGCGTCGCCGTGGCCGGTGAGCCGGCGCCCGAGGTGCTCGACGACCTCGAGCTGTCCTTCGGCCTCCCGCTCGAGCTGGTGAGTGTCACCGCGGCGGAGTTGAGCGACGCGATCCGGCGGACGTTCGGCGCGGCCGACACGGTCGTCGAGCTGATCCGCGACCTCGGTGAGACGCTCGATGCCGGCGGGGAGAGCGAGGCGCCGGTCGCCGACGCGCGAGACCTCATCAACCAGCCGCCGGTCATCCGCTTCGTCAACCTCCTCATCCGCGAGGCGCACGACGCTCGCGCGAGCGACGTGCACCTCGAGTCGCTGCGCGAGGGACTCCGGCTCCGGTTCCGCGTGGACGGCGTCCTGCTCGACGTGCCGAGCCCGCCGAAGGGACTCCAGGCGGCCGTGGTCTCCCGCATCAAGCTGCTGGCGGAACTCGACATCGCGGAGCGGCGCCGGCCCCAGGACGGACGCATCCGCGTGCGCTTGGAGGAGCGCGAGCTGGACCTCAGGGTTTCGAGCGTCCCCACCCTCTACGGCGAATCGGTCGTGCTGCGGCTGCTGGACCGCGGCGGCCGCCCGGTACGGCTCGACGAGCTGGGCATGGGGCCGGAACTCCTCACGCGGTTCCGCGCGCTGGCGGACCGCCCGCACGGCGTCGTGCTCGCCACCGGCCCGACCGGCAGCGGCAAGACCACCACGCTCTACGCGGCGCTCGCGCTGCGCCGGGTGAGCGCCGAGAAGGTCATCACCGTCGAGGATCCGGTGGAGTACCACCTGGAGGGCGTGACGCAGGTGCCGGTGAACGTGAAGGCCGGGATGACCTTCGGCTCGGCGCTGCGGAGCATCCTCCGGCAGGATCCCGACGTCCTGATGGTGGGCGAGATGCGCGACGTCGAGACGGTGGCCATTGCCCTCCAGGCCGCGATGACGGGGCACCTGGTCTTCTCGACGCTCCACACCAACGACGCCGCCTCGGCTGTCACACGCCTGCTCGACCTGCACGCGGAACCGTACCTCATCGCCGCGACCCTGGAGGGCGTGCTGGCCCAGCGGCTGGTGCGGCGCATCTGCCCCGATTGTCGCGAGCGCTACCGCCCCGATCCTCAGGCGGTCGCGCTCCTCGCCGGCCAACCGGTCGGCACGATCACGCTCGAGCGCGGACGCGGCTGCCCGACGTGCCGCAACACTGGCTACCACGGGCGCACCGGCATCTTCGAGCTGCTCACCTTCTCGGACGACGGCGACGAGCTGCGCCGCGCCGTGGGGAGCGGCGCCGATCGGACCCGGCTGCGCGAGCTGGCACGGACCGCCGGGATGACGACGCTGCGCGAAGACGGCTGGCACAAGGTGCAAGCCGGCATCACGACCGTGGAGGAGGTGCTTCGTGTGGTCCAAGACTGACGGCGCGCCCGCCCGGCCACGTGCCTGCGGGCGACAAGGGTTCACGCTCATCGAGCTGCTCGTCGTCATCGTGGTCATCAGCCTGCTCGCCGGCCTCGTCGGGCCGCTGGTGTTTCGCAACGTCGGCGACGCCAAGGTCTCGGCGGCGAAGGCGCAGATCGAGCTGTGCGCGCTCGCGCTCGACCAGTACCGCCTGGACAATGACTACTACCCGTCCACCGCCCAGGGGCTGGAGGCGCTCTGGACGCGGCCCAGCGGCGAGCCCGCCCCCCGCAACTGGCGCGGGCCGTACCTCCGCAAGCCCATCCCACTCGACCCGTGGGGCCACCCCTACGTGTACGTCAGTCCCGGGGTGCGGAACCCCAACGGCTTCGATCTCATCTCGTACGGGCGCGATGGCCGGCCGGGCGGCAGCGGCGAGGACGAGGACATCGGTCCGTGAGCGCGTTCCGATACCGTGCCGCGCGCGCCGACGGGCGCCTGGTGCAAGGGTACCTGGACGCGGCGAGCGGCGCCGATGCGGCGGCGGTGCTGTCGCGCCGAGGGCTGTTCCCGGTGGCGGTGGAGCCGGCCGTTCCGCGCCAGGGCTGGTCGCCGGGACGGCCGTCGCCTCGCGCGCTGGCCACGGTGTTGGAGAGCCTCGCGTCCCTGCTCGACGTCGGCGTGCCGCTCCAGAAGGCGCTTCAGGTCACCGAGCGCGTCGCGGCCGGCGCGCTGCGCGAGGCCCTCGCGCGAGTCGCGGCGAGGGTGCGCGAGGGACACTCCCTCGGCGCGGCCCTGGAAGCCGAATCGGGGCTGTTCTCGCCGGTGACCGTCGGCCTCGTGCGCGCCGGTGAACGCGGCGGTGGCCTCGCGGCGGCGCTGGCCCAGGCGGCGGCCCAGCTCGAGCGCCAGGACGAGACGGTCGCGCGCGTTCGGGCCGCGCTCGCCTACCCCGCCATCCTCGCGGTGGTGGGCGCACTGTCCATCGTGCTCATGGTGCTGGTTGTCGTGCCGCGATTCGTCGCCCTCCTCGGCGACACGGGAGCCGCGCTGCCACCGGCGACGCGCCTGCTGCTCGGAATGTCCACGCTCGCACGATCTCACGGGGCGCTGCTCCTTGGCGGCCTCGCCGGCGCGGGCGTGGTCGCCGCCACGTTCTTCGGCCGGCACCGTTCCGCGTGGCGGTCGTGGGCCCTCGAGCTGCCGGTGGCCGGCCGGATCCGCCACGGGCTCGCCACCGCGAGGGTGTGCCGCACGCTCGCCGCGCTCCTCGGTTCGGGGATCCCGATGTTGAGCGCCCTGGAGGTGGCTCGCGACGCCGCGGGCGACGACGCGGTCGCGGCCCGCCTCGCTCGGGCGCGGGAGCGCGTCGCCGAAGGCTGGACCCTCAGCGCCGCGCTCGAGAGCGGCGCAGCGGTGACCGCGTCCGCCGTTCAACTCGTCGCAATCGGCGAGAACGCGGGCCGGCTTCCCGACCTCCTCTCGCGCGCGGCTGTGCTCGAGGAGCGGCTGGCCGACCAACGCATCCGCACGATCGTGAGCGTCCTCGAGCCGGCGCTGATCCTCTGTTTCGCCGTGCTCGTCGCGTTCGTTGCGGCGGCGCTGCTCCAAGGCCTGTACAGCCTGCGTCCGGGTGGTTCGTGAGACACGGGCTGACGCTCGTCGAGCTCGTCGCCGCGCTCGCCGTCTTGAGCGTGGGCTTGGGGGTCGCGTCGGTGGCGTTGGCCTCTCTGCGCACCACGCCGGATGCCGACCTCCTCCTCCGGCTGCGGAGGGCACGCGCCGAGGCGGTGCGGACTGGACGGCCGGTGCCGGTGCGCGCCGGCGCGCTGGCCGTGCTCTTCGCACCAGACGGCTCGGCCAGCACCAGCCTGCCGGAGTCCGACAGCCTGCGCATCAGCGTGGATCCTCTCACGGGAGCGGTCCGTGCGGTACCGTGAACGGGGCGCGGCGCTCCTCGAGGTGCTGGCGGCGATCGTGATCCTGGCCATCGCCGGGCTCGCGCTGGTGGAACTCCTCGGCGGTGAGACGCGGGCGCTGAGCGGGGCGATCGCGCTCGAGCGGGAGCTGGCCGACGAGGAACGACTGCTCGCGGCCTACGCGCTGCTCTCCCGCACCGATCTCGACCGCCGCGTGGGCGCGACCGAGACGGGCCCGTACCATGTGGGCATCCAACGTCCGGAGCGCGCGCTGTATCGCATCGCCGTCGGGCGCACCGCGGCGCCCGGCGTCGAGGACCTCGTGACCGTCGTGTTCCGTCCGGAGCCGCGCGATGCACCGTAGCCCGGGGCGTCCCTCGCGCGCCCGCCGATGCGCAGGCTTCACGCTGGTGGAGGTGACGGTGGCGCTCCTCCTCGCGGCCCTCGTCGTGCTCCTCGCGCACCGCATCTACGGCGGCGTGCTGGACGCGAGCCGCCGCCTCGCCGCCGCACGGGAAGACCTGGATCGCGAAGCCAACGCGCGCCGCCTGCTTGCCTCTCTGGTGGGCAGCCTCGCCATCGGATCATCCGACGCGGGCGGCTTCAGCGGCGGCGTGAGCGGTGTCAGCTTCTCGGCCTGGCACGTGGGCGGCCGCGGCTGGCCCGAGCTGTGCCGCGTGACCGTCGGCGCGCGCGACGGCGCTCTCGCGGTAAACGGCCTGGCCGACGAGGCGCTCCGGCTTGCCGACAGCGTCGTGGGCTTGGAAGTGGAGTACCTCCTCGACCTGGGCGCGGACGCGCGCTGGATGCGCGCCTGGGAATCCGCCTTGAGCGCTCCCGCCGCGCTCCGCCTGCGCATCGCGCACCCAGCGCGCACCGACACCCTGCTCTTCATCGTCGGGCCCCGGGGATGAACCGCCGCGGCTTCGCCCTCCTCGCCGTCTTGTGGGTCATCGCGGCCGTCGCGAGCGCCGTCGGCGCGGGACTGGCTGCGGAGCGGCTCGGCCAGCGCACCACGCGGAACCGCGTGGTGCTGGCTCGCGGCCGCTGGGCGGCGGAGGCGTGCCTGGCGGTGGCGCAGGCGCGCTGGGGCACTCCGCGTGCGCGTGTCGCCGACACCGTCAACCTGGGCCGCACCACGCGCTGCACGTGGCGGTTCGAGGATCCGGGCGCGCGGCCCAATGTGAACCTCGTAGCCCGCGACGTTCTCGAACGATTGTTCGAGGAACCAGGGCTGCGCCGCGATTCCGCCGAGCGTCTTGTGCAGGAGGTCGTGGCCCTGCGCGCATCCGCGCACTTCACCAGCGTGGCGGAACTGCTCAGCATCCCGGGTTTCCCGCCGAGCGCGCTCCCTCTCCTCACGACCGACGGACCGGGCACGGTCAACGTCAACGCCGCCCCGGCGGCGGTGCTCGCGGCGCTCCCCGGATTCTCGCGGGAGGCGATCGACGTCGTCGCGAGCCGGCGTGCGGCCGGTCGTCCCGTGACCAGCCTGGACGCGCTGCTCGGTGCGCTCTCTCCCATAGGGCGCGCGGCCGTGCTCCAGGCCTACGCCGACCTCGCGGGCCTTGTGACCTTCGCGCCCACGCAGCTCCTGCTCAGCGCCGACGGCTGGGTGGCGGCGTATGGCGACGTACCCCGCGCCACCATCGAACTCCTGGTGGTGCCGCTCCCCGAGCGGCTCGCCACCGTGCGCAGGAGGATGTGGTGAGAGGGACGCTGGGTCTGGGTGTGGGAGGCGCTGCGGTGCACGCGGTGCTCGTGCGGGGCGGCAAGGTGCGGTGGGCCGGGAGCGCCGCCTACGCCGGCCCTGGGGATCTGACGGAGGTCGTTGCCCGCCTCGCCGCGGAATGCGCGCCGAGCGCGCGCCGGGTGCGCGTGGTTCTGGAGCGCGACCTGGTGCAGGCGCGGACGTTGCTCCCGCCTCCTCCCGTCTCGGCCGCCGCCACGGCCGGCTACGTGGCGCTTGAGCGACCGCGGCTCTTCCGCGGCGGCAACGGCCCGCTCGTCACGGACGGCGCGTTGGTCGGTGCCGACGGTGCGGGCCGGGCCCTCTGGGCTGCGGCGGCTTCCGAGCGCCTCACCCGCGCCATCGTCGAAGGCTGCGCGCAAGCCGGGCTGCGGCTCGACGCCCTGGGCCCCGCCGCCGACGTCCTGCCGCACGCCCTTCGTGCCGTCCCGCGGAGCGGCACCGTCGCGTTCCCGAACGGTGCGACCACGGAAGTGTTGGACGTCCACCGGGCCCGCACGTGGCGCAGCCGCCTGCTGCGTGGCGTGAGCGGGACGACGCCGGAGTGGGCTCGCGCGCTCGACCCGCTTGGCGATGCCGCGCCCCGCTTCGCCGCCGCGTACGCGGCGGCGATGGCGAGGCCGCGACTGCTGCTCCTCCCGCCGGAAGCCAGGGCGGCCCGGGACGCGCGGGCGCACCGCTCGGTGCGGCGTCTGGCCGTGGCGGCCGCAGCCCTCTGGGCGCTCGCGGCGGGGACGTACGCCGCGCGGCTCGGGGCCGGCACCGCGGCAGTCGAGCGGGAGCTGGCGCGCCTCGCCCCTGCCACCGACAGCGCCCTGGCCCTGCGGCGCGACCTGGGCAGCGCCCTCGCGGCACAGGAAGTCATCGGTCGCGCCCGGCTCGCGCGATCCCGGCAGCTCCAGTTGCTGGCCGATCTCACTGCCACGCTCGGCGACTCCACCGTGCTCGTCGGCCTCCGGGTCAGCCCGGACGGCGCGCTGCGCCTCTCCGGGTACACTTCCGGCGCCGCTCGCGTCCTGGCCCGGCTGGAACGCGTGCGGAGCGTGCGCGGTGCGACGCTCGAGGGACCGCCGACCCGCGAGATGCTGGCCGAGCCGGGCAGGCCCGGCCGCGAGTGGGACCGCTTCAGCATCCTCGCACGCCTGGAGCGCGCGCCGTGAGTCCGCGCGAGCGGCGCGCGGTGCTGTGGGGCGCCGCCCTGGTGGCAGGAGCGCTGCTTCTGCGAGGCGTGCCGTGGGCGGCGCGGGAAGCCAACGCCGCACGCGAAGGACTCGCCGAGCGGACCGTGACGCTGCGCCGCACCCGCGCGCTGGTCCGGGGCGTGCCCGCGACGCGAGAGTCCCTCGCGACCGCGCTGGCCGGCGTGGTGGCGCTGGCTCCCGCCTTGGTGGAGGGCGGCACGCAGGCCGAAGCGGCGGCCGCACTCGCGGCTGCCGTGAGCCTCGCGGCGGGGCAGGCCGCACTCAGGGTCGTGCGGCTCGACCCCGCGACCGACTCCGCGCCGGGCCCGATCCGCCCGGTGACGCTGCGGGGCGAACTCCAGGGCGACATCGCCGGGCTCACGGCCTTCCTCCGCGCGGTGGAGACGGGGCGGCCGCTGCTCACGGTGGGGACGTTCGCCGTCACGGCACCCGACCCCGTGCCCAGGGCTGGCTCCCCGGAGCAGTTGCGCATCGAGCTGGAGGTCACGGGCTGGTTCCTGCCGCGGGGGGTGCCGTGACGCGGGGCGCGAGTGCACGCGCGGCGCTGTGGTTGCTGATCGGGGCCGGCGCGCTGGCGACGGCGCGGGCGGCGGCCGGGCCGCTCGTCGCCGGAATCGCGGACCCGCGGACGGCGCCGGCGACGGTCTGTGCCGAGCCGCGATGAACCTACGCCGCGTACTCGGTGTCCCGCGTAGTCTTGGCTAGCGACCTCTTCCGGCTCGGCCGCCGTCCGGCCCAGGTCGCCTACGACCCGGCGCGCGCGTCGCGTCCCGCGGAGGGGCCGATCGCTCCGCCGAAGCCGGCGCTGCGCCTCACGGGACTCGTCGAGGGCGCGCACCCGCAGGCGCTGATCGAGGGCCTGCCGGGCGTGGAGGGCGGTCGCGCCCTGGGGAGGGGTGACGTCGCCGGCGGGCTGCGCGTGGCCGAGATCGGGCGAGGGCAGGTCCGGGTGGTGGGGATGGACACCGTGTGGGTGCTGACGCTGAGGAGGCCGTGAGGATGACACGCATCGTGGGAGCCCTGCTGGCGGCGACCGTTTCCCTGGCAGGGGCGGTCGTGCCCGCCCGGGCGCAGGACACGGCGGCGGTCCGGGTCGCGGGCGACAGCGTGGTGGCGCGGTTCGTGGATGCGGACCTCCGCACCGTGGTGCAGGCGCTGGCGCGCTACCTGGCCAAGCCGGTGCTCATCACCGCCATCCCGAGCGTGCGGGTCTCGTTCGAGACGCCGGCGCCCGTGGCCCGGGACGGGCTCCTACCGCTCCTCCGCGGACTGCTCCAGACCCAGAACATCGAGCTGATCGAGGAGCCGGGCTTCTTCCGCCTGCAGCCGCGGGCCGCCGAGCCGTACCGAGCGCAGCCGCGCCCCGACGCGGCCGGCGCGGCGGCTGCCGCGACCACCGGCGCCGCCGTGCAGCTCTTCGTGATCCGCCTCCGGCACGCGCGTGCCGCGGACGTCGCGGCGACCGTCAACCTCCTCTTCGGCGGTGGCGGGGCGTTCTCGGGGTCGGCCGGGCTCTCGGCCGGCACCCTCTCCGAGGAGTTGCGCCGTGGCGCCGTGCCGATGACCGCGGCTCAGTCACCAGCCGCGCCGGGCGCGGGTCCCCAGGGTGCCGCACCGGGCGCCGGAGGAGTGGCTGCAACGCCCGGCGCCGGAGGCCAGCCCTTGCCGCGCCCGGCCGCGCTCAGCGGGGCGGTGACCATCGTGCCGGACGAGATCACGAACTCCCTGCTGGTGCGCGCCTCCCGCGAGGACTTCGAGGTCCTGGAGCAGGCCGTCACCGAACTCGACATCCGCCCACTCCAGGTCTTGATCGAGGTGCTGATCGTTGAGGCCCGAACGGACCGCAGCTTCTCTCTGGGGGTGGACGTGGCAGTGCCCGAGCAGCAGGTGAGCGGCAACGTGCGCGGGCAGGCGGCGCTCACCGGCGGGGGCCTCGGCGACCTCGTGATCCAGGTGATGAAGCTGGGGCACGGCCGCGTGGACGCGACGATCCGGGCGGCGGCGAGCCGCGGGGACGTCAAGATCATCTCGCGGCCCGTGCTCTTGGCCTCCAACAACACCGAGGCGCGGCTACTGGTGGGGTCTCAGCGGCCGTTCGTGCAGGTGAGCCGCTCGCTCCCGACCCAGACTCCGACGCGGGATCAGGTGGTGCAGTACCGCGACGTGGGCACGCGGCTGGTGGTGCGGCCGACCATCAACCACGACGGCTACGTCTCGCTCCAGATCCAGCAGGAGGTGAACGCCGCCACGAGCGAGACGCAGTTCGACGCGCCGATCATCTCGACGCGGGAGGCCTCGACGCGGGTGCTGGTGCGCGACAGCCAGACCATCGTCCTGGGCGGCCTGCGCGATCTCCAGCGCTCGGCGACGCAGGGCGGCATTCCGCTGCTCTCCCGCATCCCCATCCTCGGTGGGCTCTTCGGCAGCGCGAGCCGCCGGAGCAACGAGACGGAACTCTACCTCTTCCTCACGCCGCGGATCCTGCGGACCGACGCGGACGCCGACAGCGTCACGGCGCCCCGCCTCGGGAGGCCCGAGCCGTGAGTGTGGCACCTCAGACCACGCCGCAACCTACTGCAGACCTCTCGAGCTTGATTGGGCAGGCCCCGCGGTTCCTGGAGGCGGTGGAGCTGGCGCGCCGTTTCGCTCCAACGGAACTGCCCATTCTGCTCATCGGTGCGACCGGCACGGGGAAGGAGCTGCTGGCGCAGCACATTCATCGCTGGAGCGGTCGGGCCGGGAAGCTCGTGGACGTCAACTGCGCCGCGATTCCCCAGGAGATCGCTGATTCGATTCTCTTCGGGCACCGCCGTGGCGCCTTCAGCGGCGCCGTGGAGTCGAGGGTCGGGCTGCTGGAGGACGCGGACGGCGGCACGCTGTTCCTGGACGAGCTGTGCAGTCTCCCGCTCTCGGTCCAGGCCAAGCTGCTGCGGGTGCTGGAGACCGGGGAGGTGCGCCGAGTGGGCGAGACGGCCACGAGGGGGGCGCGGTTCCGGGCGATCTGCGCTACGCAGATGCGGCTGGACGCGCGGGTGGCGGCTGGTGCGTTCCGGCTGGATCTCCTGCAGCGGCTGGGAGGCGTCCGGATCGAGCTGCCGCCCCTTGCCCGGCGCGGTGGCGATGTGCTGCTGCTGGCCCACGTGTTCGCGGCGGCGGCGGGCCGGCGCATTGGCCCCGACGGCGAGGGGGTGCTGGTCTCGCACGACTGGCCGGGCAACGTGCGCGAACTGCGCAGCGTGGTGGAGCGGGCGCGCTGGCTGACTCACGAGGCGGTGCTCGGGGCCTTGGTGTTGGCCGACGCCATCGCGATCGGCGCCACCGGCCGGCTCGATGCGGATGCGCCGCGACTTCTTCGCGAGGCGGAGCGCGCGGGAGAAGATCATCGCATCGGCCACTTAGCGCCCGGCGCGGCGGACGCGTCCCCCTTCCTCGCCGAACAGCCTCAGTCCCTCGAAGAGCTTCGTCGCTGCCACGTCCGCACGACGGTGCAGTCGTGTGGCGGCGACACGCGACGGGCGGCGGAGGTCCTGGGGATCTCCCGCAGCCACGTCTACCGCATTCTGAGGAGTTCTCCGACGCCGTAGAGGCCTTCTCGGATTCTCACGGAGGAGAATCGGTTCGCACCGGCGCGAATGCCATTCGCATGGATGCGAATCCGGCGGGCTGCGCAGCAACGCTCGTTTCCCGCCAACTCCGCTGTTGGCAAGCACATCGCCGCTGGAGCGGTCTCAGGCACGCCTGATGCCTTAGGTGAAGGGACGTTGGCAGGATTCCTGGCCACCGCCTTCGCCGGAGTTCTCGTATGCGCCACCTGCTCGCCGGTTTTCGACTCGGCCTCTCCCGTGCACCATGGTCACTTCGGCTTGCACTCGTGCTGATAGCGGGTGGCGCGAGTCAGGCCCTCGGCTATCCCCTCATCACCATCACGCCGGGCGACGGCAGTTACCCCGTTGGCTCCCAAGTGCTCGTGCGCGTGGAGTTCTGCGAGCCGGATGGGTACTTCGACGCGTCCGGCCAGGTGACCCTGAACGGCAGCGTCATCGCCAACGGAGCCCCCGGTTCCAAAGAGGGATGCGCCGACTTCCAGGCGGTCGAGGTTTACGTGACGCTCCAGAGCGATACGAGCGTGCTGGTCGCCCGCATCACGTCGAGCGCCGGCTATGCGGAGGAACAGCGCACGTACACCACGCCCCCCGACGCGCCCGGCGTCGGCACGAACCCGCACAACGGACACAACTGGGACGCATCGCTCTGTCTGCACGCGTGCTTCAACACCGTGGTGGCGTACAGCGCGCCGGCGTACTGGTCCCTCGATGTCGCACGCGCAGTGACCCTGGTCTACTCTTCGGGCCAGCTGGGTGATCGGCACACCATCGAGATCGACGCCTGGAATCGAGCGGCCGTCACACCGGAGAGGATGTCGCTTCGCTTGCGTCGCTCCGACGCGACATACGTCACCTTCACGAATGGCTCCACGGAGCTCTTTTTCGAAGGGCTGTCAGGAACCCAGCGTCTCGCCGCGCAGTTCCAGGACACGACCCTCAGCACGGGAGCGTACCACTACACGGTCGTCGTCCGTGGGTACTGGAACGGCAACCCTCAGGAAGCGACAGCGCCGCTCAGACTGCTGGTGTCGAACGAGCGGGCCAGTCCCTACGGCGCGGGTTGGACGGTCGCGGGGGCCGCGCAGATTCTCTACGGCCCAGGCGATTCACTGGTGGTGAAGTACGGCGGGGGCACAATCCAGTACTGGCGGAGGAGCAGTTGCACGGGAAGCGGCTTCAGCCTCCGCTGCGTCTACGCGCCGCCGGCGGGGGTGTTTGACTCGCTCAAGTACGCCGCTCCTCCCGAGAATGTCAATCTGAACACGTATAGGATGTTCGGGGTACGACTGGTCGGCGGTTCCTATCTGTCCTTCGACCACCTGGGCCGCCTCAGGGAAGTCCAGGACCGCTTCGACAACGTGATGAGGTATGTGTATCGGGACGCGTCGCAACGACTCGACAGCATCGTCGACCCCGCGGGAAAGGCAATCGTCTTCGGGTACGACGGATCAGACAGACTCTCGTGGATTCGAGACGTGCCCGGCAATCGTACCACCTATGTCACGATCAATAATTCAAACGACGTGGTCCAGATCCAAGATGCGGTGGCGGGCCGCCCGTTCCAGGACGCCAGCTACGACGCCGCTCACCGACTGCAATCTCGGCTGGACCGGCGCAGCGCCCAGTGGTCCTACTACTACGACTTTGCCGGAAGGATCGCGAGCGACTCGACCCCCGCGGTGACAGTCAACGACACCACAGGGCGCCGTCTGGGAACGCGCTATCGCTCTCCCGCATCGGCTGTCCTGGTCGATCCCGCAAGCGGGACGGGCACGTGGTCGTCTCCGGCCACACCAAAGACGGATTCAGCAGGGATCGGCAGGGTCGTGCCCTCGAGTGGCGCGACTCAGGTGTTGCGAGTCGACAGGTACGGTGCGCTGCTCGATGTGCTCGGCCCCTTGCAGGCCTACGCGCACTACACCCGCAACGAGCACGGTCAAGTCGAGAGTGCGGCGGATAGCACGGGAAGCCGGATCTACCAGTGGAGCGGCCCGCGCCTCACCTATGAGCAGAACACCGTCACGGGCCAGTACATCGTCACCGAGTGGAACACGACCTACCACCTGGTCACACGGCGCTACGGCGCCGGAGTGCCGGAGGCGCGCAACTACTACGGGTTGTACGGCAGGCTGGATAGCACCCGAATCGGCGGAGAGCCTGCCAGCCGATTCACCTACGACGATCGCGGGAGGGTGGTGACCGCGACGGATCCCCGTGGGCACACCGCCACGTACTACCGAGACGGGACGACGTTGCTTAACTCCGACTCCGTGCGCGGTGGCGTCCGTCGCACAGCGTATCTGCGTGACCCGCTGGGACGAGTCATTCGGGTCAGCGGCCCCGGCGGGCAGTTTGACTCGACAGCATATGACGCGCTGAACCGCGTCGTCCGGAAAGTCGGCCCACTGGGCGTGGCGACCGTGTTTGCGTACGCCGACTCCCTGAACGTCACTCACGTCACGGATGCGAAGGATCAGGTCTACCAGTTCCAGACGAACCTGGTAGGCTGGGTGACCGCCGCGACAGACCCGAACTCGAACACCGACACATACATGCACGATCGTGGCGGCCGGGTGATCCGGTGGACCAATCGCAGAGGTCAGCAGACGACACTTGCGTACGATTCCCTGGGTCGGCTGCTGGGGCGTGGCCTGTACGGCGGTCGGACCAACTCCTTCGAGTACCACGCGCAGTGGATGGCAGCATCCAATGAGGAGGGATCCGACACGGTCCGTGCCGTCGAGGACACGTCCTACGCCATCGCGGTGCGAGGCGGCGCGCCATACACCGTGCGCTCGCGGTACGATCGCTCGGCGAGGGAACTGAGGCTGGCCGTTTGGCGGGATGGGCAGACGGCTCTTGAGACCAGCTACCTGATGGACAGCACGAGCCGGCTGCGGGCGGTGGTGCCTCCAAGCGCCGCCACCGATTCACTGCGACACAACACCGACGGGCTGCTCTCCTCTGTCAACCTCCACGGCGCCGTCACTCGCACGAACGCGTATCGGCCGAGGGACGACCTGGCGCGACTGTCCTACACGCCCAGCGCGGTGCAATCAGCATTCGGCGCGGAGTTCGTCCACGACAGCTTGGGTCGAGTCGTCGAGCGGCGCAACGGTGACCGTACGCAGATCGAGCGCTACACATACGACGTGCTGGGGCGCCTGGGTGGCTTGCAGCGCTACAATGCAACGCCGGCGTGCGCTCAGACGGATACAACCAGTGAGCTCGGGAGTCTGTGCAGTGGGAGTCTCTCGCTCGTGGCGGAAGACACCTTTACCTACGACGCGGTGGGGAACCGTACTGACGGAGGTGCGACGGTCGACTGGGGCAACCGGCAGCGACTGCTGCGCGGCTATCGGCTTGACTACGATGCCGACGGCAACGTGACCCGCAAGTACACGGACGACGGCAGCTTCAACCAATACCTGTACTGGAATAGTGCGAACGAGCTGGACAGCGTACGCACATGGAGCCAGGGAGCCTGGCAGGCGGTGCGTTTCGGGTACGATGCCTTCGGGCAGCGAGTACGCAAGAACACGAGCGCCGGTACCACGTACTATGTGTGGGCGGCGGGCCAGGTCGTCGCCGAGTACGATGGCTCCGGGAACCTCCTGCGACACTTCACATATTACCAGGGGACCGATCAGCCGCACAGCGTGCTGAGCGGTGGGGCGCGGCACTACT
>ERZ1292640.2623-Hain-H43-02um-R1-2623-length-14320-cov-7_pt1 | contig 14320 bp, 14 predicted proteins | sample MGYA00564404_ERZ1292640 | MGnify/ENA primary metagenome ERZ1292640 (study PRJEB36523, sample SAMEA6512636) | groundwater metagenome | collected 2019-01-08 | study: AquaDiva: Metagenomics assemblies of 32 groundwater samples
GAACACGTAGTAGTTGGCCATCATCGACATGCTGATGAACATCAGCACCAGCCATCGATAGGCGCGAGGCGGAGCAGGACGAGTCGGGTTTCCGGCGTGACCGGTCATGTGTGGCCTTCGGGCCCCGTGTTAACCCTGCAGGCTCGCCAGAGCGCTGGCGCTTTCCGCTTCCACGTCCTTGTGCAGGCTGTTCCCGTGCGCGTCCATGGTGACGATGGCCGGGAAGTCCTTGACGTGCAGGTGCCACATGGCCTCGGGAATGCCGAAGTCCAGCAGCGACACGCCATCCACCCGCTGGATGCAGCGGGCGTAGTACTGCGCGGCGCCGCCAATCGCATTCAGGTAGACCGCGCCGCACTCTCTCATCGCGTCGAGTGTCTTCGCCCCCATGCCACCTTTGCCAATCACTACCCGCACGCCGAACTTGCGGATGACGTCGGCCTGATACGGTTCCTCGCGAATGCTGGTCGTCGGCCCAGCCGCCTTCATCGTCCAGGCGTCACCGTCTTTCACGGCCACAGGCCCGCAGTGGTACAGCGCCGCGCCGTGCAGGTCGACGGGCGGATCGTTCTTCATCAGGTAGGCGTGTACGTTATCGCGACCGGTGTACATGCGCCCGTTCAACAGCACGACATCGCCCACCTTCAGCGCGCGGATATCGGCCTCGCTGAAGGGCGCTGTCAGCACCACCTCGCGTCCGGTGCGTGCAACGCCGGCCTGATCGGCCATGGCCGCTACCGGGCTCGACGGATCGCGATAGAGCCAACGCCTGATGCCGCCGGTCTCTGCGTCCACGACCACGCCCAGGCGGCGGAACGCCCAGCAATCGTAGGCCACCGACACGAAGAAGCTGGCGGGCAGGCGGTTCAGCACGCCGACCTTGCACCCGATCAGCGTGGTCTTGCCCGAGAAGCCCATCGTGCCAATCCCAAGCTGGTTCACGGTGCCCATGATGGTGGCTTCCAGCTCCGCCAGTGTCGCATCCGGGTTCACATCGTCCAGCGTGCGGAACAGTTGCTGTTTGGCGTGCGCGTAGCCCGACGCGCGGTCGCCACCGATGCAGACACCGACTGCTCCCGGGCTGCACCCCTTGCCTTGCGCGGCCCACACGGCGTGCAGAATGCACTTGCGCACGCCGTCCAGGTTGCGATCGGCCCGGCCGAGGTTCGGCAGTTCCACGGGCACGGCGTACTGAGCGTTACAGTTTTCGCAGCCGCCGCCTTTCAGCAACAGCTTCACCTCGATGTCGTCGTGCTCCCACTGGTGGAAGTGGATCACGGGTGTGCCGGGGCCGAGGTTATTGCCCGAGTTCTTGCCGGTGATCGAATCGACCGAATTGGGTCGCAGTTTGCCGCGTGTGGTCGCTTCGGCAATCGCCTTGCGAATTTCGCCGGCCATCGCCAGCTCGTCGACCGCCCGCGGCACGTGGATCTCGAAGGTTGGCATGCCGGTGTCCTGGCAGATCGCGCCTTCGTCTTCGAGCGCCTGATCGATGTTCAGCTTGATGATGGAAAGCGCCTGGCCGGAGCGCGTCTCGGCCGGTTCAATGTCCGAGGCGGCCGCCATGGCGGCGCGTACGTCTGGTGGCAGGTCGGTCGACGTTTTGACGATGAGTTCGAGCATGCTCGAGAAGAATTCTGCTAACATGGCGGAGAGTATATACCGATTCAACACAGGCATTTAACCCATTCATGCACAGCAGGATACGGTTACTGACCCTAGTGCTGGCGGCGGTCGTCCTGACAGGGACGGACACGCGTGTTGGCGCACAGACAAGACCGCGTCACGGCCGCCTGTTCGCGCCACAGGATCTCGGGTTGCTCGAAGGCCCCGACCGCGACCTGTGGCAGATGCCCGGGCCGATCATGGACGCCCTTGGGATCGCAGAAGGATCGGTGGTCGCCGATCTGGGCGCGGGCGGTGGGTGGTTCACCATCCGGCTGGCGCGGCGCGTGGGCCCGAACGGCCTGGTCTATGCCGAGGACATCCAGCGATTGATGATCGAGGCGACCGACCGGCGGGTGAAGCGAGAAGGGCTGCGCAACGTCAAGACTGTGCTCGGCACTCCGTCAAATCCTGGGCTGCCGGTGGCGGCGCTGGATGCGGTGCTGATGGTGGACACGTATCACGAGCTGGACGATCCGGTGGCGCTGCTCGCCAATCTTGCCCGCGCGCTGAAAAAAAACGGCCGGGTTGGTGTGGTGGATTTCAAGAAGGACGGATGGGGCCCCGGACCGCCGCTCGAAGAACGCGTGGATCCCGAACTGATTGTGCGGGATGCCGCCGCCGCGGGACTGAAACTGGTGCGGCGCGAGACGTTTCTGCCGTACCAGTTCTTCCTTATTTTTTCCCGATAAGCGCCCATGCGCCTGGCAGGATCGCGGCCGCGACGAACAGCTTCACGATGTCGATGGCCACAAACGGGTAGAGGCCGGCTTCGAGCGCCAGTTCGAGAGCCCGGCCGCCGGCCGCCGGCGCCAGTTGCAGGGTGAGCCAGGCGAGGCCGCAAGAGAAGATGACGGCGAGGCCGGCCGCCATCGCCGCCACCGACCACAGGTAGCGCCGGTCGAAGCCGCGTTCGGCCAGCCGTCCGGCCACGAACGCCGCGACCGGGTAGCTCATCAGGAAACCGCCCGTTGGCCCGAGCAGCCTCAGGGCACCTTGTGGCAGCTCGGGTGAGGCGGCAAAGACCGGCAGACCCGCGAGCCCGGCGCCCAGATACAGCAACTGGCTGACCATCCCGAGGCGAGACCCAAGCGCGGCTCCGCCCAGCAGCACGATCATCGGCTGCAGCGTGAGCGGCACGGGTGTAAACGGAAGCGGTACACTGACTTGAGCGGCGGCGGCCGTCAGCACCGACACAAACAGGATGGACGCGATCCGGATGGTCCGAGCCGAACCGAGTGCGACCCCATCGGTCAGCGAGAACACGAGAGCACGGGTGGCGTTCGACATGACAGCCGCGATCTTAACGCATGCACCGACTCTCGGACAAACCCCGAGGCCTGACCGGATCGCTCGAGCGACGGTATACTGAAGTGTTGTCCTGATGAGCGATGCGCTGCTCTCCATCTCGCCGGAACCGGTGGACGTGGCCCGGGTGATGCGTCTTGCGACCCAAGCCGACGGCGATCCTCCAGGGCGCCACGGAGCCGTCGCTACGTTTCTGGGCACGGTTCGGGGCGAACATCTTGGCAGGCGCGTCCTATTCCTGGAGTACGAGGCCTACGAGCCGCTCGCGTTGAAGGCATTTAGGATCGTAGCCGAGGAAATCTCCGGTCATTGGCCCTCGGCGCGCTTGGCGCTCCACCACCGGGTCGGGCGGCTGGAGCTTGGCGAGGTCAGCGTCGTGATTGCCGCGGCATCGCCGCACCGGGCCGAAGCGTTTGCGGCGTGCAGGTACGCGATCGAGCGCGTCAAGCAGATCGCGCCGATCTGGAAACGTGAAGTGTTCGATGGCGGAGAGGCGTGGATTGAAGGCGCCACGGCAGATCCGTCCGATGCGGCCGCCAAGCAGACGGCCTACGAGCGAGCATGCGGGTAACGATTCGACTATTCGCACGGCTCCGCGATCTGGCGGGAGCGGCAGAACTGCTGCGCGAGGTGCCTACCGGCGCCACGGTCGACACGGTGTGGCAGACGCTGGCGGCCGAGTTCCCGGCCATGGCGCCCTACCGATCTTCGATCTCGGCCGCCGTGAATGCGGACTACGCCAGGCTGACGGCGGTGGTTGGCGAGGGCGACGAGGTGGCCTTTCTGCCGCCGGTCTCGGGGGGCTAGGAGCCATACTGTTCACATATCGTCACCCCGGTGAAAACCGGGGTCCAGTGTGGTCACCCTGACTGGATTCCGGGTTCCGCTGCGCGGCCCCGGAATGACGGCAGGGCGTTAACTGAACGGCATTGGGGCTAGGAGACTCGAGTCGGAGGACAGAAGTCAGAAGACGAGAGACGGTTGACGGTGGATGACACGGAGACGACGGGTTCGACATGTTGGACAAGCTGAATTCGGTGGAATCGAAATACGACGAGCTGATGACGCTGCTGGGCGATCCGGCGGTGCAGTCCGATCAGGTCCAGTACCGTACGCACGCCAAGGCTCTGGCGGAGATCGAGCCTGTGGTCAAGCGTTTCCGCCAGTACAAGGACGTGGTGACGCAGATCACGCAAAACGAGGAACTCGCGCAGGGCGAGGATGCGGAGATGCGGGCGTTGGCGCAGGAAGAACTGGCGCCGCTGAAGGTGCGGGCCGAGCAGCTGATCGCCGACATCAAGCTGCTGCTGCTGCCCAAAGACCCGAACGACGAGAAGAACGTCGTGCTGGAAATCCGCGCCGGCACGGGAGGCGATGAAGCCGGCTTGTTTGCCGCCGAGCTGTTTCGCATGTACACCCGATTCGCGGAGCGGCAGGGCTGGCACGTGGATGTGCTGTCCACCAGCGACACGGGCGTGGGCGGGCTGAAGGAGGCGATTGCCACGTTCGAGGGCAAGCAAGTTTACAGCCGATTGAAGTACGAGAGCGGCGTCCACCGCGTGCAGCGCGTGCCGGCTACCGAGGCAAGCGGCCGCATCCACACCTCAACGGCCACCGTGGCCGTGCTGCCGGAGGCTGAGGAAGTGGACATCGCAATCGACGCCAAGGACATTCGCATCGACACTTTCTGCTCGAGTGGCCCGGGCGGGCAGAGCGTGAACACCACCTACTCGGCCGTGCGCATTACCCACCTGACCAGCGGCTTGGTGGTGTCGCAGCAGGATGAGAAGTCGCAGGTCAAGAACCGGGCGAAGGCAATGAAGGTGCTGCGCGCGCGGCTCTACGAGATGGAGATGCGCAAGCAGCAGGAGGCCATCGCGAAAGATCGGCGCAGCCAGGTGGGAACCGGCGAACGGTCGGAGAAGATCCGGACCTACAACTTTCCCCAGAGCCGCATCACCGACCATCGGATCAACTTCACCACGCACCGGCTTACTGACGTGCTCGACGGCAACCTTGCCGAGTTGATCGATCAGACGGTGACCTACTTCACAGCCGAGCGTCTGAAGGAAGCGACGGCGCTCGGCTAACGAAGCGCGGCCTCAAACTGCCGAGCCCTCTGGCAGGCAATCGGCGCCGGGAGTGGCACCGCCATCCCGTCATTCCCGCGAAGGCGGGAATCCAGGACTGGACCCCCGCTTTCGCGGGGGTGACGAACAACGTGCGTCATTCGGTAAGATGAAGCCCATAGAAAATGTCTAGTGATGCGCAGACCATCCACACGATCATTCGCCAGGCGCGGGGCCGGTTTGAGCAGGCGGGCATCGAGCGGGATTCAGCCGTGCTTGAGGCCGATCTGCTGGCGCGCCATGCACTGGGCGGATGGGACCGGGGGCAGTTGATCGCCAATTGGCACGAGACCCCGCCGCCGAGCTTCGCCGAGGCGTTTGCACTGCTGGTGCGCAGGCGCGCGCACCGCGAACCGGCGGCCTACATTACGGGCACGCGCGAATTCTGGAACATCGACATCGAGGTGGCGCCAGGCGTGCTCGTTCCCCGCCCCGAAACCGAGTTCATCGTCGAAGAACTGCTCGCGCGATTCGGGGGCCGTGAGGCTTCCCCTGAACTGAGCGTGTCTGCAGGGAGCCTTGCTAGAGACGGTTTCAGAACCTGCGTGTGCGGCCCGGTTCTGGCCGCGAGAACGCGTTGTGAAACCGGTGTTGAGCAGTCGAAGCCAGTTGCACGGGCCTTTCGCCTGGCGGATGTCGGCACCGGGAGCGGGTGTCTGGCAGTCGCCTTGGCGCGCTGGCTGCCCGGCGCGGGTGTGGTGGTGGCCATCGACACGTCTGAGGAGGCGCTTCGCGTGGCGCAACGCAACATCACACGGCACGATGTGGCGGATCGGGTGGCACTGGTGCGCGGGGATCTGCTGGCACCGGTCGAGGGGCCATTTGACGCGATCGTGTCGAACCCGCCTTACGTGCCAACGGCGGAACTGGTGACGCTGCAGCCAGAGATCCGAGCATACGAACCGGTGGCCGCGCTTGATGGCGGACCCGACGGCCTGGACGTGATTCGCCAACTGGTGCCGCAAGCCGCCAGCCGTCTTGCCGATGGCGGATGGCTGGTGTTCGAATTCGGCTTCGGTCAGGCAGCCGGCGTCAGCGCCATCATCGAGGCCGAATCGCGCCTGCACCTGGAGGCGATACGCGACGATCTTGCCGGCATTCCCCGCGTGGCCGTGTCGACACGGCGCGAGAAAGGCAGGTAGCCCGGTGAGCTGTCTCTTTTGCCGCGTCGTCGCCAACGAGATACCGTCGAAGCGGGTCTTCGAAGACGACACGCTCGTGGCGTTTCACGACGTCAGCCCTCAGGCGCCGGTGCACGTGCTGATTGTGCCGCGCAGGCACATCGCCACGCTCAACGACCTCGGGCCAGGTGACGAAGCGCTGATCGGTTCGATGTTGCTTCGCGCATCGGCGATTGCCCACGATCTGGGGCTGGCGTCGCGCGGCTATCGCGCCGTCTTCAACTGCAACCGCGAGGCGGGCCAGAGCGTGTTCCACATCCACTTGCACCTGCTCGGCGGGCGGCCGATGGGCTGGCCCCCCGGATAGAAGCCTCTGAAAGAGAAACGACCCGGCTGGATCCCCATCCGGCCGGGTCGTCGTGCCAAAACACTACTCCGCTGTTCCGCTCCGCTGCCGTCAATATCGGCGTCGAACCCTCGTTTCTAGTCTGACCACTTGCCTAGCCCGCATCATTCATGAACGCGCCGCGTTCATTCATCATGCGCCGCTGTGCTTGGGTTTCTGTCGCCATCGGCTTCGACACCGCGCTGCGCGCAGTGTTCCCTTCGACGGCGCTCAGGGCCGTCCCGAGCAGGGTCGAGGGGCAGCAAGCTCAGGGCGTGGTGAGCCACGCCGAACCACGAAGGGCGGACTATTCTGGGCCTTCGCGAATAGTCCGGGCTAGTCGCAATACTGTTCACATAACGTCACCCCGGTGAAAACCGGGGTCCAGTGTGGTCACCCTGACTGGATTCCGGGTTCCGCTGCGCGGCCCCGGAATGACGGCAGGGTGTTAACTGAAGGCATTAGGGCTAGTCGGGCCGCTCGAGTAGATACCGGCCCTCGGCCGGCCCCGGTCCGATTCTGAAGTCGACCACCTGGTATCCGCGGCCGAGATAATGGCCGAACAGCTCCCGCGTGGCGAGGCGCCAGGCGTGCGCCAGCCCGGGCGCCTGATCAAGCATCTCGGTGAACGCGATCGGGATCGCCACACCGAGCGTGGCATCACTGCGGCCCAGCTCAACGCCCGAACACTCGAGCCACACTCCGGTCATGGAGGTGGTGTTCACGAAATGAACCCCGCCGTCCTCGGGCCGGCGTGCCTCCGGCCACCCTCCCAATGCCTGTTCCACCCGGGGCGAGCGCATCCACCACTGGGCGATGAAGCGGTCGGTGGGTGCGCCGCGGTGCAGCGTGCTGCTGGAATCGCCATACACGTTTTGCGCGTACTCTTCGACGATCACACCAAGGCGCCGGAAATTCAGATGGGCGTTGACGGCCTGAAGCGGATCGTAGGTCCACTCCATCAGCTCCATGCCCATGTCGAGCGCCACGCGCCGCTGCTCCAGCTTGAGTGTGCGGCCCAGTCCTGAGCCGCGATACTCGGGCAGGACGCCCAACATGTGCGACCACTGCATCGGACGCCCGTCCTTGATGCCCGCCAGCGAATAGACGAACCCGACCAGCCGGTCGTCCTCGAAAGCGCCGATCAGAATGCCCCCGCGCTTGACCGTGATGACGAAGATGGGGATGCCGACGGCATCTTCGGCGTCGGTGTAGGCCCAGATCCGCTGCTCGAGGGCAATCACCTGCCGGAATTCGTCGATGGTGTGCAGTGCGCGAATGATCATCATCGCGTCCATGGCGCCTTAGACATCATCTATGAGCTTCAACTCACCGAATGACGCAAGTTTTTCGTCGCCCCCTCGAAAAGCTTGCCCCGGACTTGATCCGGGGCGGGGGTCCAGTCCTGGATTCCCGCCTTCTTGGGCCGCCGTAGCAGAAGGCGAAGGCGCCCGCGGGAATGACGGGATGGCACTGCCGCTCCCGGCGCCGATCGCCCTTGGGCCGCCGAAGCTGTAGACGCGTGCGACCTTGGGCGTCTGTAGCCAAAGCCGGGCTACCACCGTTCTGCCAGCAGCAGCGCCGGCAACTCCGCGAGTGAACGCACGACCGGCACATCGTCGGAGTCGGGACCTAGCGAGCGTTGCAGCGGGCTTGACAAGCCGTCGCCAGGACGGCGCAGAAGCACGGCGCGCATGCCGGCCTGGCGGGCGCCTTCGATGTCGTGTGTTACGCTGTCGCCAACCATCACGGCCTCCCGGGCCGGCACGCCGAGGGCCTCGAGCGCCGATTCGAAGATCGCCGGGTGCGGTTTCAGATAGCCGAGCTCGGCCGATGACACGGCGGCGGTGATCAGCCCATCGAGTTCGAAGTGGGCAGCAAACACGTCGAGCGGGCGCTGGGTGTTCGAGATCAGGCCGATTTTCAGGCCGGCGTCCGCCAGCGCCCGCAGTGCCGGCTCCACATCGTCGTACAGGTAGAAATGGTGGCACGCGGCCCACTCGTCGTAGATGTCGCGCGCGGCGGTCTCGGTGCCGGGTCCGGTGCCGCCCATGTGCTCGATGATGCTGCGCGTGTAGTTGACGAAGAGCTGCGCGTCGTAATTGTGCGCCTTCACCTCGTCGAGAATCGGCGCCGAGCGGGCCACCGCCGTGTGAAAGAGCGCCGCGTCCACCCGCACACCTCTGCGGGCGCAGAAAAACTCGTAGCCCTGCCCCTGCAGCGTGGGTCCGGGGTAGATCAGGGTGAAGTCGACGTCGAAGCACACGGCGTTGATCATGATGTGACCCGCCTCGGAGGCGAGCGGCGTCCATTATACCGGCCGGGTGCGTGTTCTTGGGGCGGAACGGGCCGGATCTGCCCTTGTGAAGACGTATAATCAAATGGATCGCTTGCTGGCAGTGGTCTTGCTATGGTGGTTGATTAAGGAGGTCGCTCTGTGTTGAAGAAACTCTGTCTTGTGGCGTTTGTGGTGGTTGTCGTGGCAACGGCTGTGCTGATGGCTGCTCCACGCGCCACGCTGATTCTGCGCAATGGCGATAAGGTCAGCGGCAGCCTGATTGACATGGGTGGCAGCGGTTTCACCATTCGCACAGGCGGCAGTGACGAGACCATTGCGACCGGCGATGTCGCCTTGATCGAGTTCCAGAGCGGTACGATTCCGCGCGATGTGGTGGCGAAAATGCAGGGTGGCCGCCCCTTCGTCGTGCTGCGCAACGGTGACCTCGTCGACGGGCGCTTGGACGACATCGGGGGCACCGACCCGCTGCGCCTGACGGTTCGAACGCAGGATGGACAGCAAGACTTCAGCTCGACCGAGGTGAGCCGCATCTTCCTGGCGAAGTGGGAGGGCATGCCCGCCCCGGAGGCGAAGGCGGAGAGCAAGGCCGACAGGACGGACCAGAAGCCGCTTGAACAGGGAGGCCGGGGCATGTCCGTGCCGGCGCGTCAGTGCTGGACCGACACCGGAATCTTTGTGCGGCGCGGCCAGATGGTGTCGTTTCTGGCCAGCGGCGAGATTGGATTGAGCGAGGCCGCCAACGATACCGCCGGTCCGGCAGGTTCGAAAACCGGGCGCTACTCGCGGAACGCTCCGATGCCGTCGGTCCCGGCTGGGGCCTTGCTGGGACGCATTGCCAACGGACTGCCGTTTGGCATCGGCGATCAATCCCAGGCCCTCAGCATGCCGGGGGCCGGAGATCTGTATCTGGGCATCAACGACGACGACTGCGGCGATAATCGCGGCGAGTTCCGCGTGGAGATCACGCAGTCCGGGCGCCGGCGCTAGTTCTTTCCATCGCCATGTCAGACTGGAAAGACACGCTGAATCTGCCCAAGACGGGCTTCCCGATGAAGGCCAACCTGCAGGCGACCGAGCCACAGATGCTGGCGCACTGGGACGCCATGGGGCTGTACCAGAAGCTTCGCGAGCGTCGGCGCGGTCGGCCGGTGTTCATCCTGCACGATGGCCCGCCCTACGCCAACGGCGACATCCACCTGGGCACGGCCCTCAACAAGATCCTGAAGGACGTAGTCGTGCGTTCGCGCTCCATGATGGGATACGACTCGCCGTACGTGCCGGGGTGGGACTGCCACGGCCTGCCGATCGAATTGAAGGTGGTGCGCGAACTCGGATCGAAGAAGCAGCAGATGGGCGTGGCCGACTTGCGCCGCGCCTGCCGTCAGTACGCCGCCCGATTCGTCGCGACCCAACGCGAGCAGTTTCAGCGGCTGGGGGTGCTGGGCGACTGGGCAGAACCATACCTGACGATGGACTTCCGGTACCAGGCGGCCATTGTCAGAGCGCTCGGCAAGTTCGTCGAGCGCGGCATGGTGTACAAGGGCAAGAAGCCCGTACACTGGTGCATTCATTGCCGCACAGCCCTGGCCGAGGCCGAGGTGGAGTACGAGAACCACACCTCGCTGTCGATCTACGTCGAGTTCCCGCTTCAGGACGCCGGCGCCGCGCAACTGGCTTCGCGGGTGCCGGAGCTGAAGGACCGGGCCGTGTCGGTACTGATCTGGACGACCACGCCCTGGACGATTCCATCGAATCTCGCGCTCGCGTTTCATCCGGAAGCCCTCTATGCCGCCTTTCCGTGGGACGGGCGGGTGGTGGTGGTGGCTGAGGCGCTGGCCGAACAATTGTCGTCAACGCTGGGCCGGCCGCTCGAACATCCCGTGGTCAAGGTTCCCGGCGCGGTGTTCGAAGGCCTTCGGTTCAGGCATCCGCTATACGACCGCGACTCGCTCGGCGTACTGGCCGACTACGTCACGCTCGACACGGGCACCGGAGTCGTGCACACGGCGCCGGGGCATGGCGCCGACGATTTCCACACCGGGGTCAAGTACGGGCTCGAGATCTACGCGCCGGTCGGCGGCGATGGCCGGTTCCTCGACTCGGTCGAGCGCTTCGCGGGTTTGACGGTGTTCGAGGCCAACCCGAAGGTAGAAGCCGCGTTGGCCGAATCCGGCCGCCTGTGGAAAAGCGAGCGGTTCGAGCATGCATATCCGCACTGCTGGCGTTGCCACCATCCGGTGATTTTTCTCGCCACGTCTCAGTGGTTCATCGCATTGGACGACACCGGTCTGCGACAGTCTGCGGTCGCGGCCACCGCCGGCGTGCAGTGGTTCCCCGCCTGGGGTGGAGACCGGATGCGCGGCATGTTCGAGACGCGGCCCGACTGGTGCATCTCGCGCCAGCGCGCGTGGGGCGTGCCGATTCCAGCCGTCACCTGCACGGTCTGCGGCACGGCCACGCTGGACGCGGCCCTGGTTGAACGGGCCGCGCAGGCGTTCGAGCGGCAGGGCGCCGAAGCGTGGTACGAGCGGCCGATTGGCGACTTCCTGCCCGCGGGCTTCGCCTGTCCGTCGTGCGGCGGGACGGCTTTCGAACGCGAACAGGACATTCTGGATGTGTGGTTCGACTCGGGTTCCAGCCATGAGGCGGTGCTGGCCGTCCACCCGGAGCTTCGCTGGCCGGCCGACCTCTATCTGGAAGGATCCGATCAGTACCGCGGCTGGTTCCAGAGCTCGATGCTCGTCGGGCTCGGCACACGGAATCGTGCGCCCTACCGGCAGGTCGTCACGCACGGGATGGTGGTGACCGACGAGGGCAAGAAGATGTCGAAGTCGCTCGGCAACGACGTCCCGCCCGAGCGGGTCATCAAGCAGAGCGGCGCCGAGATCCTGCGGCTGTGGGTGGCCAGTGTCGACTACCGGGAAGAGGTGCGCTTCGGCCCGGAAATCCTCGCCCGTGTGGTGGAGGCCTATCGCAAGATTCGCAACACCTTGCGTATTCTGGTGGCCAACCTGAGCGACTTCGATCCGGTCGCCGCCAGCGAGGCGCGAGCCGAGATGGACGAGGTGGATCGTTACGCGCTGGCCCGCTACGCCCGCGTCGCGGCGACGATTCGCGCGGCGTACGAAGGCTACGATTTCGCGGCGGTGTTCCAGGCTCTCAACGCGTTTGTGACGGTGGATTTGAGCGCGTTCTACGTGGATGTGTCGAAAGATCGGCTCTACACGCTGGCTCCGACAGCCAAGGCCCGGCGGTCGGCACAAACGGCCATGTACCGGATGGCCAACGGGCTGGCGCGCCTGATTGCGCCGGTCTTACCCGTCCTGGCCGAAGAGTACTGGACGCACTTGCCGGGCGCGCGCGAAGAGTCGGTGCATCTGGCCGAGTTCGTCAACGACGATGACCAGTGGATCGACGACGAACTGGTGGCCCGTATGGACCGGCTGCTGAAGCTGCGGGGGGCCGTGAACACCGAACTCGAGAAGCTGCGGCAGGCCAAAGTGATCGGTCAGTCGCTCGAGGCGGCCGTACACCTGAGAGCGGCGGGGTCCATCAGCGCCCTGCTCTCGCGGTCGGGGGCCGCCCTGCCCACGCTCTTCATCACCTCGCAGGTGGACGTCGAGACTACGCCCACTGTGCCAGATGAGGAGCCCGCCTCTGGCGCGATGTACACCGACGGTGACGGCAACGCCGTCCGCATCTCGGTGTCGCGCGCACGCGGTGTGAAGTGCGATCGGTGCTGGCGCTACGTGGCCAGCGTCACCTCAGCCGCCGGCCGAGAAGGGGTGTGCCCACGGTGCGAGGACGCCCTGGAGGCGTTAGGGCGGTGAACGGCCCGTCGATCGACCCATTGAAGGACCCGTTGAAGGACCCGGTGCGCGACCCGTCGAGCAGCACCGGAGACGGGATCTCGCGCGAGATGCCGGTGCCGGCGCGTCTCAGGCTGACGGCGAATCAGATCGTGCAGGTGGTCGGCATCATTGCGTTCGACCAGATCACGAAGGCGCTGGTGCGCATGCGGGTGCCGGTGTTCGATTCGGTCGAGGTGGTTGCGGGGTTTCTGAACGTGACGCACGTGCGGAACACGGGAGCGGCGTTCGGCTTCCTGAACGCGGTGGATTTTCCGTACAAGTCCGCCGTGATTGCCCTGATCGCCACCTTCGCCCTGATTGGCATCGCCGTATTCGCCGCCAGGTTGTCGCCGCACGAACGGGTGGCGCGCGCCGGATTGACGATGATCCTGGGCGGCGCGGTGGGGAACCTGATCGATCGTCTCACGCTCGGGTCGGTGGTGGATTTCGTCGATGTGGTGTTCGGCACTTGGCACTTCTGGGCGTTCAATGTGGCAGACGCGGCCATTACGCTGGGTGTGGTGGCCATGATGATCGATATGATCGGATTGGGAAAGCATGTATCCACGACTGCTTGAACTCGGGCCGCTCACCGTCTACAGCTATGGCGTGCTGCTGGCGGCCGCGTACCTGCTGGCGCTCTACCTGACCGTGCGGCGGGCGCGTCAGTTCGGGCTGGACGGCGACCGCGTCCTGGACCTGGGCATCTACATCATCATCTCCGCCCTGGTCGGGGCGAAGCTGCTGCTGCTGGTCGTCGACTTCAATTACTTCCGTCGTCAGCCGGCCGAACTGTGGACGCTGGCGCGGTCGGGCGGCGTGTTCTACGGCGGCCTGGTGCTCGCGTTTCTGGTGGGCCTCTGGTACATGCGCAAGCACCGTCTGCCGGTGTGGACCACGGCCGATGCCATCGCGCCAGGCATCGCGTTGGGTCACGTGGTGGGCCGCATGGGGTGTCTGCTGGCGGGCTGCTGCTACGGCAAACCCACCACGCTGCCGTGGGGCATCACGTTTACCGATGCGTTTGCCGCCACCAACGTGGGCACCCCGCTGCACGTCGCTCTACATCCGACGCAGCTGTACGAGGCCGGTGCCGAACTGCTGATCCTGTGTGGCCTGCTGGCGTTCGAACGACGCGGCCGGCGGTTTTCGGGCCGGACGTTCTGGGCGTACATCCTTCTGTACGCAGTCTCGCGGTTCGCCATCGAGTTTTTTAGGGGCGATCCGCGTGGCGCGAACTTCGGCTTCTCGACCTCGCAACTGATCTCGTTGGCGCTGGCGCCGGTTGCCGTCGTGATGCTGATCGCGTTGGCCCGGCGGCGCCCGGTGAACCCGGCGGCGGCCGGCGCGCCGGCTCTGGCACCAGTCAAGAGGAAGCGCGGCCGCTAACCCGGACTATTCATGAATGCTGGCATAGTCCGCCCTCCGTGGTTCGGCGTGGCTCACCACGCCCTGAGCGTGCCGCCCCTCGATCCTGCTCGGGACGGCCCTGAGCTTGTCGAAGGGCCGAAGGGCGGGCTTCGACTTCGGCCAGCATTCTTCGGCCTCCGCTCAGGGTTAGC
>ERZ1292640.1623-Hain-H43-02um-R1-1623-length-18458-cov-18_pt2 | contig 14316 bp, 17 predicted proteins | sample MGYA00564404_ERZ1292640 | MGnify/ENA primary metagenome ERZ1292640 (study PRJEB36523, sample SAMEA6512636) | groundwater metagenome | collected 2019-01-08 | study: AquaDiva: Metagenomics assemblies of 32 groundwater samples
ACGCTCGTCCGCACCGCCCGCGCGCTGGGGATTTGTCTGGGCGATGCGGGTTAGCCCGCGGTCCCTACGACGTGAGATCGTTGCGCGAGATCCAGAATACCTCGCCCTGGCTCTGCTCGGTGTCGAGCCAGAGGAAGGGCAGGCGCGGGTAGGCCGCCTCGAGCGGCTTGCGGCCGCGGCCGATCTCGCACAACAGGCCGCCGTTCGGCGTGAGATATCGCGGCGCCTCGGCCAGGATGCGGCGCACCAGATCGAGCCCGTCGTCGCCGGCGGCCAGCGCCAGCCGCGGCTCATGGCGGAACTCCGGTGGCAGCTTGGCCATGCCGCGTGCATCGACATAGGGCGGATTGGTGATGATCAGGTCGTAGCGGCTGGTGCCCAGCGGCTGGAAGAGATCGCCGCGATGGAGCGCAATACGGTCCCCCAGGCGATGGGTGGCCACGTTGCGGCGCGCCAGCGCCAGCGCACCGGCCGAGAGATCGACTGCATCGATCCAGGCGCGCGGGAAGACCAGCGCTGCCAGGATGGCGAGGCAGCCCGAGCCGGTGCAGAGATCGAGCACGCGACGCACGCGCGAGGGATCGGCGATCGGCAGGGCGCCGCCCACCAGGAGATCGCCGATGAAGGAGCGCGGGATCAGGGCGCGGCGGTCGACGTGGAAACGCACGCCGTGCATGTAGGCGGCACCCACCAGGTACGGCGCCGGCAGGCGCAGCGCCACGCGGGCGTCGATCAGGGTGAGGAGGCGCGCGCGTTCGGCGGCGGTGGGCCTGAGGTCGAGCCAGGGATCGAGGGTGTGGATCGGCAGGCGCAGCGCCTCCAGCACCAGGAAAGCCGCCTCGTCGACGGCATTGGTGGTGCCGTGGCCGTAGGCGAGGCGGGCGGCCCGGAAGCGGCGGACCGCGAACCGGAAGAAGTCGCCCAGGGTGACGAGAGAGGGTTTGGTGGGACGGGGCATGCGAGCCTAGATTACCTCACATGAATCGCCGCGCCTTTCTTTTCGCCGGCTTGGCCGTCTCGACGATGTCCGTCGCCGCCCGAGCTGCTTCGGACCTGGCCGCTTTGGACTTGGCCGATTCGGACCTGAAAGTGATCTACATCGGCGGCGAGGATTGCCCGCCCTGCCATCGTTGGGCCAAGGCCTACAAGGCCAAGTGGCTCGCCTCTCCGGAATTCAGGTCAGTGACGTGGATCGAGATCGATTCGCCCAGGTTCCGCGAGGCTTACCAGGAGCGTTACTGGCCGGGAGATCTCAAGCCGATTCTCGACCAGATCCCGCGCAAGGCCGGAGCGCCGCGCTTCCTGATCGTCAAGGACGGACTGATCGTTTCCAACCAGTTCGGCGGCACCAAGTGGGAAGCCATGCTGGCCGACCTCAAGATTTTGCTGGGGTAGTCACATGGCAGGCGCTCTCGACGGCTTGGTCGTGCTCGACCTCACCACCCACCTGTCCGGGCCCTTCTGCGGCATGCAGCTCGCCGACCTCGGTGCCGACGTGCTCAAGATCGAAAGCCCGCAGGGCGATTCCATGCGCGGCGCACCGCCCTTCGTCGAGGGCGAGTCGGCGCCCTTCATGCTGTGGAACCGCAACAAGCGCGGGGTGCGGCTCGACCTCAAGAACGCCGACGACCTCTCGACCTTCTGGGAGCTGGTCGACGGCGCCGACGTGGTGCTGGAGAATTTCCGCCCCGGAGTCATGAAGCGGCTCGGCCTCGGCTGGGAGGCGCTCAGCGCCCGCAACCCGCGGCTCGTGCTGGGGTCGATCTCGGGCTTCGGCCAGACCGGTCCCTACGCCGGGCGCGGCGGCTTCGACCTCATCATCCAGGCGATGTCGGGGCTGATGTCGGTGACGGGGCCCAAGGACGGGCCACCGTACCGTATTCCGCTCGCCATCTCCGACGTCGGCGCCGGCCTCTACCTCACCATCGGCATCCTGGCGGCGTTGCAGGCGCGGCAGAAGACCGGGGTGGGCCAGTGGGTCGAGACCTCGCTGCTCGAGGCCACCGTATCGCTCGGCGTCTACGAGGCCGCGAACTACTTCGCCAATGGCATCAGGCCGGAAAAGCTCGGCCAGGCCCATCGCGGCTCCTCGCCCTATCAGGTGTTCCAGACGTCCGACGGCTGGCTCACCATCGGTGGGGCGCAGCAGAATTTCTTTCGCAAGCTCTGTGCCTTGATCGGCAAGCCCGAGTTGCCGGACGATCCGCGCTTCAAGGCCAACGCCGATCGCGTGAAGAACAACGACCAGATCGTGGCCCTGCTGCAGGCGGAGATCGTCAAGCGCTCGACCGCGGACTGGATGGCGGCGCTCGAAGCCGAAGGCATCCCGGCCGGGCCAGTGCTGCATCACGACGAGGTCTTTGCCGACCCGCAGATCCTGGCGCGCGCCATGGTGGTCGAGGTCGAGCATGCCAAGGCCGGCCGCCAGAAGACGCTGGGCGTGCCGCTGAAGCTCTCCGCCACGCCCGGCAGCGTCCGCCGCGCCGCGCCGACGCTCGGCCAGCACGATGGCGAGATCGGCAAGAAGAAGCGCTAGCTAGAAGCCGCCGCTTGGCTTCCAGTCGGCCCGTTGCGGGCCAACTGGAAGGGCGAGGAGAAGGAGGGCGGCGGGGTAATCAGCGACGTCGACGAGAAGGGCTGGGGCGGCAGATGGCACACCTGTGTCCCGCCCATGGAGCCCGCGACGACGGGCAACGGCGCGGGTTGCGATGGCAGCGTGGAACTGACGGCGGCGGCTGATAGGGCGTCGGTTGGTAGAGGGTGGGCGCTACCGGCGGGGCCCGTAGGACGCAGGTGCGGGGCCGTAAGTTGCCGCCGTTGTGTCGGGCAGTTGCAGGCAGGCGGTACTTGCCAGCACGAGCGCTGTCGCCACCAGGCCTTTCGCCGCGGTCATGGGTTTAGTACCGCCGCTGCTGATAGCGGTCGGGTACGCCGTCGCCGTTCTTGTCGCGATCGTAGCGGTCTGGAATGCCGTCGTGGTCGCGGTCGCGCACGCGACTGGTCCGCGGCGCCGGCACCGGCACTGCCACTGGCACGTAGCGCGTCTGGGTAACCACCACCGGCGGCGGCGCCGAATAGTAGGTTGGCCGACTTTGGTAGACGGGCTGGCTGTAATAGCCGCTGCCGTACCCGTTGCCGTAAGAGGTGGCCGGATAGCCCGACCCCATCGTTTCCACGCATCCGGCCGTTGCGAGCATGACGGCCGCCGAGACAAAAACCCTAAGGTTGCGCATCGTTGCCTCCATGGAAGCGCCCTTAGGTCAGAGCCCTTCCCATGCTGACATCTACGTTCCGGACAATGGTGGCGTGACGGCGCAATTGAGATTTGTTGAAGGCAGGCAATCGCGCCGCGCGACACTACCGCTGGAAGTTGTCGGGGATGCCGTCGCCGTTGGCGTCGCGATCATAGCGGTTCGGCACGCCGTCGCGATCGTAGTCGCGGTTCGGCTGCTGGGCAGCACGAGTCGCTGACGGCGAGTAGAAGGGGCTGTTGCTGCTGGGGCTCGTGTTGTTGCTGTAATAGCCGTTGTTGTTATAGCCACGATTGGCGCTGTACGACGAGTTGGGATAGCCCGAAGACTCGACGCAGCCCGCGGTTACGGCCACCAAGCCAACCGCCATTTCACGTTGCGCATGGTTACCTCCGTCGGACGCCCGCAGGAAGAACGGGCTTCTGGTACAATGAGGTACGTGCGCTGAGGTGGCGTCACCTCGGCGGGAAAATTAAGTTATGTAAAGCTGGCGGCGTGCAACCTTCAGTGGGAGTAGCGCGCCGCGGCCTCGGCGTAGCCCACCCGGCGCGCCGGAGCGACGGGATGGCGGCCGGCCACCCGCTCCAGCATCAGCCGCGCATCGCCCGCGCTATCGGCTTTGAGCGCCGAGTCGAGGAAGAGCTGTTCCAGGACGTCCTGCTGGGCGTGGCTGCCGCCCAGCAGATACATCTCGCCCACGATCGGCCGCACCAGCTTGAGCGCGTCGGCATGCCGGCCCTGGCGGTTGGCCAGGACGGCCTCGCACAACGGCAGGGCGATGCGGCCCGCCAGCCGCTCGACGGTTCCATTGCCGCGCGAAAAGGCGCGCATCGCCTCGATCATGCGGTTGGCCGCCGCCGTGCGGCCGGTGGCGCTGAGCGCCATCATCCAGTGCGGCAATGTGAAGGCCGAGAGGCAATCTCCGATGCGTGCCTCGGCCTTGTCGGCGAGTTCGACCCAGCGCTCGCCCACGTTGACGCCGTTGCGCTCCAGGCGGAACAGCATGGAGGCGGCATTCTGCACGTCGATGTACATGTCCGGCATCGCCTGGGTGAGCGGCGAGGACATGTCGCGGAAGCCCTTGTCGTAGAGCTTCAGCACCTCGTCGAACTCGCGCCGTTCGAGGTGATACATGGCACGGTGCCAGTAGAGATGGTGCTTCAGGTTGTTGGCGCCTTCCCAGTGCGGCTCCAGGCGGCGCAGCCAGTCGATGCCCTCGCCGCGGCGGCCCTGCATCTCCAGCACGTGGGCCACGGCATGGGCGCCCCACAGGTCGCCGGGATCGACGTCGATGGCCATGCGGCCCGCACCCTCGGCCAGCGTGTAGTTGCCGGCCTCTTCATGCGCGAAGCAGCGGCAGGACAGCATCATGCCCCAGCCCGGCAGGTCGCTGGTCCAGTGCGGGAACACCCGCTCGACCTCAACCTGCATGACGTCGGGACGGCCGAGCCAGAAGGCGTTGAAATGATGCAGCCTGAACGCCAGCACGTCGTGCGGGTCGCGGGCGAAGATCTCCTCCCAGATGTCGAGCATGCGCTCGAGGTCGCCCTCGACCCACTTGGCCAGCGCCTCGATGTGGGCGGCCTCGCGGTTGTTGGCGCGCTTGGCGTGCTTGCGCGCCTCGGCCAGCGCCTCGGCCGCGCCGGCCACGTTGGCCTTGTTGTAGGCCAGCATGTTGAAATAGCCGCGCAGCACGTGGCCCAGCACGAACTCCGGGTCGGCCTTGAGCGCCACCGCGAGATGCCGGCCGGCATCGGTGCGGTATTTCAGGTAGGCCATGACGGCTCGGTCGAAAGCGTCGACCGCTTCCGTCGAATCGCTCGACAGCGGCAGTCCGTGCAGGTCGCGATGCATGGGCGTTCCTTCTAGAGAGCGCCCGGCGCCGGTCCGCGCGCGACCTTGGCGTTGAGCTTGGGCGGGTGCGTCACGATCGACTTCAGCGCCACCGTGGGCTTGCGAAGCTTGGCGATGTTGGGCAGCGGGCGGGCCAGGCCCGGGATCGCCTTGAACGCCGTTTCCATGGCGTGCGCGGCGCCCAGCACCTCGCCGTCGCCGCGGAACCGGCCGATCACCTGCAGGCCGAACGGCATCTTCTTGTGGTCGAGGCCGCAGGGCAGCGCCACCGCCGGGTTGCTGGCGAGTGTCACGAAATAGACCGACGCCATCCAGTGGTAGTAGTTGCGCAGCTTCTTGCCGTTCATCTCGTCGATGTAGAGCTGCTTCCACGGGAACGGCGAGAAGCCCACCGTCGGGCCCAGCACCAGGTCATAGTCGCGGTAGAGTTCCTGGAACTTGCGGAAGATGCGGGTCTGCTCGGCGTGCGCCCAGGCGAAGTCGGCGAGGGTGAGCTTGGCGCCGATCTCGTAGTTGGCGATGATGTTCGGGCCGAGCATCTTGCGGTTGTTGGTGTAGGCGTCGTGATAGCGCGACAGGAAGCTCACGGCGCGGATCACGTCGAAGCAGCGGTCGGCCTGGCCATAGTCGATCTCGACCTTGTCGAGACTGCGGAACAAGGGCTTCATCGCCTTCATCTTCTCGCGCATCGTGGCGCGGATGCCCTTCTCGACGGGCGCGCCGCTGAAATCCTCGGTCCAGGCGACACGCAGACTGCCGAGATCGACCGGCCACGGTTCGGCGAAGACGTTGCCGTCGATCGGGAAGCTGAGCGGATCGGTGTCGTGCTGGCCGATCTGCGTCGCATAGAGCAGGCTGAGGTCGGCCACGGAGCGGCCCATCGGCCCCAGCACCGAGATCGGCGTCCAGCCCATGGCGCGGCGCTCGACCGCGACCATGCCGGGCGAGGGGCGGAAGCCCACGATGCCGCAATAGGCCGCCGGATTGCGCAGCGAGCCGCCGGTGTCGGAGCCGGTGCAGACCGGCAGGAGGTCGGTGGCGAGCGCCGCCGCCGAGCCGCCCGACGAGCCGCCGGCGTTCAAGGTCGTGTTGAACGGGTTGCCCGTGGCGCCCCACACCGGGTTGCGGCTGTTCGAGCCCGCGCCGAATTCCGGGACGTTGGTCTTGCCGACCACGATCGCGCCCGCGGCGCGCACGCGGCCCACCATCACGTTGTCGTAGGCTGGCACGAAGTCGCGGTAGAGCGGCGAACCGTAGGTCGTGAGAAGGTCCTTGGTCTCCTCGAGATCCTTGATGCCGGCGGGCAGGCCATGCAGCAGCGGCAGGTCCTCGCCGCGCCGCACTGCGGTCTCGGCGGCCTTGGCTTCCTTGCGCGCGCGGGCCACGCACATGGCCGTGACGGCATTCACCGCGGGGTTCACTTCCTCGATACGCTCGAGGCAGGCCTCCAGCAGTTCGACCGGCGAAATTTCCTTGGTGCCGATACGGCGGCGCATCTCGACGGACGACAGCGAAACCAACTCTTGCTTTGACATTCTTCCCCCTTCGCGGACGATCAAGCTTAGGGCACGATGGCCATCGGAGGAAATCAAACATGGTCCATCCGCTTCGCGAGACGGCGGCGGTGAGCGGCATCGGCGAGACCGCCTATACCCGCGGCACACCCAAGAGCGGGCTGGCGCTGCAGCTCGAGGCGAGCCTGGCCGCCATCGCCGACGCCGGACTTTCGCCGCGCGATATCGACGGCGTCGTGCCCTATTTCCCGGGCGGCGGCATCGCCGAGGATTTCATCGCCAACCTCGGCCTGCCGGACCTCAAGCTGTCGCTATTCGTGCCGATGGGCGGCGCCACTTGCGTAGCCGCGATCCAGAGTGCGGCGATGGCGGTGGCTTCGGGTGTCTGCAACCACGTGCTGATCGCGGTCGGCCGCACCGGCTATTCTGGCGCCCGCGTCTCGACGCGCCTGCAACAGTTCCCGCAATTCGCGTTGGCCGCCGAGTTCGAGGCGCCGATCGGCATGTTCGCGCCGGCCCAGCTTTATGCCCAGGGCGCGCGACGCCATATGGCGCTCTACGGCACCACGGCGCGCCACTTCGCCGAAGTGGCCGTGGTCACGCGCCAGCATGCGATCCTCAATGGCAACGTGGTGATGAACAAGCCGCTCACGGTCGAGGAGCATCACGCCTCGCGCATGATCTCCGACCCGTTCCGCCTGTTCGACTGCAGCCTGGAGAGCGACGGCGGCGCGGCGGTGATCGTGAGCCGGACCGACCGCGCACGCGACCTCAGGAAGCCGCTGGTCACCATCATGGGCGTGGCCGAGGGCCATCCCGAATCGCCGGCCTCGATCGCCCAGCGCCCCGACCTCCTGGAGTTTGGCCTCGCGAAGGCCGCCCCTCGCGCCTACGACATGGCAGGCGTCGGCCCCAGGGACATCGACGTGGCCGAAATCTACGACTGCTTCACCTTCACCGTGATCAACCAGCTCGAATTGCTGGGCTTCTGCAAGAAGGGCGAGGGCGGGCCGTTCATCATGGACGGCCGCATCGGCCTCGGCGGCGAGTTGCCGATCAACACCCATGGCGGACTCTTGAGCCAAGGCCATGTCGTGGGCCTCAACCATGTGATCGAACTCACCCGCCAGCTCCGCCGCGAGGCGGGCCGTGCGCAGGTCAAGGATGCCGAGGTCGGCCTCGTCACCGGCTACGGCGACATGGGCGACGGCTCGGTCGCCATCCTGCGGAGGGCGGCATGAGCACCGCCCCTGTTGCCGCGCCCGCACCGGAGCGTCCGCTGCCCGTGCCGACGCGCGAGAGCCAACCCTACTGGGACGGCATGCGCGAGGGCCGGTTCATGCTCCAGCACTGCGCGGGCTGCGGCAAGGTCCGGCACTATCCGCGGCCGGTCTGCCCGCACTGCTTCTCGATGGAGAGCGCTTTCAAGGAGGCCCCGACGGGCGGCACGATCCACACCTGGACGGTGTGCCATCACCCGTTCAACTTCTTCTTCAAGGCATCGGCGCCCTATATCGTGGCGCTGGTCGACATGGATGCCGGCGTGCGCGTGAACGCGCCGTTGCGCGGAGTAGCCGAGGCCGACCTGAAGATCGGCAAGCGCGTCCGGCTCGGCTTCGAGCCGGTCAACAAGGAGGTGGCGCTGCCGTTCTTCGTCGGCGACTGACCTCAAGGGAGGAAGAAAATGAAGCGTTCGAGTTTTATCGCGTTGGCGCTTGCCGCGCTCGTGTTGCCAGCTTCCGCGTCCGCTCAATCCGATTGGCCCAACAAGGCCATCACCTTCATCGTGCCCTATCCGCCGGGCGGCCTGAACGACGCGATCGTACGCGTCATCGGCGATCGCATGAGCGCCCTGCTGGGCAAGCCGGTCCTGATCGACAACAAGGCAGGGGCGGCCACGACCGTGGCCTCCAACTTCGTCGCCAAGGCCGCACCCGACGGCTACACGCTCTATGGCGGCGGCACCTCGCTGATCATCAATCCGACGCTGCAGGGCAACGTCCAGTACGATCCGCACAAGAGCTTCGACCTCGTGTCGCTGATCAGCTTCACGCCGTTCATCCTGCAGGTGAACGCCGACTTTCCGGTCAAGACCATGGCCGAGCTGATCGCCTACCTGAAAGCCAATCCGGGCAAGTTCAACATGGCGACTTCGGGCATCGGCGCCACCAACCACATGGCGGCGGAGATGTTCCGCGCGCAGACCGGGCTCAAATACACCATCGTGCCCTACCGCGGTGGCGCGCAGGCCGGTCAGGACATCGCTGCCGGCAACGCACAGATGATGTTCTCGGCCTCGCTCGAGGCGATACCGTTCCTGCAGTCGGGCAAGACGCGCGCCATCGCGATTTCGAGCCTCAAGCGCTCGCCCAGCTTCCCCGATATTCCGACGGTGGCCGAGTCGAGCGACCTCAAGGACTTCGACGTCGTGTTCTGGCAAGGCTTGGTCGTGCCGGCCGGCACGCCCAAGCCGATCCAGGACAAGCTTCAGGCCACCATCGCCAAGATCACGGCCGAGCCCGAGGTGATCGAGCGCTTCAAGAAGCAGGGTGTGGAGATTCGGAGCTCAACGCCGGCCGAGTTCAAGGACTGGTACCTGAAGGAAGAGAAGCGCTGGGTGACGCTCATCAAGGAGCAGAACCTCAAGCCGGAGTGAGCTTCATATGGACCGCGGGCCTCCAGGCCCGCTCATGAGTCTGATTGCGGGCCTGGAGGCCCGCGGTCCGGCTACAATGCCTTCCTCATCGTGAGATTGAAGCGATGGCGCCCGGTCGCGGGATGCAGGCCGTCCTTCAGCACGAGCACGCCGTGATGGAAGAGACGAGAGGGCCCGCCCCAGACGACGACATCGCCATGTGAAAGCGGGACGCGCCGCACGGAATCGCCGCGTCTGGGTCCACCGAACTGGAAGGTGGCCGGCAGGCCCAGTGAGACCGAGACGATGGGATGGCCGTAGTCGGCCTCGTCCCTGTCCTGGTGCAACGAAAGCCGCGCGCCGGGTTCGTAGCGGTTGATCAGGCAGGCGTCGGGCACGAAGCCGGCGTAGCCCGTTTCGGCCGCGGCCTCGCGCGCCAGCGCCAGGAACGCGGCCGGCATCGGTGGCCAAGGCTGCCCGGTCTGCGGATCCACGGCATCGTAGCGGTAGCCCTTGCGGTCGGTGAGCCAGCCGGCCTGGCCGCAGTTCGTCATCGCCACCGACATCTCGAAGCCGCCCGGGGTCGTCATGCGGCGGAAAGGGGCGCGCGCGGCAATCTGCTCGATCGCTGCCAGCAACGTCGTAGCGAGCGGCAGAGCACGACCGCGCAGCAGGACGGCGCCGGCCGCCAACGCCTCGCTTTCGCCACTTGTGTCGAACAGGCTTTGCATCGCGCCACAAATATAGGCCATCGTCGACCCGGACATCAGCCGAACATCAGGAGTTGCGGGATGAAGCGTTTGAATACCGTCCTCGCCGTGCTTGTCGCCACGCTGGCGATGTCAACCACGGCCGCGCGAGCGCAGGCTGGTGACGCAACGAAAGGCGAGCGGGTGTTCGTCACGCAGTGCAAGGCCTGCCACACGCTCGAACGGGATGGTGCAAGCGTGGCGGGCCCCAATCTCTACGGCATCATGGCCCGCAGGTCCGGCACTGCACGGGGCTACGGCTATTCCGAAGCGATGCGCCGGTTCGCCATCGAGTGGAACGACCAGACGCTGGCGGGCTATCTCCGCGACCCCAAGGGCGACATGCCCGGAACGAAAATGGTCTTTGCCGGCATCAGGCGCCCGGATCAGCTCGCCGACCTGATCGCCTATCTCAAGGAAGCGACCCGGTAGCCCCTCACGTCGTAGCGCTGTCGCGCGCCCGCACGTAGGCGATCGAGCCCAGCACGAGGCCGGCGGCCAGCGCGCCGAACACCCAGCGATAGGCCGTGTCGCCGGCGCCGAAGGCTTCGACGATATAGCCGGTGCCGGCCGGCAGCACGGCGAGGCCCAGGCACTGCGCCATGTTGACCGTGGTGACGCCGCGGCCGGCCAGGCGGTCGGGAAACAGCGCCCGGCCCTGGGCCACGATCACCGTGCCGTAGGCGCAGAAAAAGCAGAAGGCCACCAGCAGCACGACCGCGAGCCAGAGCGGCGGATTGGCCAGCGCCGCCATGACCGCGAGCAGCACCGTCGAGATCGCCGCTCCGCCGAACACCACCTTCTTGCGCGAGCGCAGGACGCGGTCCATCGGCCCGTAGGCCAGGATGCCCAGGATCTGCGCCACGCCCATGGCGAGCAGCACGTTGCCGCGTTCTACGCCGTCGAGCTTGTGGACATCGTAGAGATAGGGCCCGCCCCACACGCCCAGCACCGTCAGCATCGTGGCATAGGCGAAGAAGTGCATGGAGAGCACCGGCCCGAGGCCGGGCGTGCGCCACACCTGCCACAGGCCGCGCAGGATTTCGGCGGGCGTTTCGTGGCGGGCGTCGACGGCCGCTGCCTCCGGCGGTCGGTCGCGGACGAAGGCAAGGAAGCCCACCGCCACCAGCAGCGTGACGGCGGCGAGGCCTAAAAATCCCTGGCGCCAGCCGACCGTGGCGGCGATCCAGGCGAGCGGCGTGGCCGCTGCCAGCGTGCCGATGTTCGAGGCGGCGAACACCCACGACAGCGCCGTCGCGAGCCTGGCCGGCGGGAACCAGCGCGAGCACAGGAACACCACCGACATGAATGAGGCGGCGCAGCCGACGCCGACGACGGTGCGGCCGGCGATCAGGTCGGCGGCATCCGTGGCGCGCGCGATCCACAACGAGCCCAGCATGGCGAGCAGCGAAAGTGCTGCCACCGTGCGCCGCGCGCCGAAGCGGTCGAACCACATCCCGACCGGGATTTGCACGGCGAACAGCGCGAAGAAGAAGGCGCTGCCGGCCCAGCCGAGCTGGCGCGCCGACAGGCCGAGGTCGCGCGTGAGCTCCGGCGCGATCACGCTGTTGGAGACCCGGTAGAACTGGCTGAGGCAGGTCACCGCGATCAGCAGCGACAGAAGCGGCAGCCGGGAGGCCATGGGGCGGGACGACATGGGGCGGGACGACATGGGGCGGCCCCCGTAGCATGCCGGTCTCCGCGTGTCCTTCGGTCTGGCCCGAAGCATTGCTCGATGCCGAAGCCCGCCGGACGCGCCGCGCTCAGTCGAGGCTTTCACCCCTCATCTGCTTGCCGAAGGCGAGGTCATCGTTGAGGCACCATTGCTCGGCGACGCGGCCGTTCTCTATCCGGAAGATCGACAACTCGTCGACGGTCAGGTGGCGGCCGGTCGGCGCCTGCTCGTCGAAGGTGCCGAGGTGTGTGCCTGTCGAGAAGTAGCGCACGGCCACCTTGTCGCCGTCGATGATGAGATCCTCCACGTGCTCCCGCCAGTCCGGGAAACCGGTGCGCAGCCTTTCGATGGCACGCCGGATTCCGCCGTGGCCGTTGCGCGACGGGGTCCGACCCCAGCCCTTGGGCATGTGGGCGACGAAGTCCGCGGCATAGACTTGCGGGATCGAGTCGAGGTCGCCCTCGCTCCAGATCTCGTGCAGGCGTTCGATCAGCATCCGCGCCTCGTCCCGTGTCATGGTCGTTCTTTCCGTTCCCGAAGCCGCTCTCGGCCGGCTTTGGCTCGGCCATGTGAAGACGAAGCTCGCCGGGTAGCCTCCGACGGGACTCACATTAGTTCCGGCGTTTAATCCAGATCAAGGCGGCCGTTGCCGGCCGGCCCAATTCTATATCGCAGTGCCTTGGCCCAAGGTTGGGAGGGGAAGATGAAGGCTGCAGACATCATGACCACTTCGGTGGTCTGCATCAGGTCGGACGCGACGATCCTCGAGGCTGCGCGCCTGCTTCTCAGCGAGCGCATCAGCGCTTTGCCGGTTGTCGATGCCGCCGGCAAGCTGGAGGGCATCGTGAGCGAAGGCGATCTTATCCATCGGGCGGAGATCGGCTCCGAAAAGCCCGTCAGCCGCTGGAAGGCCCTGTTCGAGGACAACGCGACGTTGGCGCGCGACTATCTGAAAGCCCACGGTCGAACCGTGGCCGATGTCATGAGCCATCCGGTCGTCCTGGCCGAGGAGGATACCGAGATTTCGGTCGTGGCGGCGCGGATGGACCAGTTTTCGATCAAGCGCCTGCCCGTGGTGCGCGACGGCAAGGTGGTGGGCATCGTCAGCCGTGCCAACCTGCTGCAGGCGCTGATTTCGGCGCCGGGCGCCGTCGGCGCGCCGGCCCCCGATGATGCCGAACTGCGCCGCCAGATCCTGCTGACGCTCGACCGCGAGCCGTGGGCGCCCTCGCTGGTGCGCAACATCATCGTTCAGGATGGCAATGTCGAAATCTGGGGTCATGCCGATTCGGCTGCCCAGTGCGAGGCCTGCCGCGTTCTTGCCGCCGCTATCCCCGGGGTGAAGGCCGTCACCAACCACATGGTGGTGACACCGCGCGGCGTTTACATGTGGTGAATGCGATGCGCCGATGGATAGTTTTGCTGCTGCTGCTGCTGCTGCCCGGTACCGCCGAGGCGGCCGATCTCGATCGCGGTCGCGAACTCGCCGTGCGCTGGTGCGGCAATTGTCATGTCGTCGACCGGACGGCGCCGGCCGGACGGGCTGACGGGCTGCCGACATTGCCGGCGATCGCGGCCAAGCCCCAGACGACGGCGGCCTCGCTGCGCGGGATCATGTCGGCGCCGCACGGCCGCATGCCCGATCTTTCGATCGGCGCCAAGGATCAGGACGACCTGATCGCCTACATCCTCAGCCTGCGGTCGAACTGACTCGGTCCGCGCGCCGAGCCGACACTAGCAGGAACGGCGGCCGGTGGCGTTCGGCGGCCCACGCCGGATGTTGGGCGATCTGCATATCGGTGGGGCCCCATTCCTCGACGCGCACCAGCGTGAAGCCGCTTGCCAGCAGGTGGTTGAGATAGGTGGCGACGGTGCGATGCCGCTTGACCACGCCCTTGGCCAGCCAGTCCGTGGTGCGCGGGCCTTCCTCCAGATAGCGATCGAGCGGCCAGGTCTTGTGCCCCGAGGCGTCCTCGATCCAGCCCGGCCGAGACGGTGCGGTGTAGAGCGGATGCTCGACCGAGAACACCAGCCGGCCGTCGGGGACGAGCGCGCGATGCACGTTCTCCAGCAGCGGCTTCAGGCCCTCGACGTAGTGCAGCGCCAGCGAACTGTAGGCGAGGTCGAACGACCCCGCCGGCAGGTCGAGCCGTTCGAGGTCGGCGCGCGCGTAGGCGATCGCCTTGTCCGCCGTCGTCTCACGGGCGCGCGCCAGCATGTTCTCGGAAACGTCGAGGCCCAGCACCTGCGTGGCGCCCGCCGCGCAGGCCCAGCGGCAGAACCAGCCAAAGCCGCAGCCGAGGTCGACGACCCGAAGCCCCGCCATCGCCGGCAACATGGCGCGCAATGTCGGCCACTCCGGCGCTCCGTCGAGACCCTCGACGGAGCGCGGCAGCTTTCTGTAGCCCGAAAAGAACGCGTCGTTGTCGTAGATATTCTGGGTCATTGGTGTAGTTCCCGTCGTCTCGACCGGAGCCGAGCGCAGCGAGGCGGAGTGGAGAGACCTCGTCCCAACCATAGGCAGCCTATCGTGGAGAGAAGGCCCCTCGGCTACGCTCGGGGCGACGGGCGTCGTCTTACTTGACGCTCGCTGCGGCTCTGGCCTGCCGCACCGCCAGCGCCAGCGAGGCGCCGAGGT
>ERZ1292640.2624-Hain-H43-02um-R1-2624-length-14314-cov-5_pt1 | contig 14314 bp, 12 predicted proteins | sample MGYA00564404_ERZ1292640 | MGnify/ENA primary metagenome ERZ1292640 (study PRJEB36523, sample SAMEA6512636) | groundwater metagenome | collected 2019-01-08 | study: AquaDiva: Metagenomics assemblies of 32 groundwater samples
GGCACCTAAGTCACTTAAGTAACGTATCTATCATATCAGATCGGGGACTAGCTCAGTTGGTAGAGCGCACGGTTCGGGACCGTGAGGTCGAGAGTTCAAGTCTCTCGTCCCCGACCAAGGTTCCCGTAGCTCAATGGATAGAGCAGAGGTTTCCTAAACCTCCGATGTAGGTTCGATTCCTATCGGGGACGCACGAAAAAGAAGAGGTGCCAACGTAATCCACCCGGCAGGTGTCTGACAGGTGTCTGAGATCATATTATATGAGTATTTTTGAAATTGAATATCAGCGGGATGTAAAGTGGAGTACTGTCGCTACCGATTTGACTGTGATTTATGCAAAAGATCGGTATAATCCGCAATTAAAGGACACAGCGGGGACAGCGAAAGCGCGAGGAATACTTCTTGGGAATGTACGTCATGGGAAGAATTTAACCCGAGCGCATCTTGCCAGTGAGCTCGGAATACTCGAGCAGGTCTTATTTTGCGCCGAGCACGGTTTAGCAGTTACTAGAGAAGGACCCGTATTTGAGGCAGAAGATAGATATGAGACATTAAAAACGTTTCAGTTACAAATAGCTGATCACCTTGGAGTCAATAGCGAGAGTCTTGAACAAGAAGCCCGTCGGTTTATGATGGAAGAATTAGAAGTGGATGACGATCCATCGCAATAAATGAGAAAAATCATGATAGAATCCCCCCATGAGTGTTTGTGAACAGTGCCCATTAGATGATCCTTGCCGCATACGAGTCCCAAAGAGAACCTATGGTGGGCTATACCACCTTTGGGTTCTCATCGATGTGCCTACTATACCTGTCCTGAAGGGTTGACTGCCGCGCGGGAGGCTCTTCAACGTGGAGATGGGGAGACGATCACTGTTGATGGCATAGATATGATCGCGTATATTTTTGGAACGCCGTTAAAACCCACGGATGACCCGGAAGCCGAAGTACACCGCTATGTAACTATCGATGGAAGAATTATGGCTACATCGCCGGAGAGGAGTTCCATGGTATTTACCGGTCAGACGACCGAGTCGTTGGCGGTAGTGTGGGGAACGTCACCGTAAATTCACGGTATACAAATTTGGCAAGCTGCCGGCGCCGGGGTTTAAGTTGGTGAGAATTACGATCCTGCTCCCCGTGGGCCAGGGTGTGACGAAACTTTCGTTAAACGGGCCCGAGTAGAGCGTCGTCCAGTTGGTGCGGTCGTACTCCATAACGTCGATCTTCCCCTTCCCTACGAGGAGAATATGCTTACTGGTAGGAAACCATTGGAGGGGAGACGATACACTCTTATTCACTTCAATAAAGTAATTTTTATCCTCACGGCTGTCATAGACGTAGAGGTTTCCTGGTTTGATTGTGCGCTCTTCCTCCGTGGTGTTGCTGCCGAGGAGCGGAGGGTTAATGACCAGCGGTATAGTTGCGGACTGGGTCGCCTCATAGAGGAGTTTCGTTTCGTCGGGCGAAAATGACAGGAGCCGGGCGCTCGTGGTCGCGACGTCTATAAATGGCTGTTTGAACGCGGATAATTTTTGGCGGTCGCGGGCGGTTTGTTCGCTGCGCCAGTCATTCATAAGGGCAATAAGAGAAATTGGTGAGATAGGGGTGCTGGTGGGAGGTGTAAAGGAAAGATCGTATAATGTAGCGTTGGTACCGGCCGAAACGATAATTTGTCTGCCATCCGGGCTCCAGAGGATCGAGGCTTTTGTAAAAGGGAAAGTGGTAGGCAGTTCGACGATGAGTTTGGGGTCTCTATTTCTTCCGCTTAACGGCCGGTCTGCAAGCTCGAGGGTATAGAGCCCCGGCTTTTTGATGCCGTCGGTAATTGCCTCCGGGGGCAGAAGAAACGCGATCATGGTGCCATCCGGGGAAAGGGTCGGAGACAGGACGCCCGATATTGTGATCGGGGACAAGCTGGGGCTCGTGGGAAAAAGAAATGCATCAGCCCGGGCGACGACCTCACCTTGGACCCGGAGCTTTTTTTCCCAAGGTATGAAGCCTTCTTTCCTGATTTGTACGGTGTACCACGCGGGATCGATACTGAGGGAGTTATTCGTTGCGGTTTTTAAGACACCGTTGATGAGTACCTGTGCGCCGACGGGGTCGCTGGTTGCCGAGATAAGTCCGGTGGGGAGAAGTTCGGTGGGTTTTTTGAGATTAAGCCGGTATCCCCGGCCAAATGCGATAATCGCACTTGAAATAGCAATAATGATACAAAATGTAAACAATGGTATCAAAAAGGATCGAATTTTGTGTCGGGTCATACCAGGTAGTGAAATTTCGACCTTTGCCTTTTACGCTTTTTTGAAATTTCAACGTCGTGTCTTTACAAATAAGTTTATCGTAACCATGTAGCTGACTCGACAAAGGCAAAGAAAAAGCGTGTCGAAATTCTACTACCTGGTCATAGGGGGTTTGCCAAAGCCTATTATATCCCAAAATATGCTAAAATGCCAGTATGTTTACCAAGCGCCTCGGCATTGATCTCGGAACCGCAAATTCTCTTGTTTGGCTTGCCGGGGAGGGTGTGGTCCTCAATGAGCCGACGGTCGTGGCTGTGACTGCCGAGGATAATCGCGTGGTGGCCGTCGGCAACGAGGCCAAGGAGATGCTTGGTCGGACTCCGGGAAATATCGTGGCCACCCGGCCCATGCGTGACGGAGTGATTGCGGATTATCGACTGACCGAGGTGATGCTTGCCTATTTTATCGATCGCGTGGTGGGCAGGAACCGCTTTTTTAAGCCCGAGGTCATGATCTGCGTGCCTACGGGCGTCACGCAGGTTGAGCGCCGGGCGGTACTCGACGCGACCCTTTCGGCCGGGGCAAAAGTCGCCTATCTCATCGAGGAGCCACTCGCTGCGGCCATAGGCGCCAAAATCCCTATTGCCCAGGCCAGCGGCAACATGATTGTGGATATCGGCGGGGGGTCGACCGAAGCGGCGGTTATTTCTCTGGGAGGCGTGGTCGTCCATAAATCCGCCCGCGTGGCCGGCAACAAGATTGATGAGGCGATTGCAAACTTTGTGAAGAAAAAATTCAACCTGATAATCGGCGAACGGATGGCTGAGACGATCAAAATGACCATTGGCGACGCGATGGGTGACGGTCATTCATCTGTCATTCCCGCGAAAGCGGGAATCCAGCCTTCTCAAGATGGATCCCCGATCAGGTCGGGGATGACAAATCAGGACAGTATGGAAGTCCGTGGTCGTGATTTCTTTGCGGGCTTACCGCGGATGATTACGCTCACCCGTGGTGAGGTCACGGAGGCTATTATGCCGGTCCTTCTCCAGATCGTCGCGGCCGTCAAGGCGGTTCTCGAGGATACACCGCCGGAATTGGCCGCGGACATCATCGATAAAGGCATCGTCATGGCCGGCGGCACGTCGACCTTACAAAATCTCGATAAGCTCATGACCCAGTTGACGGGCGTCCCGTGTCATGTGGCCGAAGACGCGCTCCTTTGTGTCGTCCGCGGCACCGGAGTGGCTATGGAAAATATCGATCTGTATAAGAGGAGTGTTAGTAGAAGATAAAGGCCTGCCTGCCGGCAGGCAGGCCTATAAATAGATGCATTGACAATCTTAACGCGATCGCGGTAAGGTTGTCAATGAAGATAAGTCATGGCTTATAAAAGATAGTCTTATGTCCTACGTCATACGTCCTATATCCAGGCCAGATACGGAAAATAGTGTTCAATTGGCGAGACCATGGAGAGTTGGCAAACAATGTAATGGTTTATTTTATCTACTATGGGCTTAAAATTAAAAAAAATACTCGGAATTTCGATAACGACGGAGTCTAGAAAGTCTATCTTAGAGTATGTGGAAAAGTACTTAGGAAAGACGTCAGAAAAACGGAAAAAACCGTTCGTTATCGTCACTCCTAATCCCGAGCAGATTGTCGCGGCTCAAGACGATCCGCACTTTGCAGAAAACCTCAATAATGCTGATGTGGCGATCCCGGACGGAATCGGATTGGCTTTGGCGATGCGGCTTGCAAGAATCCCGGGCGTTGAGTTTATGGAAGACCTTGTCAAACTGGCGGCCGGGCGGGGCTATACAATAGGACTTATAGGAGGAAGAGGCAATATAGCAGTCGAAGCCCTGGAGTGCTTGACCCGAAAGTTTTCAGGCCTTTCCGGTTGGGCAATAGAGCCGGAAGAGAAAACAATAGAGGAGATTATCAAAAAAATTGAGGATTCCAAAACCCGCCTGGTCTTCGTCGGCCTCGGCGCGCCGAAACAAGAGTACTTCATCGCGCGCCTGGCGCACGATATGTCATTCCGGCCTCCGAGCCGGAATCCAGAGAAAAAGGGATGGATCCCGGGTCAAGCCCGGGATGACAAAAGAATTGTCTTCATGTCTGTCGGCGGCTCGTTTGATATGATCGTCGGAAGAACGCCTCGTGCGCCTCATGCGATTGGCGCGTTCGGTTTGGAGTGGCTCTGGCGGCTGGGGCGAGAACCCTGGAGGTGGAAGAGGCAAGTGGCACTTCTTAAGTTTGTCTGGTTGGTGTTTGGGGAAAAACTAAAAAAATAGCTTCAAAAGGTTTAACCTTGTAGGCACCTATTCTCTCTCTCAACACGTTTTGTCAAGTATGGACGGGGAATCCGAAGCTTCTGCTTGTTGCCCTGGGTAGGGGCCATGTATAATCGGGGTAATGAGGATTCTTTATTTACAGACATTTCCGTTTTGGGGCAGCGGGAGCGGGACCTACGCCCGGCATCTTGCCTCTGTGGTTGGCCGCACCCATAAAGTTGCGATATTGGCTCCTGATGACCGGCCGATTGATAAAGCCAAACTCTACACCGTCCGTCTCCCGTTTCCGGTGGCATTCACCGGACACCCGGAATGGCCGGATTGCAAATTTTATACCCAACTCACCAATATCGAAGTCGCCCTCATTTATAAAACGTTTCTGGACGCGACAATTGCGGCAGTAGAGGATTTTCACCCGGATATCATCCACGTCCACCACGCATTTCCCCTGACATGGGCGGCAGCGTTCGTCAAAGATATGTACGGCATCAATTTCATCACCACCATCCATGGGTCCGAACTTCCGACGATAGAGAAGGACCGGCGCTACGGAAGGGCCACGTACTATGCGATGTACCGCACTTCACGGATCGTCCCCAACAGTGGCTATACCCGCGACTGGTTTTTGCGGGTGTTCCATGGGTATTTTCATGAAAAATGCCGGGTGATTCCGGGTGGGGTGGATATTAATAAATTCGTTTACAGTGAGTCGGGGGCAAGCCAGGTGGATCGCGAACTTAACCTCCACGGCAAGCCCGTCGTGGTGTTTGCCGGGAAAATCACGAAGTATAAGGGAGTCGAATTTTTCATCAATGCCGCCAAACGGATTCACGGTGAGGTGGTGATTTTGGGCGATGGGCCGGAACTGCCCAAACTCAAGCTGAAGGCCCAGAGCTTAGGGCTTACCAATGTCCACTGGGTAGGCCATCTTGGCGCAGGGGTCAAAAAGCTCGTGCCGTATTACTCACGGGCGGATGTGTTTATCGCGCCTTCCGTCTGGGACGAACCGCTGGGTTTGGTGATTTTAGAAGCGATGGCGTGCAACACGCCGGTGGTGGTAACGAGAAAAGGCGGGATCCCCTTGGCGGTCAAAGAGGGCGTGAACGGACTTTTTATCCGCGCGCGAAATAGTGAAGAGATTGTGGAGAAAGTAAACAAACTGCTCGATAATGAATCACTCCGTCTCAAAATGGGTCAGAATGCCAGAAGAATTGCAGAGGAAAAATTTTCGTGGGAGATCATCGGGAGGAAGTTTGAACTCCTTTACGAGCGATACAGAAAAAAGAATGGTACACTAAAATAATGAAGATCCTCATTCTCGGATCCGTTGCGCTTCCCGTGCCGCCGCCATTTCAGGGCGGGACGGAGCGGGTCGCTTACGCTCAAGCGATCGGTTTATCCAATAACGGTCACGACGTAACCCTGGTTGCTGCAAAGGGATCGCTTGTTTCTGATCATTACCGTTTGGTTCAAATCGGTGGCGGCGATACTGTCGTTGGGTCATCGAATGCACCTCAAGAAATTGTAGAATCTTCCCGTAAACTTCGGAGCGAAATGGCGTATTTGACACAGGTTCTCGGGTGGATGGAGGAGCATGCCCGTGAGTTTGATGTGGTGATCAATAATATGCGCGGGGGCGAGGTCCTGTTTCACCAACACGCCCAAAAGCTCACAAAAGCGTACGTAAACGTCATGCATCTGCCGATGTTTGCCTCGCTTGCTGATATCTGTGGGCAGTACAACACGCCGCTTATCAGTATCAGTAATGCTCAGCGGAGAGCGTTTCCTCACCTGAATTATGTGGGCACCGTCTATAACGGGGTGGATATCGCGGATTTTCCTTTTGAATCGACATCCGGTGATTATCTTTTGATGATGGGATCCATTACTCCTCATAAAAATCAGGCATGCGGGATTGCTGTAGCTAAAACTCTTGGGATGAAGCTGATTCTCGCTGGAAAAATCGGCGATCCTGCCTATTATGCAAAGGAAATCGCGCCGTTTATCGATGGTACGAATGTTTTGCATCACGGCGAACTTGGGATGGCGGAGAAAGTGGAACTTTATAAAAATGCCAAAGCACTCCTCTTTCCCGTGCTTTGGGAAGAGCCGTTTGGCCTCGTGATGATTGAAGCCATGGCCTGCGGTACGCCGGTCGTGGCGTTTGGTCGCGGCGCAGTGCTGGAGGTCGTGGTGGATGGAAAGACCGGGTTTATTGTCGATATGCAGGAGCAGATGATCGATGCGGTGGGAAAAATTAATGTGATTGATCGGGCAGCGTGTCGAGGCCATGTCGAAAATAATTTTACTAATGAAAAAATGGTGGATAGTTTAGAAGCAGCGCTTAGGGAGAGAGGAGGTGAAAGAGCATGACAGATCCACATGAAGTATTGATTGGTGGAGGCCACAGTTTGGAAGTGTTTGTTGCGGCAGCTAAGAATTATGGTGTTGAAGGGCTAGAGTACCACAGAGAAGGAGATCATGAAGTCTTAGAACAAAAGGTAGGTGAAGGCTGGCCCGGTATGGGTCATGATGGAGAAAACCTCTGGATGGGACTTACCCGAGAGGCAGGCGTAGCAAACCAAAAATGGAATGCAAATACGAAATTGAAGCCTGGGCAACCATACAGTGGGATAGTTACGGGTGCGGAGGGAATGATTGCGAAAGATCATCCATTAGCGCAATTTTTTAAGGATTGGCACGAGGGACAGAGTAGTTCGGAATTTTATATAACCGGTGAACACGCCGATTGGCAACGTGATGACCGTACAAGATTACGCGTCGATCGGGAAGGCAATTTGCGAGGCAATATACCTGTAGGGAAGGAAATTAAAGCGGTCATCACCGGTGTTCCGGCTCAGTGGGGCGATGGGAAATGGAGGGAAGGAGCAAAGCAAAGGCTTGAGATAATAAAACCGCCTTTGAAAATTACTTAGCAAGCGAGGATATGCTATGATATTTTTATGCGTATTGCCATCCTTGCCCCGCCGTACCTCCCGATTCCCCCGGGTTTTTATGGAGGGACGGAGCGGATCGTGTCGCTCCTTACGGAAGGATTGGTGAGACGGGGGCATGAGGTCACGTTGTTTGCCAGTGGAGACAGTACCACGAGCGCAAAGCTAAGCAGTGTATTTGCGGATGCTCTTGGCAATAGCGGGCTATCCAAAGACGATAGTACAAAACCCCTCGCCCACTATCAGGCGTGTTACGACCGGGCAGCGGAGTTTGATCTCATCCATAGCCATGGGCAATACCTGAGTTTGCCCGGTGCGGAAGGACTGGGCACGCCGGTTCTCTTCACGATTCATGGATCGTATTACAAAGCCGAAACAACGGAGGAAAAACGGGCAATATTGGCGAAATATAAACACTTCAATTATAGTTCCATATCCGATAACCAGCGCGGCGGGATGCCGGATCTTCACTTTGTGGCAACGGTTTATAATGCTCTTAATACTTCCGAGTATCTCTTTAATCCCCAACATAATAGTGAGTATTTGCTGTGGGTGGGGCGGGTAAGCCCAAAAAAAGGGGCACTTGAGGCTATACAAACGGCAAAAAAGGTGGGATTGCGTTTGGAGATGGCTGCCGCGATTGATCCGATTGACCGGAAGTACTTTGACGAAGTGATTAAACCCTCTATTGATGGAGCGAATGTCGTGTTTCATGGGGAAGTACGTTCCAATGCACTTATTGAACTTTATGGAGGCGCCCGGGCTGTGTTGTTTCCGATTGCGTGGCATGAGCCGTTTGGTCTCGTTATGATCGAGGCGATGGCCTGTGGGACGCCGGTCGTGGCCTACAACTGCGGGTCGGTTCCTGAAATTATTGAGGACGGGAAAACGGGTTATGTCGTAGAGCCGTCTGATGGTATTGACGGACTGGTTCGTGCTGTAGGAAAAATTGATCTGATTGATCGGGCGGCATGCCGCACGCGTGTCGAAAAACAATTTTCGAGCCCGGTAATGGTTGAGGGATATGAGAAAGCGTACAAAAAAGTTCTCGCTTTATTATGAAAGTAGCACTGTATATTTCACCGGCACACACCGTGCCGCCCGAGACGAATAGTATTCTTGCTCCATGGTGGTTGGTTGCCGATATTGCTGATGGGTTGGTCGATCGGGGACACGATGTGACGCTTTTTGGCGCGCGCGGGTCAAAAACGAAGTCCAAGCTTGTGAGTTTGGACATTGAGGCGTTTGATTCCAAGCAGAAAGACATGACGCAGCAAGAGTATCAACGGTATGCCACATTTATGGAACAGCGTTTGGCCGCAGAAATGTATAAGGAAGCCGCCCGCGGTCGCTTTGATATCATCGGCAATCACCTCGTTCTCAAGACGTTGCCGTTTACCCGATTTACCGATACCCCGACGATGTATACGCTTCATGACCCGTTGGCTCCGGACAAAGTTGGTCTCTATAGACAATACAGGGATGTCCCAAGTATTCATTATGTTTCCATCAGTGACGCGCAGCGCGCAGGGGCGGATTTACCGTTTGCCGGTACGGTCTACAATGGATTGCGCCTTCGTGATTATACGTTTTCAAAGATGGGTCAAGGGTATCTTCTTGCCGTGGGGAGAATCCGGAAGGAGAAGGGTTTTACCGACGCGATTACGGTCGCAAAACAATTGGAAGTAACTCTCGTTATTTCTGGGGAATACTTTCCTCAATATCCGGACATTGCCGCGTATTGGGAGAGCCAAGTGAAGCCGCATATAGACGGAGAACGGGTTATTTATAGAGGGCCGATGCCAAGAAGCGACGTTATCGATCTTTATAAAGAAGCAACGGCGCTCCTTTTCCCCATCCACTGGGAAGAGCCGTTTGGACTGGTGATGATCGAAGCCATGGCCTGCGGGACGCCGGTCGTGGGCTACAACAGGGGGAGCGTGTCTGAGATAGTACGAGATGGTGTGACTGGGTTTATTGTCGATCCTCCAGAGGAGGATGCGCAGACCCAGGACTTAGGACATAAGACTCAAGATTTAGGAAGGTGGATCATAAAAAAACGGGGGATTGAGGGGTTAGTCGAGGCCGTCAAACGGATCGGGGAGATCGACCGGACGGCGTGCCGCAGGCACGTAGAGGAGAACTTTACCGTGGAAAAAATGGTAGAAGGGTATGAGCGGGTGTACAAAAAAATTCTCGGCATTTAGCCTCGAAGGGTCTCACCCTACGAGGCTATTTTGATTATTGCATTTCTCGACTGTGCGGCGCATACTTGAGATATGCCTGCCAAAAATATCATCAAATCCTACGTTCCTGATGGCTACTATCATGTTTATAACAGGGGAGTGAACAAGGCAGATATCTTTCTTGATGAAAAAGACTACCGTGTGTTCCTTTCCTACCTGGCTACCGCGTTGACTCCCAAAGATGAAAAGAAGCTTAAAGCAATGCTCCTTGATGGGTCGCGTTCGTACAAAGATCGTGAGGAGGCGGCGAAACTGCTTCGGTTGAAAAATTTTACCGGCAGGATTGATCTTTTGGCCTACGTTCTCATGCCAAACCATTTTCACTTTCTCCTGAAACAGAAAGAGGAGGCCGATATGACGGCGTTTCTACAGGCAGTTATGACGCGGTTTACGATGTATGAAAACCGGCGGCATAAACGTGTGGGCCCGGTATTTCAGGGTGCGTATAAGGCCGTGTTGATAACCGACGAGGAGCAACTTATGCACGTTTCCCGCTATATCCATAGAAATCCATTTAGCCTCGAAGGGTCTCACCCTTGGAGGCTACAGCCGTCGTCGTATCCGAACTATCTCGGCGATATTCATCAGGAGTGGGTGAAACCAGCGGAGATCCTTTCGTATTTTTCAAAGGCGAAAACAGGATTTCTCTCGTATAAAGCCTTTGTCGAGTATGAGAACGGTGATTTTGAGGAGCAAAGCATGGGACGTATTCAAAACGTTGTTCTTGATGTGATTTAGCCACGAAGGGTCTCACCCTTCGAGGCTGGGGGATATGAAAGTTTTATTTGTCACCAGTGAAGTCACCAAACTCTATAAACGCGGCGGGCTTGCCGACGTGAGCTATTCGCTTCCGGCGGCGCTATCCGGCCTCGGGGTGGATATATCTATTGCCATGCCGTTTTATGAGCGCATGTCGACGAAACATGTCTCTTGCGTCGGGCAACTGGCTCTGGATTATGACCGCCGTCGTGAGCTCGTTTTTATTTTCCGTACAACACTTCCGGGGACGAGCGTTCCGGTGTATCTTTTTCGTCATCCGCTCCTGAACCTCTATGACGGCGGGCTGATCGTCGAGCGCTTTGCGTTTTTTTCCAAAGCCGTGACCCAGCTCTATTTGTACTCGCAGGAGACCATGGGCGGTCCCTACGACATTCTTCACTGTAATGATTGGCATACGGCACTCATCCCGCTTCTCGTCGGCGAACATCGTAAAGTCGGCTATCACCGCCAGGAAGAGACCATCCAATCCAAGCGGGCAAAAACGGTGCTTACGATCCATAATCTTCTCTATACGGGAGAAACCGGCGTTTCTATTGCCTTAAAGCTGGGACTGCCGCAGTCGGTCTTCCATGTCTTTGCCACACCTCTCGGTCAGGCCGTGCGGCTTATGGAGGAGGGCATGGAATACGTTGATCAGGTGACGACCGTTTCTCCGACCTATGCCACCGAAATCATGGCCGGGGAGCATGGGGCGAGCACGGTCAACGTCTTTAAAAGGCGCGGGGACAAGATCAGAGGGATTCTCAACGGGATAGACGAGCGTGCATGGGATCCGCGGACGGATAAAGAGTTGCCCCGGATGTTTGATGCCCGGGACGTGATACCCGCCAAAGCCGCGATTAAGAAGTCCCTGCAACATGCGCTCCGGTTGCCAATAGCTGATGTTCCGCTGTTTGGGTTTGTGGGTAGGTTCGAAGGCCGGCAGAAGGGATTGGATCTTATTGCCAAAGCTATTATGAAGCTTCCGCGCAATTTGTATCAGATCGCTCTTCTGGGGACGGGTCAAAAATCGCTCATTCAACAGTTTATTGAGATAGCGAATAAGCACTCCAATATCGCGTTTACTCATACATTTGATGAACGGTTGGCCAAACGGATTTATGCCGGAGCGGATATCATGCTCGTGCCAAGCAAGTTTGAACCCTGTGGGTTGACTCAGATGATAGCTATGCGATATGGTACGATACCTTTAGTACGAAAGACCGGAGGGTTGGCTGATTCCGTGGAAGATGGCGTGACGGGATTTGTATTTAAGAAATATCAAACTTCGGCGCTCGTTCGGGCCATGGAGCGGACTATGGCGGCCTGGCAGAAAAAGAAATCATGGAACGCAATGGTCAAGCGCGCAATGCGGCAGGATTTTTCCTGGAAGCGCAGCGCCGGGGAATATTTGGAGTTGTATAGAACATTGTTGAAAGCAGAATAGGCAATCGTGAATTTTGGCGTTCTACTGCCCTTAACTTCATATATTTATTAAGAATTGTAAAATGATCCTATAGTTGGTACCTTCTTTTAACCCATAGTTTAGCCTCGACAGCCTCTTTTTCCCGCAATTGATTTGACAGCCCTCCATATTCACCTATTTAATAACTATATGCCCAAAAAGTTTGCTTCACAAAGTCTGTCATTTGCTTCACCCCGTACAAGCCTTCCTTTCTCGCGAGGTTTCCATCCTCGCCTCGCAAGAGCGGCGGTACAGGGCAGGCTCCACACTATAAGTCAGGCTGCCAAACGGTTGGGAGTAGCAAAAGGAACAGTTCATAACTGGCTTGCAGCAGGAAAGATTTCCTCGCTTAGGGATGAGCACGGCATCAATCTTTTTACAGAAGAAGCGATTGCGGCCGTAGCCAAAAAAAGAGGAGTTTCCCAGCCTCAAAAGGCCTCGCCTTTTGAGGCTAAAAAGGATTTTTTCACCGTCAGCCAAGCGGCAAAAACATTGGGCGTATCAAAAGGGACGCTCCTTCGTTGGGAACATGCCGGGGTCATCAGAAGTACGAGAACATTGGGTGGTGCCCGGCGCTTCGGCGTGGAGGAATTACGTCAGGCCGCCGGAAGCCGGGTGAGCTACCAACGCTTGCCGAAAGCGACCGAGGCAAGGGATGGTGTTTTTTCCTCTGTCATCCCCGCGCAGGCGGGGATCCAGTCTCAAGAAATAGATTCCCGCTTTCGCGGGAATGACAATAAGATGGGATCAGACTCTATCAATCTCTCACCTTCCCATATCACCCTTCAGGTTACCGCTCCTGCCTATATTTCTGCGCTCATGCGTTCCAAATACACCTGGGCAGCTCTTTCAGCAGCAGGGGTGGCTATGGCTCTCCTTATCGGACTCCAAATTTTAAGCATCCGTGCGCCCGGGAGCCCCTTACCCCGGGCCAATGAGCCATTGGTGACCACGACGAATGGAGGGACGACCCAACAATCTACGGGGAGTATTTTGGGGGCAACGGGATCCACCGGAGCAACGGGATCCACCGGACATGCCGGTCCTTCTGGACCCACGGGAGAAGCCGGAGCCACCGGGTTAGAGGGTCCGACCGGATCCACCGGTCCCACCGGACTTGATGGTCCGAAAGGTTCAACGGGTGGTACCGGCGTTGGTGGTCCAACCGGATCAACCGGTTCTACGGGATCAGCAGGACCTACCGGTGTGGTAGGTCCTACCGGTTCGACAGGACCCACGGGTGCCAATGGCCCGACGGGATCAACGGGTGCGACTGGCTCAACCGGCGCAACAGGAGATGCTGGCCCCACGGGCCCGAGCGGCGCCACCGGCTCAACCGGAGCAACCGGATCAGCTGGTCCGACCGGGTCAACGGGAGCCACGGGAGGCATCGGACCAACGGGTTAAACCGGTACCACGGGCAGCATCGGACCGACCGGTTCAACCGGATCAACGGGAAGTACCGGAACGGGAGGCCCCACAGGTTCAACCGGTGCCACGGGAGCAGCCGGAGCTTCCGGACCCTCCGGAGCCACGGGTTCTACCGGAGCTACCGGAGCGGGAGGGCCTACAGGCAGCACGGGAGCAACGGGAATACAAGGACCTACGGGGAATACTGGGTCTACGGGAAGTGTGGGTCCTACAGGCTTTACTGGCTCCACAGGGGTAACCGGGGCGGGCGGACCTACCGGAAGCACCGGTTCCACCGGTCTAAACGGGCCAACAGGAAGCACGGGATCAACGGGAGCTACGGGACAAGAAGGACCAACCGGAAGTACTGGTGGAACGGGAGGGCTTGGTCCGACCGGAAGTACTGGATCAACCGGTACCAATGGACCAACAGGAAGTACCGGGTCAACGGGCGGGACGGGACAAAATGGCCCAACAGGTTCAACCGGAAGTACAGGAGCCACCGGACAACAAGGTCCGACCGGAAGCACAGGTGGGACAGGGGTGGCTGGACCAACGGGTAGCACTGGAGCCACAGGAGCCAATGGTCCTACAGGAAGTACGGGTTCCACAGGAGAAGCCGGTCCCACAGGCTCCACAGGATCAACCGGAAGTACCGGATATGCCGGTCCAACCGGATCAACTGGCGCAACCGGAGGAGCAGGACCTACGGGGAGTACCGGAAGCACCGGTGTGACCGGACTTGCTGGCCCAACCGGATCAACCGGTTCTACAGGAGCGACGGGAAGTACGGGTGACAACGGACCCACCGGCAGTACCGGAGCCACAGGAGCCAATGGGCCAACAGGAAGTACCGGGAGCACAGGAGCCACAGGAGGAGCAGGACCTACCGGATCTACAGGTTCAACGGGAGTGACCGGATCTGCTGGCCCAA
>ERZ1292640.549-Hain-H43-02um-R1-549-length-30714-cov-5_pt1 | contig 14314 bp, 22 predicted proteins | sample MGYA00564404_ERZ1292640 | MGnify/ENA primary metagenome ERZ1292640 (study PRJEB36523, sample SAMEA6512636) | groundwater metagenome | collected 2019-01-08 | study: AquaDiva: Metagenomics assemblies of 32 groundwater samples
AAGTTCTAGAAATTTATTTGCATTGAGCCGGCTCCAAAGTCCTTATGATTCTTTTTTCTCCACTTTCGTATGACTCAATATAGCATTTTTTTCCATAAGGTATACCATAACAATTGTTGATAGTACCACAATCTGCACAATTTGTCGGAACGAAGGAATGAGAGAAGCCGAAACATTTGTATTCTTCCCTATAGACTTTTTCTCCAAGAGGGATAAATCCTCCAAGACCTCCTTTAACAAAAGGTTTCGGAAAGAAAAAAGCAATGAGAACGATAATTGATAAAACTATTAAGAATACATATTTTTTATCCATATTTCTCCTGAACAATCCTTATTCTTAAAGTTATTGATGACTTCAATAGCTTATACAGCAAATCCGTAAACACCATCCAAACCTTTTTAAACATGATTTACTGTTGTTCTCGATATGCGGGAAAAAAGAGGATACATTTTAAGCCCTGCAGATCTGCTTAAAGGCATACTCATCGGATTGATAATCGGAGCTATACTTACTTACCTATTCATGAAAGGATTCATTCCGAACCCGATTGCCAGTAAACCTGCGTGAAAATGGCTGAACTTCTAATAATACCAGCATTGATTTTGGGCGCAATAATCGGCATAATAGAACTCGTGTTCGTCCACCAAGATGAGGCAGGAATGGGCTGGCTCGGACATGGATTGCACGCTATTCCAACTATGATGTTTTTCATATTCGCTTCCATGAATGTTGATTGGGTTCTTGGATTATTCGGAACATCAGAATTGAAGCTTGGCGGGATCTGGGTCGTTATAGCAATAAGAGCTGTAATAGCAATTCTCGCAACACTCAAAATAGGAGCTGCAGCAGCGATCGCAGGACGCGTAGGCGAGAAGATTTATCACTCTCTTATTATTGGCTGCCTTGTGGCAGCTGCGCCATACATCTGGCTTTTCGCGCTTGGACCATTGTTAAAACCACTTTGGCCAAAGGCAATGCAAACAGGATTTCTAAGAATCTAGAATTATTCAATTACAACTTTCTGTCCTAATGCCTGACCTGGCATTCCTCTTTCGAAATGGGCTCTGACTCCGCCGGAGCCTCCATGTGTGCTTGAAACCTTACCAATTATCTTCTTCTTAAGCTTGCCTGGAGAAGTCCAAATAACTTTCTTTCCAACCAGTTTCTTAGCCTTAGTAAGCGAGTCAACTTCTGGCACGAAAAGCACCATTTGGTTGCCCTTCTGAGTCCGCTTGCTTCCGCGATAGTTCACAATGACTGCATCCATGCACGGGAGGAGTCGTGGGATGTTTATAAAGCTTGTTGAAATATATTTTTTATTCGGGAACTAAATAATAATTAGCACTCTAGGCCGTGCGGGCCGAGAATTGATGTCAGTCATTAGCAATCTGTTCTAAATTCTCTTTAACCGATGCAAACATCAAACGGTTAATTTTATAAACCACTGCCCAATCGCTTTTTATATGGTAGTGGGCAAATTCACGGAAAACGAAAAAAAGGTTGTGAAAGCGCTTATTGAAAATGCCCGAACTTCTGACGCATACATAGGGCGCAAGCTCAACATATCACTTCAGGCCGTAAGGAAAATCCGCAAGAAACTCGAGCATGAAGGCATAATAACAGGTTACTCGACACAGATTGATTACGATAAAATTGGAATGAGTGTTTTTGCGATAGCACTGCTCGAAGTTCAGGCAGACGCATGGGAGAAATTCGGAGGCAGAGCCGTCAACAATATCCTCATGCATCCAAATGCAATTAAATTCTATAGAATTCCTCAGGCAGACATTACCCACCTCATTATTTATGGTTTCAGAAACCTTGCCGAGTACAACGACTTCTTCGAAGCAGTTCAGGAGCAGCAGACCAGATATGTAAGAGTGAAAGGGCTGTACACAATATCTAACAAGAACTTCGCCCGAAAATCAGCATCCGATCTCATCAGGAAGCTTCTCGACGAGGCCGGCAAGGAAAAGCCTGCAAAGCCAAATCCGTTCAGCTAGACGCGCTCATATCCTTCCATAAATTCCGCTTCTTCAGGGGTCAGTTCGTCAACTTCAACAAGCTCATCCATATCGAATAAAACTTGCCGAACTTCGCCCCCATCGCCGTGACGAAGCAGCCTAAGCACTCTTCTCTTTGCCATACGTTTTGGCAGTTTCATATCCACACCCCCCCTACTCACAACGTAATAGCAGTTCGAGAATATAAAAACTTGGTTTGGAATCTTAACCACCGAATCACTCCTAATTAAAATAAAAAATAACTCGCTGTAGGAATCAGCAGGCATGCCATAAGGTGATGCTTTCCGACTTCTGCTTTGTGAGCAGCGATACCTAAGCAGGTTCCAATTGAAAGGATCAGAATACCGATAAGCCATGTTCTCCATAAAACCAAAGAAAGAGTTAAAGCAAGAATTGCTGCCGTCAATGTTCTATAGTCAAATTTTGCAATGATTCTCATAAAAAATGGAGCCAGAAAAACAACAGTCAAAGATCCAATTGCAAGGACAATAATTCCTAAAAGCATAAGTGCAGCTATCAAATCACTCGAAACGCTGATGAGGTTTTGCAAATGCACAAGCGGAGCGTTTCTCGCTTTTCCCAATGCTGAGAGAGCGATTATTGAGCCGAAAACAGAGCCTGTTGAAACAGCACTGACAGATGCTATTACAAGCTCTTTTTTCTTGACATTTGTTGCAGAAATAGTCAGGATAGACGCTTGCGAGGGTCCAACACCAGGAAAAAGGTTAAGCAAAGAACCGATAATGGAACCAACAGAAGAAACTATTGAGAGTCCTTTAAGCTCTATTTTTGGAAGGTCTAAAAGTTGAGGTGGAATTTTTGCGGAAACTGAAAAATTTCCTAATAAAACACTTATACCAAAAAGTCCTGAAAGAAGTGGGAGTAAAGGATCTTTCAAACCAATTGAAAAAGTTGCAAAGCCGAGACATGCCGAGAGAAGAATTAATGCTAATGCGAAAAATCTTTTTCCTTTTTGCTCTCTTAATATCATTGCAAAAGGGAGGAGAATTAAAACAAACCCGATGAAACCTTGCGATAAGCCATATGCTATTGGCAAAAAAAACCAGAAAGGGATTGAGATTATGATCATTAGTAAAGCTCCAACTACTGCACCAACCGCTGAATAATAAACAGCTTCCACTCCTCTACCTAGCAAAAGAAGCTGGTGGGCTGGCAAAACTGACATTGCTTCTGCCTCGTCTGGAGCTCCAAGGAAAACTGAAGGAATGAAATCAAACATGTTATGCGAAATCATTGCAGAAACTAATAGCGCTGAAAAATAAAAAGGCTGCAAATGGATAAATGGCGCTGCTGCAGAAACAATAATCGCTGAAGCAAGATTGATATGCAATCCTGGAGTCAAGCCTGTAATTATCCCTAACAAAAATCCTGAAATTCCTCCGAGAATAAGCTCAAGGAACATTACTTACCAGCGAGATTTCATCCGCGACAAGCTCTTTTTTTCCTCTGTATTCCTGCACACGACCGTCTACTCTTATTTCCTGGCCCTTAGAAAGTGAAATTTTTCCGTCTGTGAAAAAAATTACATCGGCTGTCCTGTAATGGCCGAGAACTATGATACTTGTCTTGTTTTTTTGGATTATGTCAACAACAGTTCCTTTTAGCCTGACTCTTTCTTCAGCGTCTTTTTCATAAAGTTCCTCGACCTCAACTTCTTTTGGATGATAAAAAGTAATGACGACGTATAATGCAAGTAATCCAATTATTGCCATGCCGAGGCATATGTGGGCAAATGATTCCGGTTCCATGAAATTTATGAAACATAACTCCTTTACATGTGTTTGGTAGAAAAATCCGGAAGAAAAACGAGTTTACCGAAAATTATCCGAAAAGAGGGTCTTCAAGCCGTAAATATGGTTTTATCCCTGAGTTTTTCAATTTAGTAAAAAGATGTTTTTTGTGATTAACAATTCCGTTCCAAGCTATCATTGCGCCGTTATCAACCAAGAATTCATTTTCTGGACAAAAAGATTTAGCTTGCCTTTCTTTGCACATTCGTTTAGCCATTTCCTGAAGGCGCTTATTGCAGGCAACACCACCACCTAGTAAAAGCTCTTTCTTTCCTGCGTGCGCCATGGCGCGCTCTGAAACTTCAATCAGCATCGCAAAAACTGTTTCTTGGGCTGAATAGCACAAGTCTTGCTTCGAATACTTCTTTGAAGCAATCTTCTGTTTTAGGTTTGTTAGAATCCCTCCAAAGCTAACATCCATGCCTTTGACGACATATGGAAGTTCAATGTAGTTTTTTCCTTTTAATGCTAATTTTTCGACTAATGGACCGCCAGGAAACCCTAAACCCAAATCCCTCGCATAAACGTCCAAAAAATTGCCAACCCCGATGTCAAGGCTCTCCCCCATAATCCTGAATGCACCTTCCTGCCACGTTATTACCTGCGTGTTGGCGCCTGATGCGTACAAGAGAACAGGATCTTTGGCTTTTGTTCTTAGCTTGCCTATTTCCAAATGGGCAATGCAGTGATTAACTCCAGTCAGAGGTATTTTGAGTCGCTGGGATAAAGTCCTTGCAGTTACAGCACCAACATTCAAAGTTGCTCCAATTCCCGGCCCTTGTGAAAATGCAATCAAATCAATGTCATCAAGCTTAATTCTTGCTTTTGTTAGTGCATCTGATAACACTGAATTTGCGCAGCGATAATGATGGTCAGCAACCTGCACCGGAATAATGCCGCCCTGCCTTGTTGTGAATGCATCCTTGACATTAGCAAGAATTTTGCCTTTAGAATCCACTATGCCAACACCGAAGGTGTGGGCAGTCGACTCAATGCCGAGACATATAATAGGCTTCATAATAAAAAGAAATTAAAAGAAAAATAAAAAATTATTGCTTAATTTGTACAGGTTCCATCCAGGTTTTGGGCTCCCGTCTGGTTTATCAAAGCACCAGTGGCTGCATCCACGTAGGTAATTGATACAACGTATGAATACGATGCTTGTGCAGTGCACGTAATCAAATTACCGTTTCCAATGCTCGCTGTTTGTCCTGGAGTTAAAGTAACTTCTCCTGCTTGAGAGATATTGGTTGGACCTACGATTACACTGCCAACTCTTACTGAATTTTTTAAGTTATTTTTAACAATAACTGAATCTGCTCCACTCGCAGAAAATGCTTTGCTTGTAATGCCCACATCTTTATTTGACCAATAAGCGTCACTTGTCCTACTGCCAGCTCCTCCGCCGATTCCGGGGATTCCGCCGAGAACGCCGATAAGAATCAGCGCGATCACTACAACTACTGCCAGAATTATTAGATATTCAGTTGCACCTTGTGCCTTTTTCATAACATCACCTTAACCATAATCCAGGACAGTTAGCATTTATAAACTTTATTGTCTGCTAAGAAGAAAATACCATAATCATTTATAAATACGTAGAACCATAGGTTTATCGCGCATGGGTTTGTTAGAGAAGCTGGAAAAAGGGGAAGTAGGAAAAAAGCAGCAATTAGTATTGGAACCTTCTAAAGGGCCTTTGCCTCAAAATCTTGTTCCAACAACTCCGCCTGAAGAAAAAATCAAGGTAAAGATTGCCCTCAAAACAGGGAAAATGCAGCTCACTAATAACGAGCGAGCTAAGGAACGCCCATCAACTTCAGTACGCCTACCAAGAGCACCTATCGGGATTCCTATGCTCGACAAAGTGACTGAAGGAGGCTTCATTCGCGGTAGCGTGAACCTTATAGGTGGTGGCCCAGGCGGCGGAAAAAGCATCTTCTGCATGCAATTTCTTGTTAATGGAATTGAAAAATACGGGGAAAATGGGGTTTTTGTTAGCTTCGAGCAGAGCGAGGAAAGAATTCTTCAGGACATGTCGCGCTTCGGTTGGAAACTTGATGAGAAGATCGCGCAGGGCAAGCTCGCAATAATGTATTTCACACCTGAACAGATTGAGAGCGTACTTCAAAGCGGCAGCGACGTATTAAGGGATATGGTTGAATTCGTAAAAGGGAAAAGGCTAATTATTGACTCGCTAAATGCGTTTGCCTTGCTCCATACAGACGAGAGTGAAATGAGAAAAGATGTAATGAAGCTTTTTGAAGTTGTCCAAAAGTGGGATGTGACAACCATCGCAACCCTTGAGCAGGAAAGCGATGAAACAAGGCACCAGGCTTCTGTCCTTGAATTCGAAACAGATTCGGTTACGCTTGTTTACAATAAAAAAGTAAACAACAGAAGGATGCGTTCGCTTGAGATTTACAAGATGAGGGGAACAAAGCATGCTCAGAAAACATTCCCAATGCTGATAACTGATAAAGGCATTACTATAGGCGGAGACGCTGAATGAGCAATCTGGGGCAAGGAACATTCGAAGTTATTCTGGTGTCTGGGGCAATATTCATTGTCATGCTCATATTATTCAATGTTCTTCAGGAAGGTGGAACAAGAACCTCTGCAATAATTGATCTTTCCAGCGCGAGCAATGCTCTTCAAGAACTTGATTCTGCAGGACAGGCAGTTTATGAGCAAGGAAAAGGAGCTCAGGTTACTTTGTCAGTTTCGTTTCCGAACGATGTCAAAAACGTTACATTTAATAACATGATTTCCACGATTTATTACAAGTCAGGCAAGTATCAAACAAGATCGCTGTCATATAATTCGACAGGAAGCCTGCCAACACCAGGATTAGGACCAATTAAACTTAGGATAAAAAACACTGGAAATGAAGTTTGCTTCGGCAACCTTTCTGCATGTCCATGAAAGCGCAAGGAACCATAGAAGCGATAATTGCAGTGGCAATCGGCCTTGTTGTTATTGTAATAATAGGAACATTTGTTGGAAACACAAATAGCAATGTCCAAGGCACAACAAGCACTCAAGTAGCAAGAAGTGCACTTGACGAACTTACAGCAGTTGGAAACGAGCTGAACAGCCAAGGAACGGGCTCAAAGTCACAAGTCGACTTATCATTGCCTGCGGACGTAAAAGAAGTGATTTTTTCTGGTAACACAATGACCTTTCGTTTTAATTCTGGACAGACATCAACAAGGTCTGTGCCGTACAAAGTTTATGGCCAGGTTAACATAAGCGAAGGCAAGAATTACATAACAGCGCAAGCGCTTGATTCTGGAATATGTTATGGCGATCCGACTCTTTGTTCAACTTGCGGCGATGATATAATAGCAGGATTTGAAGAATGCGAAGGCAGCAACCTTGCTGGAAAAACCTGCTGGGACGTTGGCAATTTCGACAGGGGCACACTTTCATGCTCATCAACATGCAGATACAACACATCATTATGCATTCCTCCGGTTTGCGGCAATAACTTAAAAGAAAGAGGCGAGGCTTGCGATGGAACTGATCTTGCAGGCGAAACTTGCAGGACGCAAGGGTGGTGGCTGGGACCACTTAGCTGTTATAATCCTCCTGGTGCTTCTCAATGTACCTTTGATACTTCTCAGTGCATACCTGCACAAAGCTTGTGCCTTGGAGTTGATATAAGCACAATAGCACTCGAGGCAACCGATAATAGAATTAAGTTCATTACTGCAACAAACCTATGCCCTTTTCCCATATACGTCGCTGGCGCCAATATATCGTGGGATGACCCTACAAATTTATTGGAAGCTGTACAAATAGACGGAAGCGTAAAATGGGGGTATAATTGCAACTGGGGCTGTGTGCCATTAGGTAGACAACCATCTGATACCATTGTCAACTTCAGTGGAACAAACACTTTACTTTTTACCCTGCCACCATTATCATCGAGTATTTTTGATAAAATCGATTGGAAGAAAAGTGTTGAAGGTACAGAAATAGTACTTGGATTTATGTTCAACGACAGTAGCGTGAATTGGTCTTTACCATTTACACCTGAAGACTAATCCTATGAAAAAAAATGGCCAAACATCTACCGAGTTCATAATCTTAATTGCTGCCTTACTTGTCGTCCTAGTCGTCATGATGAACTTATTCTCCGGCCAGGATAATTTGTCTTTTTCTTACGGGCAAAAACTGGCAGCAACAGACATAGCTGATTCTGCTGCTTTTGTAATTAATGAGGTTGCTTTAGCAGGCGACAATGCGACTGGCAGCTTTTTCTTGCCTTCATCGATTAAGGACAATCTTGCTTACAACCTGACAATTAATTCAAGCATTGTTAGTGTAACTTATAGTGGAAGGCAAGCTCAGGCAGCACTAATCACTTCCAATGTAACATCTACAAAACTTACGCCAGGCACGAAAATTATCGTAAGAAATAACAATGGGGCGATTAACTTTGGCTAAAGGACAGTTCCTAAGCATGGACTTGATCCTTGCCATAATTGTGTTCCTAATTATCCTCGTAAGCACGTTGCTATTATGGGAGCAGGCAAGAAATCGGGGGGAGCAGATTTCAGAAAAAAGAGACATAAACACGCAAGCAAGATTCGCCCTGCAATCATTGACCCAAACCCCCGGCAACCCAGCATCCTGGGACAAAGCTGAATTTTTTAATGCATCTCAGCTAGGATTGACAAGCATCCCTTTCGTTCTTGAAGAATCAAAGCTTTACTCATTCTCAATTTGGAATTCATCTTTTTATGACAACTACAAAAAGATTTTAGGCCTTCAAGGCTATGATTTTGCGCTTTTCATTTATCCCTATGATTATACGCTCCAAAGATTCTCGACTACAAGCAACTTCTACATAGGGAAAAACTCTTCGGCAACAATTAATGAAAAAGTCCGCTTAGAACGAACTCTTTCGATGAACAAAACGTATCAGCAGCTTGTGCTGGTGGTGTGGAAATGAAGCAAGGCTTCATCTTTACGCTTGATATGCTCTTTGCAATGCTAATGGCGCTCACAATGTTTACTGCAATAATACTATTCATGAGCCCTTCAAGCACTCCAGATTTTTCGCAAACGGATTTGCACCATCAAGCGCTCTCATTGCTGCAATCAATTGACTCAAACTACACTTTGCACCTGGCTTTGAAACAAGACAAGTCACATTTCATAAAAGAATTCCTTGAAAATGCCACAAGCGCTCGACTTTGCGCTAATCTTTCCATCCTGAACCAAACTCTCAAGGTTGAGCAGAGCTTTAACAAAACCAATTGCCCAAGAGGCAATCAAATAGCGGTAGCCAGGCAACCTCTGCATTATTCAGGCATAACAAGGATGGCTGTGATGGAGACCTGGTATAAATGAAAAAAGCTGTACTCATGAGTATAATGACAGTTTTCATCCTGTTTTCGCTATTCCTTTACACTCTAGCAGTTTTTGAGAGCCAATCAAATTTTAACGACAGGCGATCATCAATAAATACGGGTTTAAAGATAGTCGCGCTTGAATCATTCATAGGAGAAGACCTGCTTAGCCTAAGCAACATAACCCGGCCTGTAATGAGCAAAAATACAACCACAAACCTAACTGAAATAACATTTCGCAGATTCGGAACTTTGCCAGCATTAAATTTTTCCAACATCAGCCAGGAGTATGCATCCTTTATTTCAAGCAACTTTTCTTACATAGATAAGATTAACTTGACTCTGTCAAATTTGACTTCTAACATGAGCATTTCAGGCCATAACATAACAATGGTTTTTGATACCAATGAATCATACATATATTTCGATAATCCGGAAAACGTTAGAAACATCACAATCGTCCTGGTCACAAACGGAACAATATACTGGAACAGCACAGTTCCAACAAATGATCCTGAAGGACAAAACATCACGATTAAAGTTATAGACACGGCAGGCAACGTTGTATATAACCAAAAAATGACTTTGAACCCATCACAAATTAATGAGGAAATCAGCATTTTTTTCAACGATACTGGAGTGCCCTCGCTCACAATAGATTACGGAACTGTAACTGGAAGGCCAGGAACGTTCAGGATTAGAAGCCGAAGCATTTACATTGCCCCACAAGATTTAAAAATGACCTTGACCCTAGTCCCGGGTGAGCAAAGAGCCCAGCAGGACACTAAACTCAGGATTATAGGCAATAGCATTTCGAGAAATGACAGTGTGTCCCTAACAAAGGTTTAAAGGAGGATGGTAGACATAACAAACATTCAGTTTCTAAATGACCCTTTAGTCCTCAACATATTACTCATGGTTACGCTTGTCATAGTAACGTTTCTCTTATTGTACATAGTAAGCCTAAAGCGTAAAATGAAACAGAATACATTAGCATGCACAACCGATAGTGAACTTAAAAGAGTCTTAAAAACAACTGATGAACTACTTGGCAAGCTCCCAGAATCAGAAATATGGTCATTTGTCAGTTCGCCTGATTTTGAAATATATAAGGAAGTCCTAAAGCCCATCTTAAACAATTCACCCAATGATGCTGTTGAAAAACCGACACCAATAGCAATTGCGGCACCCGTATTAGACCAAGATATAAAAAAAGATTCGGAAACATTATCAAAAATCCAGAAAAATCACGTCCCCGCGCGAATTGAACCAGAAAAAAGTCAAAAACTGAGTGCAAAGCCTCCTCAAATTGAATCTCAAAAACCTCGCGAAGAGAAAAAAACCGAAGAAATCCCCCAATTGAAAAAAAGCTCTGAATTTAAACAATATGGAAAAAAAAGTTCGGTTAAAAAAGAAAACAAGGCAAAATAATGGGACTACTTTCTAAAGGAATGGCGCTTGAGCGCAATATGATCCTCAACAAGCAGAACTTATCAGGAAAGCTAAATACCGACATAGACAGGTTTTATTATATGGTCAGGTCAGCGGGGTCTGTAAGGATATCTTTTGCATGCAAAACTCTGAATATAAAGCGAAAACAAATTGAGGAATACGCCTCAATTTTGGCAGATAGGAACCTCATTGTAATAAAAAGATCCCTCTTTAGTGATTTATCTTTCGAAATAGTGGAGCAAAAAGATAAGTCGCAAAAAATCACCCTGTCGCTAATAATCTTATGGAACGCACCCTAATAGAGAGCTATTCACTCATCGCGGAAAGTGTCCCTGCCACCATAAATATCTGGCAAGTTCCCGGAGAACTTATACCGCACTATGAGCTGATAGTCCCCGAAGTCGATATGGGGACACTTGCGGTACTTGATGAGATCAAAGAAGAGCTTGCAAGGACGCTCACAATAACAATAGAAGAAATAACTGATCCCCAGCACGCACACGAGCTTCGTACAAAGGTTCTGGACGTTACGAATTCCCTGCTTCAAAAAAAATTCCCATCAATGGATCACCTGCAGCGCACTGTTATTTCAGGCATGCTCATGCAAAAAGTTTACGGGATCGGCGAACTCGAAACACTTCTCGCTGACGCATTTCTCGAGGAAATAGTCATTAATGGCTCAAAGCAGCCTATCTCAGTTTACCATAAAAAATTCGGGTGGATGATTACAAACAAGAATGTTAATTCAGAAGAGGACATATACAATTTGGCAGCACAAATCGGCAGGAGAATTGGCAGGCAAATAACCCTTCTCACGCCCATTATGGACGCGCACCTCGTTGCAGGAGACAGGGTAGCTGCTACACTTTTCCCAATATCAACTGCAGGCAGTACAATAACGATAAGAAAATTTGCCCGTGTGCCTTGGAACATTGTGACTTTGATAAAAAATAAAACGACTTCTATCGATATTCTTGCATTTGTCTGGCTTGCAATTCAGTATGAAAGAAGCGTGATGGTTGCCGGAGCAACCGCGTCAGGAAAAACATCAATGCTCAACGCGTTGTGCGTTTTCATACCTCCTTCCCAACGCGTAATAACAATAGAGGACACAAGAGAAATTCTCCTTCCAAAAGCATTGCACTGGAATTGGGTGCCGATGAACAGCAGATCAGCAAACGCCGAAGGACAGGGAGAAGTTACCATGCTTGATCTCATAGTGGCTTCGCTTAGAATGAGACCGGACAGGATAATAATTGGAGAAGTTAGGAGAAGAGAACAAGCGGAAACAATGTTCGAAGCAATGAATACAGGCCATTCAGTCTATTCAACAATTCACGCGGACAATGTTGAACAAGTAAAAAGGAGGCTGCTCGAACCGCCTATTTCGATACCGAAGAATGAAGTAGAAAGCCTGCCTCTTATCCTCATCCAGTACAGGGATATGCGCAGAAACTTGAGGCGCACACTTGAATTGGCAGAAGTACTTCAAAATCCCAAGCCAACACTTCTAACAAACTACCTATTCCGATGGCACCCACGTAATGACACATTCGAACCAATAAACCAAAGCCAGAGAATTTTCGAGGACCTAAATCTCCATACAGGCCTTACAATCCAGGAAATAAAACAAGACCTGAAAGAGAAAGAGAGTATCCTTCAATGGATGGCAAACCACAATGTCACTGACCTTGACCTAATTGGAAGCGTGATGAAGGCTTACTATTTCAATAAAGAAATTATCCTGCGCCTCGTCAATGCAAATAAGTCTCCAGGCGCAGTGCTGGATACATTCGTATGAGCAAAGTACCGCTTCTGATAATTAACCCGAAGAACAAGAACTTCGTCTTTCTTTCTCCGATTTCAAGCAGGATAGCATTGCTTTTTCCAGGCCTAAAATTCGACCTCCAGCAAGCTGGTTTGCAGATGGACACTTTGAAATATGCATCCTTGTCACTACTTAACTCAATCATCATTGGAAATTTATTTGGATTGGTCCTTTTTGTAACTTTATACGTCTCAAAGAAAGAAGTACTAAGTGTTGCAATCGCGAAATCCATTGGACTCGGCCTTGCATTTACAATGCTTATTCTTCTGATAAACCTGATTTACCCACGCATTATCGCAGGAAAAAAAGCTGAAGATATCGACAATAACTTAATTTTTGCGCTCAAAGACATGCATCTTCAGGTTGGAGCAGGAGTAAACCTCTATCTCGCGATTGTGAATGTTAGCATGTCAGGCTACGGTGCAGTTTCCAAAGAATTGGGTGAAGCAGTGATAAGAATCGAAACAGGTTCTCCAATTGAAAAGTCGCTCGAGAGGATGGCCCATAACAGCAAATCCAGGCATTTGCAAAAGACTCTTTGGCAAATGGTCAATGCATTAAAAGCTGGAGCAAGCCTAAAAGAAACTCTCGCATCCATTATTACTGACTTGAAAGCCGAACAATATTCCAAAATAAGAGAATATGGGCAAGAGCTTAACATGATGATTCTGATGTACTTGCTTTTTGCAATAGCAATACCAAGTATTGGAGCCACACTTCTTATCGTTCTCTCTGGGTTTGGAGGGCAAGGGATAAGCCCAGCCACTTTTATTTCATTTGGCGTCGGAAGCATGGTAATACAAATAACACTAATCACTTTCATAAAATCAAGGAGGCCTGCAATATCGTTCTAAGGAAGAATTTATTCCAGGCGTTTTACCGCAAAATAGGATCATCTCTGCCGGATAGATACAGGAAGGGCATAGCGGATATTTTCAACCATAGCGGTAAAAGGGATGTCAATGTCGATGAGTACCTAGGCAGCACAACCGTAATTTCCATTCTGCTTGGATTAATAGTCCCACTTATACCATTAGCGCTTAAGCTTCCTTTCAATTTCCTTTACATCTTACTTTCAATTGCCATTATCGCCCTTGTCCATTACCTGAACTACTTACTGGTATTCATCGGAGGGGAAGATTATACAAATAGAATAGAAGATGTGCTTCCTGACTTTCTTCGATTAATAGCTTCTAACATACGTTCAGGCATGACTCCGTTTCAAGCGCTAAAACTTGCTGCTAGGCCGGAGTTCGGCCCACTCAAAGACGAAGTGGATTATATCACAATAAGAGGCCTTGGCAATGAAAATTTTCAGGATCTTGTTGTAGCGATAAATAAGCACATAAGGTCCGAAAGCCTTGACAGGGCACTGAAACTGTTTAGTTCAACCCTCAAAAGCGGAGGCCACCTTGCTCAAGTTCTCGAAGAATCAACAACTTACATCGAGGAGAAGCGCAGGCTGAAAAAAGAATTATCGACAATCACCAAATCTTACAGCGTCTTCATAATGTTTTCAGTTGTAATTTTAGCGCCGTTTCTTCTCTCAATTTCCATTCAGTTTCTAACTATGGTTACCGCCATCCAAAGCATCACTAAAGGTTCGGAATCTATTGCTGGCTTCGGAGGGCAAATATCCATCACGGTCGGGTTCCTAAGAATATGCGCACTCATATTCCTTGTAGCTACTGGGATTTTCTCAAGCATGCTTGTAGCAGTAATAAAGCAAGAGAAAATACAGTATGGCTTCAAATATGCATTGTTGATAGTGAGCCTTTCATTGGTCAGCTTTTTTATAGCTAACAATGTGATTAAATCGATGTTTGCAAGTTAGGTTA
>ERZ1292640.1380-Hain-H43-02um-R1-1380-length-20085-cov-6_pt3 | contig 14300 bp, 9 predicted proteins | sample MGYA00564404_ERZ1292640 | MGnify/ENA primary metagenome ERZ1292640 (study PRJEB36523, sample SAMEA6512636) | groundwater metagenome | collected 2019-01-08 | study: AquaDiva: Metagenomics assemblies of 32 groundwater samples
TCCTTCCACTTCATCGTCTCAAGTTCCGCCCCATCGCTTCTCAATATCATTGCACCGTCACGATCCGTTCTCACGACATCAATTCGCATCTCTCGAAATCGTTCAATGACCTCTGGCGAAGGATGACGGAACTTGTTATTACGTCCAACCGAGATGACCGCAATCGCAGGTCGAACCTTATCAAGGAACCCCACACTGGAGCTCGTGCTACTCCCATGGTGCCCAGCTTTGAGGATATTGCTTCTGAGCAGTGCACCGTATCGCTGCAGAACCTTTCCTTCAGCATCCGTCTCAGAATCGCCAGGTAGGAGGAAAGATGTCTTCCCGTAGAGGATCTTCAGAACCAGAGATGTGTTGTTCAGGTTTCGCGAGCTATCCACGTGCGCACGAGGATGAAGGATGAACACTCGAGCCGTCGTATCGAAGCGCAGAGTATCACCAGCCGAAACCCGTCGGATGGCTACCCCCCGCCGCTCCGCTGTTGCAAGCATTTCGAGATACAGCGTCGATGTCGCGGGCACACTCGGCTCGACAATCTGCTTTACATCGAAATGGTCCAGCAGGTATTGCACTCCACCGATGTGATCACTATGCCCATGGGTAACGACTATTGCATCGAGCCTTCGAATTCCTTTGCGTTTGAGGAAAGGAGCCACGACGCGTTCGCCGGCATCATAGGCAAGGCTTCTGGGTCCCCCATCAATGAGGACGCGCTTGTTGTTTGGGAATTCCAACAGGAGGGCATCTCCTTGACCGACATCGATCGCCGTAAACGTCAACGCTGGCTGGCGATCAGTGAGCAGGTCTGCAAACACAAGTACATTGAGAGCGACGAGCAAGGCGATGATGAACTTAACCATACGCCGCCCATTAGCAAGACTGAATACAGCCCCAATGGAAAGGTAGTAGAAAACTGGAATGCTTCCTGAAAGGTCCGAGGTCTCTGCATAAGCGAGAGGGGCCTTCGAAGCGGCCGAGACAAAACCGAGCAGAAAGGATACAAGCGCACCATTGAGAGCGGCGTAGCAATCCGCAATCCATGTCGAGACGTACGAGAACGCCAAGGTCGCAAAACCCAGCAGCACGTTGATTCCGCTGACCGGTACAACAACGAGATTCGCGAGTATCGACACGATTGAGACTCGCCCGAAGTAGTACGCCGTGAACGGAAGGGTCCCGATCTGAGCCGCGAGCGAAACGGCGAACAGCTTCAAAACATAATCGATCGCCTTGATCTCCTCGAAGCGCTCGGGGATCTTGTGGATAAGCAATTCAAGTTTTGGATAGAAGTAGACGATGGAGAACACAGCCGCGAACGACAGCTGAAATCCAACGTCGAAGATGTACATCGGGTCCCACAGGAGCATCACCAGGGCAGCCGCAGCCAAGGAGTTGTAGATGTCTGTCTTGCGCTCAAAGAGCGTCCCAAGAAGAATCGCGGCGGCCATGATCGTTGCCCGAATGACAGATGGGCTCAAGCCCGTGATCACCATGTACATCAGCAATGCAAGAATCGTTACCACCGTTGCCCCGCGCTTTGAGAGCCGAAAGAGCCGGGCAAGGGAGTGGAAAATCAGTGCAACGAAAAGCACATTCGATCCAGAGACAGCCAAAATATGAATCGTCCCTGTATCGATAAACGACTGCTTGATGTCGAGCGAAATGTCCGCCCGGTACCCAAAGACGATCCCCTTCAGAAAGCTTGCCTGCTCTGGCGAATGGAAGCGATCGAGGATTCGGTAGATCTCCTTCTGTGCCGAGCTAATGAACGATACCAAAGAGAATTCGTCAGATGCAGAGATCCGTTTTATCCCGCTTGTGTCGTGCACGACAACTATCCCCTGCACGCCATTCAATACCAGAAACCGGCCATAATCAAATTCGCCCGGATTTCGTGGACCCGGGAGAGCCTCCAAATTGCCGTGAACCTCGACGTTGTCCCCCACTGCCAGGCGTTCGAAATGATCGGTATGGGCGGCTTTCCGCACGACGACAAGGACTCGCCGCTCCACACTGAAGGTCGTATCCTTTCTCGTGACCGCAGATGTTCGCACGAGCAGTTCGGAGCGCGATTTCTTCGAGATAGGCTCCGATTCGACAAATCCAGTAAGGCTGATCGACTCCTCGAGCCCCTCTGGCACGAGGATCTCCGTTCGCAGCTTATGTCGCTGAGAAGCAGCCAAATGGAATCCGGTCAGTACGACTATCACATGAAAGCCTACTGCGACCGCGACGGTGTTCGGTGATCGGAGGAAACCGATAAAGGTCAGAATGGAAAGGACGAGCAGGATTATGTATGAAATCCAGAGTGGAAGTGTAAGGGAGCTGGCGACGAGGATGCCAAGAATGACCAGCAATGCCACTCGGACTGCCGGCCTTCGGCCAAGATCTATTTGCCCCATTGCGGTTAGATCAGTTTAAGAATTGCCGGAGTGATGTGAGTGAGATCTCTGATTCCGCGGAGGAACTCCTTGCGCTTTTTTCCGACAGCAAGACAGGGAACCGGATTCCGTGTGTGGGTTTTGGTCGAGAGATCTTCGACGTTGCCGTGATCACTTGTAAGAATCAGAAGCGACTCCGAAGGGTCGAAATCCTTCAGCAGTCCTCCAAGCAATGCATCGAATCGCTCCAGTATTTCCACGGCGACGGCCTTATCCTGTGCGTGGCCGGCGTGATCGGTCAACCAGTATTCAAACAATGTGAAAGTGTGCTTCTTCGCGATCGTGCACAGATGTTCTCCTGCCGCCTCCGGCGTGACGATCGGGAGTTCCGGATATCCGAGTTCAGGCCAACGCGCCCGCGTGATGTCGGCAGAAAGTGCTTCGTCCTTCCGCAACGAATCAATCCGCAACAACGGCACACCCGAGTATTTGCACGATAGCGTTGTGACGGTCAGACGGCGAGTTCCGGAATCGACATATTCAAAGAACTGTTTGGGGAAGGCATTGGCGAAGCATACCGACCTTCCGTCAGATTTCAGCTGACGAAAAATACTCTTCTCTTCAATAAGCGGTTGAAGCGTTGTTGTTGGGTGAGGTCCAAAGTGTTGCCCAATGAGCTTTGCCGCATTGACTCCCGTGAAGAGGGCCGCTTGGCCAGTGCCGCTTTGGGGGTATCCGGGTACACCGAGTGTTGCATTCACTGGAATCAGTTCAGCCCACTTGGAGGAGATACGCCTCAACCGTGTGTGAGGCAATTCTCCGTCGAGCAATGATCGGAGATGGGGAAGGTTGGCGCGGAAGAAGGGATTGACCTCCGCGTTTGCCTTTCCGATCCCGACACCATCCAAGAAAAGAAAGAGGACGCGCACGAAATCGCGATCGAAACTGGATATGAGGGTTATGAGGGATTCTTGCTCTCTATCAACACCGTCACCGGGCCATCGTTGACGAGGTCCACGTCCATCATCGCACGGAAAACGCCCGAGGCAACCTTCGAGTCACCCAGAGCTGCTCTCAGGCGCCCGATGAATGACTCATAGAGTCGTTCGGCGAGTTCGGGTGGAGCTGCTTCGATGTAACTCGGTCGATTACCTTTTCGAGTGTCACCGTAGAGAGTGAATTGCGACACGACCATCGCTTCCCCGCCAACGTCTTTCACCGAGAGGTTCATCTTCCCTTCTGCATCATCGAAGATGCGGAGCGCGGCACAGCGGTCGGCCAGGTGTTTCGCGTCAGCCTCGGCGTCGGACTGCTTCACCCCAAGAAGGATTAGCATTCCTGTTCCAATCGAGCTATGGAGTGCTCCATCAATTGAAACGGAACAACGGCGCACTCGTTGGATGAGAGCACGCATAGAGTTTCACACACGATCGTAGAAGTGGTTAGTTCACGAAGCCGGGGTTGCGGGTCTTTGACCGACACAAGCCGATGGCGACGCGCGGGACATTCTGAAGGTCGGGCACCACCGAGCAATCGTAGAAGGCTGCCTTCTGCATCATCTCGAGAACGTGCTCGGACTGCCCATAACCGATCTCGAGCACAAGAGCTCCTCCATCCCGCAAGAGATACGGCGCAAGCTCGACGATCCTTCGATGGAATTCGTACCCATCCTTCATATCCGTCAACGCTGCGCGCGGCTCAAATTTCCTCACTTCTTGCTGCAGGTTTTCCCATTCATCCCGGGGAACATACGGAGGATTGGACACCAGGATCTCAAAACGCTGGAGGAGCAGCTGATCAACCGGCTCGAAGACATCCATGTGCTCAAAGGAGATTATGCCCTCAACACGATGGGTTACAGCATTAAGACGAGCAATCTCAAGGGCTTCGCTACTGCTGTCAATCGCTGTAATGTGAGCAGTGCGGACAAATTTTGCAAGCGCCACGGCGATATTGCCGCACCCCGTGCCAATTTCAAGGATCGAAACAGGTTGATCACCAGACATCCTGTTGCAGGTGAGCAATGTCTGTTCGACGAGCGTCTCCGTTTCCGGTCGCGGGATAAGAACCCGTTGATCGACCTTGAATTGTAGGCCCATGAAACTTGCTGACCCAACGATGTACTGCACGGGCTCCCGATTGAGCCTTCGCTCATAAAGCGATCGAAAGGCTCTCATTTCCTCGTTCGTCAGGGGTCTATCGAAACTTGTGTAGAGTTCAATTCGTTGGCAGTGAAGGGCATGTGAAAGCAGAAGCTCGACGTTCAATCTCGCTTCAGGAATACCGTTGCGACGAAGGTGGTCGACGCCGAACTTCATCAGTTCGCGGATTGTCCAGACTCGGGTCTTCTGCTGGAGCATTACTTGCGTAGGCCTCGCTTGCCTCGAGGAACGCTCCGAGATTTCTTTGCGGGGCGCTTTTTCGCGGTAGGTCGTGGTCGTTTGCCCTGGGAACCAGCTTTCGTCTTCTTGGGAGCGGTGGTTTTCTTCTTGTTTACTTTGATCACTCTGCTCAGCTGTTTCATTTTCTCTTCCGAAAATGTCTTCTTCACTTCGCGTTGCAGCTTTTGGGTTCGAGCTAGAATGTCGAGCAGCTGGTCCTCAGTTTCTTGATCTCCTTCTGGGCGTCGCTCCCACGCTTTCGTCAGCGCGTCCATTGTCATGTCGACTTTTCGTCGGATCAGTCCTCCGATTATCTCGGGCGTCAGCTCGATCCTCCTCAATTTCACGCGATCTCCCGAATAGAAACCCAGGCTTTCGAGCTCGGGCTCTTCGCCGGAGTCATCGGTCGGTAGGTCATCGTACGGCTCACCGTTTTCATCGTGGGAGGGCATAAACTCGAATCGCGTGTCGCCTTCGAGGAGAGCGGTAAGATCTGCCAGCGAAGGCGTCTCAAATCCCTGAATCTCTCCCTGCTTCTCGACTTGCTTCCAGATTTTCTTGACGGGAGCGATGACGTCTTTGTCCGAGGCGAGTATGCGCTCAGCTTCATTCAGACATCGTTCGTACACGGGACCTCCATGAACAAGCGTGGATGATTATCACACAAAAATGTAAAACTATTTGAAGGAAAGCGCAAGCCGTGACCTTCGCTTGAGGGTGTCAATAACCGGAACTGTGATCTTTCCGCAAATCGTCGCTTTCCCCTGACTGTGTTCATGTACTCCACGTGACAAAAAAAGGGGTCACTCACGTGGCCCCTTTGAACGTTTTGAGAGCTTAAGGCGTTCTTCAGCGCTTCTTCATCTTATCAGCAAATAGTTGGGCAGACTTCTCAATATCGTATCCAACCTTGGACATGTACGCTCCGCCGAATTTTTCCACCATCGCCTTCAGGGTGTCATATGCGTCAGCGCTGCAGAAGAATATGGGCGTATTGCGATTGACGCCTTCACGGCGCGCCAGCTGCAGGAGCGCTATCCCGGGAAGATGCCCCTTGAGGTGCATATCCTTAAAGTCATTGTCGAGGATGATGAGGTTAAAATGTTCTGATTTGATTTTTTCCCAGGACTCGACGCTCGTAGCAGTTTCTACGATCTCAATTTCGTCTTCTAGAATCGCTGTGCAGACTTCAAGAGCGAATCCGTGGGATTTGCGCTGCCCCTCGTCATCATCGGCAACGAGAACCTTGTACGGCATCGATTCTCTCGTCCTTCCGCTGATCGCTGAATTTCAGTGAAAAACATACAAACTTTTCCCGGTAAAAACAACACTGAGGGCTTGACGCTAGTCACAGAGATTCATTGCCCTCGCGTTCGCGCGTACGCCACCTTTCCCGCCACAACCGTTTGCTCCACGACCGTTGTGAGGATCTCACCCGGGGTGATGGCCATAAGGTCCTTCGAGAGAATGACAAAATCCGCCATTTTCCCTTTTTCGAGCGAGCCGAGCAGATGCTCCTGAAATCCTGCGTGCGCGGCCCACGACGTGAACGCGCGAAGCGCCTCCTCTCTTGTCATCTTCTGCGAAGCATACCATCCTCCTGCAAAAGCTGCGGAGTCGACGATGCCGGCCTTTGAAAGCTGAAAAAACGCGCGCACGTCTTCAGCATTCTCAGGTCTGCCTAGATGATCCTGGCGTGTCACGGCTGCATAAATTCCATAAATAGGATTTGGATGTTCCACCGGGGTGTCCGAGCCGCCTGGGATGGTTACGCCAGTTTCCAATAGGGAACGCCACGCGTAGGCGCCAAGAACTCGGGTCGGTCCCAATCTCGCATCGGCCCAGTACATATCCGACGTGCAGTGCGCGGGCTGCATACTCGGGATCACACCGAGCTGTTTGAACCTCGGGATGTCGTTCAGAGCCAGCACCTGGGCATGCTCAATCCTCAGTCGATGGTCGGGTGTTGGACGAGCTTTGAGGGCAGCTTCATACACGTTGAGGATGATGTTATTGCCCCGGTCCCCAATGGCGTGCGTGCACACCTGAAAACCATTGGCGAGTGCCTCATCAACCGTTTTCCGAAGGGACGCTTCGCTCGTTACGGTCAGGCCACGGTTGGTCGGATCATCATCATAAGGATCGAGCAACGCTGCCCCGCGGGAGCCAAGTGCACCGTCAACATACAGCTTGACGGACCTGACCCACAGCCTATTGTTGCCATATCCTACGATAGGCCCTCTTTTCGCCACTTCCGTGCCTCTGTCAATGTATTGCGACCAGGTTTCGCTCGATCCTTCAATTGCCGCATAAACACGAAACGGAAATTCATCGGTGTCGATGAGATGCTTATAGAGCTCGATCTCCTTGGCGTCGACCCCCATGTCGTGCACGCAGGTAATTCCGTATCGAAGAAACTCCTGCACTGCAAGCCTGACAGCTTCTTCTGCTTCTTTGTCCGAAAGCGGCGGGAGGAGCTTGCTCACGAGGTCCATTGCATTGTCGACAAGGACACCCGTCGGGCTACCACGTTCATCCCTCATAATCGCTCCGCCCGGCGGGTCTGGCGTGTCCTTTGTTATACCTGCTGCATTCAACGCCACCTTGTTCACCCAGGCAGCATGGCCATCAATCCGAAGGAGGTAGACCGGATTGTTCGGCGAAACGTGATCCAACACCTCATGTGTTGGAAAATGCTTGGACGGCCAATCGTTCTGGTCCCAGCCTCGTCCTCGTATCCATTGCCCGGGCTCGCTCCGTACCACTCGTTCACGGACGAGATCGGCAATTTGCGATACACTGTTCGTCCCAGCAACATCGAGTGTCAACTTCGTTACCCCCAAACTGAGAAGATGAACATGGGCGTCAATGAAACCCGGAAGAACGGTTTTGCCGCCGAGATCGATCACCTGCTTGGCACGAAGCCTCTGCTGGAGCTCTGCTTGGGATCCGACCGCAACGATTCGATCGCCGCGGACAGCCAGAGCGTCCGCGACAGTATTGGCGCGATCCATCGTGTAAATTCGGGCGTTGACGTAGAGCGCGTCAACTGACTGAGGTGTGAGCCGGTAGAAAACGTACACACCGAGAATTGTCAGAACGAGAAAGAGGAGAAAGTATTTCGCTTGCACACTCATAACAATTGTGTCAGAAGAAAGGAGAAGGGCACTCTTACGTGTCTATTCAACCAGCTTCTCGAAACCGCGTTTTGAAAGATCCCAGTAGATGACACCAGCCGCGAGAAGACCGATCAAGAGGAAAATGGATCCTTCAACGTATTGACCGAGAATAAGCTTTCCTACGCCGAACAGCGCACTGTAGATGAGGACGATACCGGCAACCCAGTTCAGGAACAGACCACCGTAGCGCGAGTCGCCCTGTACGTCGGGTAAGAGATTCGCGATATGCTTCCATCCAATCCCGCCGGGATGAACGCGTCTGTAGAATCCTTTCAGCGTTTCGAGGTCAGTCGGTTTCGTGAGGAATGTCGTGAGAATCCAGGCGACTGTTGTCACGGCAACTATGTAGAAGAGTGTTACAGGAAATTGAATTGTTGTTGCGTATCTCATGAAGGCATAGACGGCGAGTGGGGTCAGGATCGCGGCGATCTCACTCCAGGCATTAATTCTCCACCAAAACCACCTGAGAATAAGGACCAGACCAAGACCGGCCCCCGCTTCGATTATAAATGCCCACGCTCCAGAGATGGTCTCCAACCATCCGGTGATAATCAATGAGAGCATCATGATGATGATGGTCGTTGCACGCGATACACTCACGAGGTGTTTTTGCTCCGCGTTGGGCTTGACGAACCGTTTGTAGAAATCGTTAATGACGTACGACGTTCCCCAGTTCAACTGGGTTGCAATTGTTGACATATACGCTGCGAAGAACGAGGCGACGAGCATCCCCTTGAGCCCGATCGGTAAATAATCTCTCATGGCGTAGACGTAACCGAGCCTCTTGTCTGCAGGCGACAGCTCCGGATACAGCACAAGGGTCGCGAGTCCTACCAGAATCCACGGCCACGGACGGATGCAGTAGTGAGCGATGGTGAACCACAAAGTCGCGAAAAGCGAGTGTTTCTCATCCTTAGCAGACATCATCCGCTGGGCGATATATCCGCCTCCTCCAGGCTCAGCCCCAGGATACCACGATGCCCACCACTGAATGCCGGCGAACGCAATAAACGCTGCGACGGAGAGGGCGAGCGCCCCGCCCATGGCCTGTGCGGATCCATCACTCTCTATGACTGGAGTAAACCGGAGTGCCCATCCGGGCAGTTTTTCCGTCAGGCCCGACACCCCTCCGATCTGCGGTAATGCCAGAACGACAAATGCAAGGACGATTGTACCAACCATAGCCAGAACGAACTGAAATGCGTCGGTCACTGCAACGCCCCACATTCCGGAAAGCGCGGAATAGAGCGCAGTGATGACGAGTGCCAGCCCGACGTAGATCATGACCTCGCTGCGTGGGATTCCAAACATGCCCTCGAGAATGGTGGCCATCGCGAGGTTCACCCATCCCATAATCACGCAATTGATGAAGATTCCTAGATAGAGGGATCGGAAGCCTCGCAAAAACGCCGCGGCTTTTCCGGAATAGCGCAGCTCGACGAATTCAACATCCGTCAGGATTCCAGCGCGACGCCAGAGTCGAGCGAAAAAGAAAACGGTCAGCATCCCTCCGAAGACAAAATTCCACCAGAGCCAATTCCCAGCGATGCCATTCTTCGCGACAAGCTCGGTAACCGCAAGCGGTGTGTCGGCCGCGAAGGTCGTTGCCACCATAGAGGTTCCAGCAAGCCACCATGGAAGATTTCGCCCTGAGAGAAAGAATTCTTGGATATTGCTCCCGGCACGTTTGGTGTAGTAGATGCCGATAGCCGCACTCGCCACAAAATAGGAGAGGACGATAATCCAATCGATCAAATGCATGACGAGGCTCCCTCACTGACGTCAGGAGAAGAAGCGACGCAGATGGTTTCTGCTGTGTAGTGACAAGACACTGAAGCGAACTGAAGGTCGGCCGAAGCGAAGCCCAATGTACACCTCAACAAGAGGAATTGCAACGGAAAACGGCGCTCTCCGTATCTAACACGTACTGCGCACGGTCAATCAGACCCCAGCGTCTGCGATGCTTTCTCAGAATTGAGCTGGATGTAAGATTCAACAGGGTGTAAGGAAGGTGTAGGACTATCGGATGACACTGAGAGGTGTATTCGGATCGAAATTGGATTTGCTCACCTGAGGATTCTGTTTGTTTTTCGTGTAGCCAGGCACGTACTTTGTCACGTACTGGGTCAGCTCTCCCACGGTTACGATCCCGTCTCCGTTGCTATCGGCGCTTTCGAAGCTCTTCACCCGTCCTTCCGTATCCGTGATCTTTCCCCCCAAACCCGATACAAGGACAAACGTAAAGACCCCGTGCTCCCAAAAGAGCCAAGCCTCACCAGAGATTTCATTTTCTGCACACGATGTGAACGAGACAATCCCCGGTTTGGCTTTTCCCATCTCAAAAAGGTATCGGTTGATGAGGTTTTCCTCCAGTTGCGTGGTTCGTGTCCCCTTGATGTAGTCATTGATGGCTCCGCTGTAGCATGCATCCGCAAAGATGACTACCCGTTCAGCCTGGATCGATTTCCGCAGAGCCGCCTGGATGTCCTCCATGTCGAACGCAGTCTCTTCGATGCGATACGGATCCGTATCGTGCGTGACAAAGTAGGAATACCCCTTGCCCCTGCTCAGACCGTGCCCCGAAAAATAGATCATCACCAGATCTTCTTTGCGCGTCTGACCTAGGAAATCGAAAATCGCGCTCCGGACATTTGCCTTGGTGGCCTCGGCGTTCGTCAGATAAAGAACATGATCATCGGCGAATGCGCCGCCATTGGGGCTTCTCAGAAACTCGTAGAATGCCTCTGCATCTCGGTGGGCGTACTTGAGGTCAGCAATCTCGGGATGTTTGTATTCACTGATTCCGATGACGACAGCCCATCGTTTACCCGTGAATTTATGTTCGGCTCGCTTAATCACGAGGTACTTCGTGACGACCTGATTTGCGGTATTCTTTGCCACAATCTCGAACGAGTTTTCTCCGGGGTGCAGACCAACTCTCATGCTGAACCGCAGCCCCGAAGGAATCTTCTCGGTCCCTGCGGCTTTACCGCTGATGGATACAGGAGCGACCAGATCTTCACCTCTCACAACACCCTCGATGGTTATGGAATCCCTCTGCACAACAATGAATTCGCTCGGGCTCGGCTGCATGAACTCGATCTGCGGCGGCTGAGTCTGAGAGACGACTGTCTCGGAGGCCTGAGCGCCTTTCGGTCTTGTCAGGATCTCCAAACGCTGTTCAGCATACTCGCCAAAAATCCCTCCGGACCGCAGTTTTGCAAGCACCTTGTCCAGCGACTCTTTCAGGGCAAACAGTCCATCTCCCCGATCGACGCCATCGAGGGTCGAGAACTTCTCCGAGCTTACGAAAGCGTGCAGAGCTTCCTTCCCAAAAGGTGGTGTGATTTGAAAGAGCGTTGGAATGACCTGCTCAACTCCGCCATTCACCTTGTCATCGCGATGTTGATAGTTGGGGAAGATGACAACATCCTTCCCGTTCGTTTCACTGTAGATCAATCGAAGGTAACAGTTCTTGTTCGCCGTGACCGAAACCCGAAGTGTTTCTCCCTCCTGATACGTTAGGTCGGGATGGTTCACCGAAATCTGAACTTTCAGCGGGCGCTCATCCCCAGGAATTTGAGCCTGAAAACAAAAAGCAGAGGTCGCAAGACCTCCGCAAAGGAGGACAAACTGGACGAACGATCGAGCGTTCATACGAATCATCGGTTCAGTGAGAAGGCTGTCGCCATTATCGATCCCTCCGAGAACTCGAGCTCAGTTTACCCTTTGATAGAATTACTGCGTTGCGATCGTAAGAGGTAAATTGATGTCGAAATTCCCGCTCGAGATCGGGCTCTGTTGGGATCTTGTATCCCGCCGGACGTTATCGCTGACGTATTGTGTCAACTCACCCAACCGCACCATCTGATCCTTATTGAAGTCGGCCTTGCCTCGCAGCCCTTCGAGAAGGTAGTGCGTGAAGACCCCGTGTCCACCTCCCCACCGTTTGTCTTCCTGCGAGAGCTGGTTGACATCACTTGCACTGAACGTCATCGTGCTTGAGCGGGCTCGTGCAAGCTCGGCCAAGTAATCGTTGACAAGCTCTGGCGAAGCAAGCGCCCGCGTGGCCGCGCCGCCGGTGACCCCGCGGCTGTGGCAAGCGTCTGCGAACACCAAAACAGACTTCGCCGTGACATAGTCACGGAGTGCGTCCTGGATTTCCTGCATCTTCACGGACGTGGCAGCGAGCCTGCTGAGATCAGAGTCGTGAGTGAGGAGATAGAGAATCTTCGGCCGATCGGGATCTGGTGCGCCGTGTCCGGCGAAGTAAATGAACACAAGGTCTTCCTCGATCGCCAGCTTGAGAAAATCAGTGAGTGCCTCGCGAACGTTCGTCGATGTCGCCTGATCATTCAACAGAAAACGGACATTTGATTTCGGGACGCCAACTCCACCATCTTCGATCGGCTTTGTGACAAGGTTATAGAATTCCTGCGCATCGCGATCAGCGTAGCGAAGCTGGGGAACGTCCGTCGATCGGTACCGGGAGATTCCAACGATGACGGCCCACCGCTGTCCCTTGAACAGATTCGCTATGATCGGCTTTTTCTCAACGAGAGTCTCCGGATTTCGCGTCACCTTGAACTCAAGCTTGTTCTCATTCTTGAACCGATCGAGCGCTCGGACTTCGATGTCGTTTTCACCCAGAATCAGCAACGCCTCTCCAACAAACTCAAACCCATCCCGTCCCTTCGAGAGTCTCGCCTCTTGGCCGTTGATGGTGACCACGGCCACTCCGCTGGTGTCTTTCGCTACACCTCGCACGACAACAGAAGAATTTTGCGTAGCAAATTTTGAGTCGCTCGGTATGATTTTAACGCCTCTGGTTGCCACGACGACCGGCTCCCACACCTCAATGTCAGGCGCCGCAACATCTCTGGCAAGCACTCTCGCCTTCGTTGTAACGGCGATACTCTTCGGCTCAGCAGACACGCCGCTCGCGTCCGTCGCCTCCACGATCATGGTGAGCGTTTGGGCAAGAACTGCCTCAGACGCCTGAAGCGGTATGCGGGCTGACGCAGAAGCCTTCGGTGCGATATCCCCAACCTGAACAGACGCCGGAAAACTGACGCCGCTCACCACAGGTTCGGATTTCGCCTTGAGCACCACGCCTTTTGCTGGTGAACCTCCCGAGTTTGAAATTGATACTGTTACGGTGCCGGATTCGCCGGCGTCCAGTGCACCGTTCCCCGAAGGCTCAGAGAATTGAAGTGTGGCAGCGAGAATTACCGGCTTGATCCCAGCACGCGTCGCGATCGATATTGACTTTGGATCGGCCTTGATTCCGTTATCGGCACTGACCTCGACCGTCAACGCAAATGTCTGGGTTTGGACATACTCGAGTGCTGAGATGTCGAACCGTCCGCTTGCTGAGCTGTTGGGCGCAATTTCGCCGATCGTGACAGATTTCGGGAAGTCAAGTCCAACTGCCGGGACTGCAGAACTCAGCTTGGCCAGGACATTCTTCGCAGGCGCGCCTCCCGTGTTCGAAACCGTGACCTTGATTGTGCCTTTTTCCCCCGCATCGAGGACCTTGTTGCCGGACGGTTCTGTGACCTCGGCGGTTGTGGCGAGTACTGCTGGCTTTGCAGACGCACGCGAGTTCACACTCAACGATTTGGGTTCGACCTTGAGCCCGTTGTCACCAGATACTTCCACGGTGAATTTCAAGGATTGGGTCTGAACATTTTCCAACGCTGAGATCTCAAAGCTACCGACTCCTGAGGCGTTAGGCGCAATCTCCCCTATCGTGGTCGCGTCTCGGAATTGGAGTCCGGCACCTGCACCAGGAGCGGAGAGTTTTGCCACAACGTTTTTGGCAGCACTGCCACCCGTGTTGGTGACAGTCACTTTGATCGTGCCTTTCTCACCTGCGTCCAGATCACCATTGCCTGACGGTTCACTGAATTGAACGGTGGCAGAGAGCACAGCCGGACGAGCGGGCGGCTCAATGGAGAAGGTCTCACTCCTCGCCTTGACCTGGCTTTGAGACGTTTGCGCAACAAGCGCCAAGAAGGCCAACATCGTTGCGAACTTTTTCATTGGGGTCTTCCTTCCTCTGTGATTCTTCCGTCGCACTGTAACTTGAACATACCTAACGTCAGACTGCATGCAAAGAAGGCGTCTGACCTTTTCACTTACATTTCTCACTGTGATGGGCGCGTTGGAGGAGACGGGAGCTCGACGGCGGGCGGCGTCGAAGCTGCCGCTTCTTTTTTTCCACCAGCCAAAAGCGCAACGCCGCCGCCAACGACGGCAAGTGCACCCAATCCTAGATATAACAATAGGTTGCTCCCTGAAACTTTTGTGACCGTGATCTCGAAATAGAACCCGTCACCTTGAAGACCGGCCGGGTA
>ERZ1292640.2625-Hain-H43-02um-R1-2625-length-14295-cov-13_pt1 | contig 14295 bp, 12 predicted proteins | sample MGYA00564404_ERZ1292640 | MGnify/ENA primary metagenome ERZ1292640 (study PRJEB36523, sample SAMEA6512636) | groundwater metagenome | collected 2019-01-08 | study: AquaDiva: Metagenomics assemblies of 32 groundwater samples
TTGTTCAGTTTCACGTACTGGTCGAACTGCGCGACCAGCGTGCGGCGCATCGCCTCGACCTCGTGCGTGATCTCGTTGTCCGCCGGTATCGGCGTCGCCTCGACCGCGAAGTGCGTCTTGACGTCGACGATCTGGTCGATATGCGCGCGCTGGCTGCCCTCGACCAGCACCTTCACCGTGCCGTCGGGCAGCTTCAGCATCTGCAGAATGCTGGCAACGGTGCCGATGCCGTACAGATCTTCCGGCGCAGGCTCGTCCTTCGCCGCCGATTTCTGGGCCACCAATACGATGCTCTTGCCGGCCTCCATCGCCGTCTCCAGCGCCTTGATCGATTTCGGGCGCCCGACGAACAGCGGAATGACCATGTGCGGGAATACCACCACGTCGCGCAGCGGCAATAGCGGCAATTGCACCCGGTTCGTCACGGGGTCATTGGAATTGGACATGTGGTTTCACCTGGATGATGGACATAGAAATCGTTGTTGGGGCGGTGCAACGGTAATTCAAGCAGCAGCGCCGTCCGCGCGCTTCGCGCAACGCGTGGGTCCGGAGCCGGGAGGAGATTATACCGAACCCGCGACCTTGGGTTGATCGGAATAAATCAAAAGCGGCCGGCTGTCGGTGCCGATGGAGCCTTCATCGACCACCACTTTGATCACGTTTTGCATCGAGGGCAGGTCAAACATGGTGTCGAGCAGCGTTTGCTCGAGGATCGAGCGCAAGCCGCGCGCGCCAATCTTGCGGTCGAGCGCTTTGTGCGCGACCGCCTTGAGTGCGGCATCGCGCACTTCGAGCTCGACGCCTTCCATCGCGAACATCTTCTGGTATTGCTTGAGCAGCGCGTTCTTGGGCTCGGTCAGAATCTGGATCAGCACGGCCTCGTCGAGTTCCTCGAGCGTCGCCACCACCGGCAGGCGGCCGACGAACTCCGGGATCAGGCCATATTTGATCAGGTCCTCGGGTTGCACGTCGCGCAGCACCTTGGTCATCTCCTTGCGGTTGTCACGGCTTTTCACCTCGGCGCCAAAGCCGATGCCGCCCTTCTCCGAGCGCGCGCGTATCACCTTGTCGAGGCCGTCGAACGCGCCGCCGCAGACGAACAGGATGTTGGTGGTGTCAACCTGCACGAACTCCTGGTTCGGGTGCTTGCGACCGCCCTGCGGCGGCACCGACGCGATGGTGCCTTCGATCAACTTCAACAGCGCCTGCTGCACGCCCTCGCCCGAGACATCGCGCGTAATCGACGGATTGTCGGACTTGCGCGAGATCTTGTCGATCTCGTCGATGTAGACGATGCCGCGTTGCGCCTTCTCGACATCGTAATCGCATTTCTGCAACAGCTTCTGGATGATGTTCTCGACGTCCTCGCCGACGTAGCCGGCTTCGGTCAGCGTCGTCGCGTCCGCCATCACGAACGGCACGTTCAGGAGCCGCGCCAGCGTCTGCGCGAGCAGCGTCTTGCCCGAGCCGGTCGGGCCGACCAGCAGGATGTTGCTCTTGGCGAGCTCGACATCGTCATTCTTCGACGCCAGCGTCTTCAGCCGCTTGTAGTGATTATAAACCGCCACCGACAGGATTTTTTTCGCCAGATCCTGGCCGATCACGTACTGGTCGAGGATCTCGCGGATTTCGTGCGGCACCGGCAGGTCGGACTTGACGCCCTTGGCGCCACGCTCGCCCTGCGTCTCTTCGCGGATGATGTCGTTGCACAGTTCGATGCACTCATCGCAGATGAAAACCGACGGGCCGGCGATGAGCTTACGTACCTCGTGCTGGCTCTTGCCGCAAAACGAGCAATAGAGCAGTTTCTCGCCGCCGATTTTGTCTGACATACGTTGTTTTCCTTATCGTCCCGTATTGTACGACATTATTTCGCAGAATCGGTTCTGCTCACCAGCACCTTGTCGACCAGCCCGTATTGTACCGCTTGATCAGCGGATAGAAAGTTGTCGCGATCGGTATCCTTGTCGATGGTTTCGATTTTCTGTCCGGTATGCCTGGCCATGATCTCGTTGAGCTTGTTCTTCAAAAACAGGATTTCCTTGGCGTGAATTTCGACGTCGGAGGCCTGGCCCTGGAAGCCGCCCATCGGCTGATGAATCATCACGCGCGAATTCGGCAGGCAGTAGCGCTTGCCTTTGGCGCCCGCCGCCAGCAGCAGCGCGCCCATGCTGGCCGCCTGCCCGATGCACAGCGTGCTCACGTCAGGCTTGACGAACTGCATCGTATCGTAAATCGCCAGCCCCGCCGACACCATGCCGCCGGGTGAATTGATATAAAACGAGATGTCCTTGTCGGGATTATCCGACTCGAGAAACAGCAGCTGCGCGACGATCAGGTTGGCCGTGACCTCGTTCACCGGGCCGACCAGAAACACCACTCGCTCCTTGAGCAGGCGCGAGTAGATATCGTAGGCGCGCTCGCCGCGGCCGCTCTGCTCGATCACCATCGGGATCAAGCCCAGCCCCTGCGGTTCCATCCCGCCCCGTTCCCAACTGCGCTGCTGCGTCATTTACGCGTTCCCCATCAATTCGTCGAACACAATCGGCTTGTCCTCGACTTTGGCCGTGGCAAGCGCCCAAGCGACGACATTATCCTCGAGCACCAGCGATTCCACCTCACGCAAACGCTCCGGCGCCTGGTAGAACCATTTTACCCACTGTTCGGGCTGCTCGTAGGTCTGCGCCTGTTCCTCGACCATCGCCCGCACCTGCTCGGGCTTGGCCTGCAGTCCGTGGGTCTTCACCACCTCGCCCAGTATCAGTCCCAGCGTGACGCGGCGTTGCGCTTGCTGCTCGAACGCCTCGCGCGGAATCGCCGGCCTCGCCCCCGGCTTGACGCCCCGCGCCTCGAGATCCTGGCGCGCCGCGGCGGTCAGGCGCTCAATTTCGAGTTCGACCAGCGATTTCGGCACCTCGACGCGGGTTGCGTCGAGCAGCGCCTGCATGATCTGGTCCTTGACCCGGGCGCTGATACGCCGTTTCGTCTCGCGCTCGAGATTCTCACGAATCTCGCGCCGCATGGTATCCAGATTGCCATCCGTCACCCCGAGCGATTTCGCGAATTCGGCGTCGACCGGCGGCAGCCTGGGCTCGGCAATCTGCTTTAACTTTACGTCGAAAGTCACGGTTTTTCCGGCTAATTCCTTGCCATGATAGTCTTCCGGGAAGCGTATTTCAAATGTCCTTGCTCCCCCGGCTTCCAACCCTACGACATGGTTCTCGAAATCCTTGAGGAGGCGGCCTTCGCCGAGGATCACGCCGAAATTCTCGCCTTTCCCGCCGTCGAACTCATGGCCATCGACTTTGCCTGCGAAATCGATGGTTGCCTTGTCGCCGACCGCTGCGGCGCGCGCCACCGGCTCGAAGATCGCGCGCTGCTTGCGCATGATTTCGAGCGTCCGGTCGACTTCGGCTTCGCCGATGTCGATCATGGGCCGCGTAATCACCGTCTTGCTCAGGTCGCCAACCGCAATCTCGGGGTAAATCTCGAACGTCGCGCTGAATTCGAACTGCGGCGCACTCTCTGGCGCAGTCCTGGGCTCGAAGTGCGGATATCCTGCGACCTTGAGATTCTGCTCGCGGATCGCATCGCCAAAGCTTTTTTGCAGTGCATCCCCCAACACTTCACGCCGCACCTGATCCTCGTATTGCTGGGCCACCACCTTGAGCGGCACTTTCCCCGGCCGGAAGCCGTGCATCTTCACGCTGCGCGCGAGATGCTTGAGCCGGCTTTGCACCTCGTCATCGATCTGCACCGCAGGCAGTGTGATGTTGAGGCGGCGTTCTAACTGACTGATATTTTCCAAGGTTGCTGCCATTGCCTTTCCCATGTTGTCAGATGCGGTTGCTGGTGCGAAAGGAGGGACTCGAACCCACACGCCTTTCGGCGCCAGAACCTAAATCTGGTGCGTCTACCAATTCCGCCACTTTCGCAACACTTTGATTGTAATATAATTACCGCCACCCGTCAGCCTCGAATACCGGCCGCATGGCGACGTTTGGCATGTTAACCCGTTGTAATTCAGGCCGTTTCCCGCCTGCCCCATGTCGGTAAATCATTACGAAAATTTTCCGGTCGCGTCCCTGCTGCTGCCGGCGCGCCTGCGCGTTCCCGTGACCCTGATCTACCGCTTTGCACGTGCAGCGGATGATTTTGCCGATGAAGGCGAATTGCCCTCCCGCGAGCGGCTTGCACTGCTCGCCGGATTCGATGACGAGTTGCGGCGTATCGAGCGCGGCGCGCCGCTGCGACTTCCTCTGTTCCAGGAACTCGCGCCGATTATCGGCGAATACCGGCTGCCACTCGATCTCTTCCGCGACCTGCTGTCGGCGTTTGCGCAGGACGTGACCAAGCAGCGTTATGCGAATTTCGCTGAACTGCTCGATTACAGCCGGCGCTCGGCAAACCCGGTCGGCCGCCTGCTGCTCGCGCTGTACGGCGCCGCGACGCCGCAAAATCTGGAGTGGTCGGATAATATCTGCACCAGCCTGCAGATCATCAATTTCCTGCAGGATATCGCAATCGATTACGCCAAGGGGCGCATTTACATGCCGCAGGACGAACTCGCGCGTTATCGGGTGAGCGAAACTCAAATTGCCGCGCACGACACGGGCAAGGCGTGGCGCGAGTTCATGACCTTCCAGATCGAGCGGGCCCGCAGCATGTTATGGCGCGGCGCCCCGCTCGGCCGCGCGCTCAAGGGCCGCATCGGGCTCGAGATGCGCATGATTATCGGCGGCGGCGACCGCATTCTCACGAAAATCGTGAATGCGCGCTGCGATATATTCCGCCACCGCCTCCTGCTGCGCGCGTATGATTGGCCGCTCGTGTTTGCGCGCACTTTCTCGATACACTGAATCCCGGATACCGAATCCCGAATTTTGTCTGCTCCGGCCCCGTGACCCCCGACCAATACTGCCAGCAAAAAGCGGCGCAAAGCGGCTCGAGTTTCTACTACAGCTTCCTGTTCCTGACGCCGGAGCGGCGGCGCGCGATTACCGCGCTTTATGCGTTCTGCCGCGAGGTCGATGACATCGTCGACGAGTGCACGGACGTCGGCGTTGCGCGCACCAAGCTTGCGTGGTGGCGCATCCAGCTCGCCGCGCTATATGATGGACATGCTGATCACCCCGTCGCGCAGGCATTGGTTCCGGTTGTCACGGGATTCAATCTGCCGCAGTCGCGGCTGCAGGAGATCATCGACGGCATGGAGATGGACCTCACGCAGCGGCGCTACGCGGATTTTGCGGCGCTCGGGCTCTATTGCCACCGCGTCGCGGGCGTAGTCGGGCTGCTGTCGGCGGAGATCTTCGGCTACCGCGATCCCGGCACGCTCAAATATGCGGAAAATCTCGGCATGGCGTTTCAGCTCACCAATATCATCCGCGACGTCGGTGAAGATGCGCGCCGCGACCGCGTTTATCTGCCGCTCGACGAACTCGCGAGTCACTTCGTCACGGTTGACGACATCATGCACGCGCGTGCCAGCGACGGTTTCCGGCAACTGATGCAGTTCCAGGTCGAGCGCGCGCTGGGCTATTACCGTGATGCGTTCGCACTGCTGCCCGCGGCGGATCGCAGGTCCCAGCGCCCGGGGCTGATCATGGCGGCGATCTACCAGACGCTGCTCGCGGAAATCCGCGCGGATGGCGCGCAGGTGCTCACGCACCGCGTCTCGCTGACACCGCTCAGGAAACTGTGGATTGCGTGGAAAACGTGGGTCAAAGGCTGACCAGAGATGGCCGCGAACGTGTAGGAGTTCGCTCAATATAAGGAAGCGCGAAATGGATTTGCAGTTAAAGGGAAAAACCGCGCTGGTGACCGGCGCCAGTCAAGGGATCGGCCGCGCGATCGCCAAAGGTCTCGCCGCCGAGGGCGTCAAGCTGTGCATTGCCGCGCGCCGGGGCGAGTTGCTCGACCAGCTCGCGAACGAAATCGTCGCTGCCGGCGGGCCGCAACCCCGCATCGCGATCACCGATATCATGGAGGAAGGTGCACCGCAGAACCTCGCCCGGCAAGCATCGACGGGCCTCGGCCAGATCGATATTCTGATCAATTGCGCCGGCGGCAGCCATCCCGCGATTGCAATCGACGCCCCGGAAGAAAAGTGGGCGCTGGCGATGGCTCTTAATTTCATACGCGTACGCCAGCTCACGCATGCGGTGCTGCCGGCCATGATCGAACGCAAATGGGGCCGCATCATCAATATCACGGGCAAATCCGAACCGGAGAGCCTGATCGCGGCGACTCCAGCCAAGGCGGCCGTGCACGCGTGGGCCAAGGGGCTGTCCCGCGAAGTCGGAAAGTTCGGCATCACGGTCAACTGCATTCCGCCCGGCCGTATCATGAGCGAACAGATCCGCCGCAAATACTCCGCGGAATTCCGCGCCGCGCAATCCGCGCGCGAAATCCCGGTCGGGCGCTATGGCGAACCGGAGGAGCTTGCGTGTCTCGCGGTTTTTCTCGCGTCACCGGTCGCCTGCTACATCACCGGCGCGGTGCTGCCGGTCGACGGCGGCTTGAGACGTTACGCCTTCTGAGAGCCTCCCCGGGCAAAGGTATAATATCCGCCTTCAGAATTGCCGTCATCGAGGAGATCACGATGCAAACCAGGATTCCGTGCGTGTTGATGCGTGGCGGCACTTCGCGCGGCCCGTTTTTTCTCGCTTCCGACCTGCCCGCCGAGGCGGCGGCGCGCGATGCGGTGCTGCTCGCAGTAATGGGCTCGCCGCACGAATATCAGGTCGACGGCATCGGCGGCGCCAATCCGCTGACCAGCAAAGTCGCCATCATCAGCAAATCGAGGCATCCCGAAGCTGACGTCGACTACCTGTTCGCGCAGGTGCTCGTTGACGAGCGGCGTGTCGACACGAAACCCAACTGCGGCAACATGCTGGTCGCGGTCGGCCCGTTCGCGATCGAAGCCGGCCTCGTGCCCGCCAGGCCGGGCGAAACCACGGTGCGCATATTCAATGTCAATACCGAATCGCTGGTCGAGTCCATCGTGCAGACTCCGGGCGGCAAGGTAACTTATGCCGGTGTAACCTCGATCGATGGTGTAGGCGGCACGGCTGCGCCGGTAAAAATCAATTTCAAGAGCGCAATCGGCGCCGTGACCGGCAAGCTGCTTCCCACTGGCAGGCCGCTGGATGTCATCGATGGCGTCGACGTGAGCTGCGTCGATGTCGCGATGCCGATGGTGCTGATGCCGGCGGAGCAACTGGGCAAGACCGGCCACGAGTCCGCCACTGAGCTCGACGCCGACAAAGAACTCTTCAAGCGCATGGAAGCGATCCGCCGCAAGGCCGGCGAACTGATGGGCATGGGAGACGTCTCCAAAATGGTGGTGCCGAAAATCGGCATGCTCGCAAGCCCGCGCCAAGGCGGCACCATTGCCTCGCGTTATTTCGTCCCCTACTCCTGCCACAAGGCGCATGCGGTGACCGGCACCGTGTGCGTCGCTTCGGCCTGCGCGATCCCCGGCACGGTCGCCTCGCGGCTGGTCAAGCTGCCACCCGCGCCGCAGGGGATCATCCAGCTCGAGCATCCGTCGGGCAAGATCGCGATCGATCTGGATGCCGACTTCACCGCCGGCAAACTGGTGATACGCCGTGCGGCATTGATACGCACCGCGCGCCGCCTGTTCCAGGGCGAAGTGCTGATTCCCGCCGCGGTGTGGGCGCACGGCGCGGACGCTCAGCGCAACCCGTCCGCCGTGCCGTCAGCCGTCGCTGCCTGATCATTCTTGTCGTCCACCCCGCGTAACCCGATGCCCGAGGCGATGCGGGTTGCCGTCGTCGGCGGCGGTTACGCCGGCATGGCAGCGGCGGTGGAACTCGCGGCACGCGGCGTGCCGGTCACCGTTTTCGAAGCCTCAAAACAGCTCGGGGGCCGGGCGCGGCGCGTCGAGCATCACGGCACCGCACTCGACAACGGCCTGCACATCCTGATTGGCGCTTACCGCGAAACGCTGCGCCTGATCCGGCTGGTGAACCCGGCGCATCAGGCGGCGCTGCTGCGATCTCCCCTCGAGTGGAACATTCATGGTGAGTTTCATTTTTCGGCACCGCGGCTGCCGGCGCCATTCCATCTGCTCGGCGGCATGCTGCGCGCAAGCGGCTTGAGCTTCAGCGAGCGCATCGCCGCCGCGCGTTTCCTGGCCGCGCAGCGAATCAACGGTTTCACGCTCGAACGCGACATCAGCGTCGAGCGGCTGCTCGAACAACACGGGCAGAGCGAAACGCTGTGCCGCGTGCTGTGGCGGCCGTTGTGCGTCGCCGCGCTCAACACGCCGCCCGCGATCGCGTCCGCCCGCGTATTTCTCAACGTATTGCGTGACAGCCTGCATGCCACGCGCGAAGCGAGCGATCTGTTGCTCGCGCGCGTCGATCTGTCGGCGCTGTTTCCCGAACCGGCGGCCGCCTACGTCCGGCGCAATGGCGGCGAGGTGCTGACTGCGCGGCGCGTGACGGCGATCGATCCGGTTGAAAACGGTTTCATGGTCGAGGCCGACGGACAGCGTCAAACTTTCAGCCACGTGATCTGCGCGCTGCCGCCACATCAGGTCAACGCGTTTTTGATCGGCATCACCGCGCTGTCGGAACTCGCGGCTGCGATCGAACGGCTGCGCTATCAGCCGATCCACTCGGTGTGGCTGCAATATCCGGAATCGATCGCGCTGCCGTCCCTCATGCTCGGATTCAGCCGCGGTTTGATCCACTGGGTATTCGACCGCGAAAAGCTGTGCGGGCAGCGCGGCCTCATCGGTGTCGTCATCAGCGCGGAAGGCGCGCATCAGGAACTTGCGCAGGACGAACTCGGCGCGCGGGCGCATCACGAGCTGACACAGCGGCTGGGCCGCCTGCCGGATCCGCTGTGGCAACGTGTGATCGCGGAAAAACGCGCGACCTTTTCCTGCACGGTCGGCCTCAAGCGCCCGCCGCAGGCGACTCCGCTCAGGAATTTCTTTCTGGCCGGCGATTACACCGCAAGCGATTACCCGGCCACGCTCGAAGCAGCCGTGCGCAGCGGCATCCGCTGCGCCGAACTCGTGGCCGGCTCACGCCCCCCGCGACACGCCTGAGGCCGCCAGGTCCCCGAGCAGGCGCCCGTAACCGGGAATGCCCCCGGTCCTGCCGACGATTCCGAGCGCCTGCCACAGGCTCGCCGCCGTGGTCGAGATTACCGCCTTGTCCAGCTCGCGCTCGAGTTTCTCGATCACGTCCATCGTTTTCATGTTGGTGCCGGCGAACACGATCGCCTCGGCGTCCGGATGGTCGATTTTCCTGCCGAGCTCATAGGCAGTCTCAACTCCCAGCCGCCCGACGGCCAGGTTGTCCGTGAGCCCGAGTTCGTGCGTGGCAAGTACCGCAATGCCGTTCGCTTCGAGAAACGATTTCGCAATCGCGCCGACCTTGGTATCGTAGGGACCGCCGACCACGATGCGCGATACGCCGAGATGCCTGAGCGCCGCGAGCAGCGCGGTGGCAGCGGTGGTCGCGCGCTTGCCGGTGGCCGCTTCGATCTTCCGCGCCAGCTCGCGGTCGTAATCCGCCCCTTTGAGAAAACCCGGCGCAACCGCTCCCAGCATGATGACGTCCACATCGGCGCTCGCGAGCAGCTTGCCCTGGGTTTCGAGCTCGCTCACCATCGCGGCGATCGTATCGGGACTGATGTGCGCGAGGAACAACCGCGCCGTGTGCAGCGTCACCTCCCGCGGCAGCGCGCGGTAGAACTCGGGTTCGACCGTCGTGTTTGAGGATGGAACCAGCAGACCGATGCGCGCCATTCTTGCGGTGCCCCGGACGTCAATCCACACGGATACGAACAGCGTTCATCAATGAGCGCGGTAAGAGTATCATTCGAGTTTGATTCCCGCCGTCTTAATCACCTGCGCCCAAACCGCGGTCTCCTTCCTGATCTGCACCGCGAATTCGTCCGGCCCTTTCACTGACACCTCCAGGCCTTGCCGCGCGATCTGCTCTTTGACATCCGGCAATTGCATCGCCTTTGCTGTCTCGTCGTGCAAAATCTTGCGAACGCGTTCAGGCGTCCCTGCCGGGACCATCAGCCCATACCATGTTGTCACTTCGAAACCGGGAAAGCCCGATTCGGCAATCGTCGGTAACCCGGGCGCAACCGCGGCACGTTTCGGCCCCGTCACAGCGAGAGCTTTGAGGCGGCCCGCTTTCACGTGCGGAAACACCGAGGGCAGGCTGCCGAACATAACCTGGACCTCGCCCGCCAGCACTGCAACCGAGGCAGGGCCGCCGCCCTTATACGGAACGTGGGTCATCGCGATCCCGGTGCGCGCCTTGAACAGTTCCGCGGCCAGGTTCAATGGGCTGCCCAAGCCCGCGGACGCATAGTTGAGCGACCCGGGTTGGGCTTTGGCGAACGCGATGAATTCCTTGAGGTTATCCGCCTTGACCGTCGGATGCAGCACCAGCATGTATTGCCCCGCCGTCAGCGTGACGATCGGAATCAGGTCCTTGGTTACGTCGAACGGCAGCTGGTAGAGCAGCGGAGCCACCGTGAGCGTCGTGCTGAATCCCTGGAACACCGTATAGCCGTCGGGTTCGGCGCGCGCCACGATCCCCGCGGCGATAGTTCCGCTCGCGCCGCCGCGGTTGTCCACCACCCACTGCTGGCCGAGGGCCTCGTACAGCTTGGGAGTTATGATGCGTGCGACGGCGTCCGCCCCGCCACCCGGCGGAAACGGCAGCACGAGCCTGACCGGCCGGCTCGGATAATGTTCCGCACTTGCAGCCCACACGCACGACGATCCCGCCAGCAATGCGGCGCCCGCCGTGATCAACAGTTGGCGTAGCCCGGTTCTCCTTCTCATGACGTTCCTCCCTGGTTGATTGGTGTGATATGGCGTGCCCGTTGCATTAAATGGCAACCTCGTGGTCTATGCGCCCAGCGCCAGGGTCCGGGCAAGCGAACGTGCGTCCGGCCCGCGATCAAGGCTCAGAACCGCATCCCTGACTTGTTCCGCTTTGCCCGGCGGCAGCGCAAGCTCGACGTTTTGCCGGTACTTGGAGACGATTTCGTCGCCGCTCATCGGCCGCTCGGCTGCGCCGCGATTGACCGGCTCGCGATGCGCAAACGTCCGGCCGTCTTTCATCGTGACGATCACCTCGCCCGAGAAATGCTTCGGGTAGCCCGACGCCGGGTCGATGCTGTAGCCTACTTTGTCGGCCAGCGCCAGGATTTCAGGATCGCGGTACATTTCCAGCTCCTTCAGCCCGAATCTCCTGTGAATGAGCGCGCACGCCACTGCATACGGAAGGCTGAACTGGGCGGCGTAACTGTTGCCCGGGCGGCGTTTGTTCTCGATCGGCTCACACACGATCTTTACCGCGTGCTGCGGGACCAGGGCGTGGATCTTCGCGACGTCCCGCGGGTCGAACGCGTGGCGGACCGCGACCGCAATTGCTGCGTCGATGCATGCGATGCTCAGTTGACAGGCGGGAAGCGGCTTGACCGCAACCTGTATCAGCTCCCATTGGTCGCCGAGCCGCGCGGTGGCCGCGCCGAGGTCGCAGCCAGCGGCGGCCGCGCCAAGGTGAGTAGCGAACAAGCCAAAGCGCCCCTCGTATGCGGCGCGCGGTCCGACGAAACCTTCCTTAGCCAGCGCCGCGGCGGTAATCCCCGCAGTGCCCGCCCAGCCCGGGTGCAGGCGCTTCGTCCACGCGCCGTCGGTGCTGTATTCGCGGGTACCCGATGCCATGCTGAGCACGATGCCTTGCGCCATTGTGAGCTGCTCAGGGGTCAATCCGTGCAGGCGCCCGGCAATCAATGCGGCCGCGAATGCCGCGACCACGCCAGTCGGGTGGAAACCGATCTGGTTGAGCTCGCCTTTGGCCACCGCCCCGATGCGCGCCGCCGTTTCCATTCCCAGAACGTAAGCAGCCAAAAGATCGCCTCCGGTTCTCCCCAGGTGAGCGGCCACGCCCAACGCGCACGAAAAGCAGCTCGCTGTCGCATGCACGACACCGGTGAGATGCGTGTCATCGAAATCCAGTCCATGAATCAGGACGCCGTTCATCAGCACCGCATCGCGCAACGTCAGCCGCTCGGGAAAGCCGATGACATCGCCGTCGCCCGTGCCGAGGCTGGCCAGCGCCCTGAACGTCGTACGCGCGAACTCATAGGTTGAGGAAGCGTAGGCGATGCCCACCGCATCGAGGATCAGGTATTTCGCGCGCTCCCGCACCTCCGGCGGAATGGAATCAAGCGTGTTGCCGTGCGCAAACCGCGACAGGCTGTCGGCTATCATGGCGTCCTGATGAATGGGCTTGCCGCGTCTTCGCGCGTTGGCTCCGTGAACCGGCATTCGGCCATGTATAACATCCGAGACTCGCGACTCGTGACTCGTGACTCGTGACCCGTTCAAAAAACCCTGTTGCGCTCACCGGTTTTCATCTACTCCGCCCGGATATTCGCGTCTTTGATGACTTTCGCCCACATCGCCGATTCCGTGCGGATGATTTCAGCAAGCTGTTCCGGTGTCGTGCCGGTCGGCTCGTAACCGATGTTATGGATCAGCGTGACGATGTCCGGCAGGTGCAGCACTTTGACGGTTTCGGCGCGAATGCGCGCGATAATCTCCCGAGGCGTGCCGGCCGGCGCAACGAAGCTGTGCCATGCCGTCACGTTATAGCCCGGGAAACCCGACTCGTCCAAGGTCGGAAGCTCAGGCGCGAGCGGCGAGCGCTTGAGGCCCGTCACCGCGAGCGCCCGCAACCTGCCGGTCTTGACGTGTTGCAGTGAAGCGGCGATGCTTCCGAACAGCAGTTGCGTTTCGCCCGCGAGTACCGCAGTGGCCGCCGGGCCGCCGCCCTTGTAAGCCACATGCACGATATTGATTCCAGCGCGGCTCTTGAACAATTCTGCGGCAAGATGCAGCGGGCTCCCGATGCCGGCCGAGGCGTAATTCAGGTCGCCCGGTTTGGCTTTGGCGAACGCCACGAGTTCGCCTACGGATTTCGCCGGCACCGATGGATACACGATCAGAACGAACTGGGACGTCATCAGCTGCGTAATTGGAGCGAAATCCGCGAGCGGGTCGAAAGCAAGCTTGCTGTAGAGGCTTTTGTTCGTCGTCAAGACCGTTGAATAACCCATGAACAGGGTGTAACCATCGGGTGCGGATTTGGCCACGATCTCGCCGGCGATGCTGCCGGCTGCGCCCGGGCGATGGTCCATCACCAGCGGCTGACCCAGCGCCTCGCTCAACTTCGGTTGCAGGATGCGCGCAACCGCGTCGGTGCCTCCGCCGGGGGGAAATGGCTGAACCAGGCGGATCGGCTTTGCGGGATAGTCCTGGCCGAATGCGCCACCCCCGGCCAGGCCCCAGACGACAGCACCCGCCGCGAAGAAGTTCCGCGCCAACTCATGCTTATCTGCCATTGAATTCTCCCCCAATTGCGGCGAACCGGCGGTGAAATCTTATTCCATTTCAAAATCAAAAAAGCATTAATAGTAGGGTGCGCTTGCGCACCATCCGGCAATCGGTGCGCAAGCGCACCCTACACCGAAAATTACCGTTTGACGCCATTCGGGATGATAAACCGAAATGACGCATTCCGATGACAAGGTTGCCGGCCTGGGGTACGCCCGCAATTGAATCCGGCAAACGATGAACGGCGGCGGCGCAATCGAACGGAAAATGGCAAAATCGCGGGATCAAAAACATTTCCGCCCGGGAGCAGAGGATCACATGAAAAGCTCGGCCATCGTTTTCGATGCAATCACCGTCGCGCCGCAGGCTGATTTCGCATTCGACGTCTGGTACGCCAATCACTATCTTCCGGAACTGTCGGCCCGGCGCGAATTCGTCAGCGTCCAGCGTTATGGAAGCCCGAGGCGCGCGACCTATCTCGCGGTGTTCGAGGCGAGCGCCGACGCGAGTGCGATCGATTCCGCGGCCATTCCGGAGCCCGCCCATGCATCGATCACCGGGGTTGAACGCTACATCGCAGGGGGAATCGGGGAGCGAAAAGCGCCAACCGCGAACGACACGATCTTCGACGCCGACATACTGTACCCGGTTTTCTTCCGCGTGCCGGCCGAGCGCGAGACGGAGTTCAACGCCTGGTACGAAGAGGAGCACCTCGCCATACTCCAGCGCTGCCCCTACTGGCCCGCGTGCCGCCGCTACCGCATACGCCACCCCGGCACCGACTCGTGGACGCACATCGCTTTGCACTACCTCACGGACCTTCGGGCGCTCGAATCAGCCGAACGGACGGAGGCGCGGAGCACTCCATGGCGGGCACGTCTCGC
>ERZ1292640.990-Hain-H43-02um-R1-990-length-23616-cov-38_pt1 | contig 14285 bp, 8 predicted proteins | sample MGYA00564404_ERZ1292640 | MGnify/ENA primary metagenome ERZ1292640 (study PRJEB36523, sample SAMEA6512636) | groundwater metagenome | collected 2019-01-08 | study: AquaDiva: Metagenomics assemblies of 32 groundwater samples
GGAACATGAACAACACGCTGACCGATGGCGCGGTGAACATCTTCATCTGGCTGCCACACCACGCGGCCTATGTCCAGCCGGTCGAGAGCATCGACACCGTTAACATCACCACCAACGCTTTCGACGCCGAGCAGGGCATGGCGGGCGGCGCCGCCATCACCGTCGCCACCAAGTCCGGCACCAACGAGGTGCATGGCTCGGGCTTCTGGTTTCACAACAACCAGCGCTGGCGGTCGACGCCTTATTACCGAGCCGTGGGCTTCCAGAAGCCCAAGGACATCTTCAACCAGTTCGGCGGCACGGTGGGCGGTCCGATCGTCAAGGACAAGCTGTTCTACTTCTTCAGCGTCGAGAGAACCCTGTTCCGGCAGGGGGGCTCCGGCAACTGGTCCACCGCGCCGGCCGAGTTCCGCGTGGGCGATTTCAGCGCCTGGACCGGCTACTCGCTGGTTTACGACCCGGCGACCATGGTGGGGACCGATCCGAGGACCCGCAGGCCCTTCCCGAACAACCAGGTCCCGCGGAACCGCTTCCACCCGATTTTCGACTCGATGCAGAAGCTGATCCCCTTGCCCAATCAGAAATCCCCCACCGATCCCAACAACTTGCAGGGCACTTTTGGGGCGGCCGGCACCCTGAAGTACAATCGCACCAACTATGACATCAAGTCGAACTGGCACGCTTCTCCAAACATGGTGATCTGGGGCAAGCTCAGCCGCATGGCTGCGCCCGTCACCGGCAAGCACATCTTCGGGGAGATGGTGGGGCCGAACATCGGTACCGCGGGTGAGGGCGACGTGAAGCTCAGCATGCCCACCTTCGGTTTCACTCGCACGTTCTCGCCCACCTTCATGATGGATGCGGTGTTCGGCTACCAGCGGCACGACCAGGACATCGCGGGGACGGGCCAGGGCAAGAACTGGGGTCTGGACGTCTTCAAGATACCCGGCACCAATGGCGGCAAGCAGTACGCCAATGACATGCGCTACAGCGGCGTTCCCAGCATCGGCGGATTCGGTTTCACCGGCTGGGGTCTCGGCGAGGGCTGGCTGCCCCTGGAACGCCGGGAGCGGACCTACACGTTGCCGGTCAACTTCAGCCGGATTAGCGGCTCACACGAACTCCGCTGGGGCTTCGAGCCGCGGCGCCTGGAGATGACCCACTGGCAGCCGGAGGTGGCCAATCCGCGCGGCTCCATCAGCTTCGCCGGCGGGGCGACCAGCTTTCCTGGCGTGACCGGGCGCGAGCCCAACAGCTATGCCGCAGCCTTGCTGGGCCTGGTGGGCTCGTACTCGAAGTCCATCCAGTTCTTCCTGATGCGGACCCGCGAGTGGCAGTACGCCTGGTATTTCCGCGACCGCTGGCAGGTGAACCGCAAGCTCACCTTGAACCTCGGCCTGCGCTATGAATACTACCCCCTGATCAACCGCGGCGAGCGGGGCATCGAGCACTGGAATCCTTACACCAACGTCGTTCGCCTGGGCGGCCTGGGCGGCGTCCCACGCAACGCGGGCATTACGGTCAGCAAGAAGCTGTTTGCTCCGCGCATCGGCTTCGCCTACCGCGTCGGGGAGAACAACGTCATCCGCGCCGGCTACGGCATCACCTTCGATCCGCTGCCCTTTGGGCGCCCGCTGCGTGGCCAGTATCCGTCGAGCCTGGCCGGCGGGTGGGGCGCGGGCACCGCGGGGGCTGAGTTCCGGGAGTCCTCCTATGGCTGGTACAACACCCTGGACAAGGGCATACCCGAAGTTCCGACGCCGGACGTGAGCAAAGGCGTGCTGGAACTGCCGCTGGACCTCAACATGGGGCGATTCAGCCCCTGGGGCGGTTTTCTGCGCCGCGGCTACATCCAGAGTTGGAACTTCACCGTTGAGCGCAAGCTGCCGCTGGACACGCTGATTTCGGCCGGCTACGTCGCTACCCGCACCATCAGCCAGATGCTGTACCGCGACATCAATACCGCCGGACCCGGCACACTCAGCTCGAGGGATCTGCCTCTGGCCAAGCTTTACGGCCGGACCAATGATGCCTTGATGTGGGACGGCTTCGGCTATGGCAGTTACAACTCCTTGCAAGTGGCCGTCAACAAGTCGCTCAGCAAGGGGCTGTTCCTGAAAGGCGGCTACACCTGGGGCCGGTACATGAACATGGCCGAGGACGACGGCTGGGCCGGACCGGCGATGTGGAATTGGGAACCGATGATCGCGCGCAACTACGCTCCGTCCAGTTACGACCGCAGGCACTCGTTCGTGATGGGCTTTCTCTACGAGTTGCCCTTCGGCTACGGCAAGACTTACAGCCTGAGCGGCGTCACCGACAAGGTTCTGGGCGGCTGGAAGGTCAACGGCGCTTTCACCATGTACAGCGGCACGCCGTTTACGGTCTCGGCCAGCAGCACCTCGCTGCGGATGTACGGCGGCTCCCAGACCGCCGACCAGATCGCGCCGGTGAAGAAGATCGACCAGGGGCGTGGGCCGAACATGCCGTACTACGACCCGAATTCCTTCATGGATCCGCTGATCGAGTTCAACAAGACGGGCGTCTACCGGCCCGGTGCCATGGGCCGTAACGTGTTGTACGGACCGGGCTTCTGGAGGCTCGACCCGGCCATCTACAAGGAGTTCCAGGTGACCGAGCGGGTCAAGACGGAGTTCCGGGCGGAGGCCACCAATGGCACCAACACGCCGCGCTGGAGCAACCCGAGCTCGAACGCGAGTGGTCCAAGACGTGACCCGACGACCGGAGCGATTCAGGCGCTGAACAACTTCATGTCCATCACCGGCGCCAGTGCGAACCGGCAGTTCCGCCTCGGGCTGCGGTTCCAATTCTGATGTTGGCGCATGTAGGGGCCAGGCATGCCTGGCCCCTACACGTGGTTCTGCTACTAGCCCAGGCCGACGAGCTGGCCCTCAAATCCCGCCGCGCCACAGAACTGATGGCAGCCGGCCGGTACGGTGAAGCTATCCCCCTTTACACCGAGTTGATCCGGGCAGTCCCCAACAACCCGGGGTTGATCCTGAACCTCGGCTTAGCCCAGCAGATGGCGGGCCGGCCACGCGAGTCCATCCCGCAGTTCGAAGCAGCCGTGAAGCTCCAGCCCGATCTCTACCCGGCGTGGTTCTCGCTGGGCACGGCGTACCTGGACCTCGGAGAGCCTGCCAGGGCCTCCGCGCCGCTGGAGAAAGCCGCCGCCCTTGAGCCGCGCGACCCCCGCGCGATCCTCGCGCTGGGGCGCTGCTACGAAGCGCTGGCCCAGCGCGCCTTCGAGCGGCTGGACAAGCTCGGGCAAGGCTCGGCCTGGTGGCTGGCGCTGGCGGCGGAGACCAGGCTAAGCCAGCAGCAGTACGCCTCCGCGTTCGGGCTGTACCGCGAGGCGCTGGCTAAGATGCCCGCTCTGCCCGGAGCACACGCCGCACTGGCCGAGATTTACCGGAAAACCGGCCACCCGGATTGGGCCGCCATCGAGGAGAAGAAGGAGCCGGGCCGAAAGGCGGCGCGCGCTGGCCAGCCCCCCACGCCAGAGAGCTACTACTGGCAGTCGCGAGCTTACAGTGCCCTTGCGGCTCAGACGTTCGCCCGCCTGGCGCAGTTGCCGCCCTCGGTCGAGCTGCACCAGTTCAGGGCCCAGCTCGCCCGCAGCCGCCGCCGCTACCCCGAAGCGGCCGCCGAGCTGCGCGAGGCGCTCAAGCTCGCGCCGGGCGACCGGCAGCTTCGCACCGAGCTCGCCGCGGCGCTGCACCAAGCCCGCGACCACCAGGGCGCCCAGGCCATTCTGGCAGAGTTACTCAAAGCCGACCCCCAGGCCGCCCAGCTCAACTTTATGTACGGCGACACACTGCTGCGCCAGGAGCAGCCGGAGAAGGCGATTCCGTTTCTCGAAAAGGCCGTGCGGCTCACGGGTGCGCAAGCTTCGCTCGGCCTGGCCTATATGCGGACCGGACAGCCCGAGCGGGCCATCCCCCACTTGAAGGCGGCGCTCGAAACCGACACGGACGGCAGCTTGCACTACCAGCTTGCGCGCGCCTGTCAAATGACCGGCCAGCCCGAAGCGGCCGCGCCGTTGTTGAAGAAGTACCAGGAGATCCAGCGGCGCGCCGAGCCGGCGGAAGCGCAGATCACGCCACCGTAGGGGTCGGGCATGCCCGACCCCTACCGTTCCTCCACTTTGAGCACCTGGTCGGCCTTCACGTCTTTCAGCACCTGAACCGTGCCGCTCGGCCAGCGGATTTCGATCTTGTCAACCGCCTCCAGCTTGCCCAGCCCGAAATGCACGCCGTCGTGACTGGAGGAGGAGTAGCCGACCGCGGTGGTCATGTGGTTGGTCTGGCCGGCCAGACGGACCTCGGCGCCGATCCCGTCGCGGTTGCACTTGGCGCCCACCAGCTTGAGCACCAGCCAGTGGTTTCCGGCGGGGCTTGTGTTCTCCCACACCTCGGCAGGCTCGCCCAGGGCGGCGACGACGACATCCATCTTTCCGTCCCCGTTGAAATCGGCGAAGCCCGTCCCGCGGTGTGCTTTGGCCAGGCCCCGCAAATCCTGGGAGGCGTCCACGAACTTGCCGCCCGCATTGGCGAAGATCATGTTGGCCTCTTTGTAGGGGCTAGCCTCGAAGCGCTCGATCATGTCGTTGACGTGGGAGCCGGAGACAAACAGGTCCTTGAAGCCGTCGTTGTTGAAGTCGAAGATGCCCTGGCTCCACCCGCTGCGGCGCACGCACAACGGTCCCAGGCCGCTCGCGTAAGTGGCGTCGCGGAACATCCCTTTGCCCAGGTTGCGGAACAGGGGAAAGGTCTCGCCGGCCAGGGCCACCACGAAGACGTCGGGCCGGCCGTCGTTGTCGTAGTCGCGAAAATCGGCGCCCATGCTGGAGATGGGCTGGCCGTGGTCGGCCAGCGCGACGCCGGCCATCAGGGCGGTTTCCTCGAAGGCGCCGTTGCCCCGGTTGCGGAACAGGAAGTTGGGCGCCTTGTCGTTGGTGACGAACACGTCGAGGCGCCCGTCCTGGTCGTAGTCGGCAAAGGCCAGGCTCATGGCTTTCCCGATGTGCCGGGCAATACCGGATTTCTCCGAGACGTCCTCGAACGAGCCGTCCCCGCGGTTGCGATAGAGGGCGTTGGGCAAGCCCTCAAAGTACTTGGGGTGGCAATAAACCCGCAGGTTCAGGGCGCGGTCGCCGCAAAAGCGGTTGTTCTGGGGCGACCACTGAAGGTAGTTGGCGACGAACAGGTCCAGCCGGCCGTCGTTATCGTAGTCGAACCAGCCCGCGGCCACGGCCCAGACGCCGCCCTTGATGCCAGCCTTCGCGGTGACATCCTCGAACTTCCCGTTGCCGAGATTGCGATAGAGGACGTTGCGGTTGACTCCGGCGACGAACAGATCGACGTGACCGTCGCTATCATAGTCGCCGGCGGCGGCGCCCATCGAGTATCCCGTGCCGCGGACGCCCGCCTCGGCGGTGACGTCGGTGAACTTCATCCCCCCGTCGTTGCGGAACAGGCGGTTGAAATACCTGGGGGCGTTCTTCTCCAGCGCCGGAATGGTCGCTCCATTGGTGAAGAAGATGTCGGGCCGTCCGTCTCCGTTGTAGTCGAAGACGGCCAGGCCGCCGGCCATGGTCTCGATGAGATGCTTCTCCACAGTGGGAGTGTTTTCCAGCACGAAGTCCACCCCGGCCGACTCGGCGACATTGCGGAACCTGACCGGGGCAAGGGCGACGGCAGCAACCGGCAGCAGCAACCAAGCCTGCAAGATGCCTCCATTGTAACCGGGCGGGACGGCGGCCGCGCCAAGGCCTGTGAGCGATCGGCGTCTTGGAGACATCGGTGGTGGCGCACGCTTCAACGTGCCGCCGTGGGCTTTCCGGCTGCGGACCCGTTCCCCGGGCAGCCCACGGTCACGGCGAGCTCAAGCTCCGACCCAGAGGGTACCCCGGCGCCCTGAAGGGTGCGCCACGGGAAGTTGGCCGGGACAGGACACTAGAAACTCAGCCGCAAGCCGAAGCGGAACTGGCGCTCCGACGGGGTGGCCAGGTTCGGCAGCGTGCTGATGATGGAGGAGAAGTTGTTGAGCGTTCGGATTGTGCCGTCGGCATTCAGCACCATCGATGCCACGCCGGAGCCGGGGTTGGAGAACTTCGGCGTGTTGGTGATGTTGAAGCACTCGACCTTGAATTCCGCCTTCACTCGCTCGGTCACCTTGAAGGTGCGGAAGAGGCTCAGGTCGAGATCCCATAGACCTGGGCCGAACATCGTGTTGCGCCCCGTCGTGCCAAATCGCACGCCCGTCGGCTGCCGGAAGGCCAGCGGGTCGAACCACGACTTGTTCGCACCGATCTCACCGATGATCTTCACCTTTCCCGACGTGACAAGGTCAGCGGTCTGAGCATTGCCGGGGGCGTTCAGCTCGGTGCCCGATGCGGAAACCGTGAACGGCGTGCCGGTGTACGCGGCGAAGATGCCGTTGGTCTGCCAGCCGCGGAGAAGCCAGGAAGCGGGTCCGGTGATCGCCATGGACTTGCCGGGGCCGAACGGCATTTCGTACACGAAGCCCATGGTCCACATTTGGGCACGGTTATAACCGGCCGGCGCGCGGTTGCGGCGCATGACCGGCTGCCAGTTCCAGCTAGGCGCGCCCGTCCACCCGTCGTCATCGGTCCAATTGATGGCCTTAGACCAGGTGTAGGCGCCTTTCAAAAACAGGCCGCGGCTGAATTGCCGGTTGATGGCCACCTGAAGGCTGTTGTAGTTGCCGTTGGCCAAGCCGTCCCACATCAGCATGGCGATCCGGCGGTTCTGGGTCGCCGCCAGCGGCCGCCCCGCGGGGCCCCCACCTGGCGGTGCGGCGTTGATGTCGCGGTCGATCATCTGGTGCACGGTCTGGGTGCCCACATAGCCGATGCTGGCCACGATTTCACCCGGCAGTTTCCGTTCGACGCTGAAGTTCCAGGACTGGATATAACCACGATGCAAGGCGCCGCCCCATGCGCTTCGCGGACCCATATCGATGGTCGGCGGCAGCTCGATCACGCCCTTGCTCGTGTCGGGCAGCGGTATCGCGGGGATGCCCTTATCGAGCGTGTCGATCCAGACGTACGGGCTTGCGGACACGAAGGTGGAGCCGATCGTCGCCGGGTACATGCCCCGCAGCGGCCGCGAGAAAGGGAGCGGGTCGTAAGTGATGCCGTAGCCGCTGCGGAGAACCGTGTTTTCCGTCACACGGTACGCAAACCCCAGGCGCGGGGCGAACAGCTTCTTGCTGGTGGTGATGCCGACGTTCTTCGGATTGTTGGCGACGCCGCCCATGTAAACGAGGTTCGTGCCCGGATCCCACCGCTCGATGCCGCGGTCTTTCCGCGCGATCAGCGGGAAGTACTCATAGCGGAGACCGGCGTTGAGCGTCAGCCTGCGCGACACCTGCCAACGGTCGCGCACGAACCAGCCGAACTGCCACTCGCGGTTCGTATACTGGAACAACTGCACGGCCTTTTGCATGGATGTGGTCAGTCCCAGCAGAAAGGTCGCGTAGGAATTCAGGTAGGTCGAGGTATAGCCTCTGGCGCCCGTCACGTCGCCGCTGAAGCTGATACTTCCGCGCGGCCCTCCGCTGACTTCCGGCTGCCACTGGTCCATCTGGTAGCGGACCATATCGAAACCCCAGCGGATTTCGTGCGACCCGCTCATCTTCGTCGCGTTCGTCGTATATGTGAATGTGCGCTCGTTGTAGAAGTGCGGCTGCCAGCCGGCAGTGTTGCCCCACGTAGTAAACCCGTGGCTGATGGACGGCATACCGCTGTAGCAGGCGCCATTCGCCAGACCGGGGCAGGCCTGCTTTACGCGGTCGGCGCCCGGTCCGGTCACTATGGGGTCGTTGGTGTTCGGAATGCCCCAGACCTCGGACCCGATATTCTTGCCGTAACCCGGATAGATCCCGGACATGTCCATGCGGTTGATCGCAATCGTTCCGTCCAGCAGGAAGGTCGGCGAGAAGGTCTTGGTGTAGCCGAAGGTGGGGATGTTGACGTGAGTGGGGGTTACCTCCGGCGCTCCCGCGCGGGCCAGGCCAGGTCCGCCGAGTTCCCCAAAAGCGAACTTGGAAGCGACGGAGGCATCCATTCGGCTGTACTTACCCCAAACGGCCAAGTTGCTCTGCGGGTTCCAGTTCACCTTGAAATCGTAGTTGTATCGGTTGAGTTTCTCCGTGCCTGAGCTGAAGAAGTTGTTGAGCGTTCCCTGCGATGTCCCCGCCAGGTTGGGCAGCGGCGCCAGTTCCTGGATCCTTTTGCTGATGGGGTGGATGCGATCCGCGGGGATGAGGTTGCCGGGAAAGGGCTGGCGGCCGCTTCCGTCCGGGTTGCCCGTCCGCGGGTCGTGGATGGTAACCGGCAGACCACTGAGGTTGCCGGCGCGGATGCTTGCGGTCGGCACGGAGTCGTTCGACCGGGTGATGCCGGCGCGCTCCAACGTCGATTCAAAGCTGCCGAAGAAAAAGAGCTTGTCCTCGATCACAGGCCCGCCCAGGGTGCCGCCGAAGATGTTGAAGATCGACTTGGCTTTGCCGCTGCTCGCAGGAAGGAAGAAGTTGCGCGTCTTCAGGCGGTGGTTGTCATGGTATTGGAAAGCCGAGCCGTGGAACTCATTGGTGCCGGACCTTGTGGCCACCGTCACCGCCGCGCCCCCGGCCATACCCTGCTCGGCGTCAAAAGAACCCGTGGTGATGTTCACGGTGTCGATGGACTCCACCGGGGGCACGTAGACCATGTGGTGCGGCAGCCAGATGTAGACGTTGGTCGCGCCGTCCACCCTGGCGTTGTTGTTGTTACGCGCCGTGCCGTTGATGTTGGTGGTCAGCGCGCGGGCGGGCGTGGATCCCACACTGTTCTGGAAGTTGGCGGGAGTGGCGCCGGGAACGAGGTTGACCAGGTTCTGAAAATTGCGGTAGGCGGACAGAGGGAGGTTGGCCACCGCATGGCTGGTGATCTCGGCGCGGACGTCGGACTTGTCGGTCTGGAGCATGGCCACTGAGGCCGCCACCGTGACCTGTTCGGTGACTGAGCCCACTTCCAGCCCGATGTCCACGCGAGACACCGTATTGATGGTGACCGTCACGTCGGTCCGGGTAGCCACCCGGAAACCCTGGGCCGTCACTTTCAGGTCATAGCTGCCGGCCAGCACGTTGACCAGCGAATACCGCCCGGCGTCATCCACGACGGTTTCGCGGGTCAGGCCGGTGGCCTTGTTGGTGATGCTGATGGTTGCCTTAGGGACGACGGCGCCAGTCTGGTCCTCCACCGTCCCGACAATTGAGCCGTACAGCACCTGCGCCCGGGCCGGCGCGGCGGCCACCAAAAGCCCCAGCACCAGGCTGACAGCTACGAGTACACAGCCACCTCTGGCAGAATTGCTCATTCTCTTAACCCCCTCTCTGAAGACTACCATGGGTAGCCCTCGGCCCTTGTATACCGCTCCTGGCTGGAGGTGTCAAGCTACTTCACGTACCCCAGCCGGCGCAAAGTCGCCTCCGGCTCCTGCGGGTCGAAATGGGTGAACGCCACCCGCTGGCGGCCGTTCTCCAGCGCTACCGCGTAAGGGGCATCGACGAAGGAGAACACCTGCCGCAGCTTCTCGACCTCGGTGGAGATGGCGCTGCGAAAACCGGTGGACTCGACAAACTGCCGTGCGAACTGTGCATTCGCGGTGGGCACGCTGATCAGCGTGACGTTGCTCCACTGGTACTGTCCCATCCAGCGCGCCGCCTGATCGCAGTGCGCGCACTCGGGGTCGAAGAAGTAGAGGAAGACGCGGCCCTGCTGGAGCGAGACGGGCTTGCCGTCCACGGTGATCGACGCCGGCGCCCTCACCCACGACTGCCGCACTGCGCCGAAGCCGTAGGAGACCATGGCGAAGACGGCGATCGCGCCCAGCACCAGGCCGGCGCTGCGCCGGCTCTCCGCCGGGCGCGCCCACAGGCCGGCCAGGAACGCCATCACCAGCATGACGCCGTCGCCGATGAAGAACGCCGGCCCCACCGCGCGCTTGATCCAGGGGAAGCAGTTGCACTCCTCGCCCCGCAGCACGTTGTAGTAGGCCGCGATGTAAACGAGGAAAAACACCAGCATCAGCCCGGTGAGCCAGGCGCCCCAGCGGCGAAACCGCGGCACCACCAGCAGCACGCCCGCGAAGGTTTCGCCAATCCCCAGCAAAACGGCGCCTATGAGACTCAGGCTGTGCGGCGCCTGCGCCTGCTCCAGCCGAACCGCGGCGCTGAACGGGTCGGTGATCTTCCAGACTCCCGCCATCATGAAGACGATCCCCAGCAGGATGGCGGCGATGCCGCTTACCGCGGCCTTCCACGTGGCCACATCCCAAAAGGCGGCGCCGCCCTTGGCATGTGGGATACTGTCATCCATGCTCCTTATTCTAGCCTTGTTTGCGGCTGTGCTTTGGGGGCAGACGGCGGATATGGTCATTACCGGAGCGCGCATCTATACCGTCGACCCGGGCAGACCCCTGGCCTCCTGCCTGGCCGTCAAGGACGGACGCATTCTCGCGGTTGGCGACGACGTCTCGGCCTACATCGGGCCCCAGACGCGGCGCATCGAAGCCCGCGGGGCCGCCATCATCCCCGGCTTCATCGACTCGCACGTCCACATGCAAGGGCTGGGCGAGATGCTCGACACGTTCGACTTTCGCAACGTGCGCTCGATCGCCGAGATCGCCGAGACGGTGCGCAAGGAGGCGGCGCGGCGGCCCGCGGGCGAGTGGATCGAAGGCCGCAACTGGGACCAGACCAACTGGGGCGGCAGCTTCCCCACTGCCGACGATCTGAGCCGCGCCGTGCCCAACCACCCCGTCAACCTCACCCGCGTGGACGGCCACGCCTCCTGGGTGAACCGCAAGGCGCTGGAGCTCGCCGGCATCACCGCCGCCACGCCCGACCCGCCCGGCGGCAAGATCATCCGCGATGCCTCGGGCGCGCCCACCGGAGTGCTCATTGACCGCGCCCAGGGGCTGGTGGAGCGCAAGATCCCGCCCGCGACACCCGGGGTGCTGCGCCGGCGCCTGGTCCGCGCGGCCCGCGAGTGCGCCCGTTTGGGGCTGACCACTGTGCACGACGCCGGCGTTGGAGCGGAGGGGCTGGCCGCCTACCGCGCCCTCATCGCGCGCAACGAGCTGCCGGTCCGCGTCTACGCCATGATCGGCGGCTCGGGCAAGCTCTGGCGCGAGTACCTGGAGAAAGGCCCCGAGACGGGCGACCGGCTCACCGTCCGCAGCATCAAGCTGATGGCCGACGGCGCGATGGGCTCGCGCGGAGCCGCCTTCTTCCAGGCCTACGCCGACGATCCCGGCAACACCGGCCTGCTGATGCTCAAGCGGGACGAGGTGGAACGCGTGGCGCGCGAGGCCGCCGCCAAGGGCTTCCAGGTGAACACTCACGCCATCGGCGACCGCGCCAACCGCATCGTGCTGGAGGCTTACGGCGCCGTGCTGGGCGGCAAGAACGACCGCCGCTTCCGCATCGAGCACGCCCAGGCGCTGGCGCCGGGCGACTTCGAGCTGTTCGCGAAGTACTCGGTCATCGCCTCGATGCAGGCCACACATGCCACCAGCGACATGCGCTGGGCCGAGGTGCGCGTCGGCCCCGAGCGCGTCAAGGGAACTTACGCCTGGCGGCGCTTTCTCTCGATCGGCGTCCCGGTGGCCAACGGCTCGGATTTCCCCGTCGAAGACCCCAACCCGATCTGGGGCTTCTACGCCGCCATCACGCGCCAGGACCACCAGGGCAGTCCCAAGGACGGCTGGTTCCCTGACCAGCGCATGACCCGCCAGGAGGCCCTGGAGAGCTGGACCATCCGCGGCGCGCACGCCGCCTTTGAAGAGGACCGCAAGGGCAGCCTCGCGCCCGGGAAGCTCGCAGACTTCGTGATGCTCTCGGCCGACATCATGCGGATTCCTCCGCCGGAGATCCCCAAGACCAGCGTCACCATGACCGTGCTGGGAGGCGAGATCGTCCACTCGGAAGCGCGATGATGGGCGAGGCATGCCTCGCCCCTACAATGGGCTGGGAGCCGCTCGCGCTTCTGCTCCTGGCAGCCACCCAGCCCCTGGTGCTGGTTGACGACCACCTGCTCATCCCCCCGGCCGGGTCGCGCGCCATCCCGATCGCCCTCCACCAGCGCCCCGCCGTCATCGACTGCCAGTTCTCGGCCAGCCGCGGCGGACCGGTCATGCTGTGGCTGGTGCGCCGGCCGGATCTGGAGCGCTTTCATTCGGGGCGGCCCCTGGAGGCCCTGCTGGTGACCGGCTACCACAGAGCCGGCGCCTTCCGGCACAAACCCGGTCCGGGCGACTACGCCGTCATTGTGGACAACCGTCTGGATGCGAGCGGCCCCGCCGAGGTGCGGCTCGTGATTTCGCTGCTGTTCGACGCCGAGCCGGGCGGCCCGCAGTTCGTCCCGACCGGGCGCAAGATCGTGGTGGTTGTCCTGAGCCTGCTGTTCTTCCTCGCCGTGCTCTGGTATGCGCGGCGCCGCCTGGGGCCGGTGTTCAAGACGCGAGGCTTTTGAAGAATCCCCGCGCCGCCTCGACCGTGTGCGCGATGTCGTCCTCGGTGTGCGCCGCGGAGACGAAGGCCGCCTCGAATTGCGAAGGCGGCCAGTAGACGCCGCGCTCCAGCAGACAGCGGTGGAACTGCGCGAAACGCCCGGTGTCGGAACGCTTCGCCGAGTCGTAGTCAGTGACCGGCTGGCCGGCGAAGAAGAAGGTGATCATCGAGCCCACGCGGTTCACGGTGATGCCCGCGGGCGCGGCCGCCGCCAGCGCGGCGGTACGGGCGTTGAGTTGTTCGTAGATCCCCGGGTGCGACTTGAGATGCCGCAGCATCGCGAGGCCAGCCGCCACCGCCAGCGGATTGCCGCTCAATGTCCCGGCCTGATACACAGGGCCTGACGGTGCCACCCGCGACATGATGTCGGCCCTGCCGCCGTAAGCGCCGATCGGCAGCCCGCCGCCGATCACCTTGCCCAGCGTCGTCAGGTCGGGCCGTATACCGTAAACCTGCTGGGCGCCGCCGAAGGCGACCCTGAAGCCGGTCATCACCTCGTCGAAGATGAGCAGTGCGCCGTGCTGCTCCGTGAGCGCGCGCAGCGCCTCCAGAAAACCGGGCGCGGGCGGCACGCAGCCCATGTTGCCCGCGACCGGCTCGACGATGACCGCTGCGATCTTTTCGCCGTGGCGCCCGAACGCCTCCTCCAGCGCCGCGACGGAGTTGAAAGGCAGCGCGAGCGTCGTCGAGGCGAAGCTCTCCGGCACGCCGGCCGTTTCCGGAATGCCCAGCGTGGCCATGCCCGAGCCCGCCTTGACCAGCAGCGAATCGACGTGCCCGTGGTAGCAGCCCTCGAACTTAACGGCCAGCTCGCGGCCGGTGAAGGCGCGCGCCAGGCGCAGCGCGCTCATCGTCGCCTCGGTGCCGGAGTTCACCAGCCGCACCATCTCCATCGAGGGCGCCGCCTCGCGTATGGCTTCGGCCAGCTCGACCTCGCGCTCGGTCGGCGCGCCGAAGCTGGTTCCGTCGCGAACCACGTCTTCAAGCGCGGCCACGATGTCGGGATGGCAGTGGCCCAGCAGCAGCGGTCCCCAGGAGCAGACAAAATCGACGTACTCGTTGCCGTCGGCGTCCCAGAGGCGCGAGCCGGCGCCGCGGACGATGAACGGCGGCGTCCCGCCCACGGCGCGGAAGGCGCGCACCGGCGAGTTCACCCCACCGGGAATGACCCGTTGCGCGCGGGACAGGAGAGCTTCAGATCGGGCTAGCTTCATGTGAGGTATCGGCGGGCACGACGCGGCTGAACAGGAAATTCATCACCGTCTCGAACAGGGTTCCATGCAGGTTCTTCAGCAGGCGCGCCTTCAGCCCGGCGTAGGATTGAGTGCCGGCGAACAGGTCCTGCATCAGCGCGTGAAACCGCGGGCTGCGGCGCATGAACTGGATCATGCGCTGCGGCACGGTGCCGTACAGGAACCGGCCTAGGAACAGGCGCTTGGCCAGGCCCGCGCCGAAAGCCAGATCGGTGACGAAATCGCGCAGCAGCAGCGCCCGGTAAGCGCGGGACTTCTCGGCCGGCGCGTGCGATTCTGAGAGCACCACTTCGCTGGCCAGCTCGGCCGAACGCAGCGCGTAGTACAGGCCCTCGCCGGTGACCGGGTCCACCAGGCCGCCGGCATCGCCGACCGCCATCCAGCCCGGCCCGGCCACGCGATTCCTGATCCAGGAGAGAGTCTCCAGCG
>ERZ1292640.1526-Hain-H43-02um-R1-1526-length-19062-cov-6_pt1 | contig 14283 bp, 8 predicted proteins | sample MGYA00564404_ERZ1292640 | MGnify/ENA primary metagenome ERZ1292640 (study PRJEB36523, sample SAMEA6512636) | groundwater metagenome | collected 2019-01-08 | study: AquaDiva: Metagenomics assemblies of 32 groundwater samples
AAAATATGGGGAAATTCATTTCAATCTGTAAGTCTTCGCGTGCTTTGCGGCTTGGCGTGAGACTTTTCGGCCAGGCTTCTAGCATGCGTCTCAACCTGCCAGCAAAGCTCGCTTTCGTCCTCCTCATGTGGGTGTGCGCGTTTCTCCTCGATTGGTCGGTCAACGTTGTCCTCTTGCTCATCTTGATTCTCGCGCATCACCTTGTTCCGGCGTATCGCCCTCAGTCTACGCGTTCACGGAAGGCCTTTGACAGGTTCCTTCTGTACGGCATCGCGGTTGTCGTTCTTCTTGCCGGAGTAAACGCGCTTTTCCTGCGGGGTGGAAGCGTCGTGTTCACTGTGGCAGGTATGGAATTCCATCAAGAGGGATTGATGTTCGGCGTCAGAACGGCAGCGCGGTTGCTCCTCCTCTCTGTCTCGGTTCTCTTGTTCTTCGCCTCGACACCATTACCAGAGTTCATCCACTTTCTTCAGCTCAATGGGCTTCCCCCGCAGCTCGTTCTCGTCCTGCTCCTGACTCTCCATTTTCTCGACCAGCTTCCAGTGCGGATTCATCAGGTGTTTGTGGCTCAAGAGGCCCGCGGTGCTCCGGTTCGTTCTGGTGTCGTGTCCCGAACGAAGGCGCTGTTCTCCGTCATTTCTCCGCTCGTTCTTTCTTCAATCATCGAAAGCATAGATCGAGGAACGGCTCTCGAGGTCAGAGGATTCTTGCATAAACCTGCGAGCGTGACCGCTCGCATACCTGCTGAACGAAGCTTCAACGCGCTGACATTGCTTTTTCTTGCTCTCTCGTTTGGCGTGTTCGTTTTCTTTATGGTCCGATGGCTGCTGGCGTTTTGACCGATAGGTTCTCGTTTCAGTATTCTCCGGAAGCTTCACGCTCCCTCGCGGAGATCTCGCTCAACATTCCTGCCGGGACCTGTTGTGCCATCCTTGGGCCGACGGGAGCAGGGAAAACAACTCTCCTGCACGCTATCGCAGGAGTCCTTGGAAGACATCACCCCGACGCCATTTCAGACGGGAGCATTGCCGTTGGCGGGAAAACATTCGCCCCCCTGCCGAAGAGGATTCTGTTTCCGTCGATCGTTCTGGCGCTGCAGGATCCATACGTTCAAATCTCGGGTGTTCGAGAGACGGTGTACGATGAAGTCTTCTTCACTCTCGAAAATCTCGGAGCTTCACCGGAGGAAGGCAAGGGACGGATTCCGTCCCTTTTGAAGGAGCTTGGAATTGACCATCTTGCAGCGCGAAAACCAACGACTCTCTCCGGCGGTGAGACGCAACGGGTAGCGTTGGCAACGATCCTTGTCGCGCGACCCGAGATCCTGCTGCTGGACGAGCCAACCACAGCGCTTGATGTGACAGCCAAGGAGAGGCTCCAACGGATTCTCAAATCCCTAAAGCAAAAAGCGACCGTCATTTTCACCGACACTCATGTCGACTTCGCCCTCTCCGTAGCAGACCAGATTGTGGTGCTTCACAAAGGGACACTGCTCTTTAGCGGCACACCGAAAGAGTTCGTGGGACAGATGTACAGATTCGAGAGCGTGGTTCCAATAAGAGGTTGGATGAAGGTGATGAATTACTTCTTGCCGGACTCCGGGCACTCTTCACAAATAGCTGTCCGCCTGGCGAAGCGTTTGGGAATCGTATGACGATCACATTCCACAACGTTTCTTTCGCGTATCAGCCGGAAGTACCGGTCCTTCGTGATATTTCCTTCGAGGTGAAGGTTAGGGAATTCCTGCTGGTCATCGGCCAGAACGGCGCGGGCAAGAGCACGCTCCTCAAGCTTCTCAATGGCATTCTTAAGCCGACAGCAGGGCGAGTAGACGTTGCGGGATACAATACCTCAACAACTCCAACGGCCGCCCTCGCGGCACAGGTGTGCGTCACCTTCCAGAATCCGGCTGATCAGCTTTTTGCCTCGACCGTTCGCCGCGAAGTTGAATTCGCACCGCGAAATCTCAAGCGCACGGATCTCAGCGAGCTCGTTGATGAAGCGCTCACTCTCTGCGGACTCCGTGACTCGGCTCCTTCGCACCCGTATGATCTCCCCTTTGCAGGACGAAGACTCCTGACGATTGCCAGCGCCATAGCTTCGGGCTCACCGTTCCTCGCCTTTGATGAGCCGAGCGCGGGCCTCTCGCAAATCGAACAAGTGACTCTTGACACGCTCATTACCACCCTCCGGGCAAAAGCGCGAGGATTCCTCGTTGTCTCTCACGATCTGGAGTTGTTCCTACCGTACGCAGATAGAGTGATGGTTCTTCATCGAGGGCGAGTGACATTTGCTGGTGGACCGCAGGAGCTTATTTCACGGGAAGGAATTCTTCGTCAGGCAGGACTGAGGCTACCTACGCCATTGCGGTTGGCAAGAATTCTTGGAGGGGAAGTGCTGTAAGGCTTGGAGTCTATGTTACTTGGTGGGGATGAGCAGCCGATCGCCTGGATGAAGTCCGTCAGCCACGTCGTTATGCTCTTCGAGCGCTTTGACGCTCACTCGGTACCTCTTGGAGATCCCCCACAACGTCTCGCCGCTGCGCACCTCGTGATACAGAATGTTGCTGGAAGTTGAACTGGAGGATGACGGGATTCTGAGGATCTGATTCGCCTTGATCTTCGAAGATTGAAGGTTGTTGTGTTTCATCAGTTCCCTGGCTGTGGTGCCATAGTTGCGAGCGATCTCGGACAGGGTCTCCCCTTTCTTCACACGATGAGTTTGCTCCGCGGCTGCGGCAGCATCATTGGCTGCTGGCTGCTGGGACTTAGCAACGGTTTTCGGCTTCGACGCCGGCGGCTCCGTTGGAATGATTTTCGTCTTCTCTTCGGGTTCGCTGAAGATCTCGACCGTCTGACCTACGACGATCTTGCTCCCTCGCAGACCGTTCCAACTCTTCAAGTCGTTGACGCTGACACCGAATTCTCTCGCAATCTTTTCGAGCGCATCCCCTTCCTCAACAGTGTACTGCACCCAACCGCGTTCGTTTTCGTCAGTCTTGGAGGGCAAGCGGGAAGCGAGAGCAGTGCCGCTGGCGACCTCCCTCCTCCTCAACTCTTCCTTCTCCTCAAACGACATGTCATTGACTCTACGCAGCTGGTCGGCTTTGTCTTGATCCACCCAAATTGCGAGCTCCGCAGCTGTCTGGATCAGGCTACCATAGGCGATGTTGTTCCAGTTGCGGATGTCGCTTGCCCGGACCCTATACCACTCGGCGATGTGCCCTATGGTGTCCCCTCGCTTCACCGAGTAAACAAGACGTGTCTTGCCCTTCGGACTGCTCAGCGTATGCTTCGAAGACTTCCTCCCGTTGCTCGCATCGGCTCGAGCCTCGGCCAGGGCCGCCTTCTTCCCGTTGCCGAAGCTGACCTTCTTGACTTCCTTGTCGTAGTTAAACGGGATTTTTGCATCTGCCATTTCTTCCGGGGAGACCGGGATAGCGAGTGAAGTGCCCACGGAAAGCCGCCGCTCAGATCTGATATTATTGACTTCTTTCAGGACAGCTGTCGTAAGGCCATATCGTCGGGCGATAGTTCCGAGCGTTTCGCTTCGACGGACATTGTGAACGATCCACTGCTTTTTCTGGTTGGGAGGAACGGTCGAAAAATTCTGAGCGAAGAGATCCTCTTTACCCTGGGGAATTCGGAGGCGATATCCTGTGACACCCGGAGGTGTGTGTGGACGCAGGAGCTCGGGGTTAAGTTCCCGCAATGTTTCCACATCCGTTTCAGCACACTTCGCAAGGACCCTCAGATCCACACAATCATCAATTTCCACCACGTCATAGACAAGAGGCTCCGCAATTTGGAGATCGGTAAAACCGTATTTCTCGGGCTCCATTGCCATGCGCGCGACCGCGATATATTGCGGAACGTAGTTACGAGTCTGACGCGGAAGGTATTTCCGCATTTCCCAGTAATCAGTTTTTCCGCTCCGACGGATCGCCCGGTAGACCCTGCCTGCACCGGCATTGTACGAAGCCAAAACCAGATTCCAATCGCCGAGCTCGGAGAACAGATCCATCATATGGCGAGCCGCGGCGCGGCTGGATTTTTCGAAGTCCCGACGCTCATCGTACCAGAAATTCATCCGCAAGCCGTAAGGAGACGCAGTCCCTCTCATAAACTGCCACAGACCAACCGCTTTTGCCCACGAGCGAGCGTCAGGCCGCAGGCCGCTTTCCGGCATCGAAAGAAACACCAACTCCTCGGGAACCCCTTCTTCCGCAAAGACTTTTTGCATTATCGGGAAATACTTGCCGGAGAGGTACATCCACCGTATGAAGTGATCCCGCCCCTTGTTCATAAAAAAGCTAATGGCCCGCTCGACATATTCGTTGAACGGCAGAGGGACAAGAGTTCCCTCGATGTCGTGTTTCGGTATCTCGAGATTTGCCGGCCCGGATTTTTCAATCTCCAGATTCAGCTTTTCACGCAACGCGAAAATGGACGCGTCGGGCCCCAGATTGTCGATGACATCGATATACTTCTCGTAATCCTCAATAACGCTCCGGCTGAGATCTGTGAAGTCTTTGTTTGATTCAATGTCTGGGAAGTAACTCAGCTCGTTCAAAATGCTGATCGCATGCTCGAATTCACGCTCGGAGAGAGTAGAATCCCCTGCTTCTTCAGCGCCGAGTGCGCCGAGATAGTGCTGGCGAGCCTGTTCAAGCTTTTGGGTTATCAGGACCGATTCGTCTTCGAGAGTATCGGGAACTGCAAGTGTGTCGGTACTGGGCAAGGACTGGCGAGAGGCCTTGCCGGTTGAATCCTGAGTCAAGAAGGCGGAAAGACTATCCGATTGGAATGTGCGGAAAGGAGAGCCTGATGAGGACGACTGTGTTGCTTCCTCTTCAATGCGAGCGATGATCGACTCGGTTCGAGTCGATCGTTCGGAGGAGCAACTCAGACCAAACACACAGAGAACACACAGTAGAACTCGCCTCATTAGCCCCCAGTTGTCAGTGAGCGAAAAGATTTTCGATAAAGATAACCCAGAAACGAGAGAAAATCAAGAATAGTATTCTATTTAGGTACCGGCTGCGCGGTCTACGCTCGTACCACTAGCGCACATCTCATCCGTCCCTCCCTTTTCGGTCGTTCTCGCTGTTCTTGCTTCCATACTACCAAGAAGAACCCTCAAAAGCACCGACCGATCTCACACTCGAGGCGAGCTGTGCTCGTGGTCACTGGTGAATGGTGAGGCACTAGAGGGGTATATTTCCGTGTTTCTTCTTCGGATTGGAATCCACTTTGTTCTCGAGAAAGCGCAGGGCGCCGATGAGCTTCGGCCGAGTCTCGCTCGGCGCAATGACCTCATCGATGTACCCGCGTTCGGCAGCGATGTAGGGATTGGCAAATTTTTCGCGGTACTCGCTCACCTTTTGCTCGATGGCCTGCTCCTTGTCCGAAGCCTGCTCGATTTCTTTGCGGAAGATGATTTCAACAGCCCCCTTCGGTCCCATCACAGCGATCTCTGCCGAGGGCCAGGCGAAATTCATGTCGCCTCGAATGTGTTTTGAGTTCATGACATCGTACGCGCCGCCGTAGGCTTTGCGAGTAATAACTGTTAGGCGGGGCACAGTCGCTTCACAGAAAGCATACAGAAGCTTAGCCCCATGCTTGATGATACCACGCCATTCCTGGTCCGTTCCTGGCAGAAACCCCGGGACATCCTCAAAGACAACGAGCGGGATATTGAACGCGTCACAAAACCGGACGAACCGAGCGCCTTTGATAGAGGCGTCGATGTCGAGAACGCCGGCAAGGACCGATGGTTGATTGGCGACAATCCCCACCGAGTATCCATCAAGCCGGGCAAATCCGACGATCAGATTTTGCGCGTAGAGTTCCTGTACCTCGAAAAATTCGGCTCGATCCACAATGCGTCGGATTACCTCTCTCATATCGTACGGCTTGTTGGGATTTTCGGGCACGATGGAGTTAAGGCTCTCGTCCATTCGATTGGGATCATCGTTTGGCTGCACTCTTGGCGGGTCGTCTATATTGTTGGGCGGCAGATAGGCAAACAGCCTCCGGATGGCCTGCAGGCATTCAACCTCGTTGTCAAAAGCAAAGTGCGCAACGCCGCTCTTTGTCGCGTGCGTCATTGCGCCGCCGAGCTCCTCAAACGTGACGTCTTCGTGGGTCACAGTCTTCACTACGTTAGGGCCGGTGACGAACATATAGCTTGTGTTTTTCACCATGAAGACAAAATCCGTAATGGCCGGTGAGTAGACAGCGCCTCCTGCACAGGGACCAAGAACAGCGGATATCTGCGGCACCACTCCCGATGCCAGCGTATTTCGAAGAAAAATGTCCGCGTAGCCCCCCAAACTGACCACCCCCTCCTGAATTCGCGCACCCCCGGAGTCATTGAGCCCGATGACCGGAACACCCAGCTTGAGGGCAAGGTCCATAATTTTACAGATCTTCTCGGCGTGCGCTCCGGACAATGAGCCTCCGAAGACCGTGAAATCCTGGCTAAACACAACCACATCCCTCCCGCCAATCCTTCCACGCCCCGTGACGACGCCGTCGCCCAGGTATTTCTGTTTGTCCAGCCCAAAGTCGCTTGACCGGTGTTGAACGAACATCCCGATCTCCTCAAAACTCCCGGGATCGAGCAGGAGATCGAGCCGCTCACGCGCGGTCAGTTTGCCTTTCTTGTGTTGTTCGTCGATGCGGTTTTGGCCTCCCCCGAGAAGTGCCTTTGCCCGCAGGTCCTGCAGTTGTTGGATCTTGTCTTTACTCATAGCGATAACGCCGACGTTGAGTTTCTTAACTTGATGTGCTGACGATGTGTCAATATAGGAAAGGGGCAAGCCTTAATCAAGGATACCGTACTCGGAGCAATCAGAAAAAATGAAAGCGACGCACCCGATGCTCCGGGCACGTCGCTTAGTGAGGTAACTTGATGCGTTTTACTTGGCAAACACTTCTTCTGGGATCAGCGCAGGTTCCTCCTTCCGCTCCTCCACAGGTTGAACAGCCTTGCGCTTCTCGGTTGACAAATACGTATAGAGAGCGGGAACAACATACAAGGTAAGGCCGAGGGAAAAGAGCAATCCACCGATGACGACGATGCCCAGCGACACCCGGCTCTGGGCACTGGCACCCAACGCCAACGCGATAGGCAGGGCGCCGAGCACAGTAGCGAGGCTCGTCATCAAGATGGGGCGCAACCGAAGCGTCGCCGCTTCGATGACGGCCTCTTTGACTGGCAAGCCGGCGCGCTGGCGCTGATTGCCAAATTCGACGATCAGAATTCCGTTCTTCGTCACGATGCCGATCAGCGCGATGACACCGATCTCGCTAAAGATATTGAGCGACTGGCCGAACACCCAAAGGGAAAGCACGGCGCCGGCAAGCGCCAGCGGCACCGTGAACATCGTAATCAGCGGATCCCTGAAGCTCTCGAACTGCGCGGCAAGAACCAGATAAATCAGCACCACGGCAAGGAGGAAAGCGAAGATCAGGCTCGACGAGCTCTCCGCGTAGTCTCTGGAGACACCGGTGAGTGCGGTGCGAAACGACTCGTCGAGAACCTTTTTGGAAATCCGGTCCATCGCCGCTATTCCATCCCCCAGCGTGACGCCCGGAGCCAGACCTGCAGACACCGTCGCGGAAATGTACCGATCATACCGGTATCGCTGCGGTGTCGCGCTCTGTTCGCTCAGGCGGATGATGTTATCCAGCTGAATGAGCTCACCTCTACTGTTCCTCACATAGATCGACCGCAGGTCCAGCGGTTCGTTGCGATTGTCACGGGTTGCAAGGCTGATGATTTGGTACTGCTTTCCGTTCATAATGAAGTATCCAACCCGCTGCCCGCTGAAATACAGTTGGAGCGTTTGTGCGACATCCATCATCGAAACGCCGAGCGCTCTCGCCTTTTCACGGTCGATCGCAAGTTGGAGCTCCGGCTTGTTGAACTTCAGATTCACGTCGAACATCTGGAAGGAGGCATCTTGCCGCAACTCCTCGAGGAACTTGGGGAGCACATCTCGGAGTCTCTCAAAGTCGGGCGCCTGGATAACGTACTGGACGGGCAGTCCGCCGCGCCGTCCAACGCTGATGGTCTGTTCCTGCGTCACGAACGTACGAGCATCGGAAAACTGCTGAACAAATCGGGTGAGGTCCTCGGCGATCTCCTGTTGCGATCGCGTGCGCTCACCGGGATCAGTCAGTGAAAGGCGGATGAATCCGCTATTGGACCCACTCGACCCAAACCCGCCACCCACGACCACCTGGACGTTGTTCTTTTCCGGAACGGAGGTCTCGATCGCATGCAGGAGCTGGTTCATGTATCCATCCATATACTCGAACGTCGACCCCTCGGGAGCCGTACTTGAAATCTGAAGCCGCGAGCGGTCCTCCAGCGGGGCAAGCTCCGATGGGAGGAGTGCACCAATGCCGAAGATGAACGCCACGGAAGCAACCATGATGACAATCGCCAGCCAGCGCCTCTTCACGAAGGCGGTGAGCGACCGATTGTACCCACCGATCAACTGACGGAAGAACTTCTCGGTCTTCCTGTAAAACCAGTTCTCCTCCTCGCTCTTCTTGAGCCATCGCGCACTCATCATCGGCGTCAGCGTCAACGACACGAACGCGGAGATCAGGACAGATCCTGCAACCACGACGCCAAACTCCCGAAAGAGTTTCCCGACCAAACCCTGCAGGAAGATGATCGGCAGGAACACCGCGGCCAGGGTGATGGTGGTCGAAATGATCGCAAAGAAGATTTCCTTTGAACCCCTGTGTGCCGCCTCGATCGGATCATATCCCCGTTCCAGCTTCTGATAGATGTTCTCCAAAACGACGATCGCATCGTCCACCACCAGTCCTGTCGCGAGCACGATCCCAAGGAGCGTCAAGATGTTGATGGAGAAGTTCGCCAGATACATGATGAAAAACGACCCGATCAACGAGATGGGAATCGCGACGACGGGGATGAGTGTCGTTCGCCAGTCACGAAGGAAGAAGAAGATGACAAGCACAACGAGGGAGAACGCTATCAGGACGGTCTCCTCGACCTCCGTGATCGCTGTTCGGATGTTTCTCGTGACATCGAAGGCGGGGACCAGCGCGATGTCGGATGGGAGATCTCTCTGGATTTGAGCTATCCGTTTGTACACTTCGTCCGCGATCGCAATGTGGTTCGCCCCCGGCTGCGACACCACGACGACCCCCACCATCGGGACAGCCCCCTTCCCTCGCATAATGGTCCGCTCGTTCTCCTCCCCCAGCCTTGCGTAACCGACATCTCCAAGGCGGACCACTCGTCCGCCATCTTCCTTCACGATAAGGTCGTTGAATTCGTGGGCTGTGCGCAATCGACCCAGCGTTCTAATCGTCAGTTCGGTCGAACGACCTTCGATCCTGCCTGAGGGAAGCTCGATGTTTTCCCTGTTCAAAGCGGAGATGACATCGAGCGGAGTCATGCGGAACGCCGCCAGCCGCGCGGGGTCCAGCCAGAGCCTCATCGCATAGCGCTTTTCCCCCCAGATCCGCACTTCGGCAACGCCGGGCACCGTCTGAAGGCGCTCTTTGAAAATGTTGTTGGCGATCTCGCTCAGCTCCAGGAGGCTCCTCGTCGGACTTTGGACCATGATACTGAGAATCGGCATCGCATCGGCGTCGGCTTTCGTCACGATAGGTGGTTCGGCGTCGGGCGGAAGATTTCTCACCGCCCGCGAGACCCGATCGCGCACATCGTTGGCGGCCGTCTCCATGTCAACTCCGAGGTCAAACTCAACCGTAATATTGCTGCGGCCATCGCTGCTGGAGGACGTGAGGATACGAATGCCCGCAATGCCGTTGATGGATGCTTCGAGGGGCTCCGTTATCTGCGTCTCAATAACGTCGGCGTTCGCGCCGGGGTAGCTTGTGGACACAGTGATCACGGCGGGATCCACTGCGGGATATTCGCGAACACCAAGAAAGGTGAACCCGATTGCGCCGAACAGCACAATCAGGATTGCGCAAACTGTCGCCAGGACAGGTCGATCAATGAAAACCGAAGAGAGTGTCATAGTCCAAGGGTCTCTTGTTGGGTGTGTCTTCCGCGAACCTATTTCTCAAGCGTCACCGCGACCGGAGCGCCGGGCCGGAGCTGCAAAAGCCCTGCAGTCACCAAGGTATCGTTTGTCTGCAACCCCTTCACGATCTGGATCTGTTCTTCTGTACGAATTCCTGTTTCGACGGCCACGAGTGTCGCCAGTCCGTTCCTCACCACGTACACCTTCTGACCCTGCATATCGGGGATTACCGAGTAGGTCGGAATGAGGACGGCATCATCCTGACGCTTGAGCAGCAACTCAATCTTGGCGAACGACCCGGGGAGGATCATCTCGCGATCATTCCGCGCAATCGCCCGCAGCTTCAGGGTGCGTGTCACGGGATCAACCTTCGGCTCAATGGCGTAGATCGTCCCCTCATTCTGCTTGCTGGACCCTTCAAGAGTGAATCGGATCTTGTTTCCCTTTTGAACTATTCCGGCGTACTTCTCGGGAATCGAAAAGTCGACCTTCACTGAGCTGATGTCTTGCATACGAGCGACCAAGGTGGTCGGTGAAATGTAGCTCCCTTCACTGATGTACCGAAGGCCGACCACACCGCTAAAGGGGGCGCGAATTTCCATCTTTTGAAGCTGAGCATTCAGCAGATTCACTTCAGCGTTCACACCATTCAGTTCGTTCAGAATCTCATCATATTGCTCCTGGCTGATGGCGTTGACTTCCCTCAGCCTTCGCTGACGGGATTCCTTCTCCTCGAGGAGCTTTCTCTTCGATTCCGCCTTCTGCAGCTGAGCGCGCAATTCACTGTCATTGATCTTGACGAGTAAATCACCCTTCTGAACGTGGCCCCCCTCCTTGAAGAGGATTTGCGTGACTTTTCCCGACACCTCGCTATAGAGCTCCACCTCCTCAGTTGCCAGAATGTTGCCCGACGCGAGGATCTTGTTGTCCAGTGGCCTTGGGGTGATTACGATGCCCCGGACCGGGAAACGCATCTCACCCGATCGGGGGTTGGCCCCTGAGGGTCGTTGTTGTCTCTCCTGAGACCCGGATGATGTCAAGAGCACTACCAATGCTACTGCAACAATTGGTACGATCACGAGAAGAATCTTTCGATATCTCACAAAAGAAGCCAAGTTTCCTCCGATCAATAATCTAACTGTTCTGCGGTCTGACTACCATCAAAGAACATCCCTGCCGGATGCTTTGGTTCCTCGACTATTCGTACCGCAGCGCATCGATGACATTGGACATTGCCGCCTTCCAGGCCGGATAGATGCCGAAGAAGATGCCAACGAACGATGCGAAGGCAAAGCTCACAATTATTGAGTTGACAGAGATCATCGGCGTCAGATTTCCATACGTCGTGACCAGATAGGATGCGAGCACCCCCAGACCGATACCAAAGCAACCGCCGACAACGCTCATGACGACGGATTCAATTAAGAACTGCCACATAATGTCGCGTTTGCGAGCGCCGATCGCTTTACGAACGCCGATTTCCTTTGTGCGCTCGGTTACCGAGACGATCATAATGTTCATAATGCCGATGCCACCGACCAGCAGAGAAACTGCTGCAATTCCCGCCAGGAGAAAGGTAAAGGTTTGCTGCGTTTCCTGAAACGTGGAGATAATATCGGCCTGATTTCGGATGGTGAAATCGTTGTCCTGGTCTTCGCGGAGTCTGTGCTCCCGGCGAAGAATGCGCTCGATATCGAGAAACGCTTCATCCATTCTCTTGTCGCTAACCACCTTCGCCGTCATCTGAGAGAGATAATCAACGCCGAACAATCGGCGCTGCGCTGTTGAGAGGGGAACGATGATTTGGTCGTCGGGATTTTGCCAACCGCTTTGACCCTTCGATTCGAGAACACCGATGACCTCGAAGTTTATCCCTGAAATGCGGATCCTTTTCCCAAGCGGATCGGATGTTGGGAAGAGGTTATCGACAATGCTCTGACCCACAACGCACACAGTCGCCACGCCGCTCTCCTCGGAGTGCGTGAAATATCGGCCCGCAACGGCCTTGGAATTTCGAACCTCCTCATACTCCGGCGTGGTCCCAACGATCCTCGTGTTCCAGTTGCGATTCTCGTACTTGACCTGAGCCTGGCGATTGAACTCGGGCACAACCGCGTCGATCGCCGGTGCCTTTTCTGTGATGGCGCTCGCGTCGCTATTCTTCAACCTCATGCTCGTGCCGAACTGTACAACGACGACCCCGCCGCCTCGCTGGGCACCGGGTGAGATATACAGCAAATTCGTGCCGAGCGATTGAATTCGCTCTATCACGGCTTTTTGAGCCCCCTCGCCGATCGCGATCATCGTAATGACTGCCGCCACGCCGATGATGATACCAAGCATAGTCAGCAGCGCCCGCAGCTTGTTCGCGACCAGCGCAGCCAGCGCCGTGAGAAAACTCTCTTTGAAGTTCATGGTTGCTCCTCAGCGCCTTCCGCCGCCGCCCGGCGTTGCGGTCACTCGGCTGCCACCGGTCATGCCGCCCAAGCCACTCATGCTCCTCATACGCTCATTCATCTGTTCAGCGGCAATTTTCGCGCGCGAGAGGGTTGTTATTTGGATCTCATCCCCTTCTTCAAGTCCGTCGAGCACTTCGGAATAATCGAAGTTGCTTGGACCGACTTTGACCAGCTTCGGAACGAACTCTTCGCCTTCCTTAACCAGAACGATCCGTTCCTTCACCTCGTTGGTATTGCTCACTTGAGACTGTCGCCGTGCACGGAAGCCTCCTTCTCCACCCATGCCTTCCATCCCGCCTGGACCGCTGCGGAACGCCATCATACCACCGCCGCCCGATTGTCCTCCTTGTGCACTCATCCGTTGCTGGAACTGGGCAAGCATCCGCTGGCGTTCTTCAGGAGACATCTTTTCCGTCCGCTCTCGCATTTGAGCACGAAGCTTTTGCCGTTCCTCTGGAGACGCATTCTGCATCTTCTGGCGCAATTCATCCATGCTCAGTTCTTTTTCCGGCTTGGCCTCGTTTTTCTCATCCTTGACTTCCCTCTGAGCTATCGCTCTCCCTTCTCCCGCTTGGGCTTCGCGCGTGCTATCGGTCTTGAGAGAAGCGAGGAGCGCCCTTCCCTGCTCGCTCCGCGGATCTTTCAGCGCCTCATTCGGGACAAGCACAACACTTTGCCGACGGAAGATTTCAATGTCGACCGAAGCGCTCATTCCGGCCTTCAACTTGTTGTCGACGTTCCGAACCAGAATGACAACATTGAATGTCGTAACGTTTTGCTGCGTTTTTCCCAGTGGAGCGATACGGATGATCTCCCCATAGAACGTATCCTCAGGGTATGCATCTGCAACAACCTTCGCTCGCTGGCCGACCTGCACTTTGCCGATATCCACCTCGTCAACGTTCGTTTCGACGTGCACTTCCGCCATATCGGCAATCGTTGCAATGAGCGTTCCGCCGCCAACGTTCGTTACACCTGAAGAGATGATCTGCCCGATTTCGACGTTCTTCGTGAGGATGGTACCTGAGATGGGGGCCATCACGCGAGTGTCACGGAGCCGCTCGTCCGCGTTCGATAATGCTGCACGCGCTTTCACGAGTTGAGATTGAGTACGGACGTACTCGACGTTGGCTTGATCCCGCTCCTGCTGGGAGCTCAACCCTTTCGCAAACAATTCCTCGGCCCTCTTGTTGCTGTTGTCGGCCTGTTTGGCACTCGCTTCGCTCAACGCAAGGTCTGCTTTGGACTGATCATAGTCATTCTTGGCGATTCGTTGATCCAAAGCAACGAGGAGTGTCCCTTTTGTCACATACATCCCCTCAACGAAGCTCAGCTCCTCAACCTGGCCACTGGCTTTCGATTTGATCTCAACCTTGTTGATGGGTTGAACAACACCATTCGCAGAGACGGTGAGATTGAGGTCACCGCGTTCAATCTTCGCGACACGTGTTATCTGGCCAGTGGGGATAGGATCAGTTTTCCCATTGTTGCCGAGGAAATAGTAGCCTAACGCCACGGCAGCGATCACGAACATACCGATATAAATAAACATCTTCTTCATTCAACATCGCTCCTTGATTTTGAGTAACTGATCTTACGCAAAACCGGAAATTGTCGGGTTCGCACCGAAAAAACCACACACCCCTCTGCTCCCCTCTCTCAACCCGCAACCCGACGCTCGAGAGGGGACGTGTAAAGCGTGGATCATAACGCACCGCAAAACCTGAGAGCAATCAGTCCCCTCTATAGCAAGGGTGTCGTGCGCTGGGGAGAGGGGATGTA
>ERZ1292640.2628-Hain-H43-02um-R1-2628-length-14280-cov-6_pt1 | contig 14280 bp, 15 predicted proteins | sample MGYA00564404_ERZ1292640 | MGnify/ENA primary metagenome ERZ1292640 (study PRJEB36523, sample SAMEA6512636) | groundwater metagenome | collected 2019-01-08 | study: AquaDiva: Metagenomics assemblies of 32 groundwater samples
AAACAGTTTACCAGGATAAGCTTTTAGGGACAGCTGACGCGGTAAAGCGCGCGTCCAGCAGCCTGGATGGTTTTAGCGGCAATATATTGATTCTTTACGGCGACCAGCCGTTATTGGAAAAAGAAACGTTAGCCCGCTTGCTTGAAAAACATAACGAAAATAAGGCTGACGCCACTATTCTGACAGGGATAACAAATGATCCTTTTGGTTATGGCAGGATTATTCGCGATAATTTTTCCCGTGTTACCGCCATAGTCGAAGAAAAGGACGCTGATTACGCTCAAAGGGAAATAAAAGAGATAAATACCGGAATAATTTGTTTTAAAAAAGAGCCGCTTTTGCGTTCAATCGCCGGGATAAAGCCGAATAACGCTAAGAAAGAGTATTATCTTACGGATGTTATTAAGATATTCGCGCAGGAAGGTTTGAGGATAGAATCTTTGTGTATTGATGAAAAGGACGCCGGACAAGCGCAGGGAATAAACACGCGCGGTGACTTAATAGCCGCCCAGAAAGTTATGCGGCTTCGGCTTTTAGAGGATTACATCGGCAAGGGAGTAAGTATCGTTGACCCTGAAAGTACCTTTATAGACAGTGGCTGTAAAATAGGCGAAGAAACAGTAATTTATCCCTTTACAGTTATAGATAAAGATGTTAAAATAGGAAAATTATGCTCAATAGGGCCGTTTTGTCATTTAAGGAGCGGCACCGTCCTTGAGGATAATGTTTTAATAGGCAATTTTACCGAGCTTGTCCGTACCCGCATTGGCAAGAATACCTGGATGAAACATTTTAGTTATCTGGGCGACGCGGTTGTGGGCAGGAATGTAAATATAGGCTGTGGAACGGTTTCTGCGAATTTCGACGGCGTAAATAAACAAAAAACTGTTATTGAAGACGATGCGTTTATAGGCGTGGATACACTTCTGCGTGCCCCGGTAAGAATAGGCAAAAAAGCAAAAACCGGAGCAGGCGCGGTAGTTATTAAAGACGTTAAAAAAGGCACTGTAGTTGTAGGGGTTCCGGCGCGCGAATTAAAAAAAGCTTAATACAAGAAAATTTTACGTTAATGCAGATATAAGCAGGTTATAATCTGTGCCCATCTGTGTTATTAGTATGTCGATAGGCAAATATCTGTGATTATCTGTGTTTAGGAGAAGAGAAAATGGACAAACTTGCCATTATTACAGGTAATGCCCATCCGCAGTTAGCAAAAGATATTTGTAAATACCTGAACATAAAATTATCAGATGCTTTAGTCAGCAAGTTTAGCGAAGGGGAAACAAGGGTAAAGATTAACGAGAATATCAGGGGCAAAGATTGCTTTGTCATACAGCCTACCTGTCCGCCGCCTAATGAAACCCTAATGGAGCTGTTGATCCTTATAGACGCTCTTAGAAGGGCTTCGGGAAAAAGGATTACAGCGGTAATCCCTTATTTCGGATACGCCCGTCAGGACCGTAAAGACCAGCCGCGGGTGCCTATTACAGCGAAACTTGTTGCCAATTTGATTACGGTCGCCGGAGCAGATAGGGTTTTAACAATGGACCTGCATGCCGGCCAGATTCAGGGATTCTTTGATATTCCTGTGGATCATTTATTCGCGGTCGGGGTTTTTGTCGATTATTTTCAAAAACAGAAATTGGATAACCTGGTAATAGTTTCTCCCGATGTCGGCGGGATAAAAATGGCAAGGGCTTATGCCAAACGCCTGGGCGCGGGGCTGGCTATAGTTGATAAGCGCAGGATTTCTCCTGAAACAATCGAAGTCGCGCATATTCTCGGCGATATCGAAGGCAAAGAAGCAATATTAGTCGATGACCTTATTGCCACAGGTTCATCGCTTATAGAAGCCGCCGAGATTTTACATAAAGAAGGGGCAAAGAATATCCGCGCGGCAGTAAGCCATGGGATCCTTTCGGGAAACGCTATAGAGCGTATAGATAAGTGCAAGCCCCTGAAGGAATTGTTGGTTACCGACAGCATACCTGTGTCAGACGGAAAAAAACATCCGAAGATAAAGGTTTTGTCAATAGCTGACCTTCTTGGCGAGGCGATCAAGAGGATACATAATGAAGAGTCAGTGAGTTCGTTGTTTGATTAATTATTAACTGTTATCGCGCGCCCCGCCATAGGCGGGGCGCTTGTGATTGTAGAAATGAGGAATAAAGAATGGAAGAAATAATTTTAGAAGCAATTAAAAGAGAAGATGTCGGCAGTGGTAGAGTAAACAGGCTGCGCAAGAAAGCAATTATACCTTGTGTGGTATATGGCGAGGGGAAAAAAGCGTTTAATATACAGGTCTTGGCAAAAGATTTAACGAATTTAATGGCTAAACACCGCGGAGAATCTTTTGTTTTAAAGCTAAGGATAAAAGAAGGCGACAGCCACAAGGATAAATCAGTATTAATTAAGGAAACTCAATATAATCCTGTTACTGATAAGATTGTCCATGTGGATTTTATCGAGATTTCCCTGACTAAAACAATCAAAGTCAAAGTTCCTTTGGTAGCCAAAGGGGACGCGATAGGGGTAAAGTTAGACGGAGGCATTTTAGATCATATTATGTGGGAGTTTGAAGTGGAATGCCTTCCTACGGAAATACCAAAGTCCATTGACGTCGATGTCACGAATCTTAAAATAGGCGATTATGTGCAGGTAAAAGATATCAAGGTTCCTCAAGGGATAAAGGTTTTACACGAGCTTGATGCTACAGTTTTACATCTTGCGCCTCCCGAGAAAGAAGCCGCGCCTGCCGCCGAAGGAGCAGTTGAAGGCGAAGCAAAGCAAGAGCCGGAAGTAATCAAGGAAAAGAAGAAAGAGGCTGAAGAGCCGGCTGCGGAAGGCAAGGGCGGTAAGGGGAAAGAGGATAAGAAATAGATTAGTTAGCCGGTTAGCCGGTTAGCCGGTTAGCCAGTTAAATTACAAAAACTGGCAAACTGGTAAACTGGCAAACTGGCAAACTAACTAATTGCCATGAAAGCTATTATCGGATTAGGTAATCCGGGTTTGGCTTATAAAAATACTCGGCATAATCTTGGATTTATGGTAGCCGACGCGCTTTTGCAAAGTTGGAAACAGAAATTTAAAAGCGACAGTAAGACAGGCTGTTTGAAAGCAAAGTTGAATTTTTCCGGCGAGGTTATTTTTATTTGTAAGCCTCTTTCCTATATGAACCTTTCAGGTAAATCAGCCAAAAAGATTGTCGAATCAGCAAACATCGCCGCGGGTGATATGTTGGTTGTTTGTGACGATGTGAATCTCGAGCTTGGCGAGATGAGAATCAGGGTTAAAGGGGCATCAGGCGGCCATAAAGGGCTGGCTTCTATTATTGAGGAGCTAGGAACGGAAAACTTCCCGCGTTTAAGAATAGGCGTTGCTTCGCCTAAAGGCGGCAGGGAATTATCCGATTATGTTTTATCCGCTTTTTCGCGCGCGGAGCAAAAAACAATAGCCGCGGTTATTGAAAAAGCCAAGGAAGCCATTGAGTGTTGGGCGGAAAACGGCATACAGGATGCGATGAATAAGTTTAATTGACGGACGCTTTTGTTGGCAACTTGCGTCCGTCATTGCGAGGAGCCTTGGCTTAACAAATAGGCGACGAAGCAATCCCTAAAAACGAGATTGCTTCGTCACTGATATGCCAAGCGATGGTTCCTCGCAATGACAGGCTTAATTTATACAACAATGATGTTTAATATAATCAGAATTATTTAAGGAGAGAAAAGAAGATGAATAGTTACGAAGCAATGTTTATAGTTAATCCGAACCTTAATGAAGAGCAAAAGAAAGATGCCCTTAATCAACTAAACGACGTCATCATTAAAAATCAGGGTGAGGTTGTTAATTCCGCGGTCTGGTCGGAAAAAAGAAAACTGTGCTACGCGATTAAGAAATTTCAGGAAGGCATATATTTTTTGGTGAACTTTAAAGTTTCCCCGAGCGCGATCACAAAAATAAAGCAGGTTTATAAGCTGAATGAGAATATTATCAGGATGCTGTTGTTGAAGATTGAATAAAATGAAGTTGTTGGGAAGGAGTTTTAAAACATGGCAAGCCTAAACAAAGTTTTGCTTATCGGTAATCTTACCCGGGATCCAGAACTGCGCTATACCCCTCAAGGTACAGCCGTGGTGAATATAGGATTAGCAGTGAATAGGCGTTGGAAAGATAAAACCGGCCAGCAAAAAGAAGATGTTTGTTTTATTACAGTTGTGGCGTGGGATAAACAGGCGGAGGTATGTAACCAGTATTTGCATAAAGGCAAGCCGATATTTGTTGAGGGCCGGCTTCAGTTTCGTTCTTGGCAGGATAACGCCGGGGCAAAACGTTCCACTATCGAAGTCAGGGCTGAAAGGATTCAGTTCTTGGGGGCTCCGCAAGCGGCTGGCGAACATGCGCCGGCAGGAGTTCAGGACGCGGTTCCCGAGGCTGATATGAATAACAATGCTGCCCCCGCGGCAGCGGATGATATTTCTTGGATGGAAGGAGAAGATAAAGGTGTTGATGGATAGAAAAAATACAATGGGGGGAAGGCGCAAAAAACTTGCGCCGGGTGAACGCGGCGAAGGCCGTTTTCGTAAAGATAAAGACGCGGATTTCGGCCCGGCAAGAAAGAAGTTTTGCCGTTTCTGCGTTGAGAAAATAGACGGGATTGATTATAAGGATATCAAAAGGCTGGAAAAGTTTATCAGCGAAAGAGGCAAGATTATTTCGCGCAGGATATCCGGAAATTGCGCCCGTCATCAGAGAAAAATGGCCGAGGCGGCTAAACGTGCCAGGTTTATCGCGTTGTTGCCGTTTGTGAAGGTTTAAGCGCGTATTTAATTTCAATCCGCAATGTAAGATGAGGTAATTATGAAAGTAATTTTACGAGAAAATGTGGAAAAACTCGGGCGTATTGGCGATATAGTTAATCCTAAAGACGGCTTCGCGAGAAATTTTTTGATTCCTCAAGGTTTGGCGGTAGAGGCAACAAAAGCTAACATAAAAGCCAATGAGTTCTCAAAGAAATCAAAAGAAATCTTAAGTGAAAAGGAAAACGCTCTCGCCCGCGAGCTGGCAAAGAAATTACAGGACGCTTCTTTTACTATGTCTGTGGAGGCTAATAGCGAAGATAAACTTTACGGTGCTATAACTGGCGACGATATAGCCGCTCTTTTGCAGCCGGAAGGCTACAAAATTGACAAAAAGAATATTATTCTTGATGAACCCATAAAGGCGTTAGGTATTTATCAAGCAGAGATAAAGTTTAATTCAGATGTTTCGGCAAAAATAAAGCTTTGGGTGGTAAGAAAATAGTTTACGCAGTAACCAGATAAAAAAGAAAAAAGTCATTGCGAGGAACCTTCGCTTGGCATATCGGTGACGAAGCAATCACGCTTCTAAAATGAGATTGCTTCGTCGCCGCCTCCAAATAAAAGCTCCTCGCAATGACGATAATTTTCATGTCCCAAGAATTAACTCTCGAAAAAATCCCTCCGCAAAATCTAGAAGCAGAAATGGCCGTTTTGGGTTCAATGCTTATTGATGATGAAGCTATCGGCTATTCTGTTGAACTCTTGTCCGAAGATGATTTTTATAATAACACGCACAGGATTATATATAGCAGTATTTTAAACCTTTACAACGTTAATAAAGCTGTTGACCTGATTACTATTTGCGACGAGCTGAAGCGCCAGAACCTCCTTGAAAAAGTCGGCGGGCCCAGTTTTCTCGCCGGCCTTACCGATAGCGTGCCTACGTCCGCTAACGTGCGCCATTATGCCGGAATTGTCCGCGAAAAGTCAATGCTTCGTTCTTTAATCGGCAACTCCACACAGATAATCAGAGAGGCTTATATCTGTGAAGATAACGCCGAAAGCGTCCTTGATAACGCCGAGCGGCTGATTTTTGAGATAAGCGACCGCCACCAGGCAGGCACATTCGTGCCGATCAAGGAACTCATTAAGAGTTCAATTGAGACGATAGACAGGCTTTACCAGAAAAAAAGCCATGTAACAGGCATCCCGACGGGATATGTTGACTTTGACATTAAGACCGCGGGGTTACAGCCTTCGGATTTGATCATCATCGCCGCCCGCCCTTCAATGGGAAAGAGCGCTTTAGCAATTGGGATAGCCGAGTACGCGGCAGTCATTGAAAAAATCCCGGTTGCTTTTTTTAGTTTGGAAATGTCAAAAGAACAATTGGTCCAGAGGCTTCTTTGCTCGCATGCTAGAGTGGACGCGCATAAGGTCCGGACAGGGTTTCTTTCAGTCTCTGACTGGCCTAAGCTTACCGCCGCCGCCGGCAAGCTTTCCGAAGCACCCATATTTATAGACGATACCCCGGCCATTTCTGTTATGGAATTGCGGGCCAAGGCGCGCCGGTTGAAATCGCACCACGATATAAAGATGATCATCCTCGATTACCTTCAATTAATGCGCGGGACTGCTAATTCTGAAAGCAGGCAGCAGGAAATTTCCGAAATATCCCGTTCAATAAAGGCATTAGCCCGTGAAATAAATGTGCCGGTCATCGCTATAAGCCAGTTGTCCAGGGCTGTTGAGTCGCGTAATGACCACCGGCCGCAGTTATCGGATTTAAGGGAATCAGGAGCTATTGAGCAAGACGCGGATGTGGTTGTGTTGATTTTGCGCGAAGAATATTATAATCCCACGGAAGAAAACAAAGGACTTGCAGAGATAATCATCGCCAAGCAGCGTAACGGCCCTGTAGGGAGCTTTAATCTGACTTTTATCAGGGAATATACGCGTTTTGAAAATCTCGCTGTCCGTCAGGAAGGATAAAAAGATGAGAAAAAGCATAATACGCGGGGTGGTTTTATTTTCCATCTGCTTTTGTGCTATCGCGCGCGCTCAAGATGCTACCAATACGACTGTGAAAGAGCCCGCGGGGATTTCTTCGCCGGCAGATGTTACTAATACCACGGTTAAGGAGCAGCCTGTTAACTCGCCGGCTTCTACGCAACAGCCTGTTGTTTTAAAGGTTACGAAAATCGAGGTAAAAGGCAATAAATCTATAAGTAATACGGTAATACTGGCTAAAATTAAAACCCGCGTAGGCTCGGAATATTCCACTAATATTATTAGCGACGACATAAAACGGCTTAATGAGTTAGGGTATTTCAGCGATATCAGTATTGATACCGCGGATTATGAGGGGGGCTTGAAGTTGACCATTATGGTTACCGAGAAATCCATAATCCAGAAGATTAATCTGGAAGGGCTTTCACGCATGATCAGGGATGAAAAATTACGGGAAATGCTTAAGTTAAAGGAAGGCCAGTACCTAGACCAGGTTTTACTTAAAGAAGATATAAGCACTATAAAAGATTTTTGTGTGAAAAAGGGCTTCGCGCAAGCAGATGTCAATTATAAAGTCGACACCGACCCTAACACAAACAAATCCACGCTCACTATAACCATAGAGATAGGCAAGCGTGTCATTATCAGAAAGATCGATATCCGCGGCAATAAGAATTTTAAATCATCAAGGTTGTTGAAGCTTATTAAAACTAGAAGCGCCGCTTGGTTTAATTCAGGCCTTTATAAAGAGGACCTTTTAAAAGACGATATCGAAAGGCTCAAGTCATTTTACCGGCGGGAAGGATTTAGTGACATAAGTATAGATTATGAGGTAGGCTACTATTCGGCAAAGAAGGGCATGATGTTTGTTAATATACGCGTAGATGAGGGAAAAAAGTATGTTGTTGGCGGCGTCTTCATTAAAAATAACAAGGTTTTTACGGAAGAGCAGATTAAAAAAGCGCTTAAATTGACTTTGCCGGGCAAGGTTTTTAGCAGTGAGGCTATGCAGGAGGATATTTCTAATATTCAGGCGGTATATTTTGACAGGGGCTATATTTTTGCCCAGGCTAACGCGACTACTTATCTTAACACAAATACCGATAAGGTAGATATTACTTACGTGATTGACGAAGGCGCGGTCGCGTATTTGGACAAAGTGAATATCCGGGGCAATATTAAAACTAAAGATAAGGTCATACGGCGAGAGTTAAGGATTTTTCCCGGAGAGCGTTTTGACGGCCAGAAATTGAAACGCAGTAAAGAGCGCCTGCAGAATTTAGGTTATTTTGAAGAAGTTAATTATGACATCGAGCCCTCTTCGTCAAGCGACCCGGATAAAAGGAATCTCGTTGTAGATGTGAAAGAATCGAAGACCGGAGAGTTCAGTTTCGGCGGCGGCTATAGTACGGTGGAAAAACTTATTGGTTTTGTTGAAGTCGCCCAGAAGAATTTCGATTGGAAAAACTGGCCGTATTTTACCGGCGGCGGCCAGGACCTGCGCCTGCGCGCGGAACTGGGGACTGTTTCCAAGAACTTTGACCTTAGCTTTACGGAACCGTGGATATTTGATTATCCTGTTTCTTTTGGTTTTGATGGTTACCGCAGGACTCAAGACCGTCAGACTGATATTGGTTATGGTTACAGCGAAAGAAGGACCGGAGGGGATTTACGCTTAGGCAAAGAGTTAACGGAATTCTTAAAAGGCAACATTATGTACCGCTTGGAAAGCGTTAAGATCGGGGATGTCGATACTAACGCTACGACAGACCTGAAGAAAGAGGTCGGCACTAATTTAACCAGCACTGTGGAATTTGGTTTGTCTCAAGAAACCACTGATAACGCCTTAAACCCTTCGCGCGGGTATATTTTAGCAGGCACCTTTGATTTTACCGGCGGGCCATTCGGAGGAGACAAGAACTTTTACAAATTTAACGCCCGGGCAAGCAAATATTTTAACCTGATAATGTCTTCTGTTTTAGAATTTAGGCTCCGGGCAGGCATCGCGGATTATTATGGCAATTCCGACGAGGTTCCGATATATGAAAGGTTCTATGCCGGCGGCGCTTATACTATCCGCGGCTATGAAGAAAGAAAAGTCGGCCCGGTTGATACTGTGACGGGGGATCCTATCGGCGGAAATTCAATGGTAGTAGGCAATATCGAGTATCTTTATCCTATAATGGACTTTTTAAAAGCCGCCGTGTTTTATGATATAGGAAACGTCTGGGCAAAGACAAATCAATTCGCCTCTGGCAGTTACAAGGCAGGCTTTGGTTTTGGCGTGCGCCTTAAAACGCCCATCGGCCCGGTAAGATTGGATTACGGCTGGCCGTTGAATAAAGCGCAGGGACAGACGGAAAAAGGAAAAGGCAGGCTGCATTGGAGTTTGAGCCATGGGTTTTAGTTTAGGTGTTAGGTTATAGGTGTTAGGTGAAAAGGAAAAATTTTGAAAGGAGAATAAACGTGAAAAAAATAGGTGTTATTGTAGCAGTGTTGTTTTCTTGTTTGTTTGTAGTATCAGCATTCGCGCAGGAAAAAATTGGCTATGTGGATGTGGCAAAGCTTTTTGATGATTATCAGAAAACCAAGGATTTTGATAAAATGTTAGAAGATAAAGTCGGCGCTTACGATAAAGACCGTGAGGCTAAAGTAGCCGAAATAAAGCAGATGCAGGATAAGCTGAATATATTATCCGATAAAGAAAAAGAAGCCAAACAAAAAGAATTAGAAGCAAAAGTTAAGACCATCAGGGACTATACATTATCCAGAGAAGGAGAAATCAGGAAAGAAAGAGATGATAAATTCAAAGAAATACTGGATGATATCGAAAAGTCTGTAAAGCAATACGCCCAGCAAACCGGTTATACGCTTGTAATGAATAGCAAGGTTCTTGTCTATAATAACGGCTCCAGCGATATAACCGCGGAAGTTGCCAAGATTCTACAGGCAGGATATAAGAAATAATCAAAGCCAGATTCGGTTTAGGGGTAAGGGTAAAGGGTTAAGCGGTAAGGGGTAGGTTTATGCAGAAAAAGTTAAGCGAGATAGCTAAATTAATCGGCGGCAAAGTTGTTGGCGGGCCTGATGTCACCATAAAAGGTGTCTGTGGGATTAAAGAGGCGCGGGAAGGCGATATTACTTTTATCGCTAACCAGAAGTATCTTCATTTGTTGAATGACACAAGGGCATCAGCGGTTATTACCGAAGAAGGCGTTAAGGCCGCGTCTAAGCCTCTTATTTATACGGATAATCCTTCTTTAGCTTTTTCAAGAGTAGTTTCTTTGATGGCGCCCGATAGCATCGTTCACCCTGTCGGTGTGCATAAAACCGCAATCGTCGGTAAAAACGTGTCTTTAGGTAAAAACACAGCGCTTGGCGCTTATGTTGTGATAGATGATAACGCCTCTTTGGGTGAGAATACCGTGATTTATCCCGGATGTTTTATTGGCAGGGGCACGAGTATCGGTAAGGGATGTATTATTTATCCCAATGTTTCCATACGTGAGAGGATAAAAATAGGGAATAATGTCATAATCCACAGCGGCACTGTCATCGGTTCTGACGGTTTTGGATTTGTTGAGGTCAAGGGCAGGCATCAAAAAATCCCGCAGATAGGAACGGTCGAAATATGCGATGATGTGGAGATTGGGGCGAATGTGGCTATTGACCGGGCGCGTTTTGATAAGACATTTATAGGCAAAGGCACAAAGATTGATAATTTGGTTCAGATCGCGCATAATGTCGTTATCGGCGAGAATTGTCTGATCGTCTCGCAGGCTGGGATTTCCGGCAGCACAAAAATCGGCAACAGGGCTATTCTTGCCGGGCAGGCAGGGCTTGTAGGCCACATTACAATAGGCGATGGGGCAGTAGTCGGCGCGCAAGGCGGCGTAACAAAATCAGTGCAGGCGAACACCTTTGTTTCCGGGTACCCGGCGCGGCCTCATTTCGAAGCGATGAAGTCTTACGCCGCCTTACAAAAGCTTCCCGAAACCCAGAAGGAAATTTACGAGTTGAAAAAACGCGTAGAAGGACTGGAGAAGAAACTTAAAAGAGAATAATTATGGAACATGGACAGCAGACGATAAAAAACCCCGTAAAGATTTCGGGCGTGGGCTTACATACGGGAAATAAAGTCAGTTTATCTTTTCTTCCGGCGCCTGTAGATTCAGGCATAAATTTTATACGGGTGGACTTGCCGCAAAAGCCGGTGATCAAGGTTTCGACGGATAACCTTATCGAGCCTTCGCGTAGTGTCCGCCGGACTTCTTTGAGCGCCTGCGGCGTTGAGGTGCAGACAATCGAGCATTTGATGGCGGTTTTATCCGGCTTAGAAATTGATAATCTTTTTATTGAGATTGATAATGAAGAGGTCCCCGGCCTTGACGGATCAGGCGCTGAATTTTTAGAGCTTTTTAATAAAGCCGGCATCCAACAGCAAGAGGGAGAGAAAAAAATATATTCAGTAAAAGAGCCATTGTATGTTGAAGAGGGTTCTTCCTGCATTATGGCGGTTCCGGCGGATGAATATATCGTTAAATATACCTTAAATTATAATCATCCTTTGCTTAAAAGCCAATATTTGGAATTGTCGGTTAATCCCGGAAGTTTTAAGAGCCAGCTGGCCAGTTCACGTACGTTCTGCCTCGAAGAAGAAGCCCTTAATCTTCGATCGCAGGGAATCGGTAAGGGAGCTAATTATACAAACACATTGGTTGTCGGAAAAAGCGGAGTGATAAAAAATACCCTGCGGTTCGACGATGAGTTTGTCAGGCATAAAGTCCTGGATTTAGTTGGGGATTTATACATGCTCGGGGCCATAAGGGCTAAGATTATAGCGGTTAAAAGCGGCCATTCATTAAACCTTAAGCTGGCTAAGAAAATCCAACAGCAAAAGAAGAGGTCTGTTTCGGGAGGAATCGGCGCCTCGTATACGCCATCTGAAGGCGAACAGCTGGACGCGGCTTTGATCATGAAAATACTTCCTCACCGTTATCCATTTTTACTTGTCGACAGGATAATTTCATTGGAAAAAGGGAAGCGCGCGGTGGGAATAAAAAATGTAACAGTGAATGAAAACTTCTTTGTGGGGCATTTTCCCGGGAAACCGATAATGCCCGGAGTTTTGATTATAGAGGCAATGGCGCAGGTGGGCGGAGTAATGATGCTCTCGCCCGAAGAGAATAGGGGCAAGCTCGCCTATTTTCTGGCTGCCAACGAAGTAAAATTCAGAAAGACAGTTATACCGGGAGATCAACTATTGTTGGAGGTCGAAGCGGGAAAAATAAAATCAAAGACCGGACAGATCAGGGCTAAGGCATTAGTAGAAGGAAAGGTCGTCGCAGAGGCAGAGCTTATGTTCGCCCTCGCGGAAAGTTAATCAAGCGTCACAGCGTCATTGCGAGGAACCCTTGCTTGGCATATTAGTGACGAAGCAATCTCTATGGCAAATAAAATTCACAGCACGGCAATAATATCTGCGAAAGCCCGGTTAGGCAATAATGTCGAAGTGGGGCCATGGACGGTCATCGGAGCGGATGTTAAAATCGCAGACAACGTAATTATCGGGCAGGGCTGCCTTATTGAAGGCGACACTGTTATAGGTTCTGGTTGTAAAATTTTTACCGGAGCTGTGATAGGCAGTATACCTCAAGATTTAAAATACAAAGGCGAGAAGACCAAGGTGGTTATCGGCGAAAACAATGTAATACGCGAATACTGTACTATAAACATAGGCACCGTCGATAAGGGCACAACTGAAATCGGGGATAACAACTTAATTATGGCTTATTCTCATATTGCCCATGATTGCCTGGTCGGCAGCCATTGTGTTTTGGCAAACTGCGCGACGCTGGCGGGCCATGTAACCATAGAGGATAGGGTGGTCATGGGCGGATTGTCCGCGATACACCAGTTTTCGCGCGCGGGAAAGCTTTCTATCATCGGCGGATGTTCCAAGGTCGTTCAGGATATCCCGCCGTTTTCAACCTGTGACGGCCATCCGGCTAAAGTTTTCGGGCTTAATCTCGTCGGATTAAGGCGCTCGCAGGTATCCGCGAAAATAATTACGGATTTAAAACAGGCTTTTAAATTTTTATTTTTCAGCGGGTTAAACACCGCAAATTCTCTAGAAAAAGTAAAAAAAGAAGTCTCTTCAAGCCCTGAAATCCTGTATTTAACAGAGTTCCTCAAATCTTCCAAGCGCGGCGTAACTCGCGCGCATAAAGATATCAACGAATAAAATGGAAAAAATCGGTGTTATTGCCGGAAGAGGTAATTTTCCGTTGCTTCTTGCCAGCGAAGCAAAACTTGCGGGTTATGATGTTGCCGCAATCTGCGTTAAAGGCAATACCCGAAGGCAGATCAAGAAATTTATTCCTCAAACATATTGGCTGGATGTGACTGAATTCAAGAAGATCCCCGGAATTTTTAAAAAAGAGGGGATTTCTAAAGTGATTCTGGCCGGACAAATAAATCCTTACCTTTTATTTAACAGCAGGGTCATGTCTAATCCTGACGTGCAGGATTTTTTCGGCAAGATAGAGGATTGCCGCGCGGATACGGTGTTTAAATCGTTTGCCAAAAAGTTAGAACAGGCCGGATTAGAGTTGTTGAATTCGACCTTGTTTTTAGAGAAATATATTCCTTCAAGCGGTGTTTTAACCAAAAGGAAGCCTTCACAAGAAGAGCAGAATGATATCAAGCTAGGGTTTATAGCGGCTAAACATTTAGGCGGCATAGATATCGGACAAAGCGTCTGTGTAAAAAACGGAATCATTCTGGCAGTAGAGTCAATAGAAGGCACGGATAATACGGTAAAACGCGCCAAGGCATTATCCGGCAGAGAAATAGTTTTGGTTAAGGCAAGCAAACCTAATCAAGATCCGCGTTTTGATGTGCCGGTCATAGGGCTAAAGACGATAAAGAACCTGCCTAAAAAAAGCTGCCTGGCGATTGAGGCCGGAAAGACTTTATTTATTGATAAAGAAAAAGCCACACATCTGGCGGATAAGAAGGACATAGCGATAATTGCGGTAGAGGTTACATTGTAGGAACTGTTTCTGCCCATTGAGCCGCGAATTGTAGTGACAGCACAGTGTGCTGTCACTACACTAATGCAAAAAGCAAATTTTACTTGACATCAGCTTTCAGCTTGCTAAACTAATAGTAATAAAGGGTTTATTGACAAATATAGGAGGGTAAAATGGTTAAGAAAACAGTAGAGCTGAGGTTTCAGGCGCCGGAAGCGAAAAAAGTTAGCTTATCAGGCAGTTTTAACAACTGGAAACCTAGCGGAATATTGGCAAAGAAGGATCGTGCGGGTAATTGGGCTGTTAAATTAAGCCTTGCCCCGGGGAAATACGAATACAAATTCATCGTCGACGGGTCTTGGCTTGCTGATCCAACTTGCCGGATGACCGTGCCCAATGGCATGGGTTCCACTAACTGTGTATTAGAAGTCAAATAA
>ERZ1292640.2629-Hain-H43-02um-R1-2629-length-14274-cov-6_pt1 | contig 14274 bp, 13 predicted proteins | sample MGYA00564404_ERZ1292640 | MGnify/ENA primary metagenome ERZ1292640 (study PRJEB36523, sample SAMEA6512636) | groundwater metagenome | collected 2019-01-08 | study: AquaDiva: Metagenomics assemblies of 32 groundwater samples
CAGGCAAGTCGCAAAGTGAAACTTTGTGAAATCCTTAGTGTAAATACTGACTTTGCGTCCTTTGCGACTTTGCGAGAGACTTTTCGTCCGGCTCTCTAGAGTTGGAATATGAGGGCTGACAGCTGAGCGCTGAGAGCCAAAAGCCAAATTCCAACTGCTAACAGCTAGTGTTGCGTTCCTAAGATAAGTTGAGTAAGTCGTTCGATTTTTGCGAAGATTGAATCGGCCGTAGCGGTCCAGATGAATGGTTTTGGGTGCCTGTTGTAGTGGTCGATGTAGTCCTGGATTTTAGCAGTAAGTTCTTTGACACTCTTGAACGTTCCACGCCTGATCGCTTTCTGCGTGATAATGTTGAACCAGATTTCGACCTGGTTCAGCCAGGAGGCGTAGGTTGGAGTATAGTGGACGTGCCATCGTTCATGGGCAGCGAGCCAACGCTTGACTCTCGGATGCTTGTGTGTGGCATAGTTGTCAACCACGATGTGCACATCGAGCTTCTGCGGGACGTTCTGCTCGACATGCTTCAAGAACGTCAGGTATTCCTGATGCCGGTGGTCTGCGCTTGCACTGAGTCAGCACCTTCCCCTTGGCGATGTCCAGCGCAGCAAAAAGGGTTGTGGTGCCGTGTCGCTCATAGTCGTGAGTGACTCCTTGGACGTATCCAAGACCCATCGGTAACATTGGCTGTGTTCGTTCCAAGGCTTGGATTTGGCTCTTTTCATCGACACACAGCACAACGGCGTTCTCGGGAGGGCTCAGATAGAGCCCCACGATATCACGCACCTTTTCCACAAAGAACGGGTCGGTCGACAGTTTAAAGTGTCTCTGCCGATGCGGTTGAAGGCCGAAGGCCTGCCAGATACGGTGGACGGTCGTGTTGGAGATCTGTGTGCCCCGGGCTAGGGAGCGGACCGTCCAATGTGTTCCATCCGTTGGCTTGGTCTTGAGCGTCCGGCGAATCAGGGTTGCGATTTTCTCATCCGAGATTGTCCGCGGACGCCCAGGCTTCAGTTCATCGTGGAGTCCTTGAACACCGTGATCCAGATAGCGTTTGCGCCAGAGACACACCGATTGCTGGCTGAATCCGAGCTTCTCAGCGATTTGAGCATTGGCAAGCCCGTCGGCCGCTAACAGGACGATACGAGCGCGCTGAACAAGTCCGTGTGCCAGCGACCGAGAGCGGGCAATGGCTGAGAGTTGCTGGCGATCCTCCTCTGGGAGGACCACTGGTTTCTTAGGTCTGCCTTTCGACATGGGTCACCTCCATGATACGAGACGAACCCAAGATACCAAAGGCCTACCACTTATTCAAGTTATTTAAGGAACAACACACTAGATGAAATCAATCGGGAAGATATTGCCGTTGTTCTTGATGCTGAGTTCATGCAATCCGTTTGCCCCGGGATTGGATGAGAACCTTGAGGAAGGGAGCTCGATTCTCGGAGATCCGGTGACGATTGACGGGGTGTTTCAGAATATCAAACATGCGTACACGTTTCGCGACACAACGATCTACGGCCAGTTGCTCAGCTCCGAGTTCTCGTTCGTTTACCGTGACTACGATCGGGGTGTCGATGTCACGTGGGGAAGAGATGAAGATATGTTGACGACGCACGGGTTGTTCCAAAACGTCCAGCGGCTCGATCTCGTCTGGAACAACATGATCTCCGTCTCGACGGATTCGCTGAATACGAGGGCCAATGTGAGTCGCAATTTTAATCTCACCGTCACATTCAATCCGAGTGATATCATTCGAGTCGACGGGTATGCAACGCTGGCTCTGGCTCGCCCCGAGCCGCAGAAACCGTGGATGATCGTCCGCTGGCGCGACGAATCGAATTTCTAATCTGTTTCCCTTTCCTTTTAGGAGACGGTTAGGCTCTGTCCTGAGCGAAGCGAGTCTCGACGCAGTCGAGACGAACGAAGTCGAAGGGGTGAGGTCCCGATGATTGTTGCTTACCAAGGCGAACCGGGTGCCTTTAGCGAGGAGGCTGCACGAAGCTTCTTCGGGCCGAAGGCTCATTTGCTTCCGGTGCAAAGCTTCAAGGACGTTTTCGCTTTCGCGGCCAAGCACGGATCGCACCACGGCGTTGTGCCGATTGAGAATTCCGTCTATGGTAGCGTTCATCAGAACTACGACCTCCTCCTGAAGCACAAGCTGTCCATCGTCGGCGAAGTGAAGCTTCGCGTCCAGCTCCACCTGATGACCCTTCCCGGCGTATCGTTGAAGGAGGTTCGTTCTATCTACTCCCACCCTCAAGCCCTGGGACAGTGTGAGGAGTTCTTACGCAGGCTCAAGCGGGTGAGCGTTGTGGCATTCTACGATACTGCAGGTGCAGCGAAAATGATTCGTGAGAAGAGCCGGCGAGATGCTGCTGCAATTGCGAGCGCCCGCGCAGCTTCTGCGTATGGCCTGGAAATTTTGCGCCGGAACGTGGAGAGCAACCACCACAACTACACCCGATTCATCGTGCTCTCGAGTAAACGGTCGAATCACAAGGTCGGGGAAAAGACCTCGCTGGTCTTTGCCGTGAAGAATGTTCCCGGAGCACTGTTCAAGGCGCTTGCGGTGTTTGCGCTCCGTGAGATCAACATGCTCAAGATCGAATCGCGCCCTCTCATTGGAAGGCCGTGGGAGTATCTCTTCTACCTCGATGTGGAAGGATCGACAGCCGACGAGAGAATGCAGCAAGCTCTCGATCATCTGGGTGAACTCGCGACGCTTGTGCGTATCCTCGGATCCTATCCGTTTGGCAAGACCATCAAGAGCTAATTCATGCAAATCGCGTACATTGTTCGTGAGAGCTTCTCGGGCTTCAAACGCGCAAAGCTATCGACGTTCGCAGCGATCATGACCATTTGCATATCGCTGTTGCTGCTGGGGACGGTTACGATTTTGGCGCTGAACGCCCACAGCATCGTCGAATCGATGCGTGAGAAAGTCGAGATGGAAGCATTCCTCGCGGATCATCTCGCCCCGATTGATGTGTCGATCGTGCGCGACAGCATCGCTTCGCTTCAGGGCGTGCGGGAAGTCCGCTACATCTCAAAAGAGCAGGCTGCAGCGATTTTCAAGGAAGAATTCGGCGAAGACATCCATAAGGTCTTGGACTTCAATCCGCTGCCAGCGTCTATCAAGATCTTTCTCAAAGATGGGTACAAAACGGCGAAAGGAGCCGAGTCGGTCTACAATGCCGTCAGGCAGATCAAGGGGGTGGATGACGTCATTTATCGCAAGACGTTGTTGGAGATGCTCGACCGGCGAGCGACCACGTTTCTCTGGCTCATCTTTGGTATTGGAGTTTTCATCACGATCTCGTCGATCTTCCTCGTCGCCAACACCATTCGGCTCGCGATCTACGCGAAGCGAAAAATCGTGCAGACGATGAAGCTCATCGGAGCGACGAAGTCGTTCATACGAGGTCCGTTTGTTCTTGAAGGCTTGGTGCAGGGTCTTGTCGGCGGAAGTGCAGCCGCAGGAATCCTCTTTCTCGTTTTTGAATATCTCGCGCGTTGGATTTCGGTTGAGCTATCCGATTTCGTCCGCATCCAACCGTTCTACTATGCGGTTGTTATCGGTGTCGGATGTGTGCTTGGTATTCTTGGAAGTGCGATTTCCATCAGACGCTTCATCGGCGAGAGTGTTGTTCATGAATGAGTGACGAGGGCCAAATTTCGCTTGATTTGGCGCATTGACATTTGGCGAAACAATTCCTAAGCTCCTGACGTTAGATTACATTGGTGAGAGAGATGGACAAGTTCCGAAAAAGACTGCTGGAAGCTCTGATTTTCTTCGCTAGAGAAGTGAAGAGTCCCACGAAGATGATGTTGTTCAAGCTCCTCGCGGAACTGGATTTCAGGCACTTCAAGGAGAAAGGATATCCAGTAACCAACCTAGAGTACGAAGCCTGGCCAATGGGTCCTGTTCCAAGGGAATTCAATCGTGAGATTTCTACCGAGAAAGACCTGGTCATTCCAAATGATTTCGCTGATGCGCTGGTTTGTGAGAGATTCGAATTCGAAAAATCGGATGGAAGCTTGGGCTTCGGATTTAAGTTCTATGCCAAACGTAAGCCGGATCTATCTGTTTTCTCACCGCGCCAACAACGGATATTGAAGGAAGTTTCCGAGATTTACAAGAATGCTTCCGCTACTGAGGCATCAAAAGCGTCTCACGAACCTGGTCAGCCTTGGACGCAAACAAGTCCCGGTGAAATCATAGACTTGGTGAGGTCAATCAAACTAAAGAAACCCCTAACAGACGAAGAAGCTCGTGAGATGATGGAGGAGATTGCCGCCTTCCATAAGACCTACCATTCCTGACGCGTGAGCAGTGATAAGACAGGGTGAAATATATCGGGATTCGCTCTATTCTTACCCTGCCGGAAATACCGAAGAGAAATTTCTGATCATACTCAGTAAGATTCATCTACCTTCCACTCCTATTGTGGTTACGCCGTGTACCACTAACAAGGCCAACCGGAAGTACCACCCAGGCTGTAACCACGCGAGCACGATATTCTACCTCGAGCGTAATCAAGACTTTTTCGTGAATGACACGATAGTTCAGCTCTACATAATCGACGAGATTAAATCAGAGAAATTCGAAGAGAAAAGGCAAGAGAGAATAATCGAGTTGCATGCGAGTCTAAAAAAGGAGACGCTTCAAAGGTTGATGAAGTGTGTCCTCGAACTGAAGGAAGACATTCCGGAAAGCCTTCACCATCTCTTGTTCTGACTTGTGCGACGGAAGTCCGAAGCAACGTGAAGAAGTTCGTAAGTCACATACGCTTTTCTCACATTTAGGAGCAAGATCGGAAACAGTATTCTTCGAACAAAACCCCACCCGCAGTTCAAACCTTGCCTCCAACAACTTGATTGATTTTTCTCCAAATCTTTTCTACTATCACACAGCAGAAAACGCGGTTCCATCAGTACCAGTTGCATCCACCCAATGATCCCATCTCCGGCTTCAAAGGAGTCCCTTCGGGAAAGGGATGCCTTTCCGACGGAACCCTTCGGGTCGGCACACTGCGCTCGGCTGAGCGTGCTGCGAAGCCTTCCCGCTAACAAAGGAACCGAGTTCAACTGAAGGTTGATCATACCACAAGGTAGCTCTGTATGAATAAGCTCATCGCGTTCTGGCGTTCTTCCATCGGCAAGAAAATCATCATGAGCCTCAGTGGGCTCTTTCTCTGTACGTTTCTCCTCGTGCACGTCGCGGTGAATCTGTTCTTGTTCAAGCGTGATGGTGGTGAAACGTACAACCAGGTCGCGCATTTCATGTCCTCGAACGTTGTCGTCAGAACAGTCGAGGTTGTCTTGTTTGTCGGTATCCTGGCCCACATGTTCAGCGGTGTTGTCGTCTGGATCAAGAATTGGCTCTCACGGCCGGTCGGCTACGAGATGTACAGGTTGAAGGACAACACGAAGTTTTCCTCACGTACTCCGATGCTGACTGCGAGCGCAAGCCTCGTCGGTTACTTCCTGGTCTCGCACTTGATCACGTTCTGGATTCCAACGAGATTCGGGGCGGAGCCGAAGCCTCCGTATCAAATGGTCTCGGAGGCGTTTTCTGATCCGGTCCTAAGCATCTTCTATATCATTGCTGTCGCCTTTCTCGCTTTTCACCTGAAACATGGTTTCCAGTCTGGCTTCCAAACGCTGGGACTCAACAACAAGAAGTACAAATGGCTGATCGATGCGTTTGCGGTGATTTTCTGGCTGATTATTCCGCTGGCGTTCGCTGCAATGCCGGCGTATTTCCTCTGGTTTAAATCATGACAAGCTGAAGTGCTCCGTTTTCACTCTTCAGCTTCACCAATGGGAGTTCAATCACAATGACGCTTGAATCGAAAATTCCGCCTGGACTAATTGAGAAGAAGTGGGATACCCACAGGTTTAATCTGAAACTGGTCAACCCCGCCAACAAACGGAAGTACACGATTATTGTTGTGGGAACAGGCCTGGCCGGAGCATCTGCGGCTGCAAGCCTGGGAGAGCTGGGCTATAACGTGCTCACGTTCTCGTATCATGAGTCTCCGCGCCGCGCCCACAGCATCGCCGCCCAGGGCGGCATCAATGCGCCGAAGAACTACTCCAACGACGGCGACAGCATCTGGCGGCTCTTCTATGATACGGTCAAAGGCGGGGATTACCGGGCTCGAGAGGCGAATGTCTACCGTCTCGCTCAGGTCAGCGGCAACATCATTGACCAGTGCGTTGCTCAGGGCGTCCCCTTTGCGCGCGACTACGCCGGCTACCTGGATAACCGTTCGTTTGGTGGCGCTCAGGTGTCGCGGACGTTTTACGCACGCAGTCAGACGGGACAACAACTGCTGCTCGGTGCTTATTCGGCGATGAGCCGGCAGATCAACGCTGGAACAGTAGAGTTCTTCCCGCGTCGGGAAATGCTCGACCTCGTTGTCGTCGATGGGCAATCACGCGGCATTATCTGTCGCAACCTCGTTACGGGTGAGATCGAACCCTACGCTGCCAATGCGGTCGTTCTCGCAACCGGTGGATACGCGAACACTTTCTACCTCTCTACAATGGCAAAAGCCAGCAACGCGACGGCCATCTGGCGTGCCTATAAGAAGGGGGCGGCGTTTGGCAATCCGTGCTTCACGCAGATTCACCCAACGTGCATTCCGCAGGGCGGCGACTATCAATCGAAATTGACCTTGATGAGCGAAAGTCTCCGCAACGATGGGCGCATCTGGGTTCCAAAAAAGAAAGGGGACACGCGTCGAGCAGAGGAGATACCCGAAGAAGACAGGGATTACTACCTCGAGCGTTTGTATCCCTCCTTCGGCAACCTGGTGCCGCGGGATGTCGCGTCGCGTCGTGCAAAGGAGCTGTGCGACAACGGCCTCGGCGTTGGTCCAACAGGAAGAGCCGTCTATCTCGACTTTGCCGATGCGATCAACCGGTTGGGCCGCCACGTCATCGAGGAGCGGTACGGAAACCTGTTCGATATGTATCACGAAATTACAGCAGAAGATCCGTACAAGGTTCCGATGCGCATCTATCCAGCCGTTCACTACACTATGGGTGGGTTGTGGGTTGATTACAATCTGATGAGCACGATCCCAGGCCTGTACGTGGTTGGTGAAGCGAACTTCGCCGATCACGGAGCCAACCGCCTCGGAGCCAGCGCCCTTATGCAGGGGCTAGCTGATGGCTATTTCATTTTGCCATACACGATCGGCGATTACCTCGCCTCGACTAAGTTCAACACGGTGAAAACGGAGGATGCACCCTTTAAAGAGGTGCAGGATGGGATCGCGCAAATGGTGAAGAAGCTTATGTCGATCAACGGGAAGAAGACCGTTGAGGAGTTCCATCGTGAGCTTGGCAGGATCATGTGGGACTATGTCGGTATGGGGCGGAATAGGGTTGGCTTGCAGAAAGCGCTCGCCGAGATACCGAAGCTGCGTGAGGAATTCTGGCAAAACGTAAAGCTCGTGGGTGGCCCGAACGAACTGAACTCCGAGCTGGAGAAAGCCGGTCGCGTTGCGGATTTCTTGGAGCTTGGCGAGCTGATGTCGCTGGATGCCCTGCATCGTGAAGAGTCGTGCGGAGGGCATTTCCGAGAAGAATACCAAACGGAAGATGGAGAGGCCAAGCGCAACGACGAGCAATTTTGCTATGTGGCGGCGTGGGAATTCGCCGGTGTCGGGAAGACTCCGAATCTGCACGAAGAGCCGCTCGAGTTTGAATACGTGAAACCTTCGCAAAGGAGCTACAAGTAAATCCAGTAAGAAGTCCGACTTCTATCACGGCTTCATCGAGGTGAGAAGTTGGACTTCTATCGAGACAAAGGAGCCATAAGTAATGAATTTCAAACTGAAAGTCTGGCGTCAGAAAAACCGAGAAGATAAAGGTCGATTCGTAGCCTACGAGGTCAAAAACGTCTCGCCGGATGCATCATTCCTTGAGATGCTCGATATCTTGAATGTCGACCTGGTCAAGAAAGGAGAGGATCCGATCGCGTTCGATCACGATTGCCGTGAAGGCATCTGTGGAAGTTGCGGGGTTGTCATCAACGGTCGCTCCCACGGACCGGGGAGAGGAACTGCGACGTGTGAACTCCGCATGAGGTTATTCCAGGATGGCGACACCATCGTTGCGGAACCGTGGCGTGCCAAGCCGTTTCCCGTGATCAAAGACCTTGTGGTCGACAGAACTGCTCTTGACCGTATCATGGCGGCCGGTGGATATATCTCTGCCAGGACGGGCGGAGTGGCGGAGGCAAACGCGATCCCGGTTCCGAAGCCTATCGCAGAGGAGGCGATGGATGCGGCCGCGTGTATAGGTTGCGGCGCATGTGTTGCTGCGTGCCCGAACTCATCGGCAATGTTGTTCGTCGCGGCGAAGGTCTCGCACTTGGCTCTGTTGCCTCAAGGCCAGGTTGAGCGCAAAGAGCGTGCGCTCCACATGGTCGAGCAGATGGACAAGGAGGGATTTGGCAACTGCTCGAACAACTATGCGTGCGAGGCGGAATGTCCGAAGAAGATTTCCGTCATGCACATTGCTCGTCTCAATCGCGAATTCATCCGCGCAGAATTCACATGATCGTAGGGTCCGTTCCGAGACCGGACGCAGCTGGAACATGCAAAAGGCAACCTCAGACACGGGGTTGCCTTTTTTGTTCGTTTCCATACCCTTGGCGCCTGGTCGCTCAATCGACGGTGTTGCTCATTGCTATCTCTTCCTGATCCTGGACTTGCTTCTCAATCGGAGCTTTATTAAGATTGGCCAACGACCATGTACCTCACATCTCACTCAACAACGAGGGAAGTCGCCATCATGAAGAAGACTCTCTTGTTTGTTCGGCTCGGCTGTTTTGTGACGATATGTGTCATTGCACTGCTGTTCAACGGGTGTCAGAAGGACAACCCCGTCTCTGACGAAAGCGGCATTCCGGAATCGAACCTGTTTCCGTTAACCAGCGGAAGAATTTGGGTGTTCACCGCATACGAGCTCGACACAACCACCAGCCAGAAGATTCCAAGCTCGGTCCACCGCGAAGCTTCCTATAATCAGGGGTCGACGACGTTTAATGGCAAGTCAGCGTACCGCATGATTGATTCGATCTACGCACCAACGGGAGTTCTGGCTTGGATCGAGACTTCGTATATCGCACTTGAAAATGGCGATCTCATTCAGTGGGACGATGGGCAAAGGATGTGGTTTAGCATCTTTAAGAAATCGGCGGGTCTGAACACAGAATATGTCATTGCCCAGTTCCAGGAAGTACGTGACGGATTCCCAGTCAGCGTCACGTTCAAAGGAAAGATCTATCCGAAAGAAGCCGTCAACGCTCCCATCGGAACAGTGCAGGCGTACAAGCTGGAAATGAAAGCCGTAGCGACCGTTGGCGGTACACAGGTCAGCGCCTTCGAGAACTACATCTACTTCGCCGATGGATATGGTCCTGTGCGAATGTATACGCCGGTCCAGAGGGATCCCGGCTCCGGCTTGAAGGTTATTGGAGAGGAATCACTCTTGGTGAGTAAGAACTTCTAGTCTGACTTGGTTTTCCGCAAGTGCGAAAAAGGCGACCTCATCTCTGGTCGCCTTTTCTTTGCCCGCCAATGCTTTTGGAAGGAAGGGACGCGATCATCACGTCCACGTGCCCGTTCCGGTCTGTTGGCCGCTCAGATTGTACGTCCACCATTGGCCTGATCCATTGGCTTGCCAAACGGCCTTGAAGACTAGTATCGTTCCTTGATACTCCCTCAGTTCACCAGTCCCGTCCGGATTATTGATGACAATAGTCTGATCAGACAGCGTACCACTGGAATAGACTTTTAGCGTCCCCGTGAGGACATTGTTGCTCGTCGTCCAGATGTACTCTGCAGCCAGAATCGTCTTGTTGTCTTCGTAGATCTTCCAGTTTCCGTTTTTGCCATCGGCGCTGGTGGTTCCCTCAATAGCAGTCCAGTTGTTGTACACGACGGCACTATTATCAGGATCGGTCCCGTTGAGCACCATCTTCCACGTGTAGCTACCGTCTCCCTGTCGCGTTGCAGTGAACTTGACAGTCAAGGTGCGATCGGTGTACGTCCATGTCCAAGTATTGCCGCTCTGAGCGCCCTGCAAAGCCATGAACGGTGTAAAGATCATCGTGTACGTATTCATCGCTGACACATAGCTCTTTACCGTCATCGCCTGGACGTCCGAGGAGTTGGTATTTGGACCTTTGAACGTGACAACGGGAATCGAAGGTGCGGGGCCCTCCGGCTCTGTAGGTGAACTCTCCTTCTTCGAGCAGCTGGCGATAAGCAACGCAAGCAACGCGAATAGCAGGGAGAATTTCAGAAGGCGAGGGTGCATAAGAACTCCTTTTGTATGGTGATGGGTGTGAGATGAAAAACAGGTATGAATGGTTTTCGTGAGTGGGGGAAGACTGACTTCCAGATCATCATACAAAGTCTATGAACTAACTTCCTCAAATTCAATGATACGTCTCACTGTTCGGGGCCTTCAGGCAATCCCATATCCTTGATAATAGAGCCAATATGTGCTACATTTTGACGCCATGAACCCGCGATTCTACCTCTTCATTCTTGCTTTCTTCCTACTTCCTGCCTCCGGTTCTGGCCAGGATACAAAGGAGAACGCAGATTTCAAACTGGCGGTCAATCTTTACAACGACAGGATGTATGACCTGGCGCTGGAGCAGTTCCGCCAATTTGTTGCGACCTATCCGAACACACAGCAGGGAACCGAAGCCCGGTTCTATCTTGGCTTGTCTCAGTTGAAGCTGGGAAAACATGATGAAGCGCGTCTGACCTTTCAGAATTTTGCGCTGGCATTTCCTGAGCATCCCAAAGCTCCCGACGCGTGGTGGAATGTCGCGGAGGCATATGTTGCGCTGAACAACGCTCGCGAGGCCGCGCTAGCATTCGAGCGGGTTAAAACCTTCCACCCGAGGAGCAAGATCGCGCCAAACGCGCTTGTCAAGTCCGCTGAGTATTTCCAGCTTGCGGGTGACCGTGAGAGCGCCAAGAAGGTTCTGCGGACGCTCATTCAGGACTATTCTTCCTCGGACGTTCTGCTTGCCGTGAGGCTTACGCTTGCTCAGCTGTATTTCTCAGAGAATCAGTTTGAACTTGCGCGCGCCGAATCCAAACGCGTCGCTGATGGGTCCAAAGATCCGGGCACGAAAGCTCAAGCGTACGTATCCCTCGCAAATGCTCTTATTCGACTAGGCAAGTACGAAGATGCACAATCTGCGCTCGACGAAGTCACTAAAGGATACCGATCCACGCCCAGTTACTACACGGCTCTGTTTTCGCTCGGCTCGCTGCAGCGTGACCTCGGCAGCCCGAGCGATGCGCTTAGTTCATGGACAATGATTGCGAAGGATTCCGTGCAAGCGCCGCCCGACATCCGACAGCAGGCGCTCATTCAGATGGGTGATGTCTATTTCCTGAGACGAGACTTCCCGAACGCGCTCTCCTCTTATGAAACTGGAGCAGGTATCAAGGAGGGCTGGCGAGGCGAAGCTGTGTACAAAGCTGCTGTTTCTGCTGAAAAAACCGGCGCATTTTCAAAGTCCAGTGCTCTCTTCAGACGAGCGCTGGATGATAGCGTGACAAAAGTAGACCAGCGAGTCTTGTTGCTTGGAGCCGCGAGGGCTGCAGCGGAAGCCAGGAACTTCAATGATGCGATCAAGCTCTATACGATGTTCCGCGATCGTTTTCCCGAGGACATAAACGTCCCGAAAGCACTCTTTGAAGCAGGGAAGGTGTACGAAAACCAGCTCAAGGACCCTCGCCTGGCAATGAGCCTGTTTGAATCCGTCGTTCGCGATTTTCCAACGAGTTCTTATGTGGATGATGCTCTTTTTGGCTATGCAGAGGGACTTCGGCAATCGGGCTCGTTGGAGCTTGCGTCGCAGACATTCGAGACGCTTCAGCAACGGTTTCCTGCGAGTGAGTATGCGGGATTGGCCCGAGAGGCCGCCACGAGAATTCGCCTGTTTGAGCTGAAAAACAAGGAGACGGGGCTCGAGAAGCTCGCCCTTCTCATCGGCGATGTGATCGCACAAGAGCCCAAAGGTGATTTGGCTTTTCGTCTCGCAGAGATCTACTTTCACGAGCTGAAGGACTATGGACGAGCGGCTGCTCAATACAGCGCTGCTCTCCAGGCTAAGTTCCCCCCGAGTCGTCAAGCAGCTGCGTGGTACTATCAAGCGAAGGCATATGAGCATCTCGCCGCTCGGCAAAGGCTTGAGCGCGGCGGAGCCAAGAACGAAGCGCTCGCGCAGGCTATCGCCGGTTACGACTCCCTGTTAAGGCGGTTCCCGAGCAGCGAGATTGCTGATGATGCCATGATCTCTTCGTTGAGATTGAAACTCCAGCGGGCCGCAACCTTGTCCGAAATTCGCATGATCGGCGTTGAATTCCTCAAGGCCTATCCAACGGCCAGGCGAAAGGACCTGGTTCACTACGCGCTTGCTGAAGCATATCGAGCCGCAAAGGCCTTTGAGGACGCGGCCATGACGTATGAGTGGGCGCTCAAATCACAACCTTCTGGTGAGATTGCTCCCGACGCGCTGTATCGGCTTGGCGAGTCCTTGATAGCGCTGGGGGCACGAGATACGGCTGCGATTGTCCTCGAGGATTATCTCGCGAGATATCCGAACCGCGAGTGGAGTGCGAAAGCTGCGTGGACACTTGCCCAGTATTACGCAAGTAAAGGAAATGCCGTTCAAGCCGTCAAATTGTACCAAGCCATTGAGCAATCATACTTCTATAGTGAGTTGAATCGCAACCTGAACGTTGCCCGAGGCGATGCGTATGTTCAAGCGGGCGATATCAGCAGCGCTGTACAATCCTATCAGGCGTACCTACGAGCTGTGGGTGATGATGTTGCTGCGCGCGCAGAAGTCCCAATGAAGCTCCTCCTCAACCTCGCGTCAGCCTACCACCGTCTGGATGCGCGTTCAGAGGCGAAGAGATTCTACGCGGAGTATCTGATACGCGATGAGTCATCCGATCAAGCTGGTCAGGTTTACTACTGGCTGGGAACGATCGCGCGCGATGAGAACAACGTCTCGCTGGCAGCGCGATATCTGCAGAATGCCAGCCGGCTGTCGTCCGGGTCATCGGGCGGGTTCAACCGGGCTGCGCTTGAGACGGCCGAGCTCTATTTCACACATGAAGACTACGCCAATGCGATAGCCAGCTTTAGCGAGCTTGCGCAGCAGGCGAAGGTCGACAGCCTTCAGCAATACCTGCAGTCCCGGATCGTTGTTTCGTATTTCCGATTGAACAATACAAAGGAGGCTGACGCTCGCGCAGCTGCTTTCATCAAACGATTCCCGGGTCTCTCGCGACACGCTGCGGAATTTGAATACGAACGCGGCATGTATTTTCTCCGCAAAGAGGATCCTGTCAACGCGAAACGATACTTTGACAATGTTCTCCAGAAGTATGCAAGCACGACGTTTGTGTCGCAGGCGCTGATGGGCAATGCACGCGTAGCGGAGCTTTCGGAGAAACCCCAAGACGCTATCAAGTTGTATGAATCCATCCTTCAGCGGTATCCGAACGACAAGATTGCGCCTCGAGTTCAACTGAGTCTCGGAAATCTTTATTACAGTCAGGAGAAGTGGGATGCCGCCGCGCGCCAGTTCAAAGCCATTGTCGACAACGAGTCTCGGGCTCCCGATCTCCTGCAGTACGCGATGAATAACCTCATCCTCGCGTACAAGAAGCTGTCACTGTTCGATGGTGCGCTCGAGTTGACGCGCAAATACACCGAGCGGTTCCCCAATGATCCAGAGTTGATGAACAAGCGAATCGATATCGGCGTTTTGTATCAGCGGCTCGGATACTATGATCAATCGGCGCTGCACCTCAAGAGCCTGTTGGAGAACGCCGATGCTGACGTTGAGGCGGAGGTGCGGTACTATATTGGTGAGGCGTACTTCTACAAAGGCGACTATCAGCAGGCGATTCTGGAATTCCTGAAGGTCCCATACCTCGTTACAAAGCGGACGAAGAACGACTGGGTCGCAACGTCGTACTACATGGCGGGGCAATCGTACGAGAAGATGTCAAAGTTCGATCAGGCGATCACGATGTACAAACAGATCATGGAGCGTCCTGGCATCGATGCGACATTTAAAGCCGGAGCACAGCGGGAGATCGATCGGGTCAATGTGCTGTTGAAAGGGAATAAATGAGGGGGAGAGGGAAAGAGGGGATGAGGGGATGAGGGGGGTGAGAGTAAGAGGGATTGAGGGGAAGAGGGAAG
>ERZ1292640.2630-Hain-H43-02um-R1-2630-length-14273-cov-4_pt1 | contig 14273 bp, 15 predicted proteins | sample MGYA00564404_ERZ1292640 | MGnify/ENA primary metagenome ERZ1292640 (study PRJEB36523, sample SAMEA6512636) | groundwater metagenome | collected 2019-01-08 | study: AquaDiva: Metagenomics assemblies of 32 groundwater samples
GATTTAGCCCGCTTTAAATCCTGCCTTAGATCATTTCGTTAAACAATAAAGATGTTGACGATAACCTTGCTTTATGTTATCGTAAATCCTAAATTTTAAAATGGAGCCCCTAGGATTAAAATCAGGGGTTCACCGAGGCGGAATACTTGAGCGGCCATTGCCCTATAGGGTAAGGTCTTTGGCCGTGAAAGTATCGAGGAGGAATATAGATGATGGGTATAGACCTTTTGTGGCTGGCGCCGGTAGGTTCGATATTGGCGCTGGGTTTTGCTTTTTATTTGGCGGTTTTTATCCTGAAGCAAGATGAAGGTAACGACAAGATGCGCGAAATCGCCCAGGCAGTCAGGATCGGGGCCAAGGCATATCTTAAGCGGCAGTATTTAGGGGTGGCGGTATTTTTCCTGGTAGTATTTTTAATACTTTTATGGCTGGTCCTGAGCGGTTACCTGACTATCTTTGTGCCTTTCGCATTTTTGACCGGAGGCTTCTTCTCCGGGCTCTCCGGGTTTATCGGTATGACCATAGCCACCAAGTCTTCCAACCGCACGGCAGCCGCAGCCATGAAGAGCTTGAATTCAGGTTTGCGGGTGGCTTTTTCCAGCGGCGCGGTGATGGGCATGACCGTAGTCGGATTGGGCCTTTTGGATTTAAGTATCTGGTATTATTTTCTCAACTGGTATTATTCAGCCCACTCTACGCCTTTAGGGATGGATAAAATTGCGGCGATTACCTCAACCATGCTTTGTTTTGGCATGGGTGCCAGCTCTCAGGCTTTGTTTGCCAGGGTCGGCGGCGGAATCTTTACCAAGGCCGCGGATGTGGGCGCAGACTTGGTGGGTAAAATTGAAGCAGGTATACCGGAAGATGACCCGCGTAACCCCGCGGTTATTGCCGATAACGTCGGCGATAACGTCGGCGATGTCGCAGGCATGGGGGCAGACCTTTATGAATCCTATGTAGGTTCGATTGTGGCTACATCAGCGTTAGGCGTAGCTGCCGGTTTGGGTGTAGCCGGCGTGACCGTGCCGATGGTCATGGCAGCGGTAGGAGTCATTGCCTCTGTGATCGGTACTTTTTTTGTTAAAAGCAGGGAAGAGGCGAGCCAAAAAGTTTTATTAGCGGCATTAAGAAAAGGGGTATTTGCCAGTTCTATCATTGTTGCGCTCGCATCTTTTCCTTTAGTGTATTATACTTTAGGGGCTAAATATATGGGTGTTTATTGGTCGGTCCTGGCAGGTTTAATCGGGGGCGTGTTGATTGGCTTGGCAACTGAATACTATACCTCAAGCGGTTTTGCGCCCACCCGCTCCATTGCTGACGCATCACTAACCGGTCCGGCAACCGTGATTATCGGGGGGATTGCAGTAGGGATGATGTCTACCGCTATTCCGGTTATTGTAGTGGGTGCTGTGATATTGGTCAGTTATTTCTTATCCGGTGGAGCTAATGATCCCAACGCCGGACTTTACGGCATCGCTATTTCTGCGGTAGGAATGCTTTCTACTTTGGGAATAACTTTAGCTACTGATGCCTATGGCCCGGTAGCGGATAATGCCGGCGGCAATGCTGAGATGGCGCATTTACCTCCGGAGGTGAGAAAAAGGACCGATGCCCTGGATGCGTTGGGGAATACTACCGCGGCAACAGGCAAAGGATTTGCTATCGGTTCGGCAGCCTTGACTGCCTTGGCATTGATTGCCGCGTATCGTGATCAGGTCGCCAGCTTTGGCATCAAGATGGATTTAAGCCTGATGAATCCTAATGTCCTGGTGGGTTTATTCATCGGCGGGATGATGCCCTTTCTTTTTTGTTCTATGACCATGCGCGCGGTAGGCCGGGCAGCAGGTAAAATCGTAGTTGAGGTGCGCCGGCAGTTTAAAGAGATCGCCGGGCTCATGGAAGGTAAGGCCAAGCCGGATTATGCCCGCTGCGTGAATATTGCTACGGCTTCGGCGCAAAAGGAAATGATTGCTCCTTCGCTTTTAGCGATTGTTGTGCCTATCGCCGTAGGCATTTTCATCGGCATTCAGGCAGAGGCAGGATTGCTTGCCGGGGCCACGGTCACGGGTTTTGTGTTAGCGGTGATGATGGCTAACTCCGGCGGAGCTTGGGATAATGCCAAGAAGTATATTGAGGAAGGCCATCACGGAGGCAAGGGCTCTGCCGCGCACAAAGCCGTGGTAGTAGGGGATACCGTAGGCGACCCCTTTAAAGATACTTCCGGCCCCAGTTTAAACATCCTGATTAAGCTGATGTCCATGGTTTCCATCGTCTTTTCCTCTTTTATCATCCGCAACTCCTTCTTTAAATAATCAGGGACACTCCTGCCTGCCTGCCGGCAGGGGCACGGGTACATTTAAGCTATTTCATTAGAGCTTTACCCTGGTATTATAAACAAAACCCGCAAGAAGTGGGGCATAGCGCCGTCCTATGGTTTCCGGCCCCCCACAAAATAAAGAAAAGTTAGAAATTCCTACTTGACATACTTTCTAACTTATGTTACACTTGTTGCGGAGGTGAAAGACAATGACAATTACCAAGCTTAAAGCAAAAAACCAGATAACCTTACCAAGTGCAATCGTTAAGAGGCTGCATTTAAAGCCGGAAGAGCTGTTTACGGTGGATATCCAGGATAATTTCATTAAGCTTATGCCCGTTGAAATTGAACCGCGCTATACGGCTGAAGAGTTAAAGGCTATTGATCATCTTGTAGCGCAGGGAAAAGGCAAGGCAAGGGAAGTAAAGCCAGGCAAAGAATTCTCACGCTACATCAAGAAAACAACTAAATGAAGAGAATCTTAATCCTGCCTTCATTTGAGCGTTCGGTTAAGAAATTAACCCTTCCGGACAAAAAGAAGCTTGCTCAAAGCTTGGAAGAGCTCAATTCTTTTCTTATCTCAGGGGAAATACCTGTCGGTTTCGGATTCAAGAAGATTAACCACGATAAATACGAGTTTCGCGTTGATATAAGACTACGGGTAATTGTCAAGGTTGAAAGCGAAGATTATTATTTAGTCTTAGCCGGAAACCATGACGAGGTAAGAAAATATCTGCGTCGATACAGGTCGTAGCGAGGACGCAAAGCCACGCCGTACCCGCATTGCATTAGCAAGAAGCGAACGGCCAAGCGAGGCCCTGTGGGTCCTTACCGGAATCACTTCAGAAATAAAAAAACTATTGACAAATAAGAATTATTCCTATATAGTATCAACCATGAATAAACAAGCAGAAGATATAAGCGAAACATTCCGTACCAAGTGCAGGGAAGCGAATCTTAAGATCACGCCTCAGCGAACAATCATATACGAGTCTTTAATTAATGATAAAGGGCATCCGTCCGCAGACGTTGTTTTTCAGAGAGTCAGAAAAAAGATCCCGAATATTTCTTTCGATACGGTCAACAGGACACTTTTGTCTTTTGTAGATATGAGGCTCTTAAAGGTAGTAGAGGGGTATGGGCGGCCTAAGCGCTTTGATCCTGATATGGGTAATCACCACCATTTTCAGTGTTTGAAATGCAATACGATCATCGATTTTAACGACCGCAGCTTCGATGCGCTAGAGGTTCCTGCGGTTATTAAGAACAAGTTTACCGTAACAGGAAAGAAGGTGGTGTTAGAAGGTATTTGCGGAAGTTGCCGCAAATAATTTTTTTTTGGCTATACAGTAGTATTAATTACTATTTAGTATTTATTATGAAAGGAGGTGGTGGTATAATTCAGGGTGAGGTGTGTGTTTGGTTTAGAAAAATTACTAATTGCACCCCGCGCTAAATGGAATTGCGCTGGTGTTGTCCTTGTGGACGAGGAGGATTAAAAAATGGCAAAAGTAGCGATTGATGTAGTAAAGAAGGCAGGAGTTGATGTCGAGAAGTTATTAGATTTGCTGATCAAGAATGCATCAGCAGAGCTTACCACATTTTATTATTACACGATTCTTAGGGCTAACCTTATAGGCCTCTCGGGTGAAGGGGTCAAGGAGATAGCTGAGACAGCAAGGATTGAGGATCGTAATCACTTTGAAGCTTTGATGCCTCGTATCTATGAGCTTGGCGGAAAATTACCGCAAGACATGAAAGAGTTTCACGATATGTCAGCTTGTCCTCCGGCTCTACTACCGAAGGATCCAACTGATACAAAAGCTATGCTTGAGATTTTGGTGAAAGCCGAGAGATGCGCGGTATACGGCTACACTAACATATGCAATATGACAGCAGGCAAGGATCATCGCACCTACGATTTAGCCCAAGCAATCCTTAATGAGGAAATCGAGCATGAATCATGGTTCTCGGAGTTTCTTGGAGAAGGCCCATCCGGGCACTTCTTACGCCGTGGTGAGACATCTCCGTTTGTAGGGAAATTCTTGAAGTAAAATAGCGCAATAGGGCGCTCATTATTATCTTGGGCGCCCCATTTTTTAATGGTAAAATATCGAAACGAGGACAGATTTGTATGCTTAATGCAATCTCTAATCTTAATCCAATACTACAAGCTTTAATAGCCGGAATTTTTACGTGGTCGATTACCGCTGTTGGGGCTGCATGCGTTTTTGCGACCAAGACCGTCAATCAGAAAGTTCTTGATGCAATGTTGGGCTTTGCCGCCGGCGTTATGATTGCTGCAAGCTTCTGGTCATTGTTGGCGCCCGCAATAGCAATGTCGCAAGGTCAACGTATTGCACCTTGGATTCCAGCCGCCGCAGGTTTTTTGTTGGGAACTATATTCTTAAGGCTAATCGATAAAGTCCTCCCGCATCTTCATATTGGTGCTCCCATTGAAGAAGCCGAGGGTATCAAAACATCGTGGGATAAGAGCATTTTACTCGTTGCGGCAATAACACTGCATAATATTCCTGAAGGACTCGCTGTCGGAGTGGCTTTTGGAGCCGTGGCAGCGGGTTTTCCTCAAGCAACATTACCTGCGGCCATCGCTTTAGCGGTAGGCATAGGAATTCAAAATTTCCCTGAAGGGTTTGCTGTGTCCGTGCCATTGCGGCGTGAGGGGATGTCCCGTCTAAAAAGTTTTTGGTATGGACAACTCTCTGCTGTTGTTGAGCCGATTGCAGCTGTAATCGGAGCAGGCGCCGTTCTTTGGGCAAGGCCTCTATTGCCGTATGCTATGGCTTTTGCCGCGGGTGCAATGATTTTTGTTGTGGTCGAAGAAGTTATCCCTGAGTCTCAGCGTAATGGTAATACTGATTTAGCTACAGCAGGCACCATAGTGGGATTCCTGGTAATGATGATTCTTGATGTGGCTTTAAGTTAAAAGGAGACAAGATTATGGGGAAAGTTAAGAGTGCCGGAGAAATTTATAAGTGCGATATTTGCGGTAATGTGGTTGAGGTTAAAGAAGTCGGTGGCGGTGAACTCGTGTGTTGTCAGAAGGCGATGATCAAAATTAAAACGAAATAGAAGGAGCAATGGATGGAAATCAAGGACAAGGTAACAAAAGCAATAAACAAGCAGATTAACGCCGAGCTTTATTCGTCGTATCTGTATCTGGCCATGGCAGCCTATTTTGAGGCCAAGAACTGGCAAGGTTTTGCCAATTGGATGAAGATTCAATCTAAGGAAGAGAATACCCACGCTATGAAATTCTACGATTATATCTTAGAGCGGGGTGGCGAGATAATATTAGACGATATTAAGGCAGCAGATACAAATTGGAAGACGCCGCTTGAGATTTTTGAAGCCGTGTATGAGCATGAACTTAAGGTCACCCCGTTGATCAACGATCTTCTTAAAGTAGCTCGTCAGGAGAATGATGCTGCCACGGAGTCTATGCTCAAGTGGTTTATTGATGAGCAGGTCGAAGAAGAGGCTCATGCCAAGCAGATAGTTGACAAGCTTAAGTTGATCAAGGATTCGACAAACGGATTATTCATGCTTGACCATGAATTAGGCGAGAGAAAATAGGAATTAACATACGATGTCCACCGTTGCGAGGTGGACATCGTTTATCCTCTAACTTCTCAAGAGGAATATGCCTCTCTAAAGCTTACATTTTTTTGTTTATTTGGCGCAGGTTAGTGCTATAATAAACATAATATGAATGACCTGGAATTTGTCCAGAGCTGCGTCAAAGGGGACAAGCAATCCTGGGATACATTCGTCGCTAAATACTCCCGCCTGATCTACAATTATATCCACAGCGTTTTAAAATTAAAGGGCACGCATCAATTAACCCCAGATGATATTCATGACCTTTTTCAGGGAATTTTCCTTTCGCTGGTAAAAGATGATTTTAAGAAGTTAAGAAGCTTTCAAGGCAAGAACGGCTGCAGCCTGGCCAGCTGGCTGAGGCAAATCGCCATTCATGCCACTGTTGATTATATCCGCAGGATTAAGCCCACAGTATCGCTGGAGCAGGAGAATGCTGATGAATTCAGCCTCCAGGACGTAATTGCCGATCCCTCGCTATCCGCCAAAGACAGCCTTTCACAGAAAGAAAAACTATCCACCCTTGCCGATTGCATCGCAGGTTTAAATACGGATGACCGTTATTTTCTAGAGTTGCATATTAACCATAGCCTCAAGCTGGAAGAATTAAAGGATATATTGCTTATTTCCCGCCCAGCCGCGGATATGCGTAAATTCAGGATTATCGACCGCCTGCGGGATTGTTTTAAAGGCAAAGGTTTTAAGTTAGATTTTTGAAGTTTTTGCGTCTATTACCCTGGGAAAGGAATAATCTCATGCAGGAAAAAATCGACAGGATACTAAAAGTAATCTATAAAAAGTGGAAGTCAGGCCGCGCCAAAGAGGCTATCGTGCATCCCGATGAAGAAGACATGGCTTGTTTTGCCGAAGGCAAGCTTCCCGCGCAGGAAACCTTGGCCATAAAAGAGCATCTAACCCTTTGCGAGCGTTGCGCTGAGAATTTTGCGCTGCAGTCCGGGCTAAAATTAGACGAAGAGAAATTCTCTGCCGTCCCGGAGAAGTTAATCGAAGATGCCAGAAATATCATAAGCCAGCAGGATCAGCCTTTAATCTTGGAGGTGGTTTTAAAATTAAAGGAAAAGGCGCTTGAGCTTTTGCAGACTACGGGAGATGTTTTATTAGGGCAGGAACTGGTGCCGGCGCCGGTCTTGCGCAGCCGCCAGGTAAAAGATTTTAAAGATGAGGTAAACATCCTTAAAGATTTCAAGGGCCTACGGGTTGAGATAAAAATAGAGAACAGGCAGGCGAGGGTAGTTAGCGTATTGATCACGGTAAAAGAAAAAGAAACCAGCCAGATAGTCAAAGACTTAAGGGTGACATTGCTCAAAGACGATATAGAGCTAGAATCTTATTTTAGCGATACGGGTAAAGTGTTTTTTGAACATGTGCCGCCGGGTAAATATACAGCCCAGATATCCGCCGCCGATAATCCGGCTTATCAGATATTGCTGGATATGAGGGCCTAAAAAAAACAATGAAGGCGCAGGAAGGGGCTTTGGTCCTTGAGATATTGAAGCAAGAAAACAACTTGAGCATGAGCCTCTTTGAATCCGCACAACTTGCTTCTACTATCCGGCATTATAGCCAATGGCCGGTGTCATTTACGGAAATAAATAAATTCTGCCTTGAGACAAACTCGGTCCTAAACAAAGCCGCCAAACCCAATTTCTCCGGGATAGACCTAAACAATGACCTAAAAAAATCCGGCCAGCTGCTCTGGGACCATTTACTCAGCCGCTCAGTCAAGGAGAGGCTAAAGAATGCCTCGGGCCATGACCTGACTTTATTTTTAGATGAAGAACTTATTCATATCCCCTGGGAAATTCTCTATGACGGCCAGGATTTTCTCTGCCTTAAGTTTAATCTGGGCCGGCTGGTCAGGACCCGGGAGCAGCTTAATCCCATAAAATACCGCAGCATCCACAGCAGCCTTAAGATGTTAGTTTTGGCAAATCCAAACAGCGATTTAAAATCCGCCTATCTCGAAGGGTTGGGTATCAAAAACCAGTTTGACCGCAAGGCCAAAGAAATCAAAATTGATTTTAAATCCACTTATATCGATACTCTTTACGTAAAAAAGAACCTACGCGATTATGACATCGTGCATTTTGCCGGCCACTGCGAGTATGATGATGCCGACCCTGATCGTACCGGTTGGGTTTTATCCGACGGCAGGCTTACCGCTTTGGATATCGTGGCATTAGGGGAGAGCACGTCTTTGCCGTCGCTGGTTTTTTCTAACTCCTGTAATTCGGCCAAGGTCTCCCGGGGGCTGGTGCAAAAAGGTTATCAGGAGAAGACTTATAGCCTGGCCTCGGCATTTTTATTTTCCGGAGTCAGGCACTACATAGGGACGACATGGAAGATAGAAGACCCGGTCAGCTATATATTTGCCAAGGAGTTTTACCAGCAGCTGATCAAGGGTGGCTCGGTGGGCTCATGCGTGCGACAGGCGCGCTTAGCCTTGGCGAAAGAAACCGCCTTTTCTGGGTTGGCCTGGGCAAACTACCTGCTTTACGGCGACCCTAACTTTGCGCTATTCAGCAAAGATACCAAGGCGCAGGCAGCTAAGCCTCGGAAAAAGATTATTTTGTCCAAAAAAATCATAAGGAATATTTTATTAGGGTTTTCTATTCTTGCTTTAGGCGCCTGCCTGTATTTGTTCTTGCCTAGCTTAAACCCCAGTACATATTTTTTATTTAATCAGGCAAATAAATTGTTTACTAAAGGCAAGAATGAAGAGGTAATTTCTGCCGCGGCCCAGATTATCGCCCGGGATCCTTTGTTCCTGAAGGCTTACCCTTTGATTGCCGATGCTTATCAGCGCCGGGGCGAGCCCGAGAATGCCTTAAAATACTATTTTGATTACGCCATGTATAGCCAAAAGAAACAGGATAAACATCACCTGGCTTGCGCCTATACCGCAATCGGCTGGGTTTATCAGGGTATCGGAGAATACGCCAAGGCATTTGATTTTTATAATCAGGCAATAACATTGGCGGTAGAGACAAAAGATAAATTGAACGAAGCCGTTGCTTTAAGGAAGCTGGCGGTCTGGTATATTGATAAGGAGGATTACGATAAGGCCCTTGAGCTTCTTACCAAGAGCTCCGAGATCAACCGGGAAAGGCAGAACTTTTCTGCGCACAAATATAATTTAGCCTGCGATTATTTTGATATCGGGTTTTTGTTCAGCGATAAAAATGACTTTAGCACAGCACGGGAATTCTACCGTAAAAGCCAGCAATTGTTCGAGCAGCTAAAGGCAAAGGCCGAATTAAGCGATTATTACTTTAACCTTGGCGAGATATATCTTTTTGAGAAGCAGTATCAGAAGGCCCTGGATTGTTATAAGCGGGGCTTAAGCATAGACCAGGCGCATAATAATAAGCCAAGCATTGCCGGCGATTACAATATGATCGGTGAATTGTACATGGAGATAGGGAATTTGGATGAGGCCGAGAGTTATTTTAATCAGGCCCTGTCTATAGCGAGAGAAATCAAGGCGCCGTTAGAGCAAGCAGCCAGCTATTATAATTTCGGGTTTTTGTATAAGCAAAAGCGGCAAGCGCTTAAGGCCAGGGAATACCTGCGCCAGGCGCAAGCTATCTACCGCGCCAAGGATTTACCCGCCTACCAGAAGATCAAACAGGAATTCCCCGGGTTGGACAACCCCTAGGTATATTCTTATGGATTTATAGAAAATACATGTTATACTTAGATATTAATATTTAATTAACCATCCAAGCTAAGCAATTTTTAACATGCAGGAAAATTTCTATATAAATCTTTCCACCGCGGATAATCTAGGCATCGGACTTTTTAAGTATGCCCTGGTGCCGGAAGAAAAATTCATTATTACCAATTCTACCTTAGCCCAGATGCTGGGCTATTCCTCTAAAGATGAGCTCTCTGAAGTAAGGTTTGCCGACCTTTTTGCTAACCCAAAAGATAAAGAGGATTTCGTGAGCGTACTAGAAAGTAAAGGAAAGATCAAATTTTTCGAAGCCCTTTTTAAAGATAAATCCGGGAAAAACGTCTGGGTCGCTATAACCGCGTCAAAGGTAATATCCGAGAATAAAAAAGAATACCTGGAAGGGATCATCGAAAATATCTCCGCGCACAAGGAGACCGAGGAGAAACTCGCCCTGGAAAAAGAATTTCTCCAGAGCCTGCTGGACAATATGCCCGACGCCATTTATTTTAAAGATTGCTCCAACCGGATTATCAAGGTGAATAAATTTTACGCAAAAGGCGTAGGCATGGAGCCGGAGTCAATCGTGGGCAAGACAGATTTTGACTTTTTCCCCGCGGATCAGGCCCAGAAGATGCTGGATGATGATAATTATGTTCTAAATACCGGCAAGCCCATAGCCGGAAAAATCGAGCGCACCATCTTGCGTAACGGCACCTGGAATCAGGTGATCACCACCAAGATCCCCATGTATGATCAGGCGGGTAAAATCATCGGCACCATGGGCATAACCCGGGATATGACCGCTTATGCTAATCTGGAGCGGGAGCGCCTGGCAATGCTGATCAATGGCCTTGAAGTCTTAGGCAAGGCCCTGCAGATGCGCGACCCATATACCTCTTTACACAACCGCAACGTATCTATTATCGCCGAAAAAATAGGCCGGGCTTTTGGCTGGGATGATAACCGCGTCCTGGGCATAAAGCTGGCCGGTGAGCTGCATGATTTGGGTAAGATTAGTATTCCTCTGGATATCCTGAATAAGCCCGGAAAGCTAAGCGACTTGGAGTATCGCCTGGTTCAGGAGCACGTGGGCAATTGTTATGATTTGATTAAAGATATCGAGTTTCCATTTTCTTTAGCCGAGACCGTATACCAGCATCACGAACGCCTTGACGGTTCAGGCTATCCGCGCAAATTGAATAATGGCGAGGTTATCTTAGAGGCGCGCATCCTGGCAGTAAGCGATGTTTTGGAATCCATGACTTCTTACCGGCCCTACCGCGAGGCCTTGGGCCTGGATAAAGCGATGCAGGAATTAAAGCAGGGCAGCGGCTTGGTCTACGATCCGTTAGTGGTAGAAACAGTCTTTAACATTATTGCCGATAGCGAAAGCAAAGTCTTCTGGGTATCTAATTAGCCCTAGAGGGCGCTGTAAAATATAGTTGGGTAGTTGGGGACGTTTCGGGAAACGTCCCCCTTTTTTTTCCATTTTTTTAAGTGAGATTTTTGCCCTCCTTGCGTCTATTAGAGTAGAGACACCTGGCGCTTATCGGCACCTTGCGCTATATGATGCGCAAGTGTTCGCTGCTTGCAAAAATTGCGCCAGTGTTGTCCTTGTGGACAAGGAGGTGGCAGAAATGGAAAAGTTAGTTTTGATTTTTGGGTGTATCGGGTTTTGTTTTTTGAATTTTGCGGCACCCCTGCATGCGCAAGAGCTGGATTGGGAGAATATTGGCAGGGCGAATACCAATGTAACTGCAGTATTGCTTGACCGGGCGGATCCTAAGGTTATTTATATGGGCAGCGGCGGCAATGTCTTAAAGACCGAGGATGGCGCAGATAGCTGGCGGGTAGTTTTATCGGTTAAAGGGGGAAATAGAAAAGTAAATTTTTTAGCCGCCGACCCCAGGGATAAAAATGCGCTGTACGCGGCAACCGGCAACGGGCTTTTCTATAGCAAAGATAAAGCTAAATCCTGGAAGAGGATCTTTCAGGGCAAGGATTATCTTGAAAATGAATGCACAGCTATAGCAATTTTCTCCCCGGTGATTTATTTAGGCACAAGGTCCGGACTTTTTTTAAGCCGGGATAATGGCCGCAACTGGCAGAGGCAGCCGGGCAAAGTCGGCACAAGCCAAATATTGGCGATTGCTTATGACAAAAACAGGCCAGGCTGCGCCTACGTTGCTTGCGCGGATGGGGTATTTAAAGCTACGGATAGCCGGGAAGGCTGGGCGCTTATTTTTAGCCCGCATATTTTAGAAAACGATAAGGAGCAAGGCGGCGATTTGGATGAGGCGAAAGGAACATCGGCTTCTGACATCCGGCATTTAGAAATTGACTGCGAAAATTCTATTTTATATCTTGCTACATACGGCGGTATTTACAAAAGCATAGATCAGGGTAAATCCTGGGATTCTTTTTGCGGCCTTGGGCTGCTTAGCAAGGACGTGCAACATATCTTTCTTTCCCGGCAAGGCAGGCTCTATGCGGCAAGCAGGCCCGGGATCTTTGAATACAGAAGCCAAAGATGGCAGGAGCTTTCCCTTAAGCTTTCGGCTCAAGATGTAAGGGTGATCGCCTGCGATGAGCTGGGGAATATTTATGCCGGATGTGATACGGGTTTATTTAAGGCCAGGAAATTAGCGCTGGACGACAGAAAGGAAAGCGCGGTATCCGCGTATCTTAAGCATGCCCCGGATATTCGGGAAATCCAGCAGGTAGCCGTTGATTACGCCGAGGTCCAGCCGGAGAAGATCAAGCTTTGGAGGAAACAGGCGGCAAGAAAAGCACTTTTTCCTCAAGTGAGCGTTGGCATAGACAGGAATACTACCGACCTCTGGCATTGGGAGGGCGGGTCAACTACAAAGGCTGATGATGACATATTAAGGCGCGGCCGCGATAGTATAAACTGGGACGTAACCTTAAGCTGGGATTTAGGCGAGATTATCTGGAATGGCGACCAGACTTCCATTGACAGCCGTTCGAAGCTCATGGTGGAGTTGCGCGACAATATCCTGGATGAGGTCACCCGGCTTTATTTCGAGCGCCTGCGGGTGCAGATGGAGCTGGATAACCTGACTTTAGAAGACAGAAAGAAAAGGCTGGAGAAAGAGTTAAGATTGAGAGAACTGGGGGCTTTGCTCGATGGCTTGAGCGGCGGGTATTTCTCCCGCCGGTTGGAAGAGATGGCGGCAGGGCATTAAGTCTGGTGGGCTACATTTATAAAAAAATATTGACAGGAAGAATATATATAATAAGATATATCTAATTATATATCATATAAATAGAGGAGAAATTATCTCAAAACGCAAGCTATTCAATAGCCCGGGAAAAGGTTTTACCTTGCTGGAAATAATCATCGTCATTTTGGTCTTAGGTATTTTGGCTGCCTTGGGCATGGCTAGCTATTCAAGGTGGATTGAGAAAGGCCGCGCTGCCGAAACGAAAACCATTTTGGGCCAGCTGCGCCAGTCTCAGAGGTCCTATTATTTACAAAACGGAGATTATGCGGCCTCCCTGGATTCTTTGGAGGTGGTGCTTCCTACCGTTTGCGATAGCCAGCATTTTTTTATGTATAGTACCGCAGGCAATATTGGGACGGCCCTGAGATGCACAACCGGCGGTAAGTATCCGGACAGTTCAACGCTTTATACGATTAATATTAATTACGATACCAGCGATTTTGGCGGCACCCCCGGCTATTATTAGAGCCCTTTCAAAATATCTTGCAGATAGATTTTATTTGTGATATCTTAGGACAACCAACCCACCGCTTATTAACCCTTTTAATTCTTTAAAACTATGAGCCTACTACATTTAACAGACGCTAATTTTAAAAAAGAAGTTTTAGAATCGCCAATGCCCGTCCTGGTTGACTTTTGGGCTTCCTGGTGCGGGCCTTGCCGGATGATCGCCCCGCTAATTGATGAAGTAGCAAAAGAGTATCAGGGCAAGCTGGTGGTTGCCAAGGTCAACGTGGATGAGAGCCCGCGGGTGGCCACGCAATACGCGGTCATGTCCATACCCACGATAATTTTTTTCAAGAACGGCAAAGTCATGGACCAGGCAGTGGGGGCATTGAACAAGCCGGACCTTAAAAGAAAGATAGAAGAAAATCTCTGATGAAGAAGATATTTATCGCCGCCACCAAGCAGAATGACGGCAAGACCACGCTTTCTTTGGGGCTGATGTGTAATTTTAAGAACAAATTCAAGAAAGTATCTTTCATCAAACCGATTGGGCAGCGCTATCTGGAGGAAGAAGGGCTAAAGATAGATGAGGATTCCGTGCTTATCGAGGAAGTCTGCGGGATAAAATCCGGGTTAAAAGACATGAGTCCGATTGCCGTGGAAAAGGGGTTTACCGAAAGATACATCGTCAATCCCGACAAGCAGGCCATCACGCACAAGATTAAAGAGGCTTTTAGAAGGCTATCCAAAGGCCAGGACCTGGTTGTTATCGAAGGCACCGGGCATGCTGGCGTGGGTTCGGTTTTTGACCACTCCAACGCCTATGTGGCAAAACTCCTCGGCTCAAAAGTGATCATTATTTCTTCAGGCGGCATTGGCAGGCCGATCGACGAAATATTGCTAAATAAGGCGCTTTTTGAAAAGGAAGGGGTCAAGGTCATGGGGG
>ERZ1292640.2632-Hain-H43-02um-R1-2632-length-14267-cov-6_pt1 | contig 14267 bp, 14 predicted proteins | sample MGYA00564404_ERZ1292640 | MGnify/ENA primary metagenome ERZ1292640 (study PRJEB36523, sample SAMEA6512636) | groundwater metagenome | collected 2019-01-08 | study: AquaDiva: Metagenomics assemblies of 32 groundwater samples
GTGCGTGCGGCGCAGAACGCTCGGCCTCCTGGAGGGGGCTTCGCGGCTTGACAGCGTTTCTGGCGAGAAAGTAGTTTGGCCGCACTCGGCCGATCCGGCGTGCCGCGCCCACACACGGAGTGGGGGAACGAGATGTCTCGACTGGTGTTCGGCTGGCTCACCGCCCTGGTGGCGGGGATGCCGTTGGGGTTCGGCTACGCGCTGGCCGACCTGCTGACGGAAGCCCACTTCCGCTGCTTCCCGGCGCGCCGCCACGCCGCGCTCACCAACCTCGCGGCCGCCATGCCCCGCGCCAGCCGCCGCGAGCGCCTGCAGGTCGTGCGCCGCATGATGCGCAGCTACAACCGCATGATGTTCGAGTTCCTCCGCCTCCCGCACCTGACGCGCGAGGAGCTGCTGCGGTCGGTCGAGGTGGTGGGGCGCGAGAACCTCGAGCAGGCGGTCTCGCGCGGGCGCGGCGTGGTCCTCACTTCCACCCACCTCGGCAACTGGGAGCTCGCCGCGGTCGTGCTCGCCCACTGGGGCTACACGCTCCACGTGGTGGCCGGAGTGCAGATCACGCGCTGGCTCACCCCGGCGGTGCGCGAGACCAGGTCCGAGCTGGCCATCCACACCGTCGCGCCCGAGGACGGCTTCCGCAAGCTGCTCCGGGCCCTCGAGCACAACGACCTGGTCGCGCTCATGGTGGACGGCGACATCCACGGCCACGGCGTGCCGGTCGAGATGTTCGGGCGCGAGACCCGCTTCCCCGCCGGTCCCGGCGTACTGGCCCAGCGCACCGGCGCGCTCATCCTCTGCGGCTACTGCGAGCGCGTGAGTCCGGGGCGTTTCCGCATCGTCATGGAGCCGGCGCTCGACCCGGCGCGCTTCCCCACCACCGCGGCGCTCAACGCGGCGGTGGCGGCCGCTTCCGAGCGCCACATCCGCGAACACATCGACCAGTGGTGCATCTTCCGGCCGCTCTGGGAAGGCGTCGCGGGATCGGCGCCCGAGGCATCCGGGGCAGCAGCGAGGAGCGTCGAGGCGTGAGGATCGGGATCGTCTCGCAGTCGTACTACCCGCGCTACGGCGGTGTGACCGAGCACGTCCACCACACCGCGGTCGAGCTGCGCAAGCGCGGCCACGAGGTCACCATCATCACCAGCCGCTTCCGCCACGGCGAGACGAACGGGACCGTGGGCGTCGAGCGGGTGGGCTACAACCTGCTCATCCCCTTCAACGGCGCCTTCGTGGACCTGACCGTGGGGTTCACGTTGCGCCAGGAGCTGCGCCGGCTGATGCGGGCCTACGACTTCGACCTGCTCCACACCCACAGCCCCAGCGCCCCCATCCTGCCGCTGCTGGCGGTCCAGACCGCGACCTGCGCGCAGGTGGGGACCTTCCACACCACCTGCGGGCGGAGCCTGCTGATGGACATGAGTCGCGCGTACCTGGCGAAGGCGGTCGCGCGGCTCGACGCGCGCATCGCCGTCTCGCGCACCGCGGAGGCTACGGCCGCGCGCTATTACCCGGGCGAGTACGTCGTGATCCCCAACGGCGTGGACGTGGCGCGCTTCCACCCGGAGGTGCGGCCCTTCGAGGAGTGGCGCGACCCGGACAGGGTGAACCTGCTGTTCGTGGGCCGGCTCGACCCGCGCAAGGGGCTGCAGTACCTGATCGCGGCGATGCCCGGGCTGGTCGAGCGCACCCGGGGCCGCGCCCGGCTGCTGGTGATCGGCGACTCCTACCTGCGCGCGCGCTTCCAGGCCATGGTCCCGGCCTCGGTGCGCGGCAGCGTGCGGTTCTTCGGGCACGTGCCGAGCGCCGACCTGCCGCGCTGGTACGCCACCAGCGACATCTTCGTCTCGCCCGCCTCCGGCAACGAGAGCTTCGGCATCGTCCTGGCGGAGGCGATGGCCGCGGGCCGCGCGGTGGTGGCCTCGGACATCCCCGGCTACCGTTCGGTGGTGACGCCGGGCGAGAACGGCGTGATGTTCCCGCCCGGCGACGTGCCCGCCCTGGCGTCCGCGCTGGCGGCGCTGGTGGACGATCCCGGACGGCGCCAGCGGCTGGCCGAGCGCGGACGCGCGCGCTCCCTCGAGTTCGCCTGGCCGCGCGTCACCGACCGCATCGAGGAGGTCTACCGCCAGGTGCTCGAAAAGCGCTCCGCGCCCGGCGGACGCCCCGTTCGCGCCGGCGCCCCCAACGGCTGCCCTTCCGCGGCCTGAGCGCGGCGGGCTAGAAGCGGAACGCCACCTTCACGCTGCCGGCGCCCGCCTTGTCCCGGGCCGTGGCCAGGGCGCGACGGTGCTGGGCGAGCGGGAAGGTGTGGGTGACGAGCGGCCGCAGCGTGGCCCCGCGCTCCACGACCAGCCGCATCGCCTCCTCGAAGTCTCCCCGGGCGGCCCCGGCGTGACCGCCGCCGTAGCACACGCTGCCGCGCAGCGTGAGCTCCTTGAGCCACAGCGGCGTCCAGTCCACGCGATCGAGCGAGCGCGCGTTGCCGAGCAGCGCCACGGTGCCGCCGGCGCGCGTGAAGCGCAGCGCCTCCTCCATGGCGCGCCGCCCCGCCACGCACACGTAGCTGCGGTCGAAACCCCCGAGCGCCACCGGCGGGCCCACGATGGGGGCGAGCAGCCGCGCCCCGGCCGCCGTGGCGAGCGCGCGCGTGCCCGCGCGCGCCATCACCACGCGGGCGGCGCCGAGGCGCTCCGCGTGCTCCGCCTGGAAGCGGTGGCGGGCCAGCGCCGTGACCTCCGCCCGCGGGGCCAGCGCGCGCAGCGCGGCCACGGTGAGGAGCCCGATCGAGCCCGCGCCCAGCACCAGCACGCGCTCCCCCGCCGCCGGCAGGCTCCCGCGCACCGCGTGGATCGAGCAGGCCAGCGGCTCCACCAGCACCGCCGTCTCGTCCGCCACGCCCGCGGGCACCGGCAGGAGCTGGGCGGCGGGCGCGACGAAGCGCTCGCCCCAGCTCCCGCCCACCCCGCGGGTGGTGCCGATCAGCATCCCGGGCGGCAGCGCGCCGTCGGTGAAGCGCTCGCAGCGCTGCGGCTCTCCGGCGGCGCACGCCGCGCACGGCGGCGCGATGCCGCGCGCGCGGCACGCGAGCAGCGGGTTCGCCACCACCCGGTCGCCGGGCGCGAGCCCGCGGACGTCCCGTCCCACCTCGACCACCTCGCCCACGTTCTCGTGGCCGAGCACGAACGGGAACGAGGAGAACGGCGAGGTGGCGGGGCTGGCCACGAGCGAGACCACCGCCAGGTCGCTGCCGCAGATGCCGCCGAGCCGGGTGCGCACGCGCACCCAGTCGCCGCCCGGCAGCTCCGGCTCGGGCACCTCGCCGTAGCGCGTGCAGGCGTGCGGCCCCACGAACAGGCGTTCGGAGAGCGCGCCCGCCGCGAGCGTCAGCAGGTAGGTGGGAACGGGCGCCGCGAACGAGATGGCCTTCACGCCGGCATGCCCCCGGGCGCGCCGACCACGCGCAGCGCGCGCGGCACGCACGTCACCTCGAGCTCCGCCGCGGCGGCGCGGCGGTACTCGCCGTCGGTCTCGTAGGCCGGGGGCGACGCGAAGCGCAGGGTGAAGCGCGGTGCCTGCTCGGCGCTCACCTCGGGCATCCCGAGGTGCGTGCCCCTGCCCACCGCCCGGAACAGCTTCAGGCGCCGCAGCGGGGGCGCGTCGAGGATGGCGACGGTGTCGAGCCGGCCGTCGGTGACGTCGGCCCCGGGCGCGATGTGGAAGGCGCCGCCGAAGTGGCGCGCGTTCGCGACGATGAGCATGAGGTGGCGCCGCTCGCCGCGGCGCCGCTCCGGCGAGGCCACGTCAATGGCGATGCCGCCATAGCCGAACAGCTGGCGCAGCGCCGAGAACAGGTAGAGCGCGCTGCCGGAGAGCAGCGGGATCCTGCCGATGTCCTCGAGCACCGCGATGTCGAACCCGAATCCGGCGATGTTGAGGAAGTGACGTCCCTCGACGCGCCCGACATCCACGCGCGCGTCGGGGCCCTCGGCCGCGAGGCGCGCGGTGGCCGCGACGTCGGTGGCCGGCACGCCGAGCGTCTTCGCGAAGTCATTGCCGGTGCCGGCCGCGACCAGGGCGAGGCGGCAGTCCGCGCCCGATTCGAGGATGGCGTTGGCCACGTTGCTCCAGGTGCCGTCGCCACCCACCGCGACCAGCGTGGCGGCCCCCTGGTCGATGGCCCGGCGCGCCAGCGCGCGCTCCTCGCCCGGCGCGTCCGTGGTCAGGACTCCGTCGACCCCGACCGCGGCGAAGGCGCGCCGCACCGCCGGCAGCGCCCGCCCCCCCGCGCCGCGCCCGGCGGCGGGGTTGACGATGACGCGCACCGCGGCATTCATCGCTCCGCGAACGCGGGCAGCGGCTGCAGCGGGTGGATGCTCTCCAGGCCGTCCCGCATCCACTGCTCGCGGAACGGCGTGTCCGCGACCTCGCCGAGCTCGATCCCGGCGGCGAACGGGTGCGGGTGCAGCTTGAGGGCGCCGCGCTCCTCCTCGCTCTCCATGAACGCCCCGCGCAACACAAGGTTGGCAAGGTAGAGGCCGGAGCCGTCCTGCGACCAGGTCTGGTAACGGTGCTCGACCGGCTGCCAGGTGAGCCCGGGATCGGCCACGGTGAGCTCGAGGATGGGGCGCCCGCCCTCCGCCGCCGCGATGCGCACCTGGGAGTCGTGGCGGTCGAACTCCACCTCGAGGTCGGCCGGCAGGTGCGGGAGCTTCCACACCTCGATGCCGTGCCGGCGCGCGGCGGCCGTGGTGGTGCCCACCATGAACGGGTACAACGCCGAGCGCGGCATCGGCTCGCCCGGCAGCAGGCGCGGCGCCACCACCACCGAGAGCACCACTTCGCGGTAGGCGCCCACCGCGCTGTCCTCGAACTCGAACGCCGTCACCGCGAGGATGCTGGAGCCGTGGTGCGGCTCGACCGGCTGCAGACCGCGCGGCAGGATGTCGCGCGCGTTCGGGGTGGGGAACTCGAAGAACCCGTTGACCGCGTCGCGGTAGCGGTACTGGAGGATCTCGCCGGCGTTCATAGCACGCCCTCCGTGCGCAGCACGCGCACCAGGATGTCCACCGCCTCGTCGAGCTGCTCGGTCGTGTGCGCCGCCGAGACCGAGATGCGGAAGCGCGACCGGTGCTTGGCCACCGCCGGGTAGACGATCGGCTGCAGGTACAGCCCCGAACGCTGCAGGTGATGCGCGATGTCGAAGATGCGGCGGTCGTCGCGGATCATCAGCGGGATGATCTGCGAGGTGGAATCGCCGACGTCCACCTGGTGCTCGGCCAGCTTCGCGCGCATGTGCCGCACGTTGGCCCAGAGCCGGGCGCGCAGCTCGGGCTCGCGCCGCGCGATGCGCACCGCCTCGAGCACGCCCGAGGCCACCACCGGCGAGAGGCTGCACGAGAACAGCCGCGAGCGGGCGAAGCCCTCCAGGTACTTGTAGAGGCTCGTGGAGCCCGCGACGAAGCCGCCCTGGCCGCCCATCGCCTTCGACAGGGTGCCGACGTGGATGTCGATCTCGTCCTCGAGCCCGAAGTGCTCGGCCACGCCGCGGCCGTTCTCGCCGTAGATGAAGGTCGAGTGGGCCTCGTCGATCATGATGCGCGCGTCGTGGCGCCGGGCGATCTCGACGATCTCGGGCAGCCGGCAGACGTCGCCGTCCATCGAGTAGACGCCCTCGACCACCACCAGCTTCTTGCCCCTGCGCGCGTTGAACTTCTTCTCGAGGTCGTCGGGACGGTTGTGCTTGAAGAAGCGCACGTCCGCCTTCGACAGGATGGCGCCGTCCACGATGCTGGCGTGGACGTTCTGGTCGCACACGATCAGGTCGCCGGGGCGCATCAGGCCCTGAAGCAGGCCGACGTTCGTGCTGTAGCCGGAGGGGAACAGCATCACCGCCGGCTTGTTCTTGAACGAGGCCAGCTCGCGCTCGAGCTCGAGATGCACGTCCATCGTGCCGCTCAGCACCGGCGAGCCCGCCGCACCCAGCCCGTACTGGTCGAGGCCGCGCTTGGCGGCCGCGATGACCTCGGGCCGCGCGGACATCCCGAGGTAGTTGTACGAGGAGAGATTCAGCAGGTTGAGGCGGCCGTGCCCGAGCTTCTCGCGGAGATCCACGCGTGTCGCCGGCCGCGAAGACATCGGCTGCGCGTAGAGCGCGTACCCGCGCACCTGCGCCTGGTCGTACCACTGCGTGTACGGCTCGAGGATCGCGAAGACGTCGTCGCTTGACGAGTAGTAGAAGCTGCTGTAGTCGTAGTCGAAGAATTCCATCTCGGCTTCGATCTGTCCTGCCATGGGCGACCTCGGTCTGACATTCTCCTATCGGGAATCATGGCGACTGGCCCACACCCCTTCACGCTGGGACAGCAAGTGAGCCGTTCGGCGCGAAGTCTCCTCTTCTTCGTCCCCTATCTCCTCTACCTCGCTCTGGTGACGGAGCCCCTGCAGTGGCTCGTCCTGTGGCCGCTGGTCAAGCTCATGCCCGCACGGCGCCGTGCGATCATGCGGGCGTGGCTGCGGGGGCAGCTGCACGTGATGCTGGGGGTCTCGCGGGCGATGGCGGGTTTCCGAGTCTCGGTGCGGGGCGCGATCCCGCCCGAGAGCTGCATCGTCCTGATGAACCACCAGTCCGTCCTCGATGTCGTCATCGGCCTCTCGCTCGTCCCGGGGCCCCTCCCGGTCATCCCCACCCGGGCCCGCTATCGCCGCGGCGTCCCGGGAGTCTCGACCCTGATGGCCCTGGCCGGGTTCCCGTTCGTCTCGGAGCGTGAGACCACCACGCGGGCGGAACTCCGCTCCCTGGTCGCCGCCGCGGACGCGGTGGCCCGGGGCGAGCAGTCGGTGCTCATCTTTCCCGAAGGGCACCGCTCGCGCAACGGGCGTATCCTACCCTTCATGCCTGCCGGACTGCGCCTGGTTTTCAAGCACGCACCCCACCGCCCGGTCTATCTCGTTGTGGCGGAGGGGCTCGGGCACCTGGGCAGCATCGCCGAGACCGCCCTCCGCATCGCCGGCACGACTGCGCGCGTGACCGTCCTCGGGCCTTATACCATCCCTGCGGGCGCAGGACGAGTCGGCCCTTTCATCGAATCCCTGCGCGAGCGGATGATCGGCGCCCGGGCGGAAGACCCACCTCCCGACCTCTCGCCGCTCCCCCATGCCGCCGACCGCCGCCGCCTCCGCTGACCCGGACCTCAGGGCCGCGCTGGCGCAGGGGCTCGACGCCGTGCCCGACGCCGAGACCCTGCGGGTGGCGGGGCACATCGCGGCCGCCTTCGGTCCCGCGACCGCGGCGCTGGTCCACTACGGCTCCTGGGCCCAGCAGCTCTCCCCGCCCGCCGAGAGCGCCCGGGATTTCTTCGTGGTCGTGGACGGCTACGGCGCCGCCTACCGCGCGCTCGTGTCTGGGCGCCGCCTGCGCCTGCCGGCGCGCGTGGCGGCGCTCCTCAACCACCTGCTGCCACCCAACGTGCTGAGCCTCGCGGTGCCGGGCGGGCCCCAGCCGCGCATCGCCAAGTGCGCCGTGCTCTCGCTGCACGACCTGCGCGCCGCGTGCGGGCCGCGGGCGCGCGACCAGTGGGTGCGCGGGCGGCTGTTCCAGCAGGTCCAACTGGTGTGGGCGCGGGACCCGCAGAGCCGCAAGGCTGTGCTCGAGGCCCTGCTCCAAGCGCGCGCCCTGACCTTCGACTGGGGAAGGCCGTTCCTGCCCGCCTCCTTCGACGCGGACGGGTACGCCCACGCGCTCCTGCGCACGTCGTACGCGGGCGAGATCCGCCCCGAGGAGCCCGGACACGTGGCGGCGCTGGTGACCGCGCAGCGCGGCACCCTGGTGCCGGTGTGTGAGGCGCTGCTCGACCACCTGGCGCGCCGCGGCGTGCTGGCGCGCGACGGAGACCGCTTCCGCGAACGCAGGCCGCCGGGTACGCTGCGCCGGCTGGGTGCGCGGCTGTGGTTCGCCGGCAGCAAGGCGCGGGCGACGCTGCGCTGGGCCAAGTACGTCATGCTCTACGAGGACTGGCTGGACTACGTGGTGAGGAAGGTCGAGCGGCGCAGCGGCGTGGTCATCGAGCTGACGCCCCGCGAGCGGCGCTGGCCGCTGCTCTTCCTGTGGCCGAAGGCGCTGCGCTTCCTGGTCTCGCGGCCTCAGCGCCGGAGGTGACGTGAGCCGGGCCGAACTCGCGTCGCTGCTGGTGGTGGCGGTCGCGCTCCTCACCATGCCGGTCTTCGCCCTGGTGTCGCGCGGCCGCCCCGTGGACGCCGAGGTGGCGCGGCGTCCCCGGACCATCCTGCTCGGCACCTGGATCCGCGATTGGCTGATGTGGCTCATCGCCCCGCTGGTGCGCGCCTCGGTCGCGGCACGCGTCCCCCCGCTCGCCTTCAACGTGCTGGGCGCCCTGCTGGGGCTGGCCGCGGGGGCGGCCTACGCGGCCGGCGCGCTCGCCACGGGCGGCTGGCTGGTGCTGCTGGGCGGCGCAGCCGACATCTTCGACGGCCGGGTCGCGCGCGCGCGCGGCATGGCCTCGCGCGCCGGCGCCTTCCTCGATTCCACGCTCGACCGCTTCGCCGAGACCTTCGCCTTCGCCGGACTCGCCCTCTATTACCGGGACGCGCCGTGGCGCGCGCTCGCCACCGTACTGGCGCTGGGCGGCTCGCTGCTGGTGAGCTACACCCGCGCGCGCGGCGAGGGGCTCGGCATTGAGTGCAAGGGCGGTGTGATGCAGCGCGCCGAGCGGCTGGTGCTGCTGGCGGTCGCCTCGGTGCTCGACCGTACCGTGAGCGCCCGCGCCGGCTGGCCGGACGGCAGCCTGCTGGTCGCGGCGGTGGCGCTCATCGCGGCGGGCTCGCTGGGCACCGCGCTGTGGCGCACCGTCGCGATCGCGCGCGCCCTCGAGCGCGAGGACACGGGGGAGCGCTGATGGCCGCGGGGACCGTGCCGCTCTTCCGCCAGCGCAACTTCTCCGCCCTGTGGGGCGGCCAGCTCATCTCCATCCTCGGCGAGCGGCTCACCTACCTCGCGCTGCTCGGGCTCATCGCCCAGCACACCGCCAGCTTCACCGAGCCGCACCGCTCCTCGTTGCTGCTGGCGCTGATGCTGAACGTCATGCTGGCGCCGGTACTGCTGTTCTCACCCTTCACCGGCGCGTGGGTGGACCGCTGCAACCTCAAGCGCGTGATGGTGGTCTCCGACCTGCTGCGCGGCGCCATCGTGGTGTTCGTGCCGGTGCTCTACCTGGCCTCCGACCGCATCGGGCCGGTGTTCGGCCTGGTGTTCCTGCTGTTCACCTGCAACGTGTTCTTCCTCCCGGCCAAGAGCGCCATCACGCCGGAGATCGTGAGCCCCCCGCAGCTCTTGCTCGCGAACACCCTGCTCTCCGCGGCCGGCATCGCCGCCACCGGGGCCGGCGCGCTCGCAGGCGGCTGGGTGGTGGACCACTGGGGCTGGGAAGCGGCGCTCTACATCAACGCCGCGACCTACCTGGTCTCGGTGGTGAGCCTGCTGTTCATCGCCTACCGCCCGCACGAGACGCGGCCGGCGGCGACAGCGGTGTCGGTGCGCGGCTACCTGCACGAGGCGCGTGAAGGCTGGAGCCTGGTGCGCGGCAGCGCGCCGGTCGCGCTCGGCCTGCTCGCGCTCGGCGCGGTGTGGGTGGGCGCCGGGTTCATGCATGTGGCCGGCAACCAGCACATCCAGCGCGCCGCGAGCATCCCGGGCATGGAGCGCCTCGGCGGGCTGTTGTTCGTGCTCGGCACGGGCAGCGGGCTCGGGACCTGGCTGGTGAACCGCTACGGCCGCGGCGTGCGCCCCACCACGCTCCTGGGCGGCGGCCTGCTGCTCGCGACCGTGGGGCTCACCGCTCTCGCCGTCTCGAGCCGCTTCGCGGTGTTCGCGGTCGCGGGGTTCCTCATCGGGCTCGCCGCCGCGCCGGTGTTCGTGCTCTCCGAGACCCTGCTGCAGCTCGGCACCGAGCCGCGCCAGCGCGGGCGGGTGTTCAGCGCGCGCGATTTCCTCATGCGCCTGCTGCTGCTGGTGAGCACCTCGGCCGCCGGCTGGGCGACCCCGAGACTGGGGACCGGCGCCACGCTGATGGCGTGCGCCGCGATGGTGGGGGTGATCGGTGTGGTCGTGCTGATGTGGGGCCACCGCGACCCCGCCCTCGGGGCGACGGAGGCGCCGGCGGCACCCTGACGCGGGCGCGACACAGACGCGACGCGGGCGTCTCAGGGCTTCGCGGCTGGCCGCTCCTCCGCGGCGCGCAGCGGCACCAGGTCCACGCCCCAGCGCTCGCGCAAGGCGGCGCGGAACGGCGCGGTGCCCGCCTGCTGGCCGGCGCGACGGCGGTACTCGTCGAACGCGTCCATCAGCTCCGCGCCGAACTCGCTGAACAGCCGGCCGCGCAGGCGGGCCTGATCGAGCGCCTGCCCCACGCGCGCCGAGAGCTCGTTGAGCACCGCGAGCGCGATCGCCTGGGCAGGCGCGGGGTTCGCTCCCGCCAGCCCGCTCTCCTCGGCCGGCTCGAGCGGCCGCGCCGCGGGCAGTGGGTCCGCCGCGGCGACCGCGGACCCGGAAAGGGGGCCGGCTGGGGGAGCGCCGTCGCGGGTCACGCTGAAGAGGTTCTGGCAGCGCGGGCAGCGGATGCGCGCGCCCGCCCCACCCAGCAGGTGGTCGGGCAGCAGGTAACCGGTCGAGCACTGCGGGCACGAGACGATCATGGCTCCCGTTCGATGGGGGACGGCCGCATTGTGCCCCAATTCCCGGCCGGGGTGAAGTCCCGTCGGGGCCGGCGGGCGCGAGCCCGGGGAGAGGGATGGAGTCTCGTCGGGCCCGGGGGCGCGAGCCCGGGGAGAGGGACGAGCCTCGCTCCCTCACCCCGCGAGCGCCAGCTCGATCGGCTCGCGGTAGTGGGCGAGCAGCGTGGCCTTGAGCGCGGCGTGCGCCGGCTGCAGGAGCATGGGGTCGGCCTCCACCACGCCGCGCGCTGCGTCCCGGGCCTCCTCGAGCAGCGCCTCGTCGCGCGCCAGGTCGGCGAGCTTGAGGCGCGGCAGCCCGCTCTGGCGCGTGCCCCACAGCTCGCCCGGACCGCGCATCCTGAGATCCGCCTCGGCCAGCTCGAAGCCGTCGTCGGTCTTCGCCATCAGCGCCACCCGCTCGCGAGCCAGCGCCCCGGCGCCCGCGCCCGGCACCAGCACGCACACCGAGCGGTGCGCCCCGCGTCCCACCCGCCCGCGCAGCTGGTGGAGCTGAGTGAGGCCGAAGCGCTCGGCGTTCTCCACCACCATGAGCGTGGCGTTCGGGATGTCCACCCCCACCTCGATCACCGTGGTGGTCACCAGCGCGTGCACCTCGCCGGCGGCGAAGGCCTCCATCACCGCCTGCTTCTCCTCGCCCTTGAGCCGGCCGTGGAGCAGCCCCAACCGGAAGCGCGCGAGCAGCGGGTGGCCGGAGAGCCGCTCGTGCTCGGCCTCGGCGGCCCGCGAGTCGAGCCGCCCGTTCTCCTCGATGAGCGGCACCACCACGAAGGCCTGGCGCCCGGCCTCCAGCTCCCGGGCCATGAACTCGAGCACCTGCGGGAACTTCTCCTCGCCCGTCACGCGCGTCACCAGCCGGCCACGCCCGGCCGGGCGCGCGCGCAGCGTGCTCACCGCCAGATCGCCGTAGTACGCCAGCTGGAGCGTGCGCGGGATGGGGGTGGCGGTGAGCACCAGCACGTCGGGGATCACGCCCTTGCGGGCGAGCGTGGCGCGCTGGCGCACCCCGAAGCGGTGCTGCTCGTCCACGATGGCGAGCCCCAGGGCCGGCATCCTGACCTTCTCCTCTAGCAGCGCATGAGTGCCGACCACCAGCAGCGGCGCGCCGGCCTCGAGCCGGCCCGCCAGCGCGCGGCGCTCCGCCGCGGGCGTGGCGCCGGTGAGCGTGAGCACCTCCGCGCCCGCGGGGGCCGCGAGTGCGGCGAGCGTGGCGCCATGCTGGCGCGCCAGGATCTCGGTGGGCGCCATGAACGCGACCTGGTGCCCGGCTTCGAGCGCGTGCAGCGCGGCCAGCAGCGCGACCACGGTCTTGCCGCTGCCGACGTCGCCCAGCAGCATGCGCTGCATCGGCGCCCCCCGCCGCATGTCCGCCACGATCTCGGCGAGCGAGCGCTCCTGGTCGGCGGTGAGCACGAACGGGAGCGCGGCGCGCGCGCGGCCCGCGAGGTCCCCCGGCCCGGCGGTGGCGAGCCCTCGGCCCTCCTGCGCGAGCGCGCGGCGCCGCAGCTCGAGCACGGCCTGGAGCAGGAACAGCTCCTCGAAGGCGAGCCGCCGGCGCGCCGCCTGCAGCCGCTGCTCGTCGTCGGGGAAATGGATCTGGCCGAGTGCTTCACCGAGCGGCCCGAGCCGATGCGCCGCCACGACCTCGGCGGGGATCGGGTCGGGAACGTCGCCGGCCGCGGCGTCGAGCGCGAGCCGCACCACCCTGCGCATGCCGCGCGCGGTGATGCCCCGGGTGAGCGCGTGCACCGGGATGAGGCGGCCGACGTGGAGCAGGTCCTCGACCTCGCCCTCCACCACCTCGAACATCGGGTTGAGCATCCGGTGCTCGAGCGGGTCGAGCTCGCCGCTCACCAGCACGCGCGTGCCCTTGCGGAGCGTGCGGGCGAGGAAGGGCTGGCCGAAGAAGTAGAGCCCGAGCTGCACGCCGCTGCCGTCCTCGAGCGCGGCCACGAAGTCGGTGCGCCCGGCGCGCGTGCGGACCGCGGCCGCGCTGTGGATGGTGCCGTCCACAGTCACGAGCTGGCCCGGCTCCAGGTCCGCGATGCGCACGAAGCGCCGCGCGTCGAGCCAGGTGCGCGGGTAGTGGCGGATCAGGTGCTCGAGCGTCGTGAGGTCGAGGCGCTCGAAGAGCAGGGCACGCTTCGGCCCCACCCCGGGCAGGAACTGGAGCCGCGAGGCGGGTTCGAGCCGCCGCAGGCCCGAAGCGGAGCCGGGCGCGCGGGAAGCCGGCGTCGTCGGGCCGGCCCGGCGGCCCGCGAAGGGCGGATCAGGTGGCATGGCGCCGGTCACTGTAGCAGGACGTCCGGCGCCGGCGGCGCGGCGGCCCGCGGCGGTGGGCTCCGCTGGATGCGGCCCTGGTCCCCCCGGACCTGCCGGGTCAGCGGGTCAGGCTTCCTCGAACCCGGCCGAAACGGCGACGAGGTGGTAGCCCGTCGCCGTCTCGCTGACCTCGTGGCTGACAATCATCCTCCGCTCATCCGGGAAGCGCTGCTCCTTCCTGCGGCTCAAGGCCAGGACCATCTCACTCATCTCGTCGCCCGGACCGATCTCCCGCGCAGCCTGGTCGAAATGGTTCTGACGCTCGTCCTCCGGGAACAGGGCAAGGTTCCACGCAACGGCTCCGATGGTGACCAGCGTCCTGTAGCCGTCGAGGGAGGAAACTTCATCCCGGTACGGCTCGATGAGCTCGACCAACGCGGCGGACATGGCCTGCTTCGACGAGGACGCCGCTCTCACCGCGGCGGAGCCCGACGACTGCGCAGGCTCCGTGATCGTGCGGTCGTCCCTGGCTTCGCCGCTGTGTCTCGTCCTACTCGCCCAACCCATGATCCCTCCCGCCGAAGTTGCGTCCCCCCAGGATTCCTCCCTCTGACTGCGTCAGCGTTCCGGTCCCAGATGGATGTTCTCTGGAGCGATCCAGATCACTTGCCCATCCTGCGACGTAGCGATCGGATTGCCAGCCTGCTTGTGACGCAGCAAGGCTTGCTGCACGGCGCGAACGAGGGCACTCTCGATCAGCTTGATGTCCCTGAGGCGCTCGCTCAACGGTGCGCTCGACCGTGGTTTGTCATTCATGGTACGTCCCTTTCAGCTTCGCCCATTCGGTAGCATTCCCAGTGAACCGGACTGTCGCCCCTTCCCCTGCTGCAAGCAGGTGCGGCCCGGTCGCGCTGGAGTTATCGAACAACTGCCAAGTATCGGCCAGCGGCATGTACAGGCCGAAGAAGTTCCGTAGTCCCTTCTCGTAGCGGCGGCGTTAAATCCACCAATCCCACCAGAAGGTCAAGCGGTTCGCGTCCGGCACTGTCGAACCTCCTCCGCGCTGCTCGGCAACCTAACGGAGAGCGTTCAGCGGCGAGCGCAGCGAGTCCGCTGGAACGCTGGGTTAGGCGGCTGGTCATGGACTCCGCCCATTCCGCCTGCCCCCTACTGTCCGTTTCTGATGTACTCGACGGCTCGATCCAACTGTGCGTCCGTTCCGTGGAGCAGAGCCTGACGATCCGGCCTGACGACGATATCCG
>ERZ1292640.2633-Hain-H43-02um-R1-2633-length-14263-cov-5_pt1 | contig 14263 bp, 9 predicted proteins | sample MGYA00564404_ERZ1292640 | MGnify/ENA primary metagenome ERZ1292640 (study PRJEB36523, sample SAMEA6512636) | groundwater metagenome | collected 2019-01-08 | study: AquaDiva: Metagenomics assemblies of 32 groundwater samples
GGCGGTATTTCGGCACAACGGCGCCGCTCCTTGTGGGTGAGTGCGTCACCGTCGATGCGCGGGCGAGCTGATCGCCCGAGGCGTTTGAGTTCGACGACCACATTGAACGGATTCGGGCAAGCCTCGGCGGCGTGCCCCAGAGGACGTCCCATGCACACCCAGAGCCTTCCCCAACTCCAGTCGCCCGCCACGCAGACATCGCCACGTCGCGTGAAGTACCTCACCTCGCTCGACCAGATCGCCGGCATCTCCGACGAGGATCGCGAGCTCCTCAAGAAGGTCTCCGAGCGATACGTCTTCCGCGCCAACGACTACTACCTGCGCCTCATCGACTGGACCGATCCCAAGGACCCGATCAAGCAGCTGATCATCCCTCGCAAGGAAGAGCTCAACGACTGGGGCAAGCTCGACGCGAGCAACGAGGCCGCCGTCACGGTCGAGCCCGGCGTCCAGCACAAGTACAAGGACACGGTGCTGCTTCTGTGCAACGAGGTGTGCGGGGCGTACTGCCGCTACTGCTTCCGCAAGCGGCTCTTCATGAACGACAACGAGGAGGTGAGCAAGGACGTCACCCAGGGCCTTGCGTACATCCGCCAGCACCCCGAGGTCTCCAACGTGCTGCTGACCGGCGGCGATCCTTTGATCATGGGGACCCGTCGCCTGCGGGAGATCATCTCGGCCCTGCGTGAGATCGACCACGTCAAGATCATCCGCATCGGCTCGAAGATGCCCGCGTTCAACCCGTTCCGCATCCTGGACGACCCCGATCTTCAGGCGATGTTCCGCGAGCACTCGACGCCCGACAAGCGGATCTACCTCATGTGCCACTTCGATCACCCGCGAGAGCTGACGCCCGAGGCCAGAGCCGGGATCGCCAAGCTCCTGGAGTGCGGCGTGATCTGCGTCAACCAGTGCCCGATCATCCGCGGCATCAACGACGACCCCCAAACCCTCGCCACGCTCTTCCGCGAGTTCTCGTACATCGGCTGCCCCCAGTACTACGTCTTCCAGGGGCGCCCCACCGCCGGCAACGAGCCCTTCGAGGTGCCCATCGTCGAGGGCTGGCGGATCTTCTCCCAGGCCCTCGTCGACGAGTCCGGGCTCGCCGGACGGGCGAGATTTTCGATGTCGCACGCGTCGGGCAAGGTCGAGATCCAGTCGGTCGACGAGCGCTTCATCTACCTGCGCTACCACCGCAGCAAGTACCCCGAGAACAACGGGCGGTTCTTCGTCTGCAAACGCAACGACCATGCGTACTGGCTCGACCATCTCGAGCTGGCCGAAGGCTCGTACGTTCCCAAGGGCGTCGAATTCGCCCAGAAATCGCCCGCGGCACCAAGAGTTGCCGCGCCCGATCCCACGCCCGGACGCGCCGTGCCCCAGAGCCCTCGCATCGAAACGTCCAGGGCGTCCAAAGCCGGCGGGCTGGTCGCCGCGGGCTTCACGCTCATCGAATTGCTCGTCGTCATCTCCATCATCGTGCTGCTGATCGGAATGCTCGCGCCGGCGCTGAGCTCGGCCCGCAAGACCGCGGGCATGGTCCGCGAGCTCGCCGCGATCCGGCAGGTGGGCTCCGCCTTCACCATGTACGCCCAGGACAACAAGAGCAAATTGCTCCCCGGCTACCTCCGCGGATCCTGGGCCAAGCCCGCCCGGCGCACCTTCATCGTCCACGAGAGCGCGACGAGCGCCTCGGAAGACGGACGCCTCTTCGGCGAGACCATCCGCCCTTACCCCTGGCGCCTGATGCCCTACCTGGACTACGCGCGCCCCGCGCTCGTCCTCGATCGAACGCTCCGCACGACCATCGAAGACCTCTCGAGCGATCGGACCCAGGCCGTCAACTTCCAGGCGGCATTCTCACGCCACCCAACCTTCGGCATGAACACGACCTACGTCGGGGGCGACGCCCACCGCGGCGGTTTCTACCGCCCCTCCTACTCCAGGTGGGGAACGTTCGTCGTCGACAAGCTCGAGTCGGTGATCATGCCCAGCAAGCTCATGATCTTCGCCTCGTCGCGCGGCGTGCGCTCCAACTCGGGCGGCCAGAAAGTTCCCGGCTTCCACCGCCTCGAAGGCCCCTGGCACGCCACCCCCACCTCAAACTCGGTCCCGGCGTTCATTCCCTGGCTCGCGCCCGGGAGGTTTGACGCGGCGCTCCCCACCACGACCTTTGGCCACCTGGACTTCCGTCACTTTGGAAAGGCGACGACAGTCACTTTCGACGGACACGCCGAGACGCTCGATCTCGATCAACTCAACGACATGCGCCGCTGGTACAACCAGGCCACCGCCGCCAACGGCCACCCCCGGTGATCTCGGGCGCTCCACCCCAATCCCCCCCACCGCCTCCACCTCCCAGCCGAGATCCGCCATGCCGCTCTCCCTCACACGCACCCAGACCCGAATCGCCGCCTCCGCCGTCGTCCTCACGCTCGCGGTCGGCATCGCATGGGCTGTGGTGCCCGCCGGCGCACGCCACACCGGCGCCCGGTCGCCCCTCACACCCGCCCAGCTCGTCGCGCGGGAGCAGGCGGCCGCCCAGCTCGCCTACCCGACGCCCCGCCCCTCGCTCCCGGCCTCGATCGTCGTCGTGTACGACGACGCCAAGGACCGCACGCGCATGACGCTCACGCTCCGTGACGTTCGCGCCTCCGCCAGCGGCCATCCCTCGCTCAGCGCCGTCGAGCTCACTGTTCTGTCCGAGTACCAGGGACACGTTCGCGAACCCGGACATGGCGAGCTCTCGGTGCGAGGAACCCTCTCCCTCATCTCGAAAGCGCCGGGCGTCCTGGCCCCGTCCTCACCCCCGGGCATCTTCACCGCCGACGCCAAGAGCCTCAAGGCCAAGCCTGTCGCCCCCGGCAAAAGCGGATACCAGAGCAAGAGCAAACCCGACGGCTCTCACGAGTCGCTGGCGTTTCACCTTTCAACCAAAGACCTTCTCACCATCGCGGCATCACGTGACGTCACCGCCCAGCTCGGCGCGGCCCGCGTGACGCTGACGCCCGCACACCTCGAGCTCCTGCGCGAGTTCGCGGCCCGCATGAACCCAAACCGCTGAACCGTCCACCTCCCTCGCACCATCCAATGGAGTCCTTGCTCATGCGCTTCTTGTTCCTCGCCACCTCCGCACTCTCCATGCTCGCCGGGGCCGCCCACGGGCAGGAGCTCGGGCCCGTCGTCATCACCGAGATCATGTACAACCCCCACGGCACCGACGAGGGCCAGGAATGGGTCGAGATCTACAACCCCACCGCCGCGCCCGTCGACCTCTCACGCTGGTCGCTCATCACGCCCGGCGGGCGGACCGCCGACATCCCCAGCGGCACCACGCTCGCTTCGCACGCCGTCGCGATCATCGCGCCCAGGCGAGGCGGCCTCCTGGGCAGCCCCAGCACACGGCGTTCGACCTACGTCGCCACGCAGGCCTCATGGGACCAGGCGTGGGGGCCGGGGATCCGGGTCATCTTTGTCGAATCGTTCTGGAACTACCCCAGCGACCCCGTGCCGGTCACCGGGACCATCGAAGGCCTGGGGAACACGGGCGACACGCTCCAGCTCGTCGACCGCCAGCGCGAGGTGGTCGACGAGGTGGCCTACGACACCGACGACACAGCCGAGACCCCCTGGCCCGACGGCAACGACAGCGGTTCTATCCAGCTCCTGCGGGACTTTGTCGTCGGACCATCTCCAATCGCCGACAACAACACCGGTGCCGCGTGGCGCCGCTCCGGACCCGGCGACGGGCTCGGCTCGAGGCTGGCGGGCAACGCCCTCCCCGCGTTCCCCGGTCTTGACTCCTATGGCTCGCCCGGTGCCCTTCCCAATCAACAGACCCTCGATTGCAACACAAATGGGATCAACGACGCCGTCGACATCGTTCGCGGCACCGCTTTGGACTCCTATCCCTACAACAACATCCCCGACTCGTGCGAGGGCGACTGCAACGCCAATGCCCTGCCAGACCTCACCGAGATACTCCTGGACTGGCACAACGATCGCAACGCCAATCGGGTGATCGATTCCTGCGAGATCAACGCCCACGGGGGCGCTAGCGGCGTGGGCGGCGCGTGGGACGCCAACACCAACGGAATCCTCGACTCGTTCGAGAACAAGCCAAATGTCGTCATCACCGAGATCATGTACGACCCCAACGGCGACGACGCGGGCAAGGAGTTCGTCGAGATCTTCAACTCCGGCGTCACCGCGATCGACATCTCCGGGTGGGCGCTCCGCGACATCGAGGGTGACGCTCGAACCGGACTGATTCCCGCGGGCACGATCATGCAGCCTCAGGAGGTCATCGTGCTCTCGGCCGCCAGCGGGCCGGGTGTTCCTGCCGATGTGGTCACGCAGTTCCGAATCGCGTGGAACCTGCCCGCGGGCGTGCGGGTCTTTGGGCTCGGCTCCTGGCAGGACCGCGCGCAGCGGGCCACGCCGATCGAGGAAGTCCTCTCGCTCGTGGACGCCGCCAACGAGCCCGTCGACGTCGTGAACTACGAGAACCCGAGCTACTCGCCCGCAACGCTCTGGCCCGCCGACGACACCGCGTCGAGCATCTCCCTGCTTCCAACCGCCCTGAGCAAGGCGGCCAACGACCTCGGCTTGAACTGGGTCAGGTCCACAACGCACATCGATGGCGCCTACGACAGCATCTCCACGGGTTTCTTCTCCGATATTCGCGGAACGGGCTCGGCCGGTTCTCCTGGAATCGTCTGGACCGCCACCCACCAGCTTCCCACCGGCGAGGCCGCCATCACCGAGATCATGTTCCACCCCAACAGCAACCCGGGCGACCCGTCCAGGGGCGAGTGGCTGGAACTCTACAACCCCGGCCCGACTCCCCTGGACGTCTCGGGCTGGTACATCCGTGACGAGGACGGGCGAACCGGTCCGATCGCCCCCGGAACCGTGCTGGCCTCGCACCAGGTGCTCGTTCTCATCCCGCAGTTCGGTGCCGCCACCGCGCTCCAGGCCGAATCCGAGTTCCGTGCGGCTTGGGGCAACATCTGCAACGTCGCCGCCCTCACGGGCTGGTCGGACCTTGAGACAAGTCCAAACATCGGCGGCCTGGCGAACAACCCAGGGCGCGGAAACGAATGCCTGAGCGTGCGCAAAGCCGACGCCACCGTGGTGGACGTCGTGAACTACGACGACGCCAACGGCTGGCCCGTCGATGCCGTCAACGCGAGCCCGGGACTCGGCACCGCCTGGAGCATCGAGCTCCTGCCCGGACACTGCAATGCGACCGACAACGACTTGCCCGTCAACTGGGCCGCGAGCCTTCAAGGCATCAACCTGGCCGACCTCAACATCATGACACTCGTGTTCAACGGGTTTGACATCGGCTCGCCCGGGCTGCTCGAAGGGATTGTGACGACCCGGGAGTGCTCAACCGCCCCGTGCTCCGCCGACTTTGACGCCGACGGCACCGTCGACTTCTTCGACTACGACGCCTTTGTGAACTGCTTTGAGGGGATCGCCTGCCCACCCGGAAAGACTTCCGACTTCGACGCCGATGGCACCACCGACTTCTTCGACTACGACGCCTTCGTCGTCGCCTTCGAAGCCGGTTGCTGAACGATCCCCCCTGAAAGCAGGACGGATCTACAGATTCGAGACCACGCGCCGGGGGCTTTGCGGCTCCCGGCGTTGTGCTTTGGTCGCCGGGTCCAGATAAGCCGGCCCGCAGCGAATGTCGGTCTCGACGTATCTGCTTGCGGCTTGGTGGCTCCTTCCCCACAGACGAGCGGCCGCGTTCTCAGCACGAACGCCCGTTCATGGAGATCCCCCAAGATGAGTACTTGCAGCTACGGTCCCATCCTTGCCATCGCCGCGATGATTTCCGGCACGGCGATGGCACAGACCACAGGATTTCAATACATCGGAACGCTCGGCGGACGCGGCCAAGAGGTCGCCGTCCCCTTCGCGATCGGGCCCGGACCGGTGGTTGTCGGAGCTAACGACTACTTCCACAGCAGCGGCTACTTCCGACGCGCGTTTGTGTGGACTCCCGACAGCGGCCTCAATTCGCTCGCCAACACCCCCAGCTCCGGCACCTCGTCGGGCGCGTACGCGATCTCGGCCGATGGCTCTATCGTTGTTGGCGTGCTGGGGGTCGCCCCCGGATCCAGCGGACCTGGTGCCCAGGTCTTCCGGCGCGTGAACGCCGGCGCCGACGAGATTCTTCCCCTCGCGCTGGGCATGTTCTTTCCCAACGTCGCCGCCATTTCCGCCGACGGAACAACCACCGTCGGCACCGTGAATGGTTACGGTGGGGGCGGTCAGGCCGTCACCTGGGTCGGCGTCGGAGTCGCCACGATTCTCCCCACGCTCCCGGGCGCTCCCTCCGCCCAGGCCTACGGCGTCAACGCCGACGGCTCGGTCGTCGTTGGCTCGAGCGGGCGCGGATACCCCTACGACAACACCCCCGTGCGATGGGTCAATGGTCAGGTCGAATCGCTCGGCCTGCCCCCCGGGTGCAACTGGGCCTGGGCCCGCGCGGTCTCCGCCGACGGCAACACCGTGGTCGGCCTGGGATGGGTGACGGGCGGCAGCAGCCGCGCGTTCAAGTGGACGCCGCAGACGGGAATGACCATTCTCGAGAGCGGACCGACTGGCTTTGGCGAGGCCTGGTCCATCAGCGACGATGCCCGCTTCATCGGCGGACGCGTCGGCGCCCACAGCACGGTCTGGCGGGACGCCGTTCCATTCGATGTTGAGAGCCAGCTCCTTCCCGCCGGCACAATCCTCTCCCCCTTCACGGGACTGGCAGGCAACCTCTTGATCTCCCACGACGGCACGACCGTCGCGGGCTGCGAGCGGGTCGCCGAAGCCGCCGGTGATGCCGAGTACCACCCCTGGGTCGCCGTCCTGCCGGACTGGTTCACTCGAACCTGCCACGCAGACTTCAACCGCGACAACGCGGTCGATTTCTTCGATTACGACGACTTTGTCGGCGCCTTTGAGACCGGCGCCTCCACCGCCGACTTCGATGGCGACGCCTCTGTCGACTTCTTCGACTACGACGCCTTCGTGACGGCCTTCGAGCTGGGATGCTGAGCGAACCTCGCACCCGACACACAGCCCGCACGCACCTCACCCAAAGGAAATCAACGAACATGTCAGCGCCCGAATCCCGCTCGACTCTTCCCCTCGCCATCGCCTTGGTCTGCCTGGGTGCCGCGGGCCAAACATGCCAGGCCCAGTGCGACCTGCTCATCAGGGAGAGCTTCCGCCCCGGCCCTCGCCCGCACGGAAACAATGGGCGGCTTCGCGAGGCCGGCATCCATGACACGCTCAAGGACTACTGGCCGCAGGTCCCTTCCAACGGCACGCGCTGGCTGGGAACCGACCAGAGCGGCATGGCGAGCTGGGGGTTTGCGGGCTCGTCGCTCGACCCCGCCGAGATCGATCCGCTCGATCCGTACAACGGCACCGCGTTTGGCGAGGCGACCGCCGCCGCCCTGCTGCCCTTCACCCCTCCCACCGGCACGTTCACGCTGTCCGCCGAGGTCGTGCAACTGTTTGGGAGCACCAGCGCGACGTACATCGGTTACACGTCGGGCCCCTCGCTCTTCAACAACTTCGAGAGCCTTGGCGCCCTGTGGATGTCCCTCAACGGCAGGGGCGAGTGGGCCATCCGCGCCAACGGAAGCACGATCGTCGCGTCGGGCACCGCGCCGATCGTCGGCACGCTCGACAGCGGCTGGCTCCACGTCGAGCTCACTCTCGACCCCGTCCACTCGATGGTCTGGGGGCGAGTGATGGACACGCCCATCGCGCCCACGCCCGTAAGCATCACCACACCCATCCTCTACTTCGGGATCGAGTCCCACGAGAGCTGGAACGTCGTCAACAATATCTCCGTCTTCACCGGAAGCCCGCTGGAAGTGTCTGTTGTGCCACCGGCCGCCGCCAGCCCGGGCGCAAACGTCTTGCTCGAGGCGACGACCAACGCCGCGGATCCCGCCGAATTCTTCTGGACCCGCAACGGCCTTGCCCTCGTCGACGGGGCTCAACCCTGGGGAACCGTGGTCAGCGGCTCTCGGACGGCCCACCTGAGCCTCGCGGGCGTCACCCAGGCTGACGTGGGCGAGTACACCTGCACCGTCGCGAACTCGTGCGGCCTCAATCGCAGCGCCTCGGTCGCGGTGACGATCTGTGCCGCCGACTTCAACGCCGATGGGGCGATCGACTTCTTCGACTACGACGATTTCGTCGTCGCCTTCGAGACTGGAACTCCAACCGCCGACTTCAACCACGACACCGCCATCGATTTCTTCGACTACGACGACTTTGTCGTCTCCTTCGAGACCGGATGCTGACGACCAGTCACGTCAGCCCGGTCCACCCTGCGTGCCTCGCGTGAACCCTTCCGGGAGGGCACGCGGGGCACGCCTTGACGATCACGCTGGTCGCGCCCAACCGGACCACATGGACCTCTCCCCAGCCCGCGGGCGGCGGCATTGCCGTCCGACGCGGGGGTCGGCGGCTCGATACAGTCCCCCGCTCGACGCTCCGCCCGGAGATCGGGCGGAGGACCGTGAGTTTGGAAGGCGCATCGCCGCAAGAGGATCACGCAGCCCACGGGGTCGAGCACGACGCCATGGTGCTGGCCGCCGCCAAGGGTGACGAACGCGCGTGGCGAAAGCTCGTCCATCAGTACAAGCGCCTGGTTTACTCCATCCCGCGCAGCTATCGCCTCTCGGATGAGACGTGCGACGACGTTTTCCAGACCATCTTTGCCACGCTGGTGCGCGAGCTCCCGGCCATCAAGGACCCAGGAGCCCTGACCAAGTGGCTGATGACCTCCACCCATCGCGAGTGCTGGAAAGCGGCTAAACGCGACCGGACCCACCAGGGCGTCTCGCTCGAGCAAACCTCTCGGGCCGACCTCTCGGCCGAGCTCCCCCACGATCGGGCCGAGCACTGGGAGCGACAGCAAATGCTCGACACCGCCCTCTCCAACCTGGGCGGCCGTTGCGAACGCCTCCTGCGCCTCCTCTATCTCTCCGCCGTGCAGATTCCTTATGACCAGATCGGGGAGACCTTGGGAATCGCGGTGGGAAGTGTCGGCCCGACGCGTGCCCGATGCCTCGCCAAGCTCGCCGAGGCCCTGGGCCCGCTCGACGATGCGGACGTACGTGTTCCGTAAGGCACAAGCGGCTCGCCAAAATCGGTGCTTCGATGTACGTACGGGCCCACGGCGGGCTCCTTACTGGCGGCAACAGACGGAGAAGCCCATGACGATCCAGCCGACAACCCACCAAGACCTCGCCTCCTACGCCCTTGGAGAGGCCTCGCCCGACGCCGCGGCCAAGGTGGAGCAGTCTCTGACTGCTTCGCCCGAGCTCCGTGCCGGTCTTGCCCGGATCAAAGACGCACTGGGAATGCTCTCGCGAGCCGAACTGCACGAACCACCGTCGGCACTCGTCCAGTCCGCCCTGCGCCTCGTGGGTCCGCGAACGCAAAGCCCTACTTGGCTCGAGCGTGCCGCCGACGCGATCGCCAAGCTCGTCTTCGACAGCGTCGCCACTCCGGGCCTCGCCGGCTTTCGCTCCTCGGCGACTCTGGACGCCCGCCACATGACCTTCGACTGCGAGGGCGGCGAGATCGATCTGGAGATCCTGGCGCCAAACGTCGGCTCGGGCGTGCACCGCGTGACCGGACAGATCGCCATCTCGGGTGAGTTGCTCCCTTCCAGCGTCGGCTACGTTCTTCACGGCTCGGGCAACGCAAGGACCAGCACCATCGACGAGCGAGGTCGCTTCACGCTCGAACTTACCGGCGGGCGCTGGGACCTGAGATTCGTCGTCCAGGTCGGCGACCAAGAACGCGTGATCGCCCTCCCGCAATTGGAGATCGGATGACGAGTGCCCCGGCCATCCAGGCGCTGGTGGATGAGCTTGACGGCCCGGATTGGACCCAGGTGGCGGCACAACTCCCCCCTGGCGAGGCCGGGTCGGAGATGGTGGGCAGACTGGCCGACGAGGCCGAATCGCGGATCATGGCCGACCTTGCCCGGGCCGTGTCGACCACGCGCACCCTTATCGCTCTGGCCGACGCGCGCGCGAGCGCGTCGGTTCGCGCGAGAGTTCGGCGCGTGCACAGCCAGGCTCTGACCTACTCCAACCTCTACGACGACGCGTTCGCCACACTCGGCGAGGCGCTGCCCCTGGCGCAGGAGGCCCACGATCTGGTCGAGGTGGGTCGAATCCGCCTGACCATGCTGCACATCCACGCCCGCCAGACTCGATTCGACGAGGCCGTCGAGTGCGGCACCCTCGCCCGCGACGCGTTCGAGGCGGCGCACGATCGCGTGCTCGTCGGGCGTGCGGAGAACAACCTGGGCATTCTCGAACGGATGCGAGACCGGCCGCGAGCCGCGCTCGAGCACTTCCGCCGCGCCGCCCTCGCGCTCGCCTCCCAGCCGCCCCTTCTCGCCCACGTTGAGAACAATCGGGCCGAGGCCCTGCTCGATCTTGACGATTTTTCCGCGGGCGAATCGGCATTCCGCGCGGCCTTGGCGGCCTTCCGCCTCGCCGGCGCCCATCGACACGCCGGAATCGTGCTTGGCAACCTCGCCGACCTCGCCTCGCGCCAGGGCCGCTCGCACGACGCGCTCAAGCTCTTCGAGGAGGCGCGCCGCGTGCTGGGTGAGGCGTCCGCCCCGGGCGACGCCGCTCGCCTGGCCGTCGAGCACGCCGACGTCCTCTTTGGCCTTGGGATGCTCTCTCAGGCCGAGCTCGCGTACTCCTCGTCCATCCCCGTGCTCGAGCAGCACAAGATGACGGCCGAGATGGCTCGGGCGTGCCTGGGGCTGGGACGGGTTCAGGTCAGACGTGGCGATCGAACCGCACTGACGACCCTGGAACAGGCCCAGCGCCTCTTCGCCGGGCACCAGAACACCACCGGTCGAGCCAGGGCCCTGGCGATCGTCGCCGAAACCAGAGCCAGGGACGGCGATGTCGGCTCCGCGCTCTCGTTGCTCGATGACGCCGGCACCGGTGTCGCCGATCGTCCCGCGGCCCTGGCGTGGATCAACCTTTTGTCCGCGAACGTGTACCTCGCCATGGGGCAGGGCGATCGGGCTTGCGAACAAACCGCCCGGGCGATCCAGGTCGCCGAGACGCTCGGACTCGCCCCGCTGGCGGCCGACCTGCTGCAGACCCAGGGCAAAGGACTGATGCTGCAAGGCAAGAAGGAACCCGCGGCAGCGTCACTCAGGCGGGCCGTCCGGCACGCCGAGCGTTGCCGTGGCGCCATGCAGACCGACCGATTCCGCTCGGCGTTTCTGGGCGAGCGCGCGACGATCTGGGAGGACTGTGCCACGGCGGTGCTCGATGCCAACGACCCGGGCGCGCTTGGCGAGGCCTTCACGCTCGTTGAATCGGCGAAGAGTCGATCGCTTCTCGACGCACTCCAGAATCGCGAGGCCGCTGCCCCCGCCTCTGCTGACGACGACTCGGCGAGCGCCCTGGTCGCCGCCCTGGCAGCCATTAACGGCGAGCTCAGCGCGCTCTACGCCCGGGCTCACGAGACGGGCGAGCCCACACCCGCTCAGCGCGAGCGGGCGGCGGGCGAGATCCGGCGCAGGGAGACCGCCGCCGAAGCCCTGGTGATCCGGCTGGGAGCGACCTCGGGCTTCGCGGGCGCGTTTGCGGCACCGACCCCGCTCGCCGATCTGGCGGCTCTGGTCCCAGACACGGGGCTTGTGCTGGAGTATTTCGCCGAGGGCGGGCATCTTTCTGCCTTTGCGATCACTCGCCGCTCGACCACGACGCATCGGAGATTTGCGTCCATCAGCGCGGTCGAGGCGGGGGTGAACGCCCTCAACTTCCAGATCCGCCGCGCGCTGGTGCGGGGATTGCCGCAGGGCCAAAGCGGCGAGCGACTGACCCGCGACGCTCAGGCCGAGCTCGCCGCGCTCAGTTCGCTGCTCGTCGCTCCCTTCGCGGGCGCGATCAATGGCGCGACCGCGCTGGTGGTGATTCCAACCGCCCCGCTGCACATGGTCCCCTTCGGCGCTCTTGCCCTGGGCGAGCGCCGCCTGATCTCGAGCGTGGACCTTGGGCTTGCCCCCAGCGCCAGCGTTCTGGCCCGGATGCCCGCCCCGCGAGCGGGTCCCGCGCTGTTTGTCGGCGTGGCCGACGAGCGGGCGCCCCGCGCCGAATCCGAGGCCCACACTATCGGCGCCTTGGTGCCCAAGGCGACGGTGATGACCGGCGGGCTCGCAACCCGCAAGGCGTTCACCGACCGGTGCGCCGACTTCTCCCACATCCACTTCGCCGGGCACGCCCGCTTCATCCCGTCCAATCCGGGCGCGTCGGGTCTGAAACTCGCCGATGGCTGGCTCACCGCAGCGGAAATCGCTCGCCTCAACCTCCGCGGTGCGTCCCTTATGCTCAGCGCCTGCGACTCGGGGAAGGTGGCCGTGACCGGCGGAGATGAGCTCATGGGACTCACGCAAGCCGCGTTATCGGCCGGTGCGGCGTCGTTGACGACAGCACTATGGCCCGTTCACGACGCCCAAACCCTCTCCTTGATGGCCGAGGCTTATGGAGTGATGTATCCTGAACCCTCCGCGATGGGTCGAGTTCCGTCCGTCTCCCGCGCCCTGCGCGAGGTCCAGTGTCGATTCATGAATTCCGGAGCCCACCCGGCCGCGTGGGCACCCTTTGTTACGGTGTGCTCTCCATGGAAAGCCTGAACCAATCCGCCGCGCTCGTCGCTCTCTCCTTCCTCGCGCCGCTCGCCCTGGGGCACGACGATGGCACGCCCATCCCCGGCGAGTTCGTCATCATCACCACGCCGGGCACGACACTGGACGATGTTCGGGCCGCACACCCATCGCTCACCCTCACCTCGCTGAGGCAGTTCACACCGGCGCGAATCCACCTGCTCGGCGTCCCCGTCGGACAGGAGGACGCGTACGAGGTGCAACTTGGCGCCGACACCGCACTGGTGCGGGTCGCAGAGAAAAACCGGACCGTCGCCAGCCCCGAGCACGGCACGACCCAGAGCCTCTTTCTCCGCACGAACGCCGAGACCTACGCGCAGCAGCCCGCGTACCGGAGCATCAATCCGCCCCCGGCGACCAGCCGACGCGGACCCTCCGGCACGCTCGTGGCGGTCCTCGACACCGGTGTCGCACCCCACCCCGACCTCATCAGCCGCCTGGAACTCGGCGGATACAACTTCATCACCGACACGGTCGACACCGACGAGTCTGAGTGCTTGCCCGGCTCTGGTCTTGTCGGCCACGGAACCTACGTCGCGGGCCTCATCGCCCTCACCGACCCCTACGCGAGAATCCTTCCCGTCACCGTTCTGGGATGCGACGGCGTCGGGAACTCCTTCTCCGTCGCTTGCGGCATCTACCACGCGGTCGAACAGGGCGCGGGCGTGATCAACATGAGCTTCGCGACCACGTTCCCCAGCAACCTGGTTGAAACCGCCGTTGTCGACGCCGGCGCCGCGGGCGTCCTCTGCGTCTCCTCGGTCAGCAACGCCGCCCTCGACCTCAACAACAACGACAACCGCATATACCCCTCGCGCTTCGATCAGGTCGTCGCTGTGGGTGGCCTCGCCGGCACCTCACCGGGTGGACCCTGGACCAGGGCAGCGTTCAGCGACTGGGGCCGGCCTATTGATATCGGGGCTCCGGCCACCGATGTCACGAGCATGTGGTTCGACGGCTCCGAGTACGCTTATGCGGACGGAAGCGGCACCAGCTACGGCGCGGCGTTTGTCTCGGGCGTCGCGTCGATGGTCCGGGCCAAGTATGGCCCTCACGACGCACTCTGGATGAAGGACCGCCTGTGCGTCTCGGCACGCGAGGTCTTCATCGGCGTGCCCTATGCGATGGGGTGTGGGCACCGCGACGACGGCATCGCGTCGCTCATCGACGCCGGCCGCGCCGTGTGCCTCGCGGATTTCAACGCCGACCTCGCGGTGGATTTCTTCGACTACGACGCCTTTGTGATCTGCTTCATGGGCGAGGGCTGCCCCCAGGACGTGTCGGCGGACTTTGATGGCGACGGGACGGTCGATTTCTTCGACTACGACGCCTTCGTCGTGGCCTTTGAGGGCGGGTGCTGACCCTTGCCGGCCCGAGCTCGCGACGACCCAAAAACAACATCGCCCGACACTCTCGTGCCGGGCGACGAAATGACCCCATTGGGATTCGAACCCAAGTTTTCAGGATGAGAACCTGACGTCCTAGACCAGGCTAGACGATGGGGCCATCGAGGCGGAC
>ERZ1292640.2634-Hain-H43-02um-R1-2634-length-14262-cov-6_pt1 | contig 14262 bp, 9 predicted proteins | sample MGYA00564404_ERZ1292640 | MGnify/ENA primary metagenome ERZ1292640 (study PRJEB36523, sample SAMEA6512636) | groundwater metagenome | collected 2019-01-08 | study: AquaDiva: Metagenomics assemblies of 32 groundwater samples
GCGAGACCGACGCGGGCGTGTACCTGCGCGTGGGCCCCGAGATCGGCGTCGCCTCGACCAAGGCCTTCACCGGCCAGGTCGCCGTGCTCACGCTCATCACGCTCTACCTCGCCCGGCGCCGCTTCATGTCCGCCGACCAGTGCGCCGAACTTCTGCAGCAGCTCAACACGGTGCCAGAGAAAATCGAACGCATCCTCGAGCAGGACCAGAAGATCAAGAAGGTCACCGAGAAGTACTGCCACCGCGAAAACTGGCTCTTCCTGGGGCGCGGGTACAACTACCCCACCGCCCTCGAAGGCGCCCTCAAGCTCAAGGAAATCTCGTACATCCACGCCGAGGGAATGCCCGCCGCCGAGATGAAGCACGGCCCCATCGCCCTCATCAACGAGGGAATGCCCGCCGTCTTCATCGCCAACAAGGGCCGCCAGTACGACAAGGTCATGAGCAACATCCAAGAGGTCAAGAGCCGCGGCGGCCACGTGATCGCCGTGGCGACCGAGGGCGACGAGCAGATCAAGAAGTATGCCGAGGATGTCCTCTACATCCCCGACATCCCCGAGCCCCTCAGCCCCATGCTCGCCGTCGTCCCCCTCCAGCTCATGGCCTACCACGCCGCCGTCATCCGCGGCCACGACGTGGACAAGCCCCGAAACCTCGCCAAGAGCGTGACGGTGGAGTGAGCCTCACGCAAGCCCCGAACGAACCCGAAGTGAGCTCGAGCACTTATGTCAACGAGCCCCGAGCGTCAGCGAGCGGGTTCTTCGTGCGCCCTGATTTGCGTGAATCATGGGGCGAGCTTGGGGCTCGACTAGAATCTGGCAATGAGTGCCCACAACTCAAGTTCAGGCGATCGATTGGAAGCTATCAACATTGATCCAATGGATCCTGCCGAGGTGGCGCTCCTTCGTGGACAATCCTGGTCCGATCGCCTCCGGATCTCCGGCGAACTCTTTCTCGCGGTTCGAAATATGATCGAGGTATCTGTGCGGGCGAACAACCCAGATTGGGACGAGGTTGCAGTCAAGCGCGAGGCTGCAAGAAGAATGCTGCGTGACTACGACTCCAATTGAATCACTGATCGTTCAGTCAGGTGGGCATCGAAGACCTCGTTGATCTCATGGCATCCCTATCCCACTCGTTGACGCTCAGGGCTCGTTGTCCGACGTGCAACTGCCAGCTGTCCCCTCACGTTCCCTTTGCACTAATCGTCACCGCCACCGTCCCATACACCTCAGGCGTGATATCCACCGGCGCGACCCGAATCCGCCGCGACTCAGGGTCAATCCCCTTCTCCCGCATCACCCGCTTGAGCGTCCCCGGCAGCGCAAACTCCACATCCTCGGGCACAATGTCCCAGCTCTCAAGCTTCGCCCCGTGCCTCGACACCAGCACGCGGCAGATCGCCGCCACCAGATCCTCGGGCGCGCTCGCCCCCGCCGTCAGCATGACTGCCTCATTCCCCGTCGGGAACCACTCGGGTCGAATCTCCCCCACGTCATCCACCAGATACGCCATGGTCCCCACCTTCTGCGCAATCTCCGTGAGCCGCACGCTGTTGGACGAATTCTTGCTCCCCACGACAATCACCAGGTCGCAGTGCGGGGCGATCTCGCGCACCGCCCGCTGCCGGTTGGTCGTCGCGTAACAGATGTCCTCGCTCGGCGGCGCCTTGATGTTGGGAAACGCCACCTTCAGCGCCGCGATGATCACATCCGCGTCGTCGGTCGAGAGCGTCGTCTGCGTGAGGTAGACGAGCTTGTCGGCATCATGGATCGTGAGGTTGGCGATATCCGCCGGGCTCTCAACCACCTGCGTCGCCGCCGGCGCCTCGCCAAACGTCCCCACGATCTCCTGGTGGTTCTTGTGCCCGACAAGTAGAATTTGAAACCCCTGGCGGGCGTACCGCACCGCCTCGCTGTGCACCTTGGTCACCAGCGGGCATGTCGCGTCGATCGAGGTCAGCCCCTGGGCCCGGGCCTGGGCCCGCACCGCCGGCGAAACCCCGTGGGCGCTGAAGACGATGATCTTGCCCCGAGGCACCTCGGCCAGGTCGTCGACAAAGACCGCCCCGCGCCCCCGGAGGCGCGACACGACGTGCTTGTTGTGGACAATCTCGTGATAAACGTAAATCGGACGCTCATCGATGATGTCGAGCACCTGGTCGACGACATCGATCGCCATGCGGACCCCCGCACAAAAACCGCGGGGATTGGAGAGAATCAGACGCATGGCCCCATCCTAGGGATGAAGGAACCCGACCCCGGCCAACGGCCCGGTGATGCTGAACAGCCCTCGGCCCACCCGCCAAACCGCTTTGTGTATGGTTTGTGGACGGGTTGTCGGTTGCGCTGTGGCTTCTCACGATCTTTCAACAAGAAAATGTCAAGAAGTCGGACCGTGTTGAAGATTTGGTCGGGCCTCGATAGACTCACACCCTGTCGGACCAAGGCATTCGCCTGTCGGTCGTTTGGTCGGGTCGGGAGTATTCAATGGGCCAAATCAAGCCATGGCAGATCGCGGTGATCGTGGCTGCGGTGTTGGCCGTCGCGGCGGCCGCGTACTGGACGATCAGCGGAAACGACATGCCGAAGATGAGCCATCGAGTGGTGCTCGTGGACATCACGACGGGCGAGCTTTTCGAAGCCTCGACCGCCCGAAAGTCGGCGATCATTCCGGAGAAGAACCCAACCTCGGGAACGTACACGCTCTTTCCGGTCGCCAAGGGCGCCGATGGGGTGTGGAAGGTCCCGCCGCGGTATCTTGAAAGCATGGAGAAGGACACCAAGGCGACGGCGCTGGTGTCGGCAAAGTCTGGCGAGGTCAAAGTGACCTCGGAATCACCCAAGTCCATCACGCTGGGAAAGTGACGACCCCAAGATTTCCACGCGGGGGCATCGCGGAAGGAACCCTGAATGCATCTCAAGACTAAAGCCTTCACGCTGATCGAGCTTCTGGTGGTCATCGCGATCATCGCTCTGTTGATCAGCCTCCTGCTGCCGGCCTTGGGAATCGCCCGCAGGACCGCCCAAAAGATCGTCGGTTCAGCGTCGCAGCGCGGCCTAGTCCAGAACCAGACCCTGTATATCAATGATTCGAAAGACTATTTCGCGGGTCCGAATACTTCGGGCGCGGAACATCTGATCTTTGGTCCGGGTCAGAGCATTGGACAGAATCTCCTCGGAGACAAGACCGCTGCCACTCCGACGACAACTCACGACTGGATCAGCCCTATTTTGGGAGAGGCCGGGGGCCTGCCGGCGAATCGTGCGCGACGCACCCAGAAGATCTTTAACAAGCTGGGATGCCCGACCGCCAGGCTGCAAAACGACCAACTCTACGGCTCCGCACCCGACGTCGCGGATTTCAGGCAAGCCCTCGACGATGGCGGATTCAAGCAGGTGAGCTTTCTTTCCCCGTCGGCTTTCCACTACCTCCCAATGGGCGAGGTTGCGGCCAGGTTCTTGGGAAACGGTCGGTTTCAAAGGTACATGGTCGATGGGTTTGGCACCCCCGTGAAGACTCCCTCGAGCTATCGCCCCAAGCTTGAGCGCGTCGGCAGACCTTCGGGCAAGGTCTTTGTGATGGATGGGAATCGATATCTCGCGACCGACCCGAGCGGGACCGTGCTTGATTTCGATATCGGCGTCGCGCCGGGCATCTACGGCAGCTTCCTTGACGCAGGCCCGATCTTCGACAACTCAACCGCCTACGGACGATCGGTCAACAGCCCCAGCCAGGGCGAAGGATGGAAGCTCTCAGTACGCCACGTCAGCAAGACGATGAATGTCTGCTTCTTCGATGGCCACGGGGCGTCACTCAAGGGCGACGAGATCTGGGGTGACGCGTCATACTGGTACCCCTCTGGTAGCACTTTCACAGGCGGCGGAGCGACTCCCGAGGCCACCGCCAAGTACACCATTGGTCAGATCATCGATTGAGTGTGTCGCCAACGCCGACGCCCGGCGAGTGCTCCATCCGCTCGATCAGCGTTTGGCCTGCGCCGCCTGCACGATCGGCACAAAGTCGGCGATCTTCAGCGACGCTCCGCCCACCAGCCCGCCGTCGACGTCCGGCTGATCGACCAGCTCGGCCGCGTTCGAGGCCTTGAGCGACCCGCCGTAGATAATCCGCGTCCGGTCCGCGATGTCGCGGTTGTAGAGATTCCCCAGCAGCTTGCGGATCTTGGCGTGCACATCCTGCGCATCCTGCGGCGTCGCCGTCTTGCCCGTGCCGATCGCCCAGACGGGCTCGTACGCAACCGTCACCCGGCTCATGAAATCGCCCGGAACCTCGGCCAGGCCGGCGCGAAGCTGACGCTGATTCACCGGGTCGGTGTGCCCGCTCTCTCGCTGGCCCAGCGTCTCGCCCACGCACAGGATGACCTCAAGGCCGCCCTCCAAGGCCGCCCGGGCCTTCTGATTGACCATCTCGTCCGACTCGCCCAGAACATGGCGGCGTTCGCTGTGCCCGCAGAGCACAACCTGCACGCCGCAGTCCTTGAGCATCTCGATCGAGACCTCGCCCGTGAAGGCGCCGTCGGGCTTGAAGTAGACATCCTGCGCACCCAGCTTGATGGCCGACCCGCGATCGCGGAGGATCGAGCGGACCGAGAGCAGGTACGGAAACGGCGGGAAAACCGCGATGTCCACGTTGGAGACAGTCCGCAGCGAGTCGACCAGACCGCGCGAAAGATCGGCGGAGGTGGTCCGGTTGGTGTTCATCTTCCAGTTGCCGCCGACGTAGGGCTTGCGATCGCTCATGGGGAGTCTGTCTCCGAGTGGAAGTCCAAGAGTAGCGGCGAGGCCGCCCCGTGCACAGCGAGGTTATTTGCCCGTCCGCGACCACGCGAAGTCCGCCGGAATCATCTCGGGACGATGGTGCAGAAGTCCAACGAGAAACTCCAGGGTCGCCGCCAGCCCCGGGCCGCTCCTGTTGAACGACCGGTCCCCGTCAACGACCACGACCTGATCGCGCTTGAAGGCCGCCAGATCGTGCCAGCGGGAGTCCTGCGCAAGTTCCGCCGCCAATGACCGGCTCTGCGAGAACGAGAGACCACCCAGCGATAGGAAGACCCACGCGGGATCGCAAGCGAAAAGCTCCTCCTGCGTTATGGACCGCCCCGGGCCCGCGACCCGTTCGGCCATTTGCGGACCGGCCGCGGCCCCCGCAGCCTCCTTTGGAACCGTCGCGTTCAAGGGGTGTCGCCCGCCCGCGCGTTCGACGAGCTGAGGTATCCAATAACCGCCCACAAGCGGCGGCCCGATGGATTGCAGGACCGCGACCGCCGGGCCATCGTCAAAGGGATTCACATACTCCGAGGCGGCGAACATCCGCTCGCGAAGAGCCACAACTGCGGCAAGGGCCGCGGCTTGCAGCTCCAGGGCCTCTCCGATGGTCAGAATCGCGTCAAACACGCCCTCGATCGTGTTGGGGTCAAGGACGGTGGTGTCGGCGCGGGGCGACAGACACCCCGGGCGGGCGAAGATAACCTCGGGGCGCAAATCACGCAGCGCGGACTCGTCGGGTCGGTACACCGTGGGACTGGCGGAGGCGAGCACGGGAACGCCCAAAGCCGTCGCCGGGGAGTCGCTATCGGGCGAGCGACCGACCAATCCCGCACCGGCTCCGATCAGACAGACGATTTCTGTGGCTGCCGCGTCGAGACTGACGATCCGAGGGAGCTTTGGTGGCATTTGGGCAGACTGGGGTAGCACAGGGTGGGGAGATGAACCGTATCGGAGTTGGTCGCGCTGAAGACCTGATGGTGGGGGGGTGCGAGGGACCGGGGCAACATCGGGGCTCGGCGGTCCGCCGGGCCCTGGCGGTGGGCGAACAATGGGAACCGGTGCGCAGGGGCGTGTCGGGTAGAATGTCGGCTGGACGATAGCTCTCCATCGGGGCAAACCGCCCGGATCGGACGAACGGAGCACGAATCACATGTCACAGAATCCTTGCACCACTTCGACCCATCGTGCCAGCGTTCGACGCCTGGTGGCCCTTGCCGGGGCACTCGGACTCGCCTTTGCCTCACCCGGACTCGCCCAGGAGCGTGCGGTGCCCATCACCCAGCCCGTCGTTCCCGGCGGCAAGGGAACGCCGGCGGTGCGTCCGACCACTCGTCCGGGCCAGCCGGGCGCCAAGGGTGGGCAGCCCAACACGGGCGGCAGACCCAACGTGCCAGGTCAGCCCAACGTTCCTCCGCCCGGCGGTGCCGAGGGCGACAAGCCCGAGGGCAAGCACGAGGTGCCGAGCATCGACGCGGGCGACGACATGGTGGAGTTCTCTGGCTTCGCCGAGGCCGTGGACCTGACCTCGCTGGTGGAGATCGTGGCCCACACGCTGCAGATCAACGTGATGCAGGATCCGAACCTGAGCGGGTCGATCGTCTTCAACGCCCCCATGAAGGTGAAGCGCGAGAACCTGCTGAACATGCTCAAGCTGATGCTGGAGCGCAACGGGTACACGCTGACGTACGACTCGACGATCAACTTCTACATGGTCGGGCCCAGATCGACGCTCGAGTATGATCCGATGAACATGGAGGTGGTCACGACGATCGTGATCGAGACTCCGGGCATCAGGCCCAGCTCTCTCAAGGCGACAATCGACTCGCAGCTCGGAACGGGCGGAGCGGTGGTCGGCGGCGCGTCCAAGGGGGCCAGCCGCGGCGTGCCCCAGGGTGTGGCCGACGACGGGAGCGGCATGCCCAACCCGGGCAATCAAGGCGCGCAGGGAGGGGGCGCGGCAGCCGGGGGTGGCGGGCACATCACGTACAACGACGAACTTGGAATCATCATCGCCGTCGATACGACCCGGCGCCTCGAGCAAATCAAAACGCTGGTCGCCAAACTGACCGAGCAGTACGCCAAGATCGAAACCACTGAGATCCACCTCAAGCTGGTCGCGCCCTCGGTGGCCAAGCAGCGCATCCTGGAGATGCTCGGACAGGTCGCCCAGCCCACGACCCAGCGCAATCCCAATCGCGGGTACGAGGACGGGAGCCAGCAGCCGCAAGCCCAACCGACCGCAAAGACCACAATGGACAATCTGGCCGAGCGGCTGACCGCGGCCCCGACGGGCAACACCCTCTTCTTCCGCGGACGGGCCGAGGAACGCGAGCGGGTGGAGTACATCGTCAGCCTCATCGACAAGCCCAGCAATCTCTCGCCCAAGGCCTATCGCGCGGGAACCGCGGCCAAGGCCGTGGCCGATATCGCGCGGCAGCGCGGCATGGGCGAGGTCACCACCATCCAGGCCCCCGACGCGCGAATGAACGCGAACAACTACTACTACGGTGGATTCGACGGGGGGAATAACCAGCAGCGTCAGCCGCAAACTCCCCTTTCGGGCGGTCCCGTCATGGTCGTCGACGAGGGACGCGGGCAGATCATCTACTACGCCACGCCCGAGCTTCACGCGCAGATGGAGGAGTTGCTCGGGGACATCGATCCCGACAACGACTCGGTGGTGATGCGCGACTACCGCCTCACCTACGCCAAGGCCGAGGACGTGGCGGCACTGATCCTGGGCCTGATCCGCAACGAGACGCCCTCGGGCGGGAACGACAACAGCCTCCTCCCGGCCTCCAGCGGCACGAGCCGTCCGGGCGGCGTGCAGCCCACCGTCATCTTCCAGGGTCCCGACTACGGCGGCGGTCGCGGCGAGCTCTCCATCAGCGGCAAGGACTCGTTCGTCATCGCCGACAAGGCCAACAACCAGGTCATCGTCAAGGCCCCGCTCAAGGAGCAGGAGTACTTCAAGGAACTCGTGTCGCGACTCGATCGCCCCGTGCCCCAGGTCTACGTCGAGGCCCAGATCGTCGCCGTCACCGGCAGCGACACCTTCCGCCTCGCGTTCGAAACGCAGCTCATCAACGCCGACGGGGCGGGCGGCCTGTTCAACACCAACTTCGGCCTGGGCACCCAGACCGTGATCACCGACCGCAAGGCCATCAAGACCACACTCGCGGGCGGAACCGCCGCGCTGATCCGCTCGGACCAGGTGCCATTCGTCATGACGGCCATCCAGACCATCGCCGAGACCAAGGTGCTGTCGAGCCCGCAATTGCTCGTCGACGCCAACGCCGAGGAATCGAGCGTCGAATCCAACGCCGAACAGCCCACGTCGCAGCGAACCCTGGGAAGCAACGGCAACCAGGACGCGGTGAGCTTCGGCGGGTACGAGAAGGCTGGTACGAAGCTGACGATCAAGAAACCCCAGATCGGCCCCGGCAACAGCGTGCGGATGGGGGTCGAGGTCGAGCTCTCGAGCTTCACCGGCGCGGCGACCGACACGCTTCCCCCGCCCAAGTCGTCGAACATCGTCAAGAGCCAGGTGCAGGTGCCCGCGAACATGACGTGCGTCATCGGCGGCGTCGTGGTGGACAGCAAGAGCAACACCGACTCGGGTATCCCGATCCTGATGGATATTCCGGTCATCGGCGCTCTGTTCACCGACCAGAACCACACGTACAACAAGACCACGCTCTACGTCTTCCTCACGCCCCGCGTGCTCCGCGATGAGAAATTCGGTGACGTCCACCTGATCTCCAGCGGACCGATGAAGACCGTTGGAGTGAATCCCGAGTTGCCACCCCTGCGCCCCGGGACCGTTGAATTCCTGGAGATCCGTGAGCCCGGCATCCCGGCCAGGGCCTCTTCACCGGCGGGTGGCCAGTAACCCATGAATCCCACACGACCGATCGGCGAGAATGGCACCACGGGCACCTCACGCATGAGCGGCGGGCCCTCGCCGCGCGAGCTCTCGCGGGCCGCCGACCTCTTCTCGCCCTTCAAGCTCACTCCCGAACAGCTCCAGCAGTTCCGCGAATTGGACGGCTCCGACGAGGAGCCCTGGGATTCACTGCTCTCGATGCTGGCGATTGATGAGCACGAAGGGCTTGAGCTCCTGGCCAAACGCACCGGACTGCGCTACGTGGCCGAACCCAAGATCGCCGACTCGGCGTCTCGCTACTACGAGCTGGTGCCCGCGGATATCTCGCGTCAGCACCACCTCGCGGGGATCGAGGAGGAGCCCGCCTCGCCCGGCAGCGTCGCCGCCGTCATGGTTGTCGCCACCGCCCAGCCCCTCTCGCCCTCGGTCTACACGATGATCGAGGACTTTCTCGAGGGACCCATCCGGCTGGTGCTCTCCCCGCGCGGTGCGGTCGCCAACCTGATCAACCGCGGGTATGAACAGCGACAGGGCCTGGTCGAGGAGATCATCGAGGAGATGCCGCTCGACGAGAGCGTCATCGCCGCCGCCGCCGGCACCGCCGGCCAGTCGACCGACCTACTGCAACTCGCCCGCCAGACACCGGTCATTCGCCTGGTGAACATGATTCTGTTCGAGGCCCTGCGCCGGCGGGCAAGCGACGTGCACGTCCACCCGATGGAGAACAAGCTGGTCATCCGCTTCCGCATCGACGGAATGCTGACCGACGCGTTCACCCCGCCCATCTCCCTCGCCCCGGCCATCAGCTCGCGCATGAAGGTCATGACCGAGCTCGACATCGCCAACCGCCACAGCCCCCAGGACGGTCACACGAGCGTGCGGATCGGCAGCCGCAAGATCGACATCCGCTTCTCGTGCATCCCCACGGTCTACGGCGAGCGCCTGGTGCTGCGTCTGCTCGACCAGACCCAGACCCAGCTCTCACTCGACCAGGTCGGCATGATCAAGGCGATGCAGGGCCAGTTCATGGACCTGGTCGAGAGGCCCACGGGCATCATTCTCGTGACGGGCCCCACCGGCAGCGGCAAAACGACCAGCCTGTACGCCGCCCTGGGCAAGATCGACCGCACAAGCCGCAACGTCATGACCATCGAGGACCCCGTCGAGTACCACCTCGACGGAATCTCGCAGATGCAGGTGAACGTGAAACGCGGCGTGACTTTCGCCAGCGGACTGCGAAGCCTGCTGCGACAGGACCCCGACGTCATCCTCGTGGGCGAGATCCGCGACAAGGAAACCGCCGACCTCGCCATCCAGGCGTCGCTCACCGGACACCTGGTGCTCGCCACGCTGCACACCAACGACGCGCCCGGCGCCATCACACGCCTGGTCGACATCGGAATCGAACCCTACCTCATCACCTCCACGCTGCTGGGTGTGCTCGCCCAGCGACTCCTGCGCCGCAAGTGCAAGGCGTGCGCGGGGGCCGGAAATTTCAACGGCCTGCGCTGCGAGACGTGCTACGGCACCGGATATCGCGGTCGCGTCGCGGTCTACGAGCTGATGATCATGACCGAGCAACTTCGCCGCCTCGCCGCCCAGAACGCCGACGCGCTGCAGCTCTTCGACGCCGCGCGTGCCTCGGGCTTCCGCACGATGCACGACGACGCCCACGAAAAGGTGGCCGCCGGCCTCACCGACGAGACCGAAGTCTTCCGCGTCCTGCACTGACGTGGCCTCTTGGTGGCACTGCTCTCCAGAGCAGTGGCTTCCTGGTGGCGCCGCTCCATGGTGGCACCGCTCCATGGTGGCACCGCTCTCCAGAGCGGTGCGTCCGTTGACCCCGACAAACCTCCGCTCAGGTGCCACCCGCATCCGCTCAGAGGTACTCCACGCTCGCCGCCGTCGCATCGTCGGCCAACGTGCTTGTGCCCGCAAAGGCCAGCACCGCGGCGAAGATCATCGCCACGTCATCGTCGGCCGACGTGCTCGTGCTCACCGCGTTGCGAAGGCGCTCGATGCCAAACTCCGACCCGCCCGGGCGACGCTGCTCGACGATCCCGTCGGAGAACGCGACGATCCGGTCTCCGCTCGAGAGCGTGAGCGTCCGCGACGAGTACCGCCGCGACGCGTCGATCCCCAGCGGTATGTCCCCCTCGGGGTCAGGAGCGGTGGCGACGATGCCCCTCTTTCGAGAGACGTGCAGCCAGTGCCCGTGCCCGGCGTCGACGTACTCCACCGTGCCGCTCGGCGAGAACATGCCCAGCCACAGCGAGACGAATCGCCCGCCCAGCGATCGCCCGGCGAGATACTGGTTCACCGCGTCCACCGCATTGGCCGGATCCTGCCCGTCGCGCAGCTCCGCGTTGAGATACGCCTGCGTGGTCGCCATGAGCATGGCCGACGCGGCGCCGTGGCCTGCCACATCGCCCAAAAACACGCCCACGCGCCCGTCGGGGAGCAGCACCGTCTCAAAGAGGTCGCCCGCGACAAACAGACCCGGCTTCATGTGCATCGCGTACCGCAGGAATCCGTGCTCGCCCCGCGCCGGCGGCAGGATGAACTGCTGCGCCTCGCGCGCCGCGTGGAGTTCGGCCGCCAGCGCCTGCTGTCGCCGATCAAGCTCCTGACGCCGCAGATTCGCCAGCGCCAGCCCGTACGCCCCGGCGACCGCCTCGACAAAGTCGGCCGCGTCGGACTGGATCTGCCCCTCGTACCCGCGGGCGTCAAGATAGAGAAACGACACGAGCGTCTGCCCCAGGAGCACCGGGGCGCACACGATGGACCCGGGTTCCGATACCTCGTGCTCGCCCGCGCCGGGGAGTACGGGGACGAGTTCGGGCGTGAGCACCGCGGCGCGCCCGCTCCCGGCGCTGTTCCACGCCGCCTCCAGGATCGCCTTGCCGAACCGACGCTCGCGCTCCGACATCGGTCCCATGCGAACCGACGCGACGACCGAGACCTCGTGGCGTCCCGGATCGATCGATTCGATGGGACGGAGCATCGCGCCGCGCCGATACCCGCTGCCCTCGAGCGCCGCCTCGATCGCCAGGCGCGCCATCTCCTCCTCGCCCGACGCGGCCCCAAGCTTCTGCAGACACTGCGAGAGCACCCGCAGCCGGTGGATCCCCAGAGACGATACCCCGCCGATCCTCACGTGCTTGGTCGTCGCCTCTTCGGTTTCGGGGAGCATCCCGCCCGCCGGTGCCCCCAGCACAACGCGGAACGTCCAGGGCCCGATCCGCAGGAGATCCGCGCTGGCGATGGGCGTCGCGGTCTGCGCCTCGAGTCGCACCCCGTTGAGATACGTGCCCGCCGCCGTGCCCAGGTCGGCCACGAACCACGACTGACCCTGACGCATCAGCGTCGCGTGCTGGCGCCCCACCGTCTCATGCAGCAGGCAGATGTCGCACTCGGCCGCCCGGCCGATCGTCGCCGCGTTGCCCGCCGGGAGTGGAAACCAACCGCCGTACGGGCCCAGCATCGTCTGCAGCGTCACATCGGAAGATTCGTTTGCCACACCCGGATGATAGCGGCGCGGTGCGGGCGATCGGCTCGTTCTACAGCTGCCAGAGGCTGCTTCCCCAGGTCAGCCCGGCGCCAAACGCCAGGAACATCACGCGCTGCCCGTCCTTCACGCGACCGGCCTGCCGCAGCTCGTCGAAAACCAGCGGGACCGACGCGCCCACCGTGTTGCCGAAACGCTGGATGTTCACGTGGAGCTTCTCGGGCGCGATCCCGAACCGCTCGCGGGCGGCCTCAAGAATTCGGGAGTTGCTCTGGTGGCACACGAAGTGGTCGACCTGGTCGGCCGACATGCCCGCTTTCTCCAAAGTTTGCTCGAGGAGCTTGGGGAACGTGCCCACCGCGAACTTGAAGACCGCCGGGCCGTTCATCTGCACCAGGTTCAGACGTTTCTCGTCGGGCGCGTCGCCCTCTGGAAAGTCCGACATGCGGTTTGGGATGTAGAGGTACTTTGCGCCCCCGCCGTCGGAGTGCATCGACTGGGCGAGGATGCCCTTGCCCGGATCGTCGGTTCGACGCACGACGACGCACGCCGCCCCGTCTCCAAAGAGCACCGCGGTGGAGCGACCCGAGGTCGAGAACTGGATGTGACGGGTGATGGTGTCGGCGCCGATCACCGCGATGGTGCGGTAGCTTCCGCCCTTGATGAGGTCGTGGGCGAGATTCATGCTGTACACGAATCCCGAGCACGCGCCGTTGATGTCGATCGCCCCGATCGAGCCGGCGCCCAGCTGATTGGCAACAACGCACGCGACCGAGGGCGCCGGCGAGTCGGGCGTCATGGTCGCCACGAGGATGAGATCCAGGTCGGTCGGCGCGAGCCCCGCGTCCTTGAGCGCTTTGGAGGCCGCGATGGTCGCGAGCGACGCGGTGGTCTCGCCACGTTCGGGAGTGTGGACCCGTCGTTCCTTGATGCCCGTCCTCTGGACGATCCACTCGTCGGAGGTCTCCATCATCGATTCCAGATCCTTGTTGGTCACGCCCCGCTCGGGCAACGCCGACCCGCTCCCCACGATTCGCACGCCAAACCTCGCGCCACTCTGGGCGGGCCTGGATGAACCATCGCCGGGGTGAATGCTCACGGTTGCTCCTGTTCGGCCCCGCCCACACCCCCACCCACACCCACGAACTCGGGGGCCTCGGCCAGCCTGCGAACGATAGCCTCGTTCACACCGGCCCTGACAAACGCGCGAACATTGCGGATGGCGGCCCGGATCGCCCTGGGCTCGCTCGAGCCGTGCGCAATGAAGCACGCCCCATTCACGCCCAGAAGCGGCGCGCCGCCGTGCTCGTGGTAGTCGTTCTTGCGGTAGATCCGCTTGATCACTTCCTCCATCGGAGGAATCAGGCTCACGTCGACCTCCATCAGCTCGGCGATGATGGCCTTGAACATGCTCTTGGCCAGTCCCTCGGCAGACTTGAGGAGCGTGTTGCCGACCAGCCCGTCGGTGACCACGACATCGGCGACGCCCTCGAAGAAGTCGCGTCCCTCGACAAAGCCGACGTAGTTGATCCCCGGCAGCGAACGGACCAGGTCCCGGGTCTCCTTGATGATCCCGGTCCCCTTGGCCTCCTCCGAGCCGATGTTCATCACCGCGACCCGGGGATTCTCGATCTTCAGCAGCGTCCGCGCCATGGTGTCGCCCATGAGGGCGTACTGGGCCAGGTGCGAGGGCTTGGGCTCGGGATTCGCCCCCGCGTCGATCATCAGGACCGGGCCGTGAAAGCTGGGAACCGTGACGGCGATCCCGGGGCGGATGCACCCGGGCATGCGCCTCATCTGCATGATCGCCGCCGAAACGCAGGCGCCGGTGTTTCCGGCCGAGAGCACGGCGTCGGCCCGGCGTCCGGATCGCTCCGAGCCCAGCCAGGACATCTTGACGATCGAAGAGTCGGGCTTCTGCCGCACCGCCTTGGCGGGCGACTCCTCCATGGCGATGACATCCGAGGCGTGCTCGATCGTCACCCGACGATCGGTCACATCCCGCTCGGTGAGATAGTCCTCAATGAGGTCGCGGGGCCCGACAAGGATCAACTCGTCGTCGAGGGAGAGATCCGCGAGTG
>ERZ1292640.1274-Hain-H43-02um-R1-1274-length-20871-cov-6_pt1 | contig 14255 bp, 15 predicted proteins | sample MGYA00564404_ERZ1292640 | MGnify/ENA primary metagenome ERZ1292640 (study PRJEB36523, sample SAMEA6512636) | groundwater metagenome | collected 2019-01-08 | study: AquaDiva: Metagenomics assemblies of 32 groundwater samples
ATCCGTCCGCTCAGCCTCCGACCGGGAGGCTTGCATGAGTGGACATCATACAAGCCCCGCGCCCCGCCCATTCGCGAGCGCGCTGGTGGTGGCGCGCGAGGAGTACCGCCGCGCGCTCGAGGCGCGCTGGCTGTTCGGCTTCGCCGCGCTGTTCACCGCGCTGGTGCTCGGGCTCTCGTGGTTCGGCCTGGCGCAGACCCGCGACCTCGGCTTCCAGGGCTTCGCGCGCGTCACGCTGAGCCTGATGAACCTGGTGCTCTTCATCGTGCCGCTCACCGGGCTCCTGCTGGGCGTGACCAGCATCGCCGGCGGCGGCGAGAGCCTCTCGCTGCTGCTGGCGCAGCCGGTCTCGCGCGGGCAGGTGCTCGCCGGCAAGTTCTTCGGCCTCGCTGCCGCGCTGGCGGTGGCGCAGGCGGTGGGCTTCGGCGGCGGCGGCGTGGTGGTGGCGCTCAACGCCGGCGCCGAGCAGGTGCGCGGGTTCATCGCGCTCACCGGGCTGGCGCTCATCCTGGGGTGGCTCAGTCTCGCCACCGGGCTGTGCATCGCCGCGGCCTGGCCGGACCGGCTCAAGGCGATGTCCGCGGCACTGCTGTTGTGGCTGCTGATGGTCGTGGCCTACGACCTGGTCGTGCTCGGCGCCACCTCGATGTTCCGGGGCGTGCCGCTGCAGACCGTGCTGTTCCCCGCGCTGCTGCTGAACCCGGTGGACCTGGCGCGCGTGCTCACCACGCTCGCCGTGGGTTCCGGCGCCCTGCTCGGCCCGACCTCGGCGGTGCTGGTGAAGCTGTTCGGCGGCGCGGGCGGCGTGGCGCTCGGCCTCGGGGTGCTGGTGCTCGAGACCGCCGTCCCGCTGGCGATCGCCGCTCGCCAGTTCCGCCGCCGGGACTGGTAGCCCCGCGCCCTCGCGCCCCGCCGGTTGCCACGCCCCGGCGCACCCTCTATAAAGAACCCCGCGCCACCGCACGCCGCGCCGGGGGCCACCGTTGCTACCCAGTACTCGGGCTGACTGCACGCGCGTGCAGGCCAGGTGACCCGTTAGCTCAGTCGGTAGAGCACCTGCCTTTTAAGCAGGGTGTCGCTGGTTCGATTCCAGCACGGGTCACCAGTCCTCCGTGCCCGTGGCCTCGCGCTTCTCCATCCCCCCGCGGGCAACGCCGGAGACTTCAGGAGCCCTTGAATTCCCGGCCGCGGTCAATATTGTGCAAACCCACCGGAAGGCGGGCTGCATCTCTAGTGTCCGTGGACCGGGACGATGCCAGCAGGGCCCGGGTCCATCCGCGGCCGCGACCGTACCCACCAGTGGCCAGCCAGCGGAGCGACAAGAAGTGGATTGCAACGAAGTCCTGGAGCAGCTCGCGGACTACCTCGACGAGGAGGCGCGGGCGGAGCTGTGCAGGGAGATCGAGGAGCACCTCAAGGGGTGCCACAACTGCCAGCTCGAGGTCGACACCATCAAGAAGACCATCGTGCTCTACCAGGCCGACGACCGGAGCCGGCGCATCGTCGTGCCGATCCACGTGAGCAGGAAGCTGGAGAAGGCCCTGGCCGACGCGTACCAGGAAGGCACCGGGACCGACCCCTCGGATTGACACCCCGGCGCTGCCGCTCCTAGACTGCTACGCCTCATGAGCTCATGAAGGCCCGCGGGGCGAACCCGTGGGCCGTTTCGTCAGGTCCGGCGGGGCATGCATGCAGAGCATCGGCATCCTCGGTCTGCCGCGGTCGGGCAAGACCACGCTGTTCGAGATCCTCATGCAGAGCGCCGCGGCGCACGCCGCGCACGCGGGCCGCGAGCAGATGGGCGTCGTGCGCGTGCCGGACGAGCGGCTCGAGCGGCTCGCCGCCGTCGTCCGGCCGAAGAAGACCACGCACGCCCAGGTCGAGTTCATGGACAGCGGTGCGGCACGCGGAGGCCGGGAGGCGGTCTCGGCGCGGGCCGCGGCACGCGGGCCCGACCTCTTCTCGGGGGTGCGCCTGTGCGACGCCTTCCTCGCCGTGGTGCGCGACTTCGAGAATCCCGCGGAACCGGCCGCGGGCGGCGTGGATCCGGCGCGGGATCTGCGCACGCTCGAGGACGAGTTCATCCTCAACGACCTCGGCATCGTGGAGAACCGCCTCGAGCGGCTCGCCCGGGAGCTGCGCGTCGGCAAGAAGGAGGTCGAGCGCGAGCACGGTGTGCTCGCGCACGTGAAGAGCCTGCTCGAGGCGAGCCGGCCGCTGCGCGGCGAGAGCTTCGAGCCGGAGGAGGCGAAGCTCATCAAGGGCTTCCAGTTCCTGTCGCAGAAGCCGCTGCTCGTGGTGTACAACCAGGACGATGCTGCGACGCGCACGCCGCCCGAGGCGGGCCGGGGCGCGCTGGCGCTGGGGCTGCGGGCACACCTCGAGCGCGAGATCGTCGCGTTGCCGCCGGAGGAGCGCCCGGCGTTCCGGGCGGAGCTGGGGCTCGTCGAGGACGGCCTCACGCTCGTCATCCGGGCGTGCTACCGGTTGCTCGGCCTCATCTCGTTCTTCACCCTGGGGCCCGAGGAGGTGCGTGCCTGGACCGTGCGCCGGGGCGAGACGGCGGGCGAGGCGGCGGGCGAGATCCACACCGACATGGCGAAGGGCTTCATCCGCGCCGAGGTCACGTCCTGGGAGCACATGGTCGAGGTCGAAGGGCACAGCGGGAAGGCGCGCGAGAAGGGCTGGCTCAGGGTCGAGGGGCGCGATTACGTCGTGCAGGACGGCGAGTGCCTGCTCATCCGGTTCAACAAGTGACCGCGAGGGGGCACGCGATGGGACTCGGCAGAGCAGCGGTGGTGGCGGCGCTGCTGGCGCTCGCGCCGGCGGCGGCGGGCGCGGCGGGGAAGCTCGAGAACGTGGGCGGCCACCTCGCCCTGGGCTACGCGAAGCTGTTCACGACCGACGCCCCGGGCGGATCGCTGTCGCTCGCGGGCGGGCTCGACTATCCCGTGAGCGCGACGCTGCGCGCCGGCGTGGGCATCGGCTACCACCTGCTAGGCAGCCGCATCGTCGAGCGCGGCAGCCTGTTCGCTTCGGTGGACTACAGCCTGTTCGAGGCCGAGGCGCTGGTGCACTGGCAGCCGCGGAGCCTGGGGCCGGTCGCGCGGCTCTCGGTGGGTCCCGCGCTGCTCGCGGCGAACGGCACGCTCTCGACCGCCGGCGGGGGCGCGGGCTTCAGCGACCTCGCGGTGGAGGAGCTGGCGCCCGGCTTCGCCGCGGGAGCCACGCTCATGTCGAAGCGGCCCGCGCCGGTCAGGATCGGTCTCGACCTCGGCACGCGCGTCGGGTTCCTCGGCCGGCGCCACGAGACCTGGACGCTCGTCACCGCGCGGGTCGCGGTCCACTACTGACCCATCCGCCGGCCGCTGCCGCGAGCGCGGTCCGACCGCGGGTCCCGCCCGGCCGCCGGCTTTGACACCCCTCCGGGCTGCCTTTAGACTGCCTCCCCTGCAACTCCTTCGGGGCGGGGTGACAAGTCCCCACCGGCGGTAGAGCCCGCGAGCGGAGGCGTCCGGCGCCTTGCAGTGAACCAGCCGGACGTGACTGCTGACCCGGTGAGATTCCGGGGCCGACCGTGAAAGTCGGGATGGAAGAAGGAGGGAGGCCGGGCTTTGCCCGTCCCGAGCCTTTGGCTTGCTCCGCCCCGTGGAGAACGCCACGGGGCTTTTGATTTGGGGGACACAGGGTGAGGAAGAACGGCAGCGACGCCTCGCGCATCATGGCCCGTGCGCTCGAGCTGGCCGCGAAGGGGTGCGGCCGCACCAGCCCGAACCCGGCCGTCGGCGCGGTGGTGGTGCGTGGCGGGCGCATCGTGGGCGAGGGCTGGCACCGCTGCGCCGGCGCCGACCACGCCGAGGTGGTCGCGCTCCGGCAGGCCGGGGAGAAGGCGCGCGGCGCCACCATGGTCGTGACCCTCGAGCCGTGCGCGCACCACGGCCGTACCCCGCCGTGCGTGGACGCGCTCATCCGCGCCGGGATCGCGCGCTGCGTCGTGGCGGTGCGCGACCCGCACGCGATCGTGAACGGCCGGGGCCTGCGCCGGCTGCGCCGGGCCGGCATCGCGGTCGAGGTGGGGCTCATGGGCGAGGCGGCGCGCGACCTGCTGGGCGGCTACTGGCTGGCGCACACCGCCGGCCGGCCGCGGGTCACCTGGAAGCTGGCGGTCACGCTCGACGGCAAGGTCGCCGACCGCTCGCGGCGCTCGAAGTGGATCACCGGCCCCGAGGCGCGCCGCATGGTGCACGCGCTGCGCGCCGGCTCCGATGCGGTGGTGATCGGCGCGGGCACTGCGCGCGCCGACGACCCGCGGCTGACCGCGCGCGCGCGCGGCAGCCGTCCGGGCGGCCAGCGACAGCCGCTGCGGGTGGTGTGCGACACGCGGCTCCGGCTGCCGCTCACCCTGCGCCTGTACGGCCCCGCGCTCGCGAAGGGCACGGTGGTGGCCTGCGGGCCCGGCGCTCCGGTCGCGCGGCAGGCGGCGCTCGAGCGGCGCGGCGTGACGGTGTGGCGGCTGCCGCTCAAGGGCGGGTGCGTCTCGCCGGCCGCGCTGGCGGGCCGGCTCGCGCGCGAAGGGCGCTACGAGGTGCTGCTCGAGAGCGGGCCCACGCTCGGCACCGCGTGGCTCCGGGCCGCGCTGGTGGACCGCATCGCCCTCTTCACCGCGCCCACCGTGCTGGGGGCGGAGGGCCTGCCGTGGCTGGGGGCCCTCGGCCGCGGCTCGCTCGCACGCTCGCTGCCCGGCCGCATCACCGCGCAGGCTGGCGTGGGCCGCGATGCGTTCGTGATGGTGGAGCTGGCGGAGGAGGGACGCTGATGTTCACCGGGATCGTCGAGGAGACCGGACGCATCGAGCGCGTCGAGGAGCGCCCCGCCGGGCGGCGCTTCTGGATCGGCGCGCGCCGCGTGCTCGAGGACGCGAAGGTCGGCGACAGCATCGCCGTGAGCGGCTGCTGCCTCACCGCCGTCGCGGTCGAGCCCGGCCACTTCGTCGTCGAGGCCGTGCCCGAGACCCTGAGCTGCACCACGCTGGGCAGCTGGCGCGAGGGCGAGCCGGTGAACCTCGAGCGCTCGCTCACGCTCGACCAGCGGCTCGGCGGCCACCTGGTGCAGGGCCACGTGGACGGCGTGGGCGAGGTGACCGCCGTGGTCCCCGAGGGTGACGGCACGCGCGTCACGATCGCGATCCCCGCGGCGCTGCGACGCTTCGTCGCCGAGAAGGGCTCGCTCGCCGTGGACGGCGTGAGCCTCACCGTGGCCGCCGCGCGCGCCGACGCCTGCGAGATCGCGCTGATCCCGTACACCCTCGCCGTCACCGTGGCGGGCCGCTATGCGCCCGGCCGCAGGGTGAACCTCGAAGTGGACCTGCTCGCGCGCTACCTGGCGCGCCTGCTCGAGGAGTCCGGCTGGCCGGCCCGGGCCCCGATCCCGGGGAGGACGAGTTGAAGAAGACGAGGAAGAGCGCACCGCGCCGCGCTCCCGAGCCGGGCGCGCCGGCCGCCAACGGCACCCGCGGCCGGAGCGCGCGCCGCACGTCCGTCACCCCCGACGTCGCGCTCACCGTCGAGCGGGCCGTGGCGCGCATCAAGGCCGGGAAGATGGTCATCGTGGTGGACGACGCCAGCCGCGAGAACGAGGGCGACCTCGTGTTCGCCGCCGAGAAGGCCACTCCCGGGCTGGTCAACTTCGCCGTCAAGCACGGGCGCGGCATCCTGTGCGCGCCGATGGCGCCCGAGCTCGCCGACGCCCTCGGCCTGAAGCTCATGGTGCAGCACAACACCGCCAAGTTCGGCACGCCCTTCACCGAATCGGTGGACGCGCTCGAGGGCACCACCACCGGCACCTCCGCGTTCGACCGCGCCAGGACCCTGCGCGTGCTCGCCGACCCGCGCACCCGCGCCGGCGACCTGGTGCGTCCCGGCCACATCTTCCCGCTGCGCGCGGTGCCCGGCGGCGTGCTGCGGCGCGCCGGCCACAGCGAGGCCGCGCCCGACCTGTGCCGGCTCGCCGGGCTGCGCCCGGTCGCCGCGGTGTGCGAGATCCTCGAGGACAGCGGGCGCATGGCGCGGCTGCCCGAGCTCGAGGCCTTCGCGCGCCGCCACCGGCTCGGCGTGCTCACCGTCCGCGACCTCATCGAGTGGCGCCGCAAGCGCGAGGTGCTGGTGAAGCGCGTGGTGTCCGTGCCGCTCCCCACGCTCGAGGGCGGGTTCCAGCTCCACCTCTACGAGAGCCTGCTCGAGGGCGACCACCACGTCGCGCTGGTCAAGGGGAGCGTGCGGCGGGGCGGCCCCGTGCTGGTGCGGGTCCACTCGCAGTGCCTGACCGGCGACGTGTTCGGCTCGCAGCGCTGCGACTGCGGGCCCCAGATGCACGCCGCGCTCCGGGCGATTGCGAAGCGGGGCCGCGGCGTGTTCCTCTACCTGCGGCAGGAGGGGCGCGGCATCGGGCTCGCGAACAAGATCAGGGCGTACGCGCTCCAGGACCAGGGCCTCGACACCGTCGAGGCCAACGTGCGGCTCGGCTTCGCCCCCGACCTGCGCGACTACGGCATCGGCGCCCAGATCCTGTGCGACCTGGGGGTGCGGGAGATCGAGCTGCTCACCAACAACCCGAGGAAGATCGTGGGCCTCGAGGCCCACGGCCTGAGGATCGTCAAGCGCGTGTCCATCGCCATCCGGCCGACGCGTCACAACCGGCGCTACCTGGCGGCCAAGCGCGACAAGCTCGGCCACCTGCTCGATCTCAAGCTGGGGGAGACGTGAGCGCCGTCACGCCCGAGCCGGACGCGCGCGGCTGCCGCTTCGCGGTGGTGGCCGCGCGCTGGAACGAGGCCTACGTCCGCCGCCTGGTGGACGCGGCGCTCGCCGTGCTCGCGCGCCACGGCGCGGCGGCCGGCGACATCGAGGTCACCTGGGTGCCGGGTTCGCTCGAGCTGCCGCTCGCCTGCCTGTGGGCCGCGAAGAGCGGGCGGTGGGACGCCGTGCTCGCCTTCGGCGTGGTCGTCCGGGGGGAGACCGAGCACTTCCGCCTGGTGGCCGACGTCTCGGCGCACGGGCTCGGCCGGGTCGCGCTCGACACCGGCGTGCCGGTCCTGAACGGCGTGCTCGCCGCGCACCACGTGAGCCAGGTCGCGGACCGCACCGGAGGCGCGATCGGCAACCGCGGCGCCGAGGTCGCGCTCGCCGCCATCCGCATGGCGCGGCTGCGGCGCGCGGCGGAGCCGCGGTGACGCGGGCCCCCGGCGCGCGTCGGCGCGCGCGCGAGGTGGTGTTCCGCATCGCCTACCAGTGCGACCTCACCGGCGACTCCTGCGCCGAGGCGTGGCGTGCGCTCGGCGAGGGGGAGCGCCTGAGCGAGGACCAGCGCCGGCTGGTGGAGGACGTGGTGGGGGTGCTCGCGCACCGCGGCGCGGAGGTGGACCGCGAGCTCGCGCAGGCGGCCGAGCACTGGCCGCTCGAGCGCCTCGCCGCCACCGACCGCTCGGTGCTGCGCGTCGCGGTGGCCGAGCTGCTGGGGCAGCTTGGCACGCCGGCGCGCGTGGTGGTGGACGAGGCGATCGAGATCGCCAGGCGCTACGGCTCCGAGGACTCCGGGCGCTTCGTCAACGGCGTGCTCGACCGCCTGGCGCGGCGGCTGCGGCCGGACGAGTTCTGATGCTGCGCGCGATCGTCTCGGACATCCACGGCAACCTCGAGGCGCTCGAGGTCGTGCTCGCCGACGTGCGGCGCGCCGGCGCCGGCGCCCTGGTGTCCCTCGGCGACTTCGTCGGCTACGGCGCCTCGCCCAACGAGTGCATCGACCGGCTCCGCCCGGGCATCGAGGCCGCGGTGGCGGGCAACCACGATCTCGCCGCCTGCGGCAAGCTCAGGCTCGGCTACTTCAACCCCGACGCCGCGGCCGCGGCGCGCTGGACCGACGCCGCGCTCACTCCCGAGAACCGCGCGTGGCTGGCGGACCTGCCGTTCCGCGCGCAGTGGGCGGGCGCGCTGCTGGTGCACGCCTCGCCGGCCGAGCCTTCGGAATGGAACTACGTGCTGTCGCCGGCCGACGCGGCCCTCGAGCTCGAGGCGTTCGAGGAGCCGCTGTGCTTCATCGGGCATTCGCACTACCCGGGCACGTTCGGCGTCGAGGGCCGCAGGATCCGCTACACCCGCGACCACGAGGTGAGGCTCGAGCCCGGACACCGCTACCTGGTGAACGTGTCGAGCGTGGGCCAGCCGCGCGACAGCGACCCGCGCGCCGGCTATCTGCTGTGGGACGACGAGGCGGGCTGGCTGCGCCACGTGCGCCTCGAGTACGACGTGGCGGGAGCGATGCGCCGCATCCACGAAGCCGGGCTGCCGCGGTCCCTCGCCGAGCGGCTCCAGTGGGGGGAGTGACCGTGCCCGCACGCCCCGCGCGCGCCTCGACGCTCGAGCACTGGGAGTCCTACTGGAAGGGCCACGTCAACCTCGAGGAGACCTACTCGACCGGTGGCCGGCTGGCGCGCGAGATCCTGGCCGACGGCCCGGTGGCGGGGCGCGCCGTGCTCGAGGTGGGCGCGGGCTCGGGGCGCGACCTGCTGGGCCTGGCGCGCGCCGGCGCGACCGGCGTGGTGCTCGACTACTCGCCCGCGTCGCTCGAGCTGGTGCGGCGCCAGGCGCGGTCGCAGGGGCTCTCCGTGCACCTGGTGCAGGCCGACGCGCTGCGCATGCCGTTCCGCGACGGCACCTTCGACGTGGTGTTCCACCAGGGACTGCTCGAGCACTTCCGCGATCCCCTGCCGCTGCTGCGCGAGAACGCGCGCATCACCCGGCGCGGCGGGCGCGTGGTGGTGGACGTGCCGCAGACCTTCCACCTCTACACCGCGATGAAGCAGCTCCTGATCGCCTTTGGCCGCTGGTTCGCGGGCTGGGAGACCCAGTTCACCCCCGGCGGGCTCGAGCGGCTGCTGGCGGCGAGCGGGCTCGCGGTGAAGCGCACCTACGGCGAGTGGATGGTGCCGGGCCTGTGGTACCGCGTGCTGCGCGAAGTCCTCAAGCGCGGCCTGCGCGTGACCCTGCCGCTCGATCCCGCCGGCCCGCGCTGGTGGCGCGGCGGGTGGGACGCGGTTCGTGCGCGGCTCGCGCGGGTTCACCCCGCGCTCTACACCTGCCACGTCATCGGCACGGTGGCCGAGAAGCCCGAAAGGCCATGACCGGCGCCCGGCACCTGGTCGCGGTGAACTTCCGCGATCCCGCACACCCCGAGGCGGGCGGGGCGGAGCTCCACCTCGAGGAGATCCTGCTCGAGGCGGTGCGGCGCGGGTGGCGCGTCACCTGGCTGGCCAGCGGCTTCCCGGGCGGCGCGCGCGAGGCCGAGCACCGCGGCATGCGCGTGCTGCGGCGCGGCGCGTGGTGGAACTTCAACTGGGTGGTGCCGCGCGTGCTGGCCGGCGAGCTGGCGAGCCCGCCGCCCGACCTGGTGATCGAGGACATCAACAAGGTGCCGTGCCTCACGCCGCTGTGGACGCGGGTGCCGGTCGCGGCGGTGGTGCCGCACCTGTTCGGGACCACCGCGTTCCGCGAGGCCGACCTGGTCTCGGCCTGCTACGTGCAGCTGCTCGAGGCCCTCATCCCGGGGGTCTACGCGCGCGCGTCGTTCCTCGCCATCTCCGAGAGCACGCGCGACGACCTGGTGCGGCGCGGCATCCCGCGCGCGCGCGTCGCGGTCGTCCACTGCGGGCTGGACCACTCCTCCTACCGGCACGATCCGGCGGTGGCGAAGGCCGCGGAGCCCACCATCCTGTTCATCGGCCGCCTGCGCCGCTACAAGGGCGTGGACTGGGTGATGCGCGCCATGCCCCGGGTGCGCGCGGAGGTGCCGCAGGCGCGGCTCGAGGTCATCGGCGACGGGCCGTTCGCGCCCGGGCTCAGGCGCGCGGCGCGGTCGCTGGGCGTCGAGCACGCGATCGCGTTCCGCGGCTTCCTGCCCGGAGCCGAGAAGGTGCGCGCGCTCCAGTCGGCCTGGGTGCTGGTGCAGCCCTCGCCCAAGGAGGGCTGGGGTCTCACCGTGGTCGAGGCGGGGGCGTGCGGGACCGCGGTGGTCGCGGCGGACAGTCCGGGCCTGCGGGACTCGGTGCGGCGCGACGAGACCGGTCTGCTGGTGCCGTTCGGCGACGACGCCGCGCTGGCCGGCGCGCTGGCGCGGGTGCTCGGGGACGGCGCGCTGCGCGGGCGGCTCGAGCGCGCCGGGCGCGAGTGGGCGGCGCGCTTCACCTGGCCCGACTGCGCGAGACGCTCGCTCGACGCGCTGCTGCCGGGCGCGGGGAGGGACTGACCGTGGCCGGGTTCGGCGCGGGGCGGCCGGGGTGGAAGGGGATCGCGCTCATCGCCGCCAAGATGGCCTTGAGCCTGGGGATGATGGTGTTCCTGTTCTCGCGCATCCCGCTGGCGAGCGTCACGCACGCGCTGCGCCAGGCCGACCCGCGCTGGCTCGCGGGCGCGGCGGCGCTGCTCCTGTTCAGCAACACGCTGGGGTCCCACCAGTGGAACCGGCTGCTCCACGCGGCCGGCATCCGCATCCCGTTCTGGAAGGTGTTCAGCTACTACCACGTCGGGCTGTTCTTCAACAACTTCCTGCCCGCGAACATCGGCGGCGACCTCGCGCGGGTACTCGACGCCTCGCGCTACGGCTCGAGCCGCGCCACCGCGTTCTCGACCGTGCTGATGGACCGCCTGGTCGGCACGGTGACGCTCGCCACCCTGGCGCTGGTCACCACGCTGGCGATCCTCTTCCCGTCCCCCGACGCTCCGCCGGCCCTGCGGCACTTCCATTTCCCGCTGCTCTACCTGGCGGTCGTGGGCTTCTTCGCCTTCAGCGTCACGCTGCTGTGGGCGGTGCTCCACCCGGCGCTGCTGCCGGTGGTCGAGCGGGTGCTCGCGCGCGTGGGGCTGGGCGGCTTCGGGCCCGCGCTGGACGACCTGGCCGCGCGACTGCGCGATTTCCGCGACCAGCGGCGGCTCTTCATGGAGTTGTTCTCCGTGGCCGTGGTGATCCAGGTGGCCCGCATCGGCGTGCACGTGCTGGTCGCGTGGGCGCTCGGGCTGCACGTGCCCGTGCTCTACTTCTTCCTTTTCGTGCCGTTGCTCGCGGTGATAGTCTCCGTGCCTATCTCGTTGAACGGCATCGGCGTGCGCGAAGGCGCCGGGATCGCGCTGTTCCACCTCGTGGGCGTGGGCGCGGGGAGCGCCTTCTCGTTGCAGTTCACGACGTACCTCGTGGCGGTCGCGGTGAGCATGCTCGGCGGCCTGGTGTTCCTGGCCCGCATGCCGCGACGGCGCGCGGCGGCACGACGACAACGGAGGATCTCTTGACGGACCTGATGCGGCGCGCGACGTTCGCCCTCGGTCTCCTCGTCACGCTGCTGGCCGCGGCCGTCTACTTCATCACGCTCACGCCCACCGTGCCGTTCTGGGATTCGGGCGAGTTCATCGCGGTCTCGAACATCCTGGGCATCCCGCACCCGCCCGGGACGCCGTTCTACGTCATGATCGGCCGGATCGCCGCGATGCTGCCGTTCGCCACGATCGCCCAGCGCGTCAACGGGCTCTCCGCGCTGGCCTCGGCGCTGGCGGTCCTGCTCACCTACCTCACCACGCTGCGTCTGATCCGCATCGCCCAGGGTTCGAAGGGCACGGAGCGCACCCCGCTCCACGAGTGGATGGCGCAGGCCGGCGCCGTGGGCGCCGCGCTGATGCTCGCGTTCTCCGACAACTTCTGGGAGAACGCCATCGAGGCCGAGGTCTACGCGATGATGAGCCTGGCGCAGATCCTGGTGTTCTGGCTCGGCCTGCGCTGGTGGGAGGCGCACGAGAAGCGCCCGACCGCGGGCCCGCTGCTGGTGTGCGTCTACGTCCTGTGGGTCTCGGTGGGACTCCACCTCGGCGTCGGCATGATGGGCCTGACGCTCCTCGTGCTGGTGACGATGGTGGACCGCAGGGCGGCGCTGGTGTTCGCCATGCCGCTGCTCGCGGTGCTGGGCGTGACGTTCGGCCTCGAGACCATGGCGGGCGTCGTCATCCTGCTCTCGACCCTCACGTTCCTGGTGTTCGCGGCGCAGAAGAAGCTCTCCGCCTGGGTGGCGTGGGGTGCGGTGATCCCGGCGCTCCACGGGATGGCCTACGCGTTCGGCGACAAGGACTTCACCACCGGGTCCGCGGTGATCGCCACGGCCTCGGTGCTGGTGCCGCTCACGCTGCTGGCGTTGAAGACGCGCGAGGGGAAGGTCATCGCGCTCGCGCTGCTGCTGATGGCGGCGGGCTACTCGACCCACCTCTACCTGCCGATCCGCGCCGCGCAGCACCCGGCCATCAACGAGGGCAATCCGTCCAGCTGGGCGGCGATGCGCGACCTGCTCGAGCGCAAGCAGTACGGCCACAGCAGCATGTTCGTCCGGCGCGGCTCGCTCCAGAGCCAGCTCGACAAGGAGTTCTGGCGGTACTGGAAGCGGCAGTGGCCGCTGGCTTCGACGCTCAGGATGGACGGCCCGCTGCCCGAGCACGGCGAGCCGCGGCTGTGGATGATCATGCTCCCGCTGCTGCTGGGCGCCGCGGGCGCGGTGTGGCAGGCCCGGCGCGAGAAGGTGACGTTCCTCACCACCGCCACGCTCACCGCGTTCGCCACGGCGGGGATGATCCTGTTCCTCAACTTCAGCGACCGCGAGGTGCGCGACCGCGATTACTTCTTCGCCACCGGCTACCACGTCTACGCGGTGTGGATCGGCATGGGGATCGCGTGGGCCATCGCGTGGATCCGCGACTCGTTCGAAGCCGGAGCGCTGCGCACCTGGGCGACCGCCGGCGCGGCCGCGCTGCTGGTGGCGCAGCCTTTCGTGATCCTGAAGAACCTGTGGTACACGCACGACCGGAGCGGCAACTACGTGGCGCACGACTACGCCTACAACATGCTCGCGCCGCTCGCGCCGAACTCCTACGTGTTCACCAACGGTGACAACGACACCTTCCCGCTCTGGTACATGCAGGAGGTCGAGAACTTCCGCAAGGACGTGCGGGTGGTGAACCTGAGCCTGCTGAACACCGACTGGTACATCCAGCAGCTCAGGGACGACGAACCGAAGGTGCCGATGGACCTGAGCGACCAGGTCATCCGTGCGCTGGGCCAGGGCGCGATCCAGGACGCCTCGGGGCGCATCCTCTACACCAACCAGTTCATGGTGCAGCACATCATCGAGCACAGCCGCACGCCCGACGGCGGGTGGATCAAGCAGCCCTATTTCGCGGTGACGGTCCCCGATCACGTGGGCTTCGATCCCTACTTCACGCTCGAGGGCCTGGTCTACCGCGTGAACCCCGACAGCCTGCGTGGCCAGGTGGACGAGCCGGTGACGCGCCGCAACCTCTACGAGAAGTTCATGTACCGCGGGCTGTTCAACGCCGACGGGTCGTGGGACCGCAAGGTCTTCAAGGATGAGAACGCCTCGACGCTGACCCGCAACTACGCCGCCGCGCACGCCAGCCTGGCGTTCTACTACCACCGGCGGCGGCAGCTCGACGCCGCCATCGCCGAGATGGAGCGCGTGCAGCGCATGTTCCCGGACCTCGGCGAGATCCTGGTGCCGCTCGGCGGCTTCTACATGGAGAAGGGCGATACCGCGAAGGCCGTGGCGCTGTTCCACGCGCTCGCGACCGCCGCGCCGAACAACCCCGAGGTGCGCTACTACTACGGCGTGACGCTGTCGTTCCAGCGCGACCTCGCGGGGGCGACGCGCGAGTTCGACGCCGCGATCGCGCTCGACCCGGGCTATCCGCAGCCGTACTACGGCGCGTATTACACGCTCGCGCAGGCGGGCCATCGCGAGCGCGCGCTCGACTACCTGGAGCGGCTGGTGAACGCGAACCCGAACGAGGTCCAGGCGCGCCAGATCCTCGAGATGTCGCGCGGCTCCGTGCGGCCGGAGGGCGCGCTGCCGCCCCCGCCGGTCCCGCAACCCTGACGCGGAGGTCTCCATGGCCGAGCCGCATGCGCTGGTGACCGGAGCGGCCGGATTCATCGGCTCGACGCTGGTGGACCGCCTGCTCGAGTGCGGGGCGCGCGTGACCGGCGTGGACGCCTTCACCGACACCTACGACCCCGCCCTCAAGCGCCGCAACCTCGCGGGCGCGCTCGTGCATCCCGGCTTCCGGCTGCTCGAGCTCGACCTCGGCGCCGCCGACCTTTCGGCGCTCCCCGAGGTCCAGGTGGTGTTCCACCAGGCCGCGCAACCGGGAGTGCGCGCT
>ERZ1292640.2636-Hain-H43-02um-R1-2636-length-14250-cov-12_pt1 | contig 14250 bp, 12 predicted proteins | sample MGYA00564404_ERZ1292640 | MGnify/ENA primary metagenome ERZ1292640 (study PRJEB36523, sample SAMEA6512636) | groundwater metagenome | collected 2019-01-08 | study: AquaDiva: Metagenomics assemblies of 32 groundwater samples
CAAGGCCTATGAGCGATATGAAAAACGGGGTTAGGAACAACCGCCTCCCGGACGTCGCGGAGGGGAAAAGGAGCCGGTACCTCCGGGAGGCCGCCATCGGGCTCTTCTCGGCCGCCGTGTTCGTCGCCCTCTTCTACCTGTGGGGGGAGGAGCTTCTCCCCAGGGCGGCCGGGCGTCTCGGGAAGATCTTCCCCTTCGTCGGGGCGGTCGCCCTCACGCTGGCGGTTGCGCTGTTTCTCACGGAGTGGTTCGGGTTCGCGGGGCGGGAAGTCCGGAAGGTCCGCCTGGCCGCGAGGGATTTCCTCTTCCTGTGCACGCTCTCGCTCGTTCTCTTTTTCCTGGCCAAGTGGGTGGTGGAGCTTCTCCCGGCGGAGTCGGCTTGGAACCGGGCGATCCCCGCCCGGCTCTACGTCTACCTGATCCCCCTCCCCGCGTTCGCCATGATCGTGCGGATCCTGCTCAACTCCGAGGTCGCGATCCTCTTCACCGTGGCCGCATCCGTTCTCTCGGCGGCGGCGGCGTTCGGGAGATGGCCGGCCCTGCTGTTCCTCCTGATTTCAGGAACGGCGGCGGCGGCGCGGTCGGGGCGGATCCAGGACCGGTACCGGATGCTCCTGGCGGGCGCGTTGACGGCGCCCGTCTGCGCGCTCGGGGCGATCGCGCTGGAGCTGGCGTTCAACGGCGCCGCGGGGATCTGGTGGGCGGGGTTCTTCGCGGCGATCAACGGCCTGGCCGCGGGGCCGATCGCCCTCGCCATCCTGCCCGTGGCCGAGTACGGGTTCGGATACGCGAGCGACATCCGCCTCATGGAGCTGGCGAGCACGGGCCACCCGCTGCTGCTGCGGCTGATGCTCGAGGCGCCCGGCACCTTCCACCACAGCGTGGTGGTCGGGACCCTGGCCGAGGCGGGAGCCGCCTCCATCCACGCGAACCCCTTGCTTTGCCGGGTCGCCGCGCTCTTCCACGACGTCGGGAAGGTCGGCAAGCCGCAGTATTTCTCGGAGAACCAGGCGGGAGGGGCGAACGTCCACGACGTCCTCTCCCCGGGGATGAGCCGCGTCGTCATCCTCTCCCACGTCAAGGAAGGGGTGAAGCTGGCGCAGGAGTACCGCCTGGGCGACCGGATCGCGGAGATCATCGCCCAGCACCACGGGACCAGCCTTCTCTACTATTTTCTCGACAAGGCGCAGCCGCTCATCCAGGACCGCAGGGCGTCCGAGGAGACCTTCCGCTACCCGGGCCCCCGCCCCAAGACGCGGGAGGCGGCGATCATCATGCTGGCGGACACCGTAGAGGCGGCCGTCCGGAGCCTGAAGAGCCCGACGAGCGAGGAGATCGTGGAGACGGTCAACCGGATCGTCAACCGCGCCTATCTCGACGGGCAGCTCAACGAGTGCGACATGACGCTGCGCGACCTTCACTCGGTCGGGCAGGCCTTCGGGAAGGTCCTGTCCGCGGTCCTGCACGCCCGGGTCGACTACCCCGAGAGCGGGAAAGGGCCGCCGACGCCGGGCGGGGACACTCCTCTCCCGCATCCCGGAAAATGAAGGAGCAGGAATGTCCCCGGTACTCACGGACCGGCGCGTCAGCGTCCGGCAGCACCTCCGGCCCCCGCCTTTCCGGGGCGACCGCCTGCGGGCGCTCGTCGGGAGGGCGCTGACGCGCATCGCTCCCGCCTCCGCGGACGTGCGGATCCTGGTGGTGGGGGACGAGGACATGGAGCGGTGGAACCGCGTGTTCCTGGGGCGTCACCGGACGACGAACGTCATTTCCTTCCCCGAGGACGAGCCCGGCGAATCGCCGCCCGGCCGCCTTGCGGGCGACATCCTGGTTTCCGCGCCCACCTGCCTGCGCCAGACGCGGGGCTGGCCCGGGTCGCCCGAGGAGCGGGTTTTCTTTTTCATCGTCCACGGATTGCTCCACCTCCACGGGCGCGACCACGAAGGAGGCGTCGCGGACGCCCGGAGGATGCGCAAGGAGGAGATGGAGATCTACCGGTCCATCCTCGAGAGGTGAAACCGGTGAGGTTGCCGGCAGGCGCGTCGGCATCGGGAGTCGGGCTCCTCTTCGCGGCGATCTACGCGGCGGGGATGCCGGGGTACGACGTCCCCGGGGTCCCTTTCCTCTGTCTGGCCCCCCTCATCCACCTTTCCGTCTCCGCGGGGAGTCCCCGTCGTGCCGCCCTTCGGGGTTTTCTGGCGGGCGTGGCCGCGAACCTGCTCCTGTTCTACTGGATCGCATACACCGTCGCGGTCCTCGGGAAGCTCGGCTGGCCGGTGGGTTGCCTGGCGGCCCTCCTGGTGTCCGTCTACATGGCGATCTACATTTCCGCGGCGGGGTATTTCCTCTTCCGGCTGCATGACCGGTTCGGCCCGGCGGGCCTGTGGGCCTTCCCGGTCGTCTGGACCGGCCTCGAGTACGCCCGGTCCGTCCTGTTGACGGGATCCCCCTGGATGCTCCTCGGGTACAGCCTCGCCGGGCGGACCGTCCTGGTACAGGCGGCCGACCTGGCGGGTGTTTTCGGCCTCGGCTTCCTGCTCTCCACGGCCGGCGTGTGCGTCTACGCGGCGGGAAAGAGCCTTGCGAACGGCGAACGACGGGCCGCCATCCTTCCGATTGCCGGGCTTTCCTCCATCCTGGTTTTTCTCCTTCTGTACGGCTTCCTCCGCCTGGGACAGGTGGGCGTCAACCCTCCGGGTCGAGGGTTGCGGGTCGGCATCGCCCAGGGGGGGATCGACCAGTCCCGCAAGTGGGACCCCGCCTACCAGAGCGCGACGCTGAAGATCTACGAGGCCCTCTCCAGGGAGGCGGCATCCAGGGGCGTTGACGTGATCGTCTGGCCGGAAACCGCCGCACCCTTCTTTTACGGGTGGGAAGGGGAGTTGAGCCGGCACGTGGACAGGATCGCGACGGAGAACGGGATCCCGCTCATTTTCGGGGCCCCCTGGTTCAGCCCCTCGGAGGGGGGGAAATATTACAACAGCGTGTTCCTACTCGACGGGAAGGGGGTGCCGGAAGGCCGCTACGACAAGCGTCACCTGGTCCCGTTCGGCGAATACATCCCGCTCCGGCCCGTGCTGTTCTTTATACAGAAGTTGACGGAGGGGGGGGAGGATTTCTCCTCCGGAACAGGGCCCGCGCTGTTCCCCGTTCGCGGAGGGCTTGCGGGGGCGTCCGTATGCTACGAGGCCGTCTTCCCCGGGATCATCCGGGACAGCGTTCTCGGGGGGGCGCAGTGGCTGGTGAACGTGACGAACGACGCATGGTTCGGAGACACGGTTGCCCCGAGGCAGCACCTCGCGATGGCACGGATGCGCTGCGTGGAGTTCCGACGGCCCATGGTCCGCGCGGCCAATTCGGGGATCAGCGCCCTGGTCGACGCCCGGGGAGAGGTGGTCGCAAGCCTGGGTCTTTTCCGGTCGGGCGTCGTGACCGGGGAGATCTTTCCGCGCAAGGGGGAGACGGTGTACGCGAAAACTGGTGGGATCTTCGCAATATCCTGTACTATAATCTCTTTTTTAATCCTTTGCATCCTTTTGAGAGGCGATGATGGCATCCGGACTCCTGGAAGAAAAATTCGCCGCGCTTGACTCGCGCTGCCGCGCGCTCCGGGGCTATCTTTGAAGTAGAATCCAGGCAAAACCGGCTGGCCGCGCTCGAGACGGCCGCCGCCCGGGAGGGGTTCTGGGATGCCCCCGAGAGCGCCGAAGCGCTCCTCAAGGAGCGGAAAGGCCTCGAGACGTTCCTGACGGACTGGATCCGCCTGGAGAGATCCCTTGAGGACCTGAGGGCCTACCTCGACCTGTACGACGAGTCGGGAGACGCCTCCCTGTCTTCCGAGATCGAACTCCACGTCGAAAAAGCCTTTCGGGAACTCGACGCGATCGAGCTGGAGCGGATGCTCTCGGGCGACGACGACGAGCGCAACGCGATCCTGACCATCCATGGTGGCGCCGGCGGGACGGAGTCCCAGGACTGGGCGGAGATGCTCCTGAGGATGTACACGCGCTTCGCCGACCGGAACGGGTTCGAGGTGGAGCTCCTCGATCGGCAGGAGGGCGAAGAGGCGGGAATCAAGAGCGCGACGATCCTCCTCAAGGGGGACCATCCCTACGGCTACCTGAAGGCGGAGATGGGGGTCCACCGGCTCGTCCGCATCTCCCCGTTCGACGCGAACAAGCGCAGGCACACCTCCTTCGCCTCGGTCTTCGTCTCCCCGGAGATCGACGACGACGTGGAGATCCGGATCAACGAGTCGGACCTCCGGATCGACACGCTCCGGTCGGGGGGGGCCGGCGGCCAGCACGTGAACAAGGTGGAGTCCGCCGTACGGATCGTCCACATGCCGACGGGGATCACCGTCCTGTGCCAGCAGGAGCGGTCCCAGCACAAGAACCGCCAGATGGCGATGAAGATCCTGCGGTCGAAGCTCTACGAGCTCGAGATGCGCCAGCGCGCCGAGAAGGCGACCGAGGCGCACAAGGCGAAGAAGGACATCGCGTGGGGGTCCCAGATCCGCTCGTACGTCCTGGCGCCTTACCGCCTCGTGAAAGACCACAGGACCGGCCACGAGACGGGAAACGTGGACGCCGTCCTCGACGGCGACCTGAAGGAATTCATCCGGCAATTCCTCCTGTCCGGGAGATCGGGGGCTGCGTGAAAGAGGAATGGAGCGAACTGATCCGGGAGAGGATCCGGAAAGGGGAGGATATCCGGCGAGGCGGGGGGAACCCCTACGCCAACGACCAGAAGGTCGGGTGGACGGCGGCCGCCGCCCGGAAGGCGGCCGGGGGCCTGGACCCAGGGGAGCTGGCCGCCAAGGGCATCCGGGTGGACATCGCGGGGCGCATCGTCGCATCCCGCAACTTCGGGAAGGCGACGTTCGTGGTGATCGCCGACCGCTCCGGGAGCCTCCAGGCTTACATTCGAAAGGACCAGGTGGGGGAGGAGGCGTACGACCGCTTCCTCAAGACGACCGACGTCGGCGACATCGCATGGGTGCGGGGGCCGCTGTTCATCACCCGGACGGGCGAGCTGACCGTGCAGGCGGAGAGTTTCCGGCTGCTCACAAAGACGGTCCGCCCTCTTCCCGAGAAGTGGCACGGCCTGGTCGACGTGGAGACCCGCTACCGGCAGCGCTACGTGGACCTGATCGTCAACGAGGAGGTGAAGGAGGTTTTCCGGCGGCGCGCCCGGATCATCTCGCACATCCGCTCCTTCCTCACGGATCGCGATTTCCTCGAGGTCGAGACCCCGATGATGCAACCCGTCGCGGGCGGCGCGGCGGCGAAGCCGTTCGTGACCCACCACAACGCGCTGGACATGGACCTCTACCTCCGGATCGCCCCGGAGCTGTACCTCAAGCGCCTGCTGGTGGGAGGGTTCGAACGCGTCTTCGAGATCAACCGGAACTTCCGGAACGAGGGGATTTCCACGCAGCACAACCCCGAGTTCACGATGCTCGAGTTCTACCAGGCCTACGCGACCTACGAGGACCTGATCCGGCTGACGGAGGAGATGATCTCGGGCCTCGCCCTTTCCCTCCTCGGAACGACCGTCGTCACGATCCAGGGGGAAACGGTCGACTTCGCGCCCCCGTGGGAGCGGGTCACCGTCGCCGGGGCGGTGGCGCGGTACGGCAACGTCCCGGAGGAGCGTCTCGCCGAAGTCCCTTTTCTCCGGGAGATGGCGCGGGGGCTCGGGCTCCCCGTGAAGGACGACGCCTCCCGCGGGAGGCTCCTGGTCGCGATCTTCGAGGAGGTCGCGGAAAGGAAGATCAGGGGGCCGGCGTTCGTGACGGAATACCCCATCGAGGTTTCCCCGCTGTCGCGCAGGAACGACCTTCGCCCGGAGATCGTCGACCGGTTCGAGCTGATCGTCCTGGGGCGTGAGATCGCGAACGCCTTCTCGGAGCTGAACGACCCGCTCGACCAGAGGTCGAGGTTCGAGGAGCAGATCCGCCTGCGGGAGCGGGGAGACGAAGAGGCGCACTGCATGGACGAGGACTACCTGAGGGCGCTGGAGCACGGCATGCCGCCCGCCGCCGGCGAGGGGATCGGGATAGACCGCCTCGTGATGCTCTTCACCGATTCCCCCTCCATCCGCGACGTGATCCTCTTCCCGCAGCTCCGGAAAGAGGGGTAGCGGCCGCTTGAAGCTCCCCGTCGAATATTACATCGCGCTGAAGTACCTCCTGGCCAAGCGCAAGCAGACGTTCATCTCCATCATCACGATCATTTCCATCGCGGGGGTCACGGTAGGCGTGACCGCCCTGATCATCGTTCTCGCCGTCATGAGCGGGTTCGAGAAGGAGCTCAAGGACCGCATCCTGGGCGCCACCGCCCACGTGCACGTCACGAGCCTCGACGGCAGCATCGCCGACCCGTTCCCCCTGGCCGGTCGCGTCCGGGGGGTTCCGGGCGTCGCCGGAGCCAGCCCCTACATCTTTTCCCAGATGATGATTTCCTCCGGCACCGCGGCGGCCGGCGGTGTCCTGCGGGGCGTGGACGTCGCCACGGTGGGAAACGTCACGCGTCTCCCGCGGGACGTGCGCCTGGGGAGCATCGAGGCGCTCCGGGAGAAAAGCTCCGCAGGGATTCCCGGGACGATCCTGGGGAGGGAGCTGGCGGCGAACCTGGGGGTTACCATCGGGGATGTCGTCGAGATCCTGGTTCCCGGGGGGAACGTGACGCCGCTGGGGACCTTCCCGCGCGTTATGCGGTTCCGGGTCGGCGGGATCTCCGAATCGGGGATGTACGAGTACGACGCCACCTTCGCCTACGTCGCGATGCCGGAGGCGGGGAAACTGCTCGGGATCGAGGGCAGGGGCACCGGGATCGAGGTGAAGGTCGACGACATCTACGCGGCCGCGGAGGTCGCCGCCCGGATCCGCTCCACCTTGGGGTACCCCTACTGGGCGAAGGACTGGATGCAGAGCAACCGGAACCTCTTCTCGGCGCTCAAGCTGGAGAAGGTGGTGATGTTCATCATCCTCGTCCTGATCGTGATGGTCGCCGCCTTCAACATCATCAGCACGCTCATCATGATCGTGATGGAGAAGACGCGGGACATCGCGGTCCTGATGGCGATGGGGGCGACGAGGAAGACGATCCGGAGGGTGTTCGCTTTGGAAGGTCTGCTGATCGGGATCGCCGGGACTACCCTTGGGACCGCGCTGGGCGCGGTCCTTTGCGACCTGCTTCGCCGGTACCGGTTCATCCGGCTGCCGAGCGACGTCTATTACATCACCACCCTGCCGGTGCTGCTGGATCCGATGAACCTCCTGCTGGTGAGCGGAAGCTCCATCCTGATCTGCTTCCTGGCGACCCTCTACCCGTCCGGGCAGGCGGCGCGCATCGACCCGGCGGAGGCGATCCGCTATGAATAGCGGCGTGCTGATCCGCGTCGAAAACCTCAGGAAGTCCTTCCGGATGCGCGGCGGGCCGCTGGAGGTCCTCAAGGGGATCGACCTGTCCGTCGGCCGCGGGGAGACGCTGGGCGTGGTGGGGGTCTCGGGGGCGGGAAAAACCACCCTCCTGCAGATCATCGGGACGCTGGACAAGGCGACTTCGGGAACGGTCTGCTATGAAGGGCGCGAGCTTACATCCCTGCCGGAAGATCGGCTGGCGGCGTTCCGGAACCGTTCGATCGGGTTCGTCTTCCAGTTCCACAACCTCCTTCCGGAGTTCAACGCCCGGGAGAACGTGATGCTTCCCTGCCTGATTTCCGGAATGGGACGCCTCGAGGCGGGGAAAAGGGCGGACGGGCTCCTCGCGGAAGTGGGGCTGTCGGAGCGCCTCACCCACCGCGTGGGCGAGCTCTCGGGCGGCGAGCAGCAGCGCGTCGCGATCTGCCGCGCTCTCGCGATGGGGCCGGACGTCCTCCTGGCCGACGAGCCCACCGGGAACCTGGACAAGGAAACGGCACGCGGGGTGATGGAGCTGCTGCTGGATCTCAACAGGAGGCGGGGTCTTACCCTGATCGTGGTTACCCACAACGAAGAGATGGCGGGAAGACTGCACCGTGTGATCCGGATCGACGACGGGCTGGTCGTTTCTTGACGCGGCGCGCCGAGGCGATGGCCGTTCTCGCGGCCGTATGGGTTTTCGCGGCGCTGCTCGCCGGAACGGCGCACTCCGCCGGGTTCCGGGTCGTGGCGATCGAGGTGGAGGGGACCCGGCGGGTGGGGCCCGACGCCATCCGGCAGGTGATGGGCACCAAGGTCGGCATGGAGTTCGACCTGGCCAGGGTCCGGGAAGACGTCAAGGCGGTCTACCGGATGGGGTATTTCATCGACGTCAAGTTCGACTCCGAGGAAGTGACGGGGGGCTACCGGATCACGGTGATCGTCACGGAGAAGCCGATCGTCTCCTCCGTTCGCGTCGACGGAAACAAGGAGGTCGACACCGCCGACATCCGGCAGGCGATCACGCTCAAGGAACGCTCCCTCTTCAAGGAAGAGCAGGTGAAGGAATCGTCCCGGAAGGTCCTCGATCTGTACCAGAACAAGGGATTCTTCGAGGCCTCCGTGGACACGAAGGTGGAGGAAGAAGCGGACGGCTCGATCCGCGTGGCTTTCCGCGTGGTCGAGGGGGAAAAGAGGAAGATCGCGAAGATCCGGGTCACGGGAAACCTTTACCTCACGGAAAAAGAGGTGAAGAAGGTGATGGACACGGGCGAGAAGGGGTTCTTTTCCTTCATCACCGATTCGGGGACCTTCAAGAAGGACGTCCTCGAGAACGACATCCGGAAGATCGAGGCGCTTTACCAGAACCAGGGCTTCCTCGACTCCAAGGTGTCCGACCCGGAGACCCGCCGGGGCCCGAAGGGGCTGGAGGTCGCCATCCACGTGTTCGAGGGGAGGCAGTACCGCGTGGGGGAGGTCCGGTTCTCCGGGGAGAGCGATGTCCCGGAGGCGGAGCTTTCGAAGGCGGTCAAGGTCAAGCGCGGGGATGTGTTCAACCGGGACACGCTCCTCTCGGACCTCCTCGAGCTGACGACGCTCCAGAACGACAAGGGGTACGCGCAGGCGCTCGTCTCCCCGGTCGTGGAGAAGAGGAAGGAGTACCCGGTCGCGGACGTCACCTACAAGACGGAGCGGGGCGGGAAGTTCCGGTTCGGCAAGGTGGATATCACGGGGAACACCAAGACGTTCGACCGCATCGTCCGGAGAGACCTCGAGGTCGAGGACGGCCAGGTCTACACGGCGACGGGCCTGAAGGCAAGCAAGGAGAACCTGGACCGGCTTTCCTACTTCAAGAACGTCAAGATCACCACCGCCCCCTCGGAGGCCCCGGGGCTGATGGACGTCAAGGTCGATGTGCAGGAGGGGCCCACGGGCACCCTGTCCGGCGGGGCGGGGTACAGCTCTCTCGACAAGATCTTCGGCGTGATCCAGCTGAGCGAGAACAACCTCTTCGGGAGGGGCTGGAAGTCCTCCATCAGCTCGCAGTTCGGCGCGAGGAGAACCGTGTTCACCCTGGATTTCCGGGACCCCCACTTCTTCGACACGGACTACAGCCTTCTCCTGAACGCCTATAAAACCGACACGAACTACACCGACTTCAAGCGGAAGTCGATGGGTGGAAAGGTGGGCCTGGGCTACCAGTTCACCAAGTTTACGACGGGGAGCCTTTCGTATCGCATGGACGAGACCCTGATCACGGACGCGGGGACGGCCGTCTCGCAGATCCTGAAGGATGAGTTCAGCAGGGGGACCCAGAAGACCCATAGCCTCGGCGTGAGCGTGACGCGAAACACCACGGACAAGTACTTCGACCCTTCCAGGGGGACGGTCCAGTCGGGTACGGTGGAATACGCGGGCGGGCCCTTCGGGGGGGACAGCGATTTCGTCAAATACTTCCTCAATGCGAAGGCGTACTACACGGTGTTCGCCCCGAGCGTCCTCTCCTGGAACATACTCTGGGGGCACACGGTCACCACGGTGGGGGGGCGGGTCCCGATCTTCGAGCGCTACTTCCTGGGCGGCCCTTACAGCATACGGGGGTTCAAGTCGCGCTCCGTGTCTCCGAAGGACATCAACACGGGGGAGCTGATCGGCGGGAACAAGGAGCTGTTCATGAACGTGGAGTACATCGTCCCGCTGTTCAACGAGTTCGGCTTCAAGGCGGTCTTTTTCTTCGACTCGGGGAACGCATACCGGCAGGGCGATTGGCCGTGGAGCGGCCCGTCGCTGAAATATTCCGCGGGGATGGGGCTGCGGTGGTATTCCCCCATGGGACCGCTCCGGTTCGAGTGGGGGTGGAACCTCCGCCCGGCTCCCGGCGAGTCCAGGAGGGTGGCCGAATTCACGATCGGTACCGTATTCTAAGCAACGGGTTCCAGGAAAGATTCCAGTCAAGGGGGAGGAAGATGGGAAACGGCGGGAAGTGGTGGATGGCGGCGGTTCTCGCCACGGCGGTGGCGTTCACCGGCGCTGCGCATGCGGAGGGGCTCAAGGTGGCGGTGATCGACGTCAACAGGATCCTCAACGAGTCCGAGGCGGGCAAGGTCGCGAAGAAAAAGATGGAGGACCGCTACGAGGAGCTGAAGAAGAAGATCGACGAGAAGCAGGAAGAGGCCCGGAAGATCAAGGAGGAGATCGACAAGCAGAAGATCCTCCTCGGGAAAGAGAAGCTCAGGGAGAAAGAGGACGCGCTGAACGGCAAGGTCGGCGAGCTGCGCCAGCTGACCCAGGAAGCCGAGAAGGAGATGCAGACCCGCCAGGCGGAGCAGACGCGGGAGGTGCTCAAGATCGTCGAAGCCCAGCTGGAAAAGACGGTGACCGATGAAAAGATCGACCTGGTGTTTGACAGGAACCAGGGAGGCGTCGTCCACTTCAACCCGGCGCTGGACATCACCGCCAGGGTGCTGGGTATGGTGAACAAGGAGAAGACCGGTGGGAAATGAGTTCCTCCTGTCGGAACTGGCGGCGCGCGTGGGTGCGCGGCTGTCCGGGGAAGGGGACGCGGTGGTCACCGGTGTCGCGCCGATCGAGGAGGCCGGACCCGGCCAGGTGACCTTCCTCGCGAACCCGAAGTACAACCGCTTCGCGCGCGAATCGAAGGCTTCGGCGATCATCGCGAAGGATCGCGTGGCGGGGGCGCAGGCCGCTTTTCTCCTGTCCGACAACCCGTATTACACCTTCGCCTGCGTGGTCGAGCTGTTTCACCCGAACGTGCGCCCGGCCGCCGGGGTCTCTCCCATGGCGAGCATCCATCCCGGGGCCCGCGTCGGGAAAGAAGTGAGCGTCGCCCCCTTCGTCGTCATCGGGGAGGGCGCCGCGGTCGGGGACCGGACCGCGCTGTACCCCGGGGTCGTCGTGGGGGAGGGGGCATCCGTCGGGGAGGATTGCCTGCTGTACCCCCATGTCGTCCTCTACCACGACGTGCGGGTAGGTAATCGCGTGATCCTCCACGCGGGGTGCGTGATCGGGAGCGACGGGTTCGGTTTCGCGCCTTCCCGGGAAGGGTACCGGAAGATCCCCCAGGTGGGGACCGTCGAGATCGGGGACGACGTGGAGATCGGGGCCAACACCACGGTGGACCGGGCGGCGCTCGGCGTGACCCGGATCCTACGGGGGACCAAGCTCGACAACCTGGTCCAGGTCGGGCACAACGTCGTGATCGGGGCCGACACGGTGATCGCCGCACAGGCAGGCATCGCGGGAAGCTGCAGGATCGGGAACCGGGTGATGATCGGCGGCCAGGCGGGCCTCGCGGGCCACCTGGAGATCGAGGACGGCATCATGCTGGGGGCCAAGTGCGGGGTGCCGGCCACGCTGCACGCGTCGGAGGCGAAGGTCTGGTCCGGGATTCCCGTCATGCCGCACCCCACGTGGCTCCGGATGTCGATGCTTCTGCCGAAGCTGCCGGATCTCTTCCGAAGGGTGAAGCGCCTGGAGGAAGGGAAAAACCCGAAAGGAGAGGAATGAGATGCTCACGATTCGGGAGATCATGGATCTGCTGCCGCACCGCTACCCCTTCCTGCTGGTCGACCGGGTCGTCGAGATGGACCCGACCCGAAGCATCGTGGGGATCAAGAACGTCACCATCAACGAGCCGTTTTTCGTCGGGCACTTCCCCGGGTACCCCATCATGCCCGGCGTCCTGATCGTGGAGGCCCTGGCACAGGTGGGGGGGATCTTCGCCCTGAAAGCGCTGGGCGGCGAGAAGAAACTCGCATACTTCGCGGGGATCGACAACTGCCGGTTCCGGCGCCCGGTGTTCCCCGGCGACCAGCTTCTCCTGAAGGTGACGATCACCGCCCACAAGGGGCCGGTGTGGAAGATGCACGGGGAGGCGATGGTGGGGAACGCCCTCGTGGCCGAAGCGGACCTGACCGCGACGATCCGCGATTCGTTCGGCGACAGGGCCCGGGAAGGAGCGGGGAAATGATCCATCCCACGGCGATAATCGACCCCGACGCGCGGTTGGGGGAAGGGGTGGAGGTCGGCCCCTACGCGGTGATCGGGCCGAAGGTTTCGATCGGCGACGGATCCACGGTCGGGCCGCATGCCATCATCGAATCGAACGTACGGATGGGTAAGAACAACCGGATATCCCCGTTCGCTTCCGTCGGGGCTCCTCCCCAGGACCTCAAGTTCAAGGGAGAGGATACATGGGTCGAGATCGGCGACAACGTCGTCGTCCGGGAATACGCGACGATCAACCGCGGGACGGCTACCGGCGTCGGCACCACGCGTGTTGGAAACAACTGCATGATCATGGCCTACTGCCACGTGGCGCACGATTGCCAGGTCGGGAACCGGGTCATCATGGCCAATGCCGCGACGCTGGCCGGGCATATCGACATAGAGGACGGCGCCTTCATCGGGGGACTTTCAGGGGTCCATCAGTTCGTCAAGATCGGCACGCTCGCCATGATCGGCGCGCAATCCGGCGTTTCCCAGGATGTTCCTCCCTATGTGAAGGCTGTGGCGATGCGCCAGGGGCGCAACCGATCGCTGTTCGGGTTGAACGTCATCGGCCTCCAGCGGGCGGGATTCTCCCCGGAAACCATCGGCACGCTGAAAAAGGCGTACCGGATTCTCTTCAACGGCGAAATGCCGATGCGCGAGGCGCTCGACAGGGCCGAGGCCGAGGTGGAACCGATCCCCGAAGTGAAGCACCTGATCGGGTTCGTCCGTTCCAGCAAGCGAGGTGTGTTGAGGTGATCTTTCATGCATGAAGAAGGTCATCTGAAGGTCGGGGTCATCGGCGTCGGCTACCTCGGAAGGCTGCACGCGCAGAAGCTCGCGTCGTTCCCCGACGTCCGGTTCGTCGGGGTGTGCGACGCGGACCCCGCCCGCGGGAAAGCCGTCGCGCAGGAATTCTCGACCGGGTACCACGAAAATCACAGGCGGCTGCTTGCGGAAGTGGACGCCGTTTCCATCGCGGTCCCGACGACGTCCCATTACCGCGTCGCGATGGACGCGATGCGTGCCGGCGCGCACGTCCTCCTCGAGAAGCCGATCACGTCGGACCTCCGCCAGGCCCGCACCCTGGTCCGCGAGGCGTCGAAGCGGAAGTTGGTGTTCCAGATCGGCCACGTGGAGCGGTTCAACCCGGCGGTGCGGCAGGCGGCCTCCCTCCTGGCCGAGCCGAGGTTCATCGAGTGCCACCGGCTGGGGCCCTTCGGGGGGCGCGGGACGGACGTCGACGTGGTGCTCGACCTGATGATCCACGACCTCGACCTGATCCTTTCTTTCGTCCGCTCCCCGGTGACGCGCATCCACGCTGTGGGGGTCCCGGTTATTTCCACGAACGTCGACATCGCCAACGCGCGCCTCGCCTTCGCGAACGGCTGCGTGGCGAACGTGACGGCGAGCAGGGTTTCGGCTCGCAAGCAGCGGAAGATCCGGATCTTCCAGGAGGACGCCTACGTCTCGATGGATTTCGTCGAACACTCGATACAGATCTTCCGGAGGACCTTCCCGCACGGCCCGCAGGGCCCTCCGGAAATCTCGGGGGAGCTCCTCGAAACGCAGAAGGGGGATTCGCTTCGAGACGAGATCCGGGCCTTCGTGGATTGCGCGCGGGAAGGCACCCCGCCGCTGGTGTCCGGACAGGAAGGGCTGGCGGCGCTGGAGGTGGCCTTCCGCATCCTGCGCGGGATGAGGGGACGTTGAGCCCCGGGGTTAAGACCCTTTTCATCATCTGCGGCGAGCCCTCGGGGGAAACCTACGCCGCGAGCGTCGCACGGGCCTTCCGCCGAAGGTTTCCGGACGCCCCGATGGAGGGGATCGGCGGA
>ERZ1292640.2642-Hain-H43-02um-R1-2642-length-14242-cov-7_pt1 | contig 14242 bp, 13 predicted proteins | sample MGYA00564404_ERZ1292640 | MGnify/ENA primary metagenome ERZ1292640 (study PRJEB36523, sample SAMEA6512636) | groundwater metagenome | collected 2019-01-08 | study: AquaDiva: Metagenomics assemblies of 32 groundwater samples
CATAGCCCTCTATCTCCTCGCATTATAAAATTAGACCCGTTTTTAATCACTAATACAATTAATTTAAAGACTCCTGCTAACAACCAAAAGAGTATCTGGAGTAATATTTGAAAAGGTTTTATTATAGAATATTTAACAGGGGAAGATAAAAAGTCTTTTGCCTCCTCATATGTAATTTCAGACCCTTTTGGTAGCCAATTATTACTCATAAAGAATACATAAAACAATTGAACAATATAACAATTTTTATTTCCCGGCAAGCTCTAAAAATTCCTTAATACTCATCTCCTGCTGGCAAAATTAAAATTATAAAAATACTTTTGCCATTGAGAATCAGATGATTGATATAAATTATCTCCAACAATATAATCCGCAAATAACTCGCGGGCCCGCAAAACTTCTTTTAGTCTTTTTTGATTTTTCTTGTCCTCTATTGTTAAATCAAACAATTCTAAAGCGCGCTCAAACGCGTTTTTGGCAAAATTCGCATTATCTTTCCATTTAAGAGTCCTCTGTACTTCACTGCCAATATTGGCCATTTGTTCTAAAAAAGATAATCTCCGCCATCTGCCTTTGGCTAATTGTTTATGTTGGTAATTCACTTTATGATTAACTTATTGACTATTTTTCTAATTCTTTTTTGAATGCCAATATCTTCCACGCTTCTGCTTCTATTATTTTGAGACGGTCGCAAATTTATCATTGAGTCAAACTCAATAAAATTATCACTGTCTTTTAGTCCCGGATAAATATTGATGCCCCAAAGATTCTGTTGCTTTGATCCTCGTTCTATCAATAAAGCTTCTTCATCAGCATGAAGCTCGCCATTAATTGCCATAATTTTTTTTTCAATATCAACCACTGCCTTAACTAAATTCACGAATATTTCTTGAGCCATTGCCTCCAGTTCTTTTATAGTAATTTTTTTTTCTATTATTTTCATTATATTTTATTGCGATTTTTATTTTAACCGCTGTACATTAAATACTATTTTCGGACAAGCTCTAAAAACTCCTTTTCATTGATAATTTTGATGGCTAATTCGCGCGCTTTATTATATTTGGATCCCGGATGCGCGCCGGCTACCGCATAATCAGTATTTTTAGAAACTTGCGAGCTAATCGCGCCGCCTTGTTCTATAATCAAGTCTTTGGCTTGATCCCGCGTCAGCGATTTTAAAGAACCAGTCAAAACAAATGTTTTGCCAGATAATTTTTTTTGCGATAAAGCAGGATAAGCGATCTTAATGCAGGCTGTCTCAAGTTTATTTAATATTTTTTGGTTGTTTTTATTAGAAAACCATTCTTTGACGCTATTGGCAATCTTGGGACCAAAATCATAAATTTTTTCTAGTTGCTTTATGTCTATTTTAGATAAACTATCAGATAGTTTATTAATTTGCAAATTCCCATAAGTTTTTTGAATAAATTCCGCCAGCGCCAGCGCTATCGCCTCGCCAATATGAGCAATGCCTAAACCGTATAAAAATTTAGATAAATTGATTTTTTTAGCCGCGTTTATTGAAGATAATAAATTGTCAGCGCTCTTTTGCCCGAATCCTTCCAAAATTTCAATATCGCCTTTTTTTAAAGTAAAAATGTCAGCCGCGTCAGTTATCAAACCTTGATTCAAAAACCGTTTAATAATCTTTCCGCCCAGGCCGTCAATATTAAAAGCTCTCTTGGAAGCAAAATGTTCAATCTTAGCTTGATTGCGCGCTCCGCAGGCGCTATTGGAGCAAAAATGCAGGATGCTGTTTCCAGAGTCGTCAATTTTAACATTAGAGCCGCATATTGGACAAATTTTTGGAATTTTAAATTTTGACGTTTTTTCCGGGCGCAGGCGCGGCAGGATTTTAACTACTTCTGGAATAATGTCGCCGGCTTTGCGGATAATTACGGTATCGCGGATTCGCACGTCTTTTTCGTCAATAAAAGCTTGATTGTGCAAAGTGGCTCGCGATACGGTAGAACCGGCTAAAAGCACGGGCGCCAAATGCGCCACTGGCGTTAAGCGCCCCAAGCGCCCGATTTGCACGTCTATATCTAGAACAACAGTCGCTGTTTCTTCTGGAGGAAATTTAAAAGCCAAAGCAAAGCGCGGCGCCTTGCCAGTGTACCCTAATATTTTTTGAAATTGACGGTTATTGACTTTAATTACAACGCCGTCAACCAAATAATCCAACTTTTCATGAAGTTTGCGCCAAAATTCTAAATTAGCCAATACTTCTTTTAAGTCCCGGCAGTATTTAAAATGCTTTTCTACTTTAAAGCCTAAATTCTGCAAACTAATTAGTTCTTTAAGCTGGCTTTCAGGCGTTTGATTTTCCGGCCAAGCCCAATCATAAATAAAAGAATTTAGGCGCCGGGATGCGGTGATTTTAGGATCTAATTGGCGGATTGAGCCGGCCGCGGCATTGCGCGGATTGGCAAAAACAGGCTGCCCTGCCTGGTTAAATTTTTTGTTCAACCGGGCAAATTCTTGTTTTGACATCCAAACTTCCCCTTCTACCGCTAAATCAATTGCTTTGCGCAAGCGCAAAGGGATGCTGCTGATGGTTTTAATATTCTGCGTAACATCTTCTCCAATAATTCCATCGCCGCGAGTGGCGGCTGTATAAAGCTGGCCGCGCTTATAGGTTAAAACAATATGCAAACCGTCAATTTTAAGCTCGCATACGTAATCTATATCCGAAGCCCCGAGCCCAGTGATCTGTTTTTGCAGAATTTTTAAATTGCGCTCCTCCCAATCCTTAACTTCCTCAAAAGAAAAACCGTCATTAAGCGACCATTGTCTTACTTGATGTTTGACTTTTTGGAATTTGTCCAAAGGCTTGCCGCTCACTCGCTGGGTAGGGGAATCAGAAGTAATAAATTTTGGAAACTGGCGCTCCAAATCAGCCAATTCTTTTTTTAATGAATCCCATGCGCCGTCTGAAATTTCTTGTTTGTCTAAAACATGATACAAGTAGCTGTGGCGGCGAATTTCTTGTTTTAATTTATTTATCCGTTTTAGAGCTTCTGTTTTGGTCATTTAACTTAAATCGCTGAATAACTTTTTTTTGCTTGCCTCAAACTCCCTCGCTCCGCTCGGTCGGGGCTTCGCCCTAAGGCTCGTCTGCGCAAAAAGAAGTTATTCAGCGATGATTATTTTAGCAATGATTTATTGGAAAAAATCGCATAATCCCAAATTTCCGAGACAAAATCAGAGCCAGTGCCGGCCTTTTCAATTTTTTGGACGATTCTTAAAGCTTGCTTATTTGTTTTTTCCTGTCCTGTGCTTTTGATTTCCATAAATCCGGGAATGAGTTTTAGCGCATCAGGCGATCCCTGCTTATATAATTTCAGAGACCCTCCCATCAATGTGTCAGACGACAGAAGTTTAATGCGGATTATGCCGATGTTGACTGCGCCCAGTATAAAATTGTCGCCTGCTTCAGACATTTCAGAGCATGCCTTTGCTTCGCCCGGTGATTGTTCGCCGGTGCATATTTCATTAAAATTAAAGGTAAAAGACCCTGTTCCGATTGCTCGCCGCTTTACAGGAGGCAGCAGCTGAATTCCTGATTCAACATTCCATAAGATAAAACTAATTTCAAATTCTCTTGGAACAGCTTCGGACCATTCCAAAATCATTTTATCAACTTCGTAAGCAGGATCATAAGGAGGATCATTTTTGTCTTCAGGATCATATAAATTAATTGTTATGGTTTGATTCTGCTGTAAAGTTACGGGCAAATCGCTGACTCCTAAATCAATTTGCAATTTAGCGCAATCAATAACATTAGCCGCATCGTTGCAGTCCGTCATCACGCTTATTTTTGGGATTATATCAACATCTAAAATTTTGCCGGCGGCCAAAGCTTTATTGATTAAATATGCGCTGTGCTCCGCGCTGCTTTCCGCGGTGTAAGCGGCAAATACGGCCTTTTTTAAGTTTTCTGATTTGCGCATTTCTAAAATAGAACTGCTGAATAAAACCGCGGCTGATAAAGACATAATTGCGATTGCGGTTAGGGCAAAAACTATGATATTGCCTTTGACATTATTTAATTTGCTCATATTATTTTAGTTGTATTTTATATATTCCATTATTTGAATCTGCCATATATAATATTTTTTCGTCAGGAGAGAGCATTAATTTTTTTGCCGCATAAAGGCTTATTCCCAGATAATTTGTCGGCACTGCTATTTGCTGTTTAAAACCTGTTTTGGCATTGATTTTATAAATTACATCAGGCGCGCCAAACATCAAATCAGGATAAATGCCAGCGCCTTGTTTTAGATAAAGGGGCACGGCGCAATATACATTGATGTTGTCAGAAGTAAAGGCGCATTTTGATGCCCAAGTGCTCACGCTTAAATTTTTATTTTGTTCGCCAGTGTCATTGTCTTTAGCGTTAGCGATCCATAATTCCGGGCGATAGCCTGTTTGCGGACTATAAATGTTATACAGCAGTTTGTCGCCTTGCCTAGACCACAAGCCTTCAAATCCGCGCCCGGCCACAGACAAAGATTTAAAGTTTTCTTTATTTTGACCCACAAATAAAATTTCTTCGCTGTCCAAACCGGCGCTGTTTCTAAAAAGAGCCACCCTGCTGCCGTCAGGGGACCAGTTAATCAATATGTCTTGCGGATTAGTTTTTCCTATGTGTTCTATGGCCACAGGGTTGTCTCCGTTAGGATCGGATACTATAAGCCAGTTTTCATCAGGATTTTCAGTGATAAATTTATAGCCGATTTGATTGCCGGAAGTTGCAAAATTAAAACCTTCTCCTTCTTTAGGCAGGGTATGCTGTTTTTGTTTTTCAAAATCGTAAAAAATATTGCTGCCGTCAGGGAATTCTAAAATAGCTTTTTCCTCTTGCGGCGACCAAACCACATTTTGCACTTGAGGAAATGACAGTTGCGAAAGAGCAGTTATATTGCCTTGGCTGTCTAAAGTATAAAATTTGCCGTCAGATTTATTATAGTAGCGAATGCTGCCGTTTTTATTGATGTTTGGGCTTTGGGCGCCGGCATACACTTGCGGTTTGGCTAGAGTCTTTTTGCCTTGAGCCACAGTATCAATTTTTATTTTAGATGCGGGCAAAGTCGGTTTTGCGGCGGGTTCTTCTATAATGCCTTTTTGTTCTAAGATGTCTCTGATGTCAGCTCCAGGCAGGCTGGTTATTGGGATTTCGGTAATCAGTCCAATAGTCCGGGCCGGTGGCGCCGGCTTAAAAAATACATAATATACAGCGTAGGCTAAAAAGGCTACAGTAATAGAAAATAAGATGGTTAAAGCCACTCTCTTATAATTTTCGTCAAAGTTTTGCCACCAAGAGCGGATGCGATTTAGCAATAACATTATTAATAGTATATCATTAGTCGCGAGCCAGGACAAATCCCCATACTTGTCCGGCTCCGGCTTTGAGCAGAGTTTGTGCCGCTTCTTTTAAAGTGGCGCCAGTAGTCGCGATATCATCAATTATTATAATGTTTTTATTTGCGACAGCTTTAGCGTCAATTATTGCAAAAACTTTTTGCACGTTCGCGATTCTCTTCAAACCAGTTAATTTAGTTTGCGTGCCGGTATATTTAACGCGCTTGAGCGGATTTTGTTTGTTCAAAAGAAGAGTAATGTTAAATTTTAAATTAGTAAAACACGCTCTGGCTAATATGTCATTTTGATTAAAGCCACGGGCCAGCATTTTCCGTCTATGGAGCGGCAGAGGAACTATGATCCATGGCTTATTATTTTGGCGCAGAAATTGCTTAATTCTTTTTTGCATCAATTTGCCCAATGTTTCCCCTATTTTTTTAATCCGCTTGTATTTAAACAGTTGGATAGCTTTTTTTAAAATTTTAGATTGATGATAGTCGCAGGCGGCTATAATGCCGCGAAATCCAGGGAGTTCGGGATTTGTTAAATTATGGAGCGTTGAAGTGGAATATATTATTTTATTGGTAATTTGGATTTGTTTGAGGCAATTTGAACACAGAAAAATTTTAGGTTTGCGGCAATTGAGACAGGATATTGGGAACAGGGCATTTAGAACCGCGCTCCGGCAAATTTTGAGCAAGGAGGATAGTTGGTTAAATAAAGGCATTTTTATTTGCCGGCGCCAATTACAATATTTTTTCCGCGCATGTTGACTTTTATTTTATCTCCGTTATTTATGTCTCCTTTTAGAATTTTTTCCACCAGCAGTTCCTCTATTTTTTCTTGAATAATCCGCCGAACGCTGCGCGCGCCGTCATCCGGAGAAAAACTTTTCCGCGCCAGCCAGCTTTTCGCGGTTGGCGACAAATTCAGCGCCATATTTTTATCAGCCAATTTTTTATTTAACTCTTTTATGTTTAACTCAACTATTTTAGACACGGTCTCATAAGTCAGCGGCTTAAAAACCAAAATTTTATCTATTCTATTTAGAAATTCAATGCGGAGATGGTTTTGCAATTCCTCCAAGATTTTATTTTGGATTCTTTCAAATTGTTCTTGAAACCGTTCTTTTTGATTTTGGCTTCTGGCGGCAAAGCCCAAGCTTTGCGCCTGATTAAACCGTTCCAAACCGATATTGGAGGTAAAAATTATGACAGTATTTTTAAAATTGATGTGTTTGCCGGCGGCATCCATTAGATAGCCTTCTTCCAATACCGACAATAATAAATTAAATACGTCAGGATGCGCTTTTTCCATTTCATCGAAAAGGACGACAGAATACGGCTTGGCTGAAATTTTGTCCGCCAATTGGTTGCTTTGTTTGTAGCCAATATAGCCTGCCGGCGCGCCGATTAACTTAGAGATATTAAAACTCTCTTGAAATTCTGACATATTTATAGTTATCAAAGCCTTATTGTCGCCAAAGATTTCTGACGCTATGGCTTTGGCTGTTTCAGTTTTGCCTACGCCAGAAGGACCTAAAAAAATAAAAGAAGCTAAAGGTCTTTTAGGATCAGCCAGCCCGGCCTCGCTTCGGCGCAAAGTTCCTGCTACTTCCTTTAAAATTTCATCCTGCCCGATTACTTTTTGAGCAAGTAGTTTTTCAAGTTGCAGCAGTTTGGTTTTGTTTATATTCGCCATTTCCAAAAAAGGAATTTTAACGATCTCGGTTACCGTATGATCTATATTTTCTTTGCCTATGGTCCCTATTTTAATTTCCGTCGCTTTTTTCTGCTGTTTTGCAAAATAATCAAGTTTGGATAACAGTTTTCGCTCCGTGGCTTTTAATTCGCAGGCGCGGGAGAAATCTTCCAGTCTGACGGTCTTTTCTTTAATCCAGAATATGTTTTTTAATTTGTGTTTGATGTTTTTTATTTTTTTGCCATAAATATCTTTGCTATTTTTTACTTTAATGCTGGAAGCGGCTTCATCAATTAAATCTATAGCTTTATCCGGAAAAAATTTGTTGGGCATAAAGCGCTCGCTTAAATATACAGCCTCTTCAATGGCTTGATCTGTAATGGTTATTCTATGATATTCTTCCATTTTTGCTCTGATGCCTTTAAGAACCTCTACAGTCTCTTGGACGCTAGGCTCTTCTATTATAATTGGCTGGAATCTCCGTTCTAAAGTAGTATCATTTTCAAAATATGTTTTATATTCAGCTAAAGTGGTGGCGCCGATGCAGGAAAAGTCGCCTCTTGTTAGATGAGGTTTTAAGATATTAGCCGCGTCCAAAGATCCGGAAGCAGAACCAGCGCCAATTAAATTGTGAATTTCGTCTATAAATAAAATAATGTCATCCTGCGATTTTATTTCTTCAATAATTTGTTTAAGCCTGTTTTCAAATTCGCCTCGATATATGGAACCGGCTACCACAGCGTTTAAGTCCAAGCTCAAAATTCTTTTGTTGATTAAAATATCCGGCACTTTGCCGCAATAAATTTTTTGAGCCAATCCTTCCACAATAGCAGTTTTGCCAACCCCTGGCTCCCCGAGCAGCAAGGGATTATTTTTATGCTTGCGGGAGAGTATATTAATTAAACGTTCCAGCTCTTTTTCTCTGCCTATCAAAGGGGCCAGCTCTTTTTGTTTTTGTTTGTTGGTTAAATCTATGGTAAAATAATCTAAGGCAGGTGTGGATAAAAATTGTTTTTTGAATATTTTTTTTTGCCTGTAAGTTTTGGCCGCGTTTTTTCTAATGTCAGATTTTTTGGGCAGCAGTTTTAATAATTCTTTTTCTAAAGCTGAAATTTTAATTGCCGTTTTATCTAAAATGCGCAAAAGAGGTTTGGAACGGAGCTCTGTCATGGCATAAAGCAAGTGCTCTGTCCCAACAGAGGCTTTGTTTTGTTTAATGGCTAACTCAGCGGCTTTTTTTAAAATCTCGATTGATTCTTTGTCCATAGAGAAATTAAATGCTTGGTTATAATCTAATTTAAGATTTAGAGTTTTGTTTTGAACTGTTTTAACTTGGTTTGGTTTTATAACGCCTGTTTTTTTTAGCATCTCGCAAGCTAAAGAGTCTGGCACGGTTAAAATAGCCAGGAGCAGATGGTCAGCAGTTATTATTTTATTAACATCTTTAAGACACAGCCATGCGGCGCGCTGGATTACTTTTTTAAAGTTATTTGTAAATTTGTCATAGTAATCAAACATGTGGTATAATGGATTTTGCGCCAAAGGCGCATCCGCCTCTGGCGGAAATTTCTTAGAGGAATTATATAATTTATAATAATAATTGTCAATTTTATGTTTTCAATTTTCGGAAACAAATCGTCAAGCTATTTAGGCATTGATATTGGCAGCGCGAGCGTAAAAGTCGTGGAATTAGAGTCTCAGGGCGGGAATATTTGTCTTAAAAATTATGGTTTTGTAGAGAAGATGCCGGATGTAGAAAGCGGCGGGACGCAAGACATTGATCGATCCGCGCATATAATTAGCGAAATATACAGACAAGGCGGGTTTACTGCCAAAAAAGCGGTAGCGGCCTTGCATAATTTTGATGTCTTTACTTCTGTAATTAATTTGCCTAAAATGCAGTCAGACATAAAGATTGAAGATATTATCAGGGTAGAGGCTCGCAAGTTTGTTCCTATTCCGCTGGAGGATGTGATTTTGGATTGGAAAATATTAAATAAGCCGTCAATTCCGATAAAATCTGGATCAATTCTAGAAGACCATGACACCACAGATGTCTTGCTTACAGCGGCGCCGCGCCGATTAGTCAGCAGATATGTGGAGATTTTTCAAAAAGCGCGTTTAAATCTTTTAAGTTTAGAAACAGAGTCTTTTGCTTTAATCAGATCTTTGCTTAATCGAGACGCTCCGTTTTCTTTAATGATTATTGACATTGGAGCCGTGGCGACGGATATTATTATAATTGAATGCGAGACCCCTGTTGTTATCAGGACAGTTGATGTTGGCGGCATGGCCATAACCTCTGCCATTTCCGGCAGTCTAGGCATTGATATGGAGCGCGCTGAACAATTTAAAAGAGATATTGGCATTTTATCAGATCAAACAGCGGAGCAGAATAACAGCATCGCGCAAATCATAGAATCCGCTTTTGCCCCGGTAGTAAACGAGATTAGCTATAGCATAGATCTATATAGAGCTAGAGATAAAAGCATAGAAGAGATTGTTTTATCAGGCGGGTCAGCTTATATGCTTGGCTTGGCTGATTTTTTAAGACAGACTTTTACTTTGCCGGTGCACATAGGAGATCCATGGCATAAGATTATTTATCCCAAGCCATTAGAGGCTAATTTAAAAGAATTAAGTTCAATGTTTTCAGTAGCCATAGGCCTAGCTTTAAAAGAGTTAGCAGGATAGGTTGAATTTTTCAATATTATTATGCCCAATACAAATCAAGATATCAAGGAATGTTTTACTAAAGCCCAAGCCCAAGCTTTGGGGTTTGAATTTGTTGATCTGGTTGGTCATGAAATTGATTTGCAGATATTAGAGATAATACCTGAAAGTTTGGCAATTAATTATAAAATGGCGGCTATCGGCATTGACGAAAAGGCTAATTTGTTAAATGTGGCTATGTTGGATCCAAGGGATGTAAAGGCGCGCGAGGCTTTAAATTATATTGGACGGGAGCGCAAATTGAAAATAAAATATTTTCTCACAAATGAAGAAAGTCTGCAGTTTGCTTTAAAACAATACGCTAATTTAAAAAAAGAAGTGAGCGAGGCTTTAAAATCAGCTCAAAAAAGGTTTAATTTACAGAATGCGCAGGGAGAGACAGAGAGCGAAAAGGAAAAGATTAAAGACGAGATTCAAGAAGTGCTTAAGCACGCGCCAGTGGCGAAAATGGTTTTGGTGATTTTGCGGCATGCCGTGGAGGGCAAGGCTTCTGACATTCACATTGAACCCATGCAGGATATTAGCCGCGTGCGCTACAGAATAGACGGAAGTTTAACAACTTCAATTACTTTGCCGCTTTATATTCACGATGCATTAGTCGCGCGCGTTAAGGTAATGGCTAACTTAAAAATTGACGAGACCAGGGTTCCTCAAGACGGCCGCATTAGATTAGAATTGCCTAATCGCGATGTGGAATTTAGAGTTTCCAGTCTGCCCCTGCAAGATCATGAAAAGGTGGTAATGAGAGTGCTTGATACTGGCGGCAAAGCTCCGTCTTTGAACGATTTAGGCTACAAAGCCAATAATTTTGAAATCATTAAACGGAATTTAAGCAAGCCGAACGGTATAATATTGATAACAGGCCCCACTGGTTCTGGCAAATCCATGACTTTATTTTCCGCTTTAAATATTGTAAACAGCGAAAATGTTAATATTTCTACTTTAGAAGATCCGGTGGAATATAGATTGCAAGGAATCAATCAATCGCAGATGCATCCGGAAATAGGGTTTTCTTTTGCCGCTGGATTGCGCGCCCTCCTGCGCCAAGATCCTAATATTATTATGGTTGGCGAGATAAGAGATCAGGAGACTGCTGAATTAGCAATTCATGCCGCAATGACAGGTCACTTGGTATTTTCTACTTTGCATACTAATAGCGCTCTGGGAGCCATTCCAAGGCTTTTGGACATGCATCTGGAGCCGTTTTTATTGTCTTCTACTTTAAATGTGGCTATTGCCCAGCGATTAGTTAAAACTATATGCAATGAATGCAAAGAGGAGAAAAAAATTGATGAACTCTTGCAGCTGGAAATTTTAAATGAAATTAAATCAATTCCACGGGATGTAATTGATAAATACGGGTCCATATCTTTAGACAAGCCTGTTTTTTATTACGGCCGAGGATGCGCTAAATGCGGACAAACCGGATTTAAAGGGCGCACGGCCATTTGCGAGGCAGTAGAAAATACTAAAGAAATTAAAAAGGCCATAAATTCCGGTATGAAGCCGGAAGACGTAGGAGTAGCATTAAAAGCACAGAATTTTATCACTATGAAGCAGGATGGCTTAATTAAAACATTGTTAGGTTTAACTGCGCCGGAACAAGTTTTAGCGGTAACCAAAGGGGATTTATAAATTGCAGATTACTAATCAACTCATAGCGAGTAATGTCAGAAATGTCATTTGCTCTTTGTGAGTTCTATTATTAAAATATGAAAAATATACTTCTTGTGGAGGATGACAGATTTTTATCAAGAATGTATGTTGAAAAATTATCCGAAGAAGGCGGTTTTAATGTGCAGGCCGTGGAGTTTGGCAGGCAGGCGCTGGAAAAGATTAAAACAATAAAGCCGGATTTGATTTTACTTGATCTTCTTTTGCCTGACATGAACGGAGTGCAGATTCTTAAAACCATTAAAGAAGATAATAATCTTAAATCCATACGGGTGCTGTTGCTGACTAATTTAAATGAAAAAGATTACATCAACGAAGCGTTGTCTTTAGGAGCGGAAGGGTATTTGATAAAAGCGCATTTTACTCCTAACGAAGTAGTGGATAAGATTAAACAGATTCTTCGGTCATGAAATCAACAGATAACATAACTTTAAATAAACTGCTTACTATTGTAGCTCGCGAGACAGCTTCTGATTTGCATTTAACGATTGGAGCGCCGCCGGTGGTGCGCAAGGACGGGCATTTAATTCAATTAGCCGACGAGGAAATAGTAACAGTTAATTTTTTGGGACGGATTTTAGACGCTATTTTAAGCGATGACGATCGCAAACAACTTGAATTAAAAAACGAGCTAATCATTACCAAGACTTTTAATAAAATTTTACGCTACCGAGTGCATGTTTATCAACAAAAAAGCCATTATTCATTAGCTTTTAGATACATACCTTTGCACAGCGGCAAGCTTAAAGACTTAGGGTTGCCTTCTTATGTGGAAAAAGCCGCGCGTTTTAAGCATGGGTTGATTATTATAGCAGGCATTTATGATTCAGGCAGGAGCACTACCATGTCCGCTATTTTGAATACGTTAAACGAGCTAGGTCCCCCTCGCTATATCAATAGCTTGGAATCGCCGGTAGAATATCTTTTTGCCAATAATAAATGCATAATAGAACAAAGAGAAATAGGAAAAGATGTTGTTTCTTACGCGCACGGGTTGAATATGGTTTTAAAGGAAGACATTGATATGGTTGCGATGGACAAATTAAGCGATTCTCATGCCGCTAAAAAGATGTTAGAGGTTTTAGAAGCCGGGCGGTCGGTAATTTTAGTGATTAACGCTTCTTCCGCGATTAACGGTTTAAACAGAATTTTTAGTTTTTTTGATCCGAGAGACGCTGCTTGGGCGCGCCAGGTTGTTTCTGCTCATCTTTTGTGCGTGTTGACTCAAAAGTTAATTTTTAAGATAGGCGGCGGCAGAGTTTTGGTTTATGAATTTTTGACAAATGCCGGTTTAGTCCCTTCTTTTATTAATTCCGGCAATTTGGAAAGAATCAGCAGTTTATTAAGGAATGCCGCGGAATTTGATATGATTTCCATAGAGCAAAGTTTGGCCGCGCTGGTCAAGAGCGGGGAGATTAAATTAGAAGATGCTCTAGTTGAGGCAAACGACAAGGATTATTTAAAGAGTTTGGTAAGGTAATAAAAAGTCAAAACTAATTTATGCAATTTAAATATCAAGCAAAAGACAATAAAGGACACATTATTTCCGGTTTGGTGCAGTCTATGAGCCTGGCCCAGGCAGAAGGGCTGATTCAAGATAAAGGCTTGACGGTTGTAAGTTTGGAGGAATGCAAGAAAAAGATTGGCGACATAAAGCTGTCTTTTTTGGAAAAGATTAAAATAAAAGATTTGGTGCTGTTTTATCGCCAGCTTTCAATGATGATTAGTTCTGACATTCCGGTGGTTAAGGCTTTGCAGATTATTTCCAGCCAGGCGCAGAATTCTAAAATGCAGAAAGTTTTGGCCGAGATTTACGAGAATGTGAACGAGGGAATGAAGTTTTCCGATGCCATGTTTAAGCATAAAAAGATTTTTGGCGATTTCTACATCAATATGATTAGAAGCGGCGAGATTAGCGGCAAATTTGACGAAGTCTTGTTGTATTTGGCCGACAGCCAGGAAAAAGATTATCAATTTAAAGCTAAATTAAAAGGCGCCATGACTTATCCGATGTTTATCTTGTCAGCCATGTTTTTGATGGGCTTAGGAATGATGATTTTTGTAGTTCCGCGCTTAACCGCCATGCTTTTGGAGTCCGGCGTAAAACTGCCCATAACTACAAGAATGCTGATAGCTGCTTCTGATTTTACCAAACATTTTTGGTATTTGATTATTGTCGCCGTTGTCGGCGGCATTTTTGGCTTAAAAGCATTTATAAACAAAACTTTATTAGGCAAAAAAATCTGGCATAAAGCGCTTTTAAAAATTCCCAAGTTCGGATCTGATTTAGTGCAGAAGACTTATTTGGTTCATTTAATCAAAAGCATGGCGATGCTTTTAACAGGAGGCGTGCCTTTAACCCAGGCCATTGAAATTACTTCCAAAGTCGTTGGAAATTATTATTACGAAAAGATGCTAAAATTTACCGCGGATTCGGTAAAAGACGGCAACACTATCGCAAGCGTGTTTATGCAGTATCCTAATTTGATTCCCAATATGCTTACGCAAATGACTTCAGTGGGCGAGCAGACAGGCAGAGTTGATCAAGTGTTTGAGAAAATCGGCAAGTTTTACGAGGCAGAGGTGGATAATATGGTGGAGAATATTTCCAAGATTATTGAGCCTGTGATTATGCTTTTAATGGGCGCGGCCGTGGGCTTTTTGGTGGTTTCCATTATGCTGCCGATGTTTAAGGCGAGCGAGGCGGTGGGCTGAAATTTCAAATAACAAATTTCAAATGTCAAATCAATGTCAAAATCTAAATGTCAAA
>ERZ1292640.2643-Hain-H43-02um-R1-2643-length-14231-cov-4_pt1 | contig 14231 bp, 12 predicted proteins | sample MGYA00564404_ERZ1292640 | MGnify/ENA primary metagenome ERZ1292640 (study PRJEB36523, sample SAMEA6512636) | groundwater metagenome | collected 2019-01-08 | study: AquaDiva: Metagenomics assemblies of 32 groundwater samples
ACCGGGAGCCTAGGGCCGTGCCTCGCCCCCGACCAACGCTCCATCAACTGGAGAATGCACCCAGCCGGGGAACGGCCGAAGCCTGCAACCGGAACGGCGGGCGGGGGGGACCCCGCCCCTACTCCGTTCCCCTGCCCTTCCCCTTGCCGCTCCCGTCCCCGCCCTTCGGGGCCGCGTCCGCGCCGCCGTCGTCGGCCTTCGCCTTCCCCGGCTTGTCGCCGACGGGGGGGCCGGTGCGCTTCGTGGAGGGGTCCTTGCTTTCGAGGTCGCTGTCTTGGTGGCCGAAGTGCGAGGCGGGGACGATCTGGCGCTTGATCCCGGCGGCCTCGCAGGTCCAGAAGAGCTTGCAGGGGTCGTGGTCCTGCTGTCGCAGGCTCTCGCCCTGGAAATACTCGATCTCGATCGGATGCGGGCCGGGCGAGACCCAGGCGACGGCCATCCGGTGCGAGGAGGGATCGTTCTCGGGGCAGGGCCGCCAGTCGTCGATGAGGGGCTTGCCGTCGAGCAGGAGCCGCGCCCCGTCGTCGGCCCATAACTCGAACGTGACGAGGACCGGCTTGTCGGGAACCTTGGCGGGCTCGGAGGCTTCAGCCGGGGATTTCGGCATCGGCGGCAGATCCGAAGGCAAGCCTGCCTTCGCGCCGGCCTTGCCGGCCCCCTTGCCCTTGCCCGCCTTCCCGCCCCCCTTGGCCTTCGGCGCGGCCGCGTCGGAGGCGCCCGGGGCGAGATCGATCGAGCCGACCCAGCGGACGCTGAACCAGCCGCGCCGGACGAATTGGTGGTTCACCAGCGGCTCGATGCGCGTGTAGCGGTAATCGCGGAACGTCCAGGCCGCCGCGATGACGGTGGGCTTCTGCCCCTCCTTCCAGTTGCCGTCCCACTCGGTCGGGTCCTTGTAGTAGTGGGCGACGAGGCCGCTCTTCCGGCCGGCGTTGAAGGCTTCGGGATCCCCCGCGGCGCCCGCGTCGTCGGGCGGGCCCTTGCCCTCCGGCGAGCCGCCGAGGAACACGGCGAAAACAAGCAAAAGCCCGATCCAGATTCCCTTGGCGCGCGGCATCTCATTCCCCCCCGGCCGCATCCATGGGCGCGGCCTTCGCCTTTTCCTTTGTCTTCCCGCCAGCCGCCTTCCGCCCCGCCTTCAGCGCGGCCTTCGCCGGGATCGGCCCGTCCTCCGGGAACGGATCCACGACGAGGACGGGGGCGCCGGGGCTTTCGCCGGGCTGGATCCTCACGCCGTCCCGGGCCGACATCGTCCGGAGGACCGTCGGCACGGAGGCCGCCGGCGGCGGGGCGGGAAGCGCCGGCGCGAGCGTCGGGACAGAAAACCCGGGCGCACCCGTCTCCGGCAGCGCCCCCTCGGTCCCTTCCACGCCCGCGAGGGGATCGAACGGCGCGACGGATTTCGCGGCCGGGGGCGGCGGCATCGGGGGCTGGGCCGGAACGGGCGCGCTCGAGGGGGCGTGCAGCAGGATCGCCCCCACGGCGATCCCCGCGGCCGCCAGGATCCCCCCCATCCACAGCGCGTCGGTTCTCATCGCAGGAAAAGGCGCCGCCCGGGGCCGTTCGTTTAAGGCAATCGAGCGTAGCGAACGATCCGGAAATCGTGCGGGCGGGCGAACTCGATCTCGAGGCGGGGCTGGCGGCCGAACCGGACGAACCGCGGCGGGCCCGGCGGCCAGACGGGCTCGATCCGGTAGCGCCCGGGGTCGAGGACCCGCAGATCGAACGACGCTTTCGCGGCCCGGGCCGCCTCGCGATAGAAAATCGCGATCCCGCGGCCATCCGAGCCTGCCGACTGGAAGCCCGGGAATCCCCGCCCGGAGGGCTCCTCGCCGACGGGCCAGACCGTCCCCGACAGGACCTCGTCCTTCACCGACTTCCACAACGCCGTCATCCGGGCGATCGAGGCGCGTCCCTTCGCCGACAGCGACGAAGGCTCGCCCCAGAACAGCGGATTCGCGAAGAGCGCAACCGCCGCCGCGTAGTCCTGCCCGGCCGCCGCGGGCCGCGTCGGATCCTTGCGGTCGTATTTGCCGGCCCCCGTTTCCGTGTCGAGGATCTCGATCTGCAGCTTTCGCGTAGGCACGAACTCGGCCAGCTGCCAGAGGTGGCGGAGCGTCTTCCAGGGCCAGTAGTTGCCCCACTGGGTGTAGCGGTTCTCGAGGAAGAGGTTCCCGCAGTCGAGCGCCCGGAAATAGCCCCACCGCTGGCCCGCCGTGATATCGAGGTTGAGCGTCGCGCGGCCGCGGCTTTCCTCGAGAACGCGCCGGCAGAAGGCGTCGAGGTTTTCGTCCGCGTCCTTCGAGCGCAGCAGGACCGTGTCGATCTTGAAGGCGTCGATCCCGTGGCGGCGCCACAGGTCCAGCAGGATGTCCGCCTCCTCCCGCCAGGTCCGGTACTGCCGGTGCAAATCGGGCGAGAACCACAACCCCAGCCGCACGCCGAGGTCCCTCGCCTCCCGCGCGACGGGCTCGAATCCGCGCGGGAAGTTGGATTTGCGGAACGTCCAGGCGTCGTCGGGCAGGACGAGGTTGCCGAGGACGCGATGGGCGTGGCTCCTCGGGTGCCCCGTCTCCCACCCGGCGTCGGGCTGGTAGGCGGGAATCCCCAGGCTCGCGCAGGCGCGGATCTCGCGCTTCAGGAACGCCTCCGTCATCCCCTCCCCGCGCTTGTTCGCCCCCCAGGGGTTCGCCATGAACTGGTCGTCCCGCGAGGGATTCCGGGGGAAGCGCGCGTCAAGCGTCTCGCGGATCGCGCGCACGGCCCCCTCGCGCCCGCCCTCGAAGACGCCGACGCTCCATCCGTAGGAGGCGCGATCCCGGTCCGGGCAAAACTCGTGCGGCGCGATCCCCCACCCCAAGACCCGCAGGAAGCCCGCCCCGATCCGGAAATCGCAGGGAACCTCGGCTCTCCGCTCCTCCGCCGGCGGGCCTTCCTTCAGGACGAACATCCCGCGCCCGTCGGGGCCCTTAAGGATCGCGATGCATCCGTCGAACCCGGCGGGATCAGTCGGCACGCGGCCTTCGCGCAGGACCCGCAGCCCGTCGTGATGCCGATCGGTCTTCGCGATCAGGTCCACGACCTCGAAGGCGCGCAGGCCCTGCGCGAGGGCGAGGGCCTCGACGGCGCGCATCGGATCGTCTGCGAGGAAGGGCCCGCGCGGGTAGTTCTCGGCGCGGATCTCAATCGAGGATCGGATCGCGGGCGTCCCGGGAAAGACCCGGTGGATCATCCGGATCGAAAGGCCCTGGAGGGAATCCTCCAGCAGGACGGACGCCTCCAGGTGCGCCGCCTCCAGCGTCGCGGGCTTAACGACGCGCGCGCGGACGGACGAGAGCCGCAGCGGGTGCCACAGGAGCGGGTCCGTGTTCGCGGGGAAGAGGCCGCGGTACTCGAAGGCGTGCCCCGCGTCGTCGGCGACGCGCGCGTGATCCGCGCCGGAGGCACGGTCCTCGACGGACGCCGCCTGGAGCCGGCCCCGGTGCAGCCGCCAGACCCTCCGGATGCGGGCGTTCTCGACGACGATCCGAGCGCCCGAGGAGGCGACCCGGCAGTCCTCGAAGCGCCCGATCTCCACGTCAGCCCTCCTTTCCGATGATGGCGTCGATCCAGCCCTCGACGCTGTCGGGCGTCTGGAGGCGGCGCTTGCGGGCCTTCTGTATCATCGCCAGCGTCAGCTGGGCGGCCGCCTCGGAAATGCCCTCTCGGTCGCGCCGCGGATCCATCGGAGGGTCCTCGACGCAGTGCGACAGGATCTCCTGGACCGTCTCCCCCGTGTAGGGCGTGACCCCCGTCAGCAGGCGGTAGAGGACGACCCCGAGGGAGTAGATGTCGGAGCGGGTGTCGAGGGCCTCGCCGCGTGCCTGCTCGGGGGACATGTACCAGGGCGTCCCGAAGGTCTTGCCCTCGCGCGAGAGCGTGTCCTCGCCCCGGCGGATCTCCTTGGCCAGGCCGAAGTCCGCGAGCTTCACCGCGCCCGACCCGTCGACGAGGATGTTCGAGGGCTTGATGTCCCGGTGGACGATCCCGGTCCGGCGCGCGTGGTGCAGCGCGCGGGCCACCGGCCGGACAATCCCGAGCGCGCGGCGCTCCGGCAGCGCGCCCTCGTCGGCGAGGATCTGCTGGAGCGTCCGCCCGTGGACGTATTCCATCGCGAAGTAGAAGACGCCGGAGGAATCCCCGAAATCGATCCCCTGGACGATGTTCGGGTGCTTCAGCATGGAGGCCGCCCGCGCCTCGCGCCGCAACTGCTCCGCGGACTCGCCCTCGGCCGCGAACGACGGGTTGAAGACCTTGAGGGCGACCATCCGTGGCGAGGGCGTCCCGAGCCAGCGGGCCAGATACACCGTCCCCATCGCGCCCTGGCCGATCACGGAGACGATCTCGAAATTCGGAATCGAGGCGGCGATGGGCCCTTCCATGGAAGCGGCGATTGTATCCCCGGTCAGCGCCCCGGGCGCTGCGGGCCGAGCCCCCGGCCCGGCGGAGGCCTCCGCAGAAACCGCACCGGGCGCCCCGGCGGAGGCGGCGTCTCCTCGCCGACGATCTCCAGATCCACCGGGGGCGCCTCCCGCCCGGTCCGGATCGTGTCGATCCAGAAGATGACGCCCTCGGGGGTCTGAAGCCTGCCCGTGCGGTCCTTCTCGAGCATCGCGATGATCAGCCGGGCCGCGCTCACGGACACGTCGGGGCGAAGGACGCGCACGTCCGGAGGCTCGTGCTCGAGGATCTTCTCCATCAGCTCCAAGAGCGTCGAGCCCTCGTGCGGGGGAACGCCCGTCAGCATCCGGTAGAGGGTCGCGCCGAGCGAGTAGATGTCGCTGCGGACGTCGAGGATCTCGCCGCGGAACTGCTCCGGCGACATGTACCAGGGCGTCCCGAAGGTCGCCGACTCGTCCAGCCGCGCCTCGGGCGGAAAGCGCTTCGTGCCCGTCCCCACGCTCGGCGAGCGGAACTCCTTCGATATCCCGAAGTCCGCGAGCTTCGCGACGCCCTCCGGGGTCACGATGATGTTCGAGGGCTTGATGTCCCGGTGGACGATCCGGAAGCGGGCCGCGAGGTGCAGGGCGCTCGCGATCTGGCGGGTGATTCCGAGGGCGCGAGTCTCCTCGAGGGGGCCGTCCTCCTGGAGGATCGCCTGCAGCGTCCGGCCCTTGACGTATTCCATCGCGAAGTAGTGGAAGCCCTCCGCCTCCCCGAAATCGATCGCCTGGACGATGTTCTCGTGCTTCAGCACGGAGGCCGACCGCGACTCCTGCCGCAGCCGGGCCAGCACCTCCTCGTCGGCGGCGACCGACCCCGAAAGGATCTTGAGCGCGACGGGACGGTCCAGATCATCCTCGAGCCATTTCGCGAGGTACACCGTCCCCATCGCCCCCTGCCCGAGCGGGGAGACGATCTCGAAGTTCCCGATCCGGCTGGGAACAGGATCTGGCATGGGTCGGGGGCGGATTCTAGCCCGGAACCCTTGTCGATTTCTCCGGCGGGGGAGCGAGGGGAGCGGGGCAACCACATAGGGTTGCCCCTACCTCGGGTCCGCCGCCTTCGCCTTCTCGCGCGCCGGGGGCGGGTAGAAGCGCCTCGGCGGGAACTCGAGCGACAGGGTGTAGTCCGCCCAGGCCTTCTGGAAGTCCGCCATGTCCGTCTCGCCGAGGACGCGCTGCAGGGTCTTAAAGCCGCTCGGGTCGTCGTCGCGCGCCGCCAGGAACTCCTTCCAGAATTTCAGCAGAAGCCCCGACTCCTGGAGATAGAAGCAGAGGTAGCGCGCCTGGCCGTAGTTCGTGCCGCGATCCTTCTCGTAGAAATCGCGCGCGTTCAGGCCGCAGAGCGCCTCGAACGTCGGGACCCGCTTCTCCCGGATCGCCTTCTGGAGCCCCGCGAGCCGCCAGTTCGTCGCGCCGATCATGTGGCCGTCGCGATCCCCGCACTGTTCGAAGAGCGAGCCCAAGCCCTCGTTCAGCCACGTCGGGCAGCCCGGGACGTTCGCCTCCATGAAGGGATGGACGATCTCGTGGACGAGCGTGCCCCCGCCGGTCGCGATGTTCATGATCAGCGCCCCGTGCTCGCTCGAGTAGTAGCCGAACGGCGTCGAGGGCTCGTCGTTGAAGATCGCCTTCGTGTGCCGGCGGTAGGATTCCTCGTTCTGGAAGAGCCAGACGTCGAGGATCCGCTCGGGGTCCTTCTCGAAGAAATCCTTCTTGAGGCGGGTCACGGCCCAGCGGACCGTGCCGTCCGCGCTGCGCCGGACCGCGCCCGAATCCCCGTCCCCGATCACGACGAAGGGGGAGGCCACCTGGATCGTGAACTCCTTCGGGATCTTCGGCTTGAGCGCCCGGATGTGCTGGCAGTAGTCGGCGGCGGTGAAGCCCGCGGGCTTCGGCATGGGGTCCGCGAGGCGGACCGGCGCGAGCCGCATCCGGATCGCCATCGCCCGCCCCGTGCCCGCGCCGAGCGGCCAGAGCGACAGGAATTTCGCGCGCGCCATCCGCGCGTAGGCGCCGCCGGCATCCCCGGGCTCGTGGTAGAGGATCTCGTCGGACTTCGCGTCGTAGCCGAGGACGAGCCGGAAGTGCTCGGTCGAAGCCTGCTTGTCGCTAAAGCGCATGCAGACGATCGAGGCGATCCCCTTCGCGAGGTCCGCGTGCATCGCGCGCCACTCGGCCTCGACCGCCTCCGCGGCCTTCGCTGCGGGCGCCTCGATCCAGACGGGGCCCGTCTCGAAGCCGAGGCCCCGCAGCACCGCGACGAGCTCGCGCGTGACGCAGCCCCGGCCGAAAGCGGGATTCACGCCGGACCGGACAAAGACCTCGTCCTGGTCGATGACCTTGCCGAGCTTGCGAAGCCACATCTCGGCGCAGGCCTCGCCGCAGAAGTCGGGCTTCTGGACGACGTGCGGGACGCCCTCGATCCGGACCGATTCGAGCGGCCCCGCGGCGGGGGCGGCCGGCGGCGCGGCGGGAGACACGGCGGCCGGGGGCGCGGCAGCCGCGGGCGCGTTTTCGGGCGGCGGCGAAACGGGGTCCGCGGGAACGGCGCCGGCCGGAGAGCGGAGGGCGAAGAACGCCCCGAGCGCCGCCGCCGTCATGAAGGCCGCGTACAGGACCTGCGGCCGGGGCCGCATATGCGCGCGCATGCAGGGGAACCTTACCCCTTGGAACGAAGAAAGGATGTAAAAGGTTCGTAACGGGGCGGGATGCCTACGGCTCCCCCGCCGCCTTCTTCAGCGCGGACAGGGCCGCTTCATAGTTCGGCTCGTGGCTCAATTCCGGGACGATTTCCTCGTAGACGATCTCCCCCGAGCGGCTGACGACGAAGATCGAACGGGCGAGGAGGCCGCGGTCCTTGATCAGGACGCCGTAGGAAAGGCCGAACGAGCGGGATACGCAGTCCGAGAGAACGCGGGCGCCCTCCATTTTCTCCTGCTCGCAGAACCGCTTCTGCGCGAACGGCAGGTCCATGCTCACGGTCAGGATCGTGGCGTTCTTCGGAAGGGCTTTCGCCTCCTCGAAGAACCGCTTCGTCTCCTTGGCGCAGACGCCGGTGTCGAGGCTGGGAACGGCGGCGATGAGGACCGCCTCGCCGCGGAAGTCGTGCAATCGGACGGGCTTGAACTCGCCGTCCACCGCATCGAAGTCCGGTGCCGGCTCGCCCACGAGCGGGGTTCGGCCCAAAAGCGTCAGCGGATGGCCCTGGGCGGTCACGGCGTCCGGCCGCTCGGCCGGGCTGCAACGGCAGCTCTCGCATTTTCGCGCTTCCGCGGCGCAGCCGGCGAGGACGAGGACGGACAGCCAGGCGACGGTCTTCATGGACCCACCCTCCCTTTCGGTTTCGGCTCCGGAATCCCGAGCATTCCAAGGGCTTCTAGCGCTGCGGCGGCGGGGCGCTTCCCCGGGTGGACAGTTTGTAGATGCCCTTCCCGATCCAAAGGATCCCGAGGCCGTCGAAAACCAGGTTCAGCGCGTCGAAATTGCCCATGAACACGGACCCGCCCAAGGCGAATCCGACGCCGATGAGGAGCAGCCCGCCGATGATGTCGACCATCCCGCCCTCCTTCTTTGGGGTTTCGAACGGAACCGGAATGATACCAGGCCGCCGGGGGCTAAGAGCCTCGCCATCACCCCGTATTCCGGCGCCATGCCGCCGTCGGACGGGTCGGCGTAGACGGCTCGGTTGCCCCTTTTCGAGATCGCTATCGGGGCCGGACCCCGCCGCCGTAGCGGACCTGGACGCCGTAGGCGGGCTGGGGGCGATCCCAGTCCGGCGGCCGGATCGCCGGCGGCGGGTTCTTGGCGACGACCGCGGCGGCCTTCGCGCGGATCGAGCGAAGCGTCGCCTGCAGCGCGATCGCGTCGTCACGGGAATCCCGGGCGGCCGCGAGCTCCCGCCGGATCCGGTCCTTCTCCGCTTCGCCCGCCGAGGAAAGCTCGCGCTCCAGCGACCCGACCCGGTCCCTCGCCTCCCGCATGTCCTCGGCCGCCTTCTGCTCGAACGTAGACAGCGCGTCCAGCGCCCCCTGCCCGAGCCTCCCGATCTTCTCCTCCAGGCCCGAGCGGGCGTCGGATTCGATCCGGCGGATCGATTGCGAGACCTGCGAACGGACGAATTCCGACAGCGTCGCGTCCTTCGTCGCCTCCCCCCTGCGATCCCGAAGCATCCCGAGCGCCGACGGGCCCAACTTCACGAGATCCTGGAACGCCTCCAGGCGGTCCCGGTTCGACTTCTGGGCATCCTCCGTCTTCCCCGCCTTCGCGGCTGATTCCGACTCGGCCGCCGACTTCAGCATCTTCTCGAGCAGGGCCTTCGACTCCTCGGATTCCTTCGCCGTCGGCTCCACCGCTTTGACCGGCTCCGACAGACGCTTCAGCAGCCGCTCGGCGTCGGCGCGGTCGTTGGGGTTGACGCGCGGGCCGATGTAGCGGCGCTCGAGACCGGGCGGGGGAGGCAACGAAGGCGCGGGCACGGGCATGGCGAATCCCGGCATGGGCTTTTCCGCCGGGGTCGGCCTGCGGATGTCCCCCGCGGGCGCGGGGCGCTCGGCAACGCCGTATTTTCCCTCCCCTGTCTGCGCCGGCGCGGCGGACGGCCGGAAGAGGACCGCACAGAAGAATCCCACGGCCCACCAGAACCCGCTCTTCGCCCGTCCGTATGCCTTCGCCATTCGAACCTCCTCCTTGAAATTCCTATTATCCCCCGGCTTCCCCCCGCATCGGAGGGCCGTAGAGGGGCGAAGCCCGGGGCACGTCGTCCGGCGGGAGGAGCTCCCGGCGCCGGGGCGGCCGGCGCGGCGGCGACTCTCCGGGGACGGCTTCCGAGATCTTTTTCTCCAGCGACCGGAGGAACTCCTCCCTCGCCTGCGCCTCGCGCAGCGATTCTTTCGCGCGATCGAGGTCGCGCTGGAGCCGCTCGCGCTCCTCCCCCGCCGCTCCCGCGACCTCGCCCTCGAGACGCTTCACGCGCGCCTCGGTCCCTTCCCGCGCCGTCCGAGTCTCCTTCTCGCGATCCCGCACGGCCTCCAGCGAAGCCTGCCCCAGCCGGAGGAATTCCGCCTCGAAGGACTTCCTCGCGTCGCCCTCGATCCGCTGGATGGCGAGCCGAGGCTGCGAGCGAACGAACTCGGACGCCTTCGCGCCCTTCTCGAAATCGGCGGCGCGCTCGCGCAAAAGCCCCAGCGCCGCGGGCCCGAGATCGGCCAGGCTCTTGAAGGCGGCCAGGCGCTCCTCGTTGGATTTCCGCGCCTCTTCCGTTCGTCCGGCCTTCGCGTGCGCCTCCGAATCCGCGGCGGATTTCAGCAGGGTCTCCAGGGACCGCTTCGCTCCCGCGAGTTCCGCCTCGGTCGGCTCGACGGCCTTCACGGGCTCCGTCAGGCGGTTGAGAAGGCGCTCGGCGGAGAAGCGAGTCTCCGGGGTCGTCGGCGGGCGCCAGCCGGGTTCCCGGATCCGATCGTCCACCGGCGGGGGCATCGGAACCCTCGGGGGCGGCCGCCGGTGCGGCGAGGGGCTCTTCTTCAAGCCCCGGGGGTCGGGCTCGACCCGCACGCCGTATTCGGCCTGCGCCTGGGCGAACGCCCCGGGGGACTGGAAGAAAAACGCGCAGAGGAAGCCGACGAGCCACCAGAACCCGCTTTTCGCACGGCCGATTGCCCTTGCCATGATTCCCCCTCGAAGGCCTCCTACTTTCCGCGGCGGATTCCGTATCGCGCGGACACGCCGTAGGCCGGCTGGGCTTCGTCGAACGGAGGCATGTAGACCGGCGGCGGCGGGTTCTTGGCGACGACCGCGGCGGCCTTCGCGCGGATCGAGCGAAGCGTCGCCTGCAGCGCGATCGCGTCGTCACGGGAATCCCGGGCGGCCGCGAGCTCCCGCCGGATCCGGTCCTTCTCCGCTTCGCCCGCCGAGGAAAGCTCGCGCTCCAGCGACCCGACCCGGTCCCTCGCCTCCCGCATGTCCTCGGCCGCCTTCTGCTCGAACGTAGACAGCGCGTCCAGCGCCCCCTGCCCGAGCCTCCCGATCTTCTCCTCCAGGCCCGAGCGGGCGTCGGATTCGATCCGGCGGATCGATTGCGAGACCTGCGAACGGACGAATTCCGACAGCGTCGCGTCCTTCGTCGCCTCCCCCCTGCGATCCCGAAGCATCCCGAGCGCCGACGGGCCCAACTTCACGAGATCCTGGAACGCCTCCAGGCGGTCCCGGTTCGACTTCTGGGCATCCTCCGTCTTCCCCGCCTTCGCGGCTGATTCCGACTCGGCCGCCGACTTCAGCATCTTCTCGAGCAGGGCCTTCGACTCCTCGGATTCCTTCGCCGTCGGCTCCACCGCTTTGACCGGCTCCGACAGACGCTTCAGCAGCCGCTCGGCGTCGGCGCGGTCGTTGGGGTTGACGACCCGCCAGTCCCGGCGAGGCATGGGCGCGGTCGGCGCGGCTCGCGCGCCGGCGGGGACGGGAGGCGAGGGCTCCCGCCGGACGCCGTACTCGGCCTGCGCCTGCGCGTAGGTCCCGCTGATCCGGAAAAGAAGCGCGCACAAAAACCCGAACAGCCACCACATCCCGCTAACCGTCCGACCGTATGCCTTCGCCAAGGGAGGGCCCTCCTGGAGTTTGGATCCGCTATTTAGATGCAGTTCGAAGGCCGAAAGTTCCGTTCGACAGTTGCCGGCCTATCCGCTTGCCTCCAAAGGAAGTTGCGACGGCTATCATAAAGGAAATCATGAAGCATCGAGCGTTCGCCGCGGGTTTCGCGTGCGCCATCGCGCTCGCGCTTCCGTCGGACGCGGGCGAAAAAAAGTGGAAAGGCAAGCGCGGCCCCCAGAAGCCGCCCGCCGCGAAGACGCCCGAGGAGCCGCCGGCGCCGGCGCTCCCCGCCGAGCCCGCCCCGCCCCCGAAGCCGGAGAAAAAGGACCTGATCGAGGCCTCGGGCCTGCCCGGCGCCCTGGCCGAGCGCTTCCAGAAGGACTTCGAGAAAAAGGTCCTGCACGACGAGGGCCGCTTTGCGCCCGAGCAGCGCGGCGCGCTTCTCACGAAAGCCGGCGAGATGGCGAAGCCGCGGTTCGCGGCGTTCCTGGCGGACGCCTTCGAGGGAATCGAGACCGACCCGCTCGAGAAGGCCGTCGCGTTCCTGAAAACCGGCCCCGGGCAGGAGGCCTCCCGCGTCCTGGCCGGGGGCTGCCTTCTCGTCCTGGACCGCCAAAGCGTCTGGGTGAACGGCGTCGCCCACGGCCAGGGCGAGCCCCCCGAGGCCCCGGCGGAGGCCCGGGCGTTCGCGGACGTCTCCGGAATCCTGGACGGGGCCGTCCGGGCCATGGAAAAGAGGCTCCCGCCGACGATTGGCGAGGACGGCCGCGCGCGGCTGCGCCGCCTGATCGGCGCGCACCTTGCGGTAAAGGCGGCGATGGTCGATCCGAAATCCCTCGCCGAGGCCACAGCTTTCTTCGGCACGCCCGCCGGCAAGGCCCTCGCCGGCCGGCTAGAGCAGGCCGCGGTCCTGATCCTCGAGCAGGGCCGCCGCGCCCTCGACGATCTCGAACGGGAGGTCCTGAAGGCCGCAGGCGTAGGACCCGCCCCGGCCCCCGCGCCGGCGCCATCTCCCCCGAGCGCGACGCCGCCGGAATCCCCGCCTCGCCCTTGATAGGGAGGCCAAGGAAGAGCGCGCCATGCATCCCGGCAAGAGCGGCGACATCCTCGCCGGAGAGAACGCCGACGCGCCATGCATCCCGCCCCCGCCGCCGATCCGCCAAGGCGAGCGCGACGACCCCGTGCCCGCGTCGAACGCGCAGGAGAGGCTCTGGTTCATTGACCGGCTGACCGGGCCGAGCCCCCTCTACAACGTCCCGACTCACCTCCGGCTGGAGGGGCGCCTCGATCGCGGCGCGCTGGAAAAAAGCCTGGCCGAGATCGTGCGGCGGCACGAGGCGCTGCGCACCGTGTTCGCCGAGCAAGACGGGCGGTGCATCCAGATCGTCCGGCCGCCGGAGACGCCCGACTTCCCGTTCGAGGACCTTTCGGGGATCCCGGCGGAACGCCGGTCGGCCGCGGCGGAGGCGGCGGCCGTCTCGCACGAACGCGGTCCCTTCGATCTTTCGACGGGGCCGCTCACCCGCTTCCGGCTGCTGCGCCTGGACGAGCGGACGCACTGGATGCTCGCCACGATGCACCACGCCGTCACGGACGGCTGGTCGGTCGGGATCTTCCACCAAGAGCTGCTGGCGGCCTATCGGGCGTTCTCGCAAGGCGAGGAGCCAACATGGCCCCCGCTGCCCGTGCAGTTCGCGGACTACGCCTGCTGGCGGCGGCGGTGGCTGTCGGAGAACGTCCTCGACGCCCTCGCGGCATCCTGGGCCCGAACGCTCGTCGGCGCGCCTCCGGTCCTCGACCTCCCGACCGACCGGCCGCGAGCGGCGACGGATTCCCTCGAGGGCCGCACGGTCCAGTTCCGGATCGCGCCCGCGACGCGCGAGCAGTTAAAAAAACTCAACCGGGAGACGCGCACGACCCCCTTCATGGCCCTGCTGGCGGCCACGGCGGCGTTCCTCCATCGGATCTGCGGCCAGGCCGAGGTCGTGATCGGAACGCCGTCGTCTGGCCGCAACATCCTCGAGCTCGAAGGGCTGATCGGCTTTTTCGTGGAGACCCTCGCGTTGCGCGTCGATCTCGGCGGGGCGCCCTCGTTGCGAGAGATCCTACCGCGCGTCCGGAAAACAATCCTCGACGCCACGTCGCGGCCGGACCCGCCCTTCGAGCGGCTCGTCCGGACCCTGAATCCGCCGCGGCAGCCCGGCGTGACACCCGTCTACCAGGCCACGTTTTCCCTGGACCCCGCCTTCACCGACGCCGAGCCGGGGCCGGACCTTCGCGCCCGCGGATTCAAGATCGACAGCGGCACGGCCAAGACGGATCTCTCGGTCACGCTCCAGGAAGAGGGCGCAGGATTCCAAGGCGAACTCCAGGTCCGGAAATCCCTCTTCGAGGAGAAGACAGCGGAACGGATGGCGGAGCGTCTCCGGACGTTTCTCGAGGCGGCGCTGGAAAACCCGGACCAGCCGGTGGGCAGGCTTCCCCTGATGCCGCCGGACGAGCGACAAAGGGTCCTCGTCGAGTGGAACCGGACGGAGACGGACTATCCGCGCGGATCCGCCGTGCCGGCGCTGTTTTCCGAATGGGCCGCGCGCGCGCCCGGCGCGGAGGCGGTGCGGCAAGGCGACGCGTCCCTGACCTACGGGGAGCTCGAGCGCGAATCGAACCGCCTGGCGCGGCGCCTCCGCGCGCTCGGCGCGGGGCCGGGAACGACCGTCGCGATCTCGCAGACCCGATCGCTTTCGATGGTGACGGGGCTCTTGGGAATCCTGAAGGCCGGCGCGGCCTACGTCCCGGTGGACCTGGACGACCCGCCCGAGCGGCTGGCCTACCTGCTGGCGGATTCGGGCGCCATCGCGCTCGTCGCGGGCCCGGGGTCCGCGGCCCCGGCGGGAATCGGCCTCCCGGTCGTCTCGTTGGGCGGAGCGTCTTCCGGCCCGGACGGCGACGACTCGCCCCTCGATCGGAAGACGTCCCCCGAGGCCTTGGCGTGCCTCATCTACACCTCCGGATCCACCGGCCGCCCCAAGGGCGTCGAGGTCCTCCACCGCGGCCTCGTCCGGCTCGTCCGGAACACGAACGTCATCGATTTCCATCCCTCGGACGCGATCCTCGTGACGGCCCCGCTGACGTTCGACGCATCGGCGTTCCATGTCTGGGGGGCGC